>FTDA01001677.1_pt1 | contig 13279 bp, 11 predicted proteins | sample 1639731 | NCBI WGS metagenome assembly FTDA01 (sample SAMEA3914869, study PRJEB12502) | metagenome | biome: forest; material: soil | place: USA | collected 2012-03-12 | depth 0.1 m
GCTTCAGATCGAGGATCTTGCCGCCGTAGGCGAGCTCTCCGCGATCGCTACCCGCCGCGCCGGCGATGACCATGAGCGGAAGTAGATGCTCTTCGCGTGGGTGCGCCCGTCGAGCGGACGGCGCGCTCGTCCAATCGGCGAGCTTGCGATCCCGTTCCTCGGCCGGAAGGCGCGCGGTCGCGCGGAGCCAAGTATCGAATTCCTCCGCGGCAACGCTCGATTGCGGGCCGAATGCGCGCAAGTTGTGAAACGTCATCCCACTGCCGACGATGAAGACGCCCTCGTCGCGCAGCGGCGCGAGCGCGCGCCCGAGCGCCAAGTGCTCGGCGGGGTCGAGCCCGCGCTTGAGCGAGAGCTGCACCGTGGGTACTTCGGCATTGGGGTACGCGAGCTTGAGCGGCACGAAGGTGCCGTGGTCGAAGCCGCGCTCGGCGTTCTCCGCGCTCGCGATCCCGGCGGCGCTCAAGAGCTCACGCACGCGCGCTGCGAGCGCCGGCTCGCCCGGCGCGGGCCAAGTGATCTCGTAGGAAGCCGCGGGGAAGCCGTAATAGTCGTAGAGCATGGGCGGGTGCGCGCTCGTCATCACCGTGGGCACGGGCTCCTCCCAGTGCGCGGAGATCACGAGCACGGCTTTCGGCGGCGTCTTGGGCACGCTCGACACCGAACGCAGGTAAGCCGCGAGCTCCGCCTGCTCGGCCTTCGTGCCGATCCCGATCTCGACGAACGGCCACGGACCGCCGCCGTGCGGGAGAAACACCACGGGCAAACGCCCCAGCTTGCCGCCTTTCGCCACACGTTCCGGCTCGTGCTCGCGGCTCGGCGCGGCGGCGCCTTCACCGCCCGTGAGCGCCGCAGTGACGGCAGCGCCCGCAATTCCTGCTGCAATCGCAGCGCGACGAGTGACGTTCGAGGTGTGCTCTTGGCTCATGTTCGATGCTCCTCGCGAGCCTTCGACTCGCACGCAGCAGTATGCGCACCTCGAGAGTACCGCACTAGAGCCGTGCTCGATTCAGACCGTTGCGCGTAGGCAACGCTTGCGTGCTCCGCGGATTCGTTGCAAAAGCGCGGACTTTCCCGGTGATGAGGAGATCGCGAGCAATCGCCTGCTTGTGGGGGCTGGCTGGGCTATTCGCTGTTACTGCCGCGAGCGCGCAGGACAAGTGGGATGACCCTGGCCCCTATTATTACAAGGGCTACGACTACGGCAGCCAGGCGCTCGAAGGTCCGCTTTGGGTGTTCATGAACCGCGGCTTCGATGTGCTGCAGGATCAAACCGGGCTGCGCGGCCGCGACATCTTCGCGCAGGACTACAGCGTCGATGCGAAGAACGTCGCCAAGAATCTGATCAACCCCTTCCCCGCGATCAAAGCGCGCGGTTGGGGCGTCTTCTTGCGTCAAGAGATCTTCCCGCTCAGTTGGACCCCGACGACTGCGCGCTGGGTGCCGAACTACGGGCTGCACTTGGTCGGCGGCGGCACCACGTACGTCGCGCTCGTCGAGTGGTTCCGCGCCAACGACGTCGCCGCGCCCGAAGTGCTCTCCGCTGGCACCTTGCTCGCGAGCGCGTTCTTGAACGAGACCTTGGAGAACAAAGGCGTCGTTGGTTACAACACCGACGCGATCGCCGACTTCTTCTTCTTCGATATCGGCGGCATCCTGCTTTTCAGCATGGATTGGCCGAAAAAGCTCTTCAGCCGCTTCTTGATCGTCTCCGATTGGTCGATGCAGCCCGCGTTCACGTACCCGGACTTCGAGCTGCACAACCAAGGCAATTACTTCGCCGTCAAATTCCCGATTCCGTACCTCGAGCGACTGCGCTTGTTCGCGCACATCGGCCTCGGCACCCTCGGCGGCTTGTCCTACAAGCTCGACAGCCAATATTCGATCTCCGCCGGCGTCGGCAACATGGCGACGCGCCTCGTGCCCACCTCGAAAACCAACGCCGACAACGACGTCGTCTTCGCCAAAGCAGCCGGCATCTTCGTCGACCGCAACGAGTCCCTGCTCGCGTCACTGCGCGTCGTCGACGTCCAAGACTACACCGTGAACTTCAACCTCTACCCCAACGCATTCGGCGCGCCGAACCTGGGCCTGTGGAGCGTGGTGGACCGGAGCGGGCATTACATCGTGGGGGCTTCTTTTACGCACACCATGGGCTTGGGCTTCGGCATCGGGTCTTTGCATTGAGTTTTTTGCCCTGCGCGCAGAGAAGCGTTTGGCCGCTCGCACATCGAGTGACGCGACGGGCGCCTGTTCGGTCAGTTCTCATGACTCGCCTCTCATTCGAAAACCGTGATCAGCCCGGCGAATCTGGAGCTTTGTTTTATTTCCGGGCATGCGGCTGGGGCGCTTCGCGCGCGCTGGGGCGCGAAAGAGAGATGCACGCGGCCCGAGCCCCCCGCGCGCGCTCCGGCGCGAAGGAGAGAGGCATCGGCCCTATGCTCTTCGCAGGCTGGGGCGCGAAAAAGAAGAATAGCGAGAGCGCTGGGCCGAGTGTTTTTGGGGTTGAGCAGTGAGCTCTGTGCCGCGCAAGGGATCTCACCGCGCCGCTTCGAGGTCCGGCTACTCGATTAACGCGAGGAGCTGAGCTCGAGCTTCCGAATCCTCGACTCGCGCGACGCACTCTTCGAAGCTGCGCCCGGCATGATCGCGGACGCGCACTTCCGCGCCTTGGGCGAGAAGCTGGCGCGCGTGCTCAACCAAGCCCTTTTCGGCTGCTGCGTGGAGCGGAGGGCCCCACTGCTCTCGGCGTTCGTGAACGAGCGTCGGATCGGCCGCCAGAACGCGACGAAGCGGCGCGAGCCAAGCCCATTCGATCGGCTTACGGATGGCGAACACGCGATAGTCGGCGTGGAGGTGCCCGTCGAGCTGTTTGGGGTTCGCGCCGTGGGCGAGTAGCAGCTCGACGAGCGCGCGATCGCCGGAGAACGCCGCCCAGTGGAGCGCGGGCGCGGCGTCGTACGCCTCGAAGCTCGGATCCGCGCCACGCTCGAGCAAGAAGCGAGCGGCTTCGAGCTGTCCAACGCGACACGCGATGCACAGCGCATCCGACAACATCTCAACCGGGTCCGTGGGAATCGGGCGGCGAGCTCCGTGCTCGTCGTAGCGCGTGCTGCCGTAGCGCGAAGCGCGTGGCTTCACCAGCCCCTGCTCATCGAAGAACGAACGCATGCGCGCGACTTCGCCGAGGCCCGCGGCGCACCACAGATCGAGTGGCGCGCCGCGCGCGGCCAGGCGACGAGCGGCCTCGAGTGAGTGGCTCACGATGCTCCACGAGAGCGGATGATGGGAATAGCCGTGATCGGGCTCGAACGAAGCGCCCGCGTCGACCAAGATGTCGATCAGCTCCGGCGCGTTGCGCTCGCCCGCATGCTGCAGCGGTCGATGGTCACCCCAGCCTTCCGCGAGCAAAGGGTCGAGGGCGATCAGCGCGCGCAACGTCGGCGCGTCCAATTGCTCGATCGCTTCCACGACGAGCGCGAGCCGCTCTTCGGGGTCTTCGGGCAACCCTTCGGCGCTGAGCGCACGCGCGCGCTGCTCGAGTACTTCTTTCTTGAGCAGCGGCCACGAGGCGAAGCCGTACTCGCGCGCGAGCGTGTGTTGCGCTTCGGACAACGTCAGCGTCGCGCGATCACTCTGCAGGTTGAAGCGGCGCACGTGCTCGACGAAGCGCGCGACCGCTTCGCTTTGACCGGCTTGCGCGCGCGCGAGCAAGTCTTTGGCCTGCTTCTTCAGGTGCTCGAGGTGCGGACGGATCGGTAGCGACTGATTTGGTTTGGACACGCGGGTCTCCTTTCGAATCGCGCCTGGTGTCCGCTAGACAGGCTCAAAAGGAGTCCGAAAACTCGTGCCGTGACCGGTGGGTTCGACCCTTCCCGCGGACGGGGTGGCGCCCGGAGCGCTCGCCTTGAGGCTAGCTCGAAAGCAGAAGCCGAGGGAACGAGATTCCCCGCGGGCCGCGCGCGGCACCTTCAATCAGTATTCGTGGCCCGGCGATTGAACGCGACGGCGTCCGCGTAGCGCACGCCGTTGCCGCCGAAGATGTCGAGCGCGGAGCCGATGGTGAGATCGATGCGGCCTTTGCCGACGCGCGTGACTTCTTCCAAGTCGGCGAGGGAGCTCGCGCCGCCGGCGTAGGTGGTCGGGATTGGCGCGTGCTCGGCGAGCAAGGCGACGAGCTCGTGATCGATGCCGCGGCACAAGCCTTCGACGTCGACCGCGTGGACCAAGAACTCGGCGCACGAATCGGCGAGCCGCGCGAGCGTGTCGGGAGCGAGCGTCACGTCGGTGAATTTTTGCCAGCGATCGGTGACGACGAAGTAGTCGCCCGCGCGTTTGCGGCAGCTCAGATCGATCACGAGCCGTGACTTACCGATTCGCTGCAGCAGCGCGGCCAGGCGCTCGAAGTCGACGCGACCTTCGCGGAACACCCACGAGGTCACGATGACGTGCGAAGCCCCCGCGTCGAGCCAGCGCGTCGCGTTGTCGAGGTTCACGCCGCCGCCGAGCTGGAGGCCGCCCGGATAGGCCGCGAGCGCGGCGAGCGCGGCCACCTCGTTGCCGGCGCCGAGCTGAATGACGTGTCCACCGCTGAGACCATCCGCGCGGTACAGCTCCGCGAACTCGGCGCTCGACTTCTCGGACACGAAGTTCTCGCGCACGCGGCTGCTGTCGTCACCCAGCGTTCCGCCGACGATTTGCTTCACTTTGCCTTCGTGCAGGTCGATGCAGGGGCGGAACACGGCGCGAACCATAGGAGCCTTGCCCGAAACGCGCCAGCCGGGGCGAAAAGCGTCGCCAAAACCCGGGCTTCGCACACATTCGCTAACACTTCCCGACCTGGAAACGCCCCCGGGAAAACGCGAAATCGAGCAGGAAAACCGCTGATTCCCACGATTCGTTCAAAATTTCACGGGTCGCTTCGGACCTCGGACACCTAACAACCGAGGTTAAGATGAGTGAAAAGACAGCTCGAGTTCGGGGGGGAGCGCGGGGGAAACTGCGCATCAAACCGCTGTTCGCACTTGTGCCGGCCGTCGCGTTAGCGGCGTGCACCGGCATGGTCGGCGGCTCCAACGGCTCCGGCGATGATACCAGCGTCGGCTCAAGCTCCAGCACCGGAGGCAGCTCCAGTGTCGGCTCCGGTCCGGGTTCGAGCGGCTCCGGCGCCATCACGGGCGCCGAAGTCATGGCCGAGCAAAGCTGGCGCCTGACGAACAACGAGTACGCCAACACCGTGCGTGACTTGCTCGGCATCGACATGACCACGCCGCTGGATCCGGACGGAGCCGCGGCCGGCTTCAACGCCGGTCTCGCGGCAGGTGACGCGACGGTGCAAGCGTATCACTCGGCGGCGATCGAAGCCGGTAGCAACGCGACCGCGCTGCTCAAGCTCGTGCCCTGCACGGCCGCGCAGATCACGTCCACGCCCGCGGATTGCGCCGGCAAGTTCATCGACGCGATCGGGCCGAAGGCCTTCCGTCGCCCGCTCGATGCCGACACGCGCACCGGGCTGACTACATTGTTCGGCGCCGTCCAAGCGCAGTTCGGTTTCAACGCTGGCCTCGACGCCATCGTCGAAGAGATGCTGCAGTCGCCGTACTTCCTGTATCACCTCGAGCTCGAAGAGCAGGCGCAGGGCGCGGGCAAGGTCCCCGTCACCGGCTACTCGATGGCGAGCCGCCTCTCCTACCTGATCTGGGCCTCGATGCCGGACGACGATCTGTTCAGCAAGGCCGCCGCCGGGCAGCTCACGAGCACGGATCAAATCCAGGCCGAAGCGACGCGCATGCTCGCGGATCCGAAGGCGAAGTCCGGCTTCCGCAACTTCTACGAGCAGTGGCTGAAGGTGCAAGCGATGCCGCTCAGCAAAGGCGGCAGCTTCGCCGCGCTGTTCGACGGCCCGGACATGCTCGGCTCGTTCGACGCTCAGGTCGACGCCGCGCTGTGGGCAAAGAACGGCATGACCACGCTGCTCACGGGCACTCAAGCGTACGTCAACGAGAAGACGGCGCCGCTCTTCGGCGTGAAGGGCATCACGGGCACGGCGTTCCAAGCCGTGGACGTCGATCCGACGCAGCGCGCCGGCATCTTGATGCACCCCGCGATCATGTCGACGTTCGCGACCGACACGGGCAGCCATCCGATCAAACGCGGCGTGTTCGTGTGGGATCAGATCGTGTGCCAGCAGCTCGGCGACCCGCCGCCCAACGTGCCCACGTTCCCCGGCGTCGCGCCGGGCTCCAGCGTGCGGCAAGCGTACGAGGATTTTACCTCGCCCCCGCTCTGCCAAGGCTGCCACGCGCGCATCAACCCGGTCGGGTTCTTGTTCGAGAGCTACGACACGGTCGGGCAGTACCGCACGATCGACGACAACGGCCAACCGGTGAACTCGCAAGTGACCGTGGTCGGCGCCGTGACCAACAGCGGCAGCCCGGACACGATGATCGACGTCGCCACGCCGAACGCCGTGCAATTCGCGAAGAACCTGGCCGCCGATGGCTCGCTCACCACGCAGTGCATGGTGAAGCAACTCTACCGCTACGCGCTGAAGCGCATCGAGAACGACGCGGACACGAACACGCTCGGCAAGCTCGCGACCGATTACTCCGGCGCTTCGCAAGACCTGAGCACGTTGATTTCCGAGTTGACGCAGACGCAGGGGTTCATGAACCGCCTGAACGAGCAGTGAGGATGAAGCAGATGAATAACCTGACCCCTAGTCGCCGACGATTCCTGCAAGGATTGGGTATCTCCGCGGCCGCGATTCCGCTCGTGGTCGGTCTCGACAGCCTCTACGCCAAGGCCGATGTGCCGACGGTGCCGAAGAAGCGCTTCCTCTTCATGTACTCGCCGAACGGCGGGCTCTATTACAACTTCCGGCTCCGGGTGCAGGGCTCGGACACGGACATCAGCGACGGCAAAGCGCTCGCCGCGCCGAACCTGATCTACCATCCGCTCCAAGCCAACGCGGCCAAGCTGCTCGTGCTCGACCGCTTGTCTTGGATCGGCGCGCGCGAGATCTATCAATCGCCGACCGCTTCGCCGGATCACATCGATCATCCGGGCGGACATCAAAAGGGCCTCGGCAGCTTGCTCACCGGTCAGGTCTTGATCGGCGGCGACCAGAATTTCGGCAACGCGGGCCTGGGCGACGGCATTTCGCTCGATCAGGTGCTGGCCACGAAGATCTTCGCGGGCAAGGTGAAGTTCCCCTCGATCGAAGTGGGCGTCCAAACCGACGAGGACTTGACCGATCGCTACGTCGACAAGCGCGTCAGCTACGACGCGCCGGCCATGCCGCGCGCGCCGCAAAACGACCCGTTCGTGCTGTTCAACACGCTGTTCGGCGCGGCCAGCACGGGCGCGAACGCCCAAGCGCTTCGCCAATACCTCGACAAGAGCGTGCTCGACGCGGCGCTGAACGACTTCACGCGCCTCAATCCGAAGCTGAGCAAGAGCGACCAAGTGCTGCTGGAGCAGCACGCGGACGCCGTGCGCGGCTTGGAGATGCAGCTCGGGACCGTCGTGAACTGCGGCATGGAGACCGCGCCGACGCCGCCCGCCGGCGTGAACATCACCAACGCCTCGGCGACGCACACCTGGGCGATGACGCCGGCCAATTACCCGACCGTCGGCGGGATGATGATGGACATCATCGTGCAAGCGGTGGCGTGCGGGCTCACCAACATCGTGACGTTGATGTTCCGCAACAGCGAAAATAACCTGCAGTTGCCGTTCCTCACCAACATCGACTACACGAAGACCACGCTCGGTCATCACGACATGTCGCACGCGCGCGATCCGGGCCTCGTCGCGATCGACCAGTGGTACGCCACGCAGTTCAACACCCTGGTCAGCAAGTTCGACGCGATTCAGGATTCGGGAACGAGCGGCACGCTGCTCGATAACTCGCTCCTGATGTGGTCGAGCTGCTTGGGTGATGCTTCGTCGCACTTGAGCAACAACGTGCCGGTGATCCTCGCTGGCTCGAACGGTGGCTACTTCAAGCAGGGCCGCAACATCCAGTTCAATAGCACGTACACCCCCGCGCAATGGGCAGGCGATCCGCTCGGCCCGGGTGACGGTCAAGCGCTCACGGATGCGGCGGACAAGGCGCGCGTCGGCGATCAACAGACCGTCGGCGGGCCCGATCTCAGCAACAACGATCTCGCGGTGTCGATCCTGAACAGCTTCGGCATGACGGACACGACCTTCGGCGATCCGCGCTTCTGCAAGGGCGCCTTGCCCTACATCAAGGCCGGCTCCTGAGCTACTTCGGCTGAACGAGCGCGCCGGTCGCCGGACACTATCTTCGGATGACCGGTACCGGCGCGGCTCCCGCCGAACCCACGCGCAGCGTCGCGACGCGCGGTTGCAGCTGTTCCGCGCCGCCGAAGCGCGTGTGCGATCTGTGCTACTCGGCCGAGTCGGTTTATCTGGCGTGTTCGAGCGCGTGCCTCGAGCTGCATCGACGCGAAGCGCATCCGGAGCACGCGGCCGCGAGCAGTGAAGCCCGCGCGCGGCTCACCGCGAGCGCCTGGAATCGCCGCTTTCCCGACTCCTGGACGCGCTACGCGCCGCATCGTCGACGCGTGATGAATCTGCTCACGGAGCTGCCCGCCGGCGGCCGCGTGTGCATCTTCGGCGCCGGCAATTGCAACGACATCGACCTGGAGCAGCTGGCGCATGCGCAGCGCGAGATCCATTTGGTCGACCTCGACGGCGAAGCGCTCGAGCGCAGCCGCGAACGCCAGTCGAGCGCGGTCCGAGACAAGCTGCGGCTGCATCCGGACGTGGATCTCTCGGGCTTGCTCCAGCACCTCGATGATTGGGGCGATCGTTTTCCGGATCGAGCGGAGCTCGGCAAGAGCGCGGTGCTCGCCGCGCAACGCGTGCTGACTCAGCTCGGCGCGCGCTTTTCCGCCGTCATTTCGACGTGTGTGCTGAGCCAACTCGGCGGACCGTTCCGGCGCACGTGGGTCACCTCGCGCTCGAACTGGGCCGATCTGTTGAGCGCGCTCCAAGCCGTGCACTTAGCGAGCGTCGCGGGCAGCCTCGAGCCGGGCGGCCGCGCGCTGCTCGTGTTCGACACATCGTCGTCGAAGGATGCGCCGGCGCTCGCGGCGCAGACCGAGCTCAGCGCGCGCGAGCTCGCCGCGTTCGCCGAGGCCGAGCACTCGCGTGGTCGGCTCGCGTTCGAGCCCGCGCCGGAAAACGTCGTGGCGCTGCTCAAGTCACCGGGACTCGCAGCGCTCGCGAGTGAGCCCGAGGTCGGACTGCCTTGGCTCTGGGATCTCGGAGACGCGCTACAGCTCGTGTACAGCGTCGGCTTTCGCAAGCCCGCGTGAGCTCAGCTCGGCAGAACCAGCACCGCACGATGCTTCGCGACGAAATCCGGGAACAGCTCTGGGTGCACCGCCGCAGCCAAAATCTCGAGGGATTCGACGAGCCGCGGTCCCGGTCGATTGAAGAACGCGTTGCCGTCACTCAAGAGCACGCGCGGTGCCGCAGTTCGTAGCGGCGCGACGAGCTCGGGCTCTTCTAGCGTCCGCGCGAGCCCGAATCCGCACGGCTTCACCAAGATCACGTCTGCCGCGAGCGTCCGAAGCTCATCCAACGTGACGGTCGGCGCGGGACCACCTGGCTCGGCGCCGAGCGAAACGCCGCCCGCGAGCTCGATCAGCTCCGGCATCCACGTTCCGCCGAGCATGATCGGATCGAGCCATTCCACCGTCGCGACGCGAGGACGGTGCTTGGCAGCGCGAGCGCGTTCCGCGATGACGGCGATGCGCGCTTCGAGCTCGCGCCGCAAGGCTCGCCCTCGCTCCGGCACGCCCAAGGCGCGTGCCACGGTCTCGACGTCGGAGAGCACATCCCCGAGGCGCGTCGGGCGCAAGCTCACGATTTCGACGGCTTCGCGCGCGGCCAACCGCGCGACCGCGCTCCGCACGTCCTCGAGCGAGACGGCGCAGACCTCGCACAGATCTTGAGTCACGATCAGCGTCGGCGCGAGCTCGGCCAAGCGGCGCTCGTCCACCGTGTAGATGCTGAGCGCGTCCGTGATCACGGCGCGCACCGCGGAATCGATGGCGCGACTCGACGCTTCATTCCCGATGCGCGAACGCGTGAGCACGGGCAAGCCGTGCACTTCGTCCGGAAAGTCGCATTCGTGCGATACGCCAACGAGGTGTTCGCGCGCGCCGAGCGCGCACACGATCTCGGTCGCCGAGGGTAAGAGAGAAATCACGCGCCCGCTCATCGCTCTGGACCGACCGTTAGCACGAGCGCTAGCGTCTCGCGGGTGACCCCCTGGACCGCGCAACGGCTGGGCGCCATCGTCGGCGCGATCCTCGCGGTCGCGCTGGTGATTTGGCTGCGCACGCGGCCGAAGCCCTGCCCCGGCGCGGTCACGCTCGAGTTTCACCCGCCGCTCGCCGAGCCCGGTGCGTATCGGCTCACGCTCGGCTGGTCCGGCGCCGAACCGTGCACGTTCGACTTCGCGCTGCCGCTCAGCGACGCGTCCGCGCAGCATCGAAAAACCGGCTGCGGCATGGCGCTCGAGCTCCGCACGCAAGTCCAAGCCGGCGTCGCGAGCGTCTCTGGACTGACGTTCGCGGCCGCACCCGAACGCTTCAAGCTCGCGCTCGTGCGCAACCGAGAGTCGATTTACGACGTCGAGCTCGAGCCCAAGTACGCGCCGTACGAAACGACGCGCCAGGAAGACAAACACTTCTGCGGCGATCGCGCGCTGGTCGAGCCGCCGTGTCTGCGTGGCAGCTCGGAGTGCGCGCCGTTTCCCGCGAGCTGCTTGGGCCCGAGCGATTGCAGCGCGAAACAAGTGTGTTGCCTCACGCCGGAGTGGGCGCGCGACTACGGGCCGCGCGCCGGCGCCGAGTGCACGGCGAGCGCGAGCTGCTTCGCACAGCTCGGTCACCTCGCTTGTCGCGCGGACGCGGATTGCCCGAGCGACATGAGCTGCTCGGATGATTCGTTCCGGAGCGAGTTTTCTCCCGCGCCGCGCGCGTGCGAAAGTCGCAAGCGATGAAGCTCCTCTTCCTCGGCGTCGGCGAGATTGCGCGCGCGGTCCGGCGCGCGTGCCCGAGTGCCGTCGCGAACGGCACGACGCGCTCCGCACCCGACGCGCGCTTCGCCGAGATTCAGCCGCTTTCCACGACGGACGCCGCCGCGATTCAGCGCGCGGCCGAAGGCGCCGAAGTCGTCGTATCGTTTCCTCCGGACGGTCAGAGCGATGCCGTGTTCGCGCCGCTCGTGCGCGCGGCGGCGAGCGTGGTCTATCTCTCGTCGACCGCGGTGTATCCCGCGAGCGCGAGCATCGTCACCGAAGCGACGCTGACGCTCGCCGAATCCGAACGCGCGCGTCGGCGGCTGCACGCCGAAGCCGTGTGGCAAGACATCGGTGCGCGCGTCGTGCGCTTGCCCGCGTTCTACGGCAAAGACACCGGCCTCCACCTCAGCATCGCGCGCGGCTCGTTCCGCTTACCCGGTGACGGCTCGAACGTCGTGTCGCGCGTGCACGTCGATGATGCGGCGCGCTTCGTGCTCACCGCGTTCGACGCGCCTCCGGGCGCAATCATCCTCGCGGGTGACGATATGCCAGCACCGGTGATCGACGTCGTGCGCTTCGTGTGCGCCGAATTCGAGCTACCGTTGCCCGAAGCGAGCTACGGGCAAGCAACGCCCGAGTCGCTGCGCGGCAATCGAGCGATCGACAATCGCGCCCTGCGTCAGCGGCTCGGCATCGTGCTCGCCTATCCCGACTACCGGCAGGGTTACCGCGCGATCGCGCAGGATCTGCGCGCTCAATGAAATTACCCGGCAGATATTGACCAGCCAATTTACCCGGGTATAACGAGCACATGTCGAGCGACCAAACGTACTGCGCGTTCGCCGGTGAACGGTTGCTCGCGCGCGGTGAGCTCCGCGCCGTGCTCGCCGCCGCCAAAGCCGAAGTCGACCGCACGCACGATGACTCAGTCTTGTTCATCAGAGAGCAGACTGGCAAACCAGTCGAGTTCAATTTGCGTGGCAGCGTGAGTGAAGTGCTCGCGCGCGTGAGTCAGCCCGCTGCCGTACGCCCTGGTCCCGGTCGACCGAAGCTCGGCGTGATCTCACGTGAAGTGTCACTCCTGCCGCAGCATTGGGAGTGGCTCGAGCACGAGCCGCAGGGGATCTCAGCGACGCTGCGCCGATTGGTGCACGAAGCGAAGACGAAGCATCCCGGCGAACAACAGAGCCGCTTGGCGCGCGAGGCCGTGCACAGCTTCATCACCGTGATGGCCGGCAATCGCGAGCACTACGAAGAAGCCACACGCGCGCTCTTCGCCAAGGACGATGCCCGCTTTCGCGAGCTGATCGCCCACTTTCCGGCAGATATTCGCGAAGAAGCGCTGCGCTTATTGGCTACCGCGACCGAACGTTGACCGGCCTGCGCGCCCTGCGCTCAGCTCGCGGCAAGCTCGTATTCGAGCGTGTAATAGTGCTTGCCCTCGGTGATCTCGATGCTCATCTTGCCGGCGATCCCGCGTAGCTCGCCGGTGCCGCTGTCCGGCACGATCGTGACTTTGAGCTCGCCCGAGCCGCGCGTCATCACGCCGAAGTGCTGGAGCACGAAGCTACCCGAGCGCCCCGAGAGCGAGCCGACCACGCGCTCGATCGCGACGTAGCCCGCGGAGCTTTGCACCTCGCCGCGCGCGCCGAGCATCTGCACGTTGCTGGTCGCTTCGAGCTCGCCGACGAACTGCTTCGCAATCGAGATTCGACCCAGACTGACGCCTTCGAATACGTCGTACGGCGGCTCGGCAGTCATCTGCACGCTGAAGGTGCCTGTGGCGGTGTGCGTCATGAAGCGAGCCTACACTCTCGCACCTGGTGTCCAAGAAGCAGCGCAAAAACCCCGTGTGGTATCGTTGCCGTTTGCCTTCCACGGCGCCGCGAAAATTCGCACCACGCTTCTCTCTCGCGCGCCGATTCTCGCGCTGCTCGTTCGCCATAGGCTTTCGCCGCGCGCGAATCCGCCGCCTTTCTCGCGGTCCGCGCGTTCGGAAAAGAATCTTTCCAATCAGTTTTCTGGAATCGGTTCCATAAAAGCACTCGAAAGCAGAGTCGGAAATGCTAGACAGCTGACATGTCGACGAGCGCTCGCAAGTTGGGGTGGTTAGGTACGTGTATGCTCGCGGCGGCAACGGTGTTGCTGCCCAACATCGCGCAAGCCCAAGTCTTTCAGACTGACGCCGCGAAGACCCCGCTGCCGCAGCCC
>FTDA01001525.1_pt1 | contig 13127 bp, 14 predicted proteins | sample 1639731 | NCBI WGS metagenome assembly FTDA01 (sample SAMEA3914869, study PRJEB12502) | metagenome | biome: forest; material: soil | place: USA | collected 2012-03-12 | depth 0.1 m
AGACAAGGCGCAGAAGAACCGCGCTGCGCGGGTGCGCGCGGAGCTGCGAGCGGCGCGCACGGGCTCGGCGTGAAGCTTCGTGGCTGCGCGCTCGGCGCGTTTTGCGTTTCATTGTTCGCCTCGTCGGCGCGGGCGACGCCGCTCGGCGCGAACCTGCGCGTGGAGCGCAGCGAGCGCGCCGCGGATTGCCCGGACGCCGCCGAGCTGACGCACCAGGTCGAGCACATTTTACAACGTGCGCTCACGGCGCCGACAACGAGTGACGAGCTCGAGGTCAACGTGAGCTTCGACGTGAATCGCGGGCAATATTCGGCGCGCGTGAGCTCACTCGGACCAAAGCCGGGCGAGCGCAATTTGAGCGATCGCGGCGCGAATTGCGCAGCACTCGCGGACGCCGTGAGCGTCGCGATTGCGCTCTTGCTCGACAAAGAGCTGACGCAATCGGAAGCTTCCGCGCCGTCGACTGCTGCGACAGTGAGCAAGCCGCCCGCGTCCCCACTGAGTCGTGCTGAGTCGCGCGCGGCGCCCCCCCAAGAAAAATCGGAACACGACTCGTTCTCGCTGCGCGCAGCCGTGGAAGGCGGCGCGGGCTTCGGGCTCGTCGGCAGCACGACGCCGTTGCTCAGCGAGCTCGTCAGCGCGCGGCTCGGCGAGCGCGTGCTCGTCGATCTCGGCTTCGACGCAGCGTTGCCCGGCACCACCGAACACGGCTCCGGCAGCGTGCGCACGACGCTCATCTTCGGCAGCGCGCGCGCGTGCTACACGTTCGGCGCGCGCGTTTCGTTCGGGCCGTGCGTCGCGTTCGGCGTCGGGCGGTTGCGCGGCGTGGGCATCGATTACGAAGATCCGTCGTCGGAGGATGTGACGTGGACCGCGTTCGGCGCGGGCGGCATCTTGGAGGCTCCTTTGTGGGGGCGAGTATTTGGCGGGCTCTCCGGGCTCGGGTGGGCGCCGACTCGGCGCTCGGTGTTCGCCGTGCAACGCGGCGGAACTGCGTGGGAATCGGCGCCGATCGCGGGCTCGCTCGCGCTCCGTTTGGGCCTGCGCATTTGGTGACGGCGCGCCCGCGGCGGAGCCGATAGATTTATCGGTGAAAAATTCCGACCGATGCCTCTAACTCCCCAGTGGCAGCGAGCATGACGCGCTCCGAGGTACCCGAAGCGGCGACCCTGCCCGAGATCTATCGTCGCCACGCGGATTTTGCCTGGCGCACGCTGCGGCGTTTGGGCGTGAGCGAAACGGAAGCGGGCGATGCAGTGCAGGACGTATTTTTGGTGGTGCACGAGAAGCTCGGCCAGTTCGAAGGGCGCAGCTCGCTGACCACTTGGCTGTTCACGATTTGCCGCACCGTCGCGCGCAAGCGCCGGCGCCAGGCGCAGGAAGCGCGCGCGCTGGACGCGGACGCGAGCGTCGAGGAAGAGCTGGATTTGCGGGCCGACGTCGCGCGCGCGGCCGAGCACAACGAGCGGCTCGCCGTGCTCGAGCAGATCTTGTCGACGTTGAGGTCGAGCAGCGCAACGTGTTCATCTTGTTCGAGCTCGAGAAGCTGACCGGTGAAGAGATCGGCGAGCTGCTCGCGATTCCGCTCGGGACCGTGTACTCGCGGCTCGCGCTCGCGCGGAAATCGTTTCAAAAAGCGCTCGAGCGCGACGAAGCGCGCGCGCGTTTTGCCGCCGCGCGCGCCGGAGGCATGCCATGAGCGATCCGAAATACCTCGTCGACGAAGGCAGCGAAGCCAGCGACTCGATGCGCGAGCTCTTGCAATCGGCGCGCGAAGTGGGCTTGTCCGAGTCGGAGAAGCGCGCGATTTGGGCGGGCATCGCGCTACAAATTCCGCCGAGCGCGCTCGCGCCCGCGGCCAAAGCGAGCGCCGCGCCGGGCGCGTTGAAGAGCGCTGCCGCGCTTTCGCCGTGGCTCAAAGGCCTGCTCGTCGTGCTCGGAATCGGCGGGATTTCGGCTGGATTTTTTGGGTGGAAGCGCGGGTCGACGGAGCACACCGCGGGCACGTCACTCAGCGCCGTTGCGAGCGCGAGCGCGCCGAGCGCAAACGCGGAGACGGCGCCGAGCGCGACCGCGAGCAGTGACGTCGCAGCGCCAGTCGAAACGTCGAGCGCGGCGACACCGAGCGCGAGCGCCGCGAGTGCCGCAATCGAGAGCAAGAGCGCACTGCGCGATGAGAGCCTGGCAGTGCTCGAGATTCGTCGCACGCTGCGCGCGGGCGATGCGAGCGGCGCATTGCGTTTGCTCGAGCAAGCGCGGCAACATTTCCCGCACGGCGCGCTCGGGCAAGAACGAGAGGCGCTGAGCATCGAAGCACTCGCCAAATCCGGCGCGCGCGACGCCGCCGCGCGCAAGGCAGACGCGTTCCTGCGCGCGCACCCGAAGAGCCCGTATGCCGCGGACGTCCAGAGCTACACGAGCAAGTAGCGCGCTCGCGTGTGCGCTCCTACTCAGCGCGTGCTCGACGCAGACGCGCTTCGTCGGCAGTGAACCGCTCGCTGCGGCGGGCGCGGATGCCGGCGTGGCCGGCGCGGATGCCGGCGCGAAAACCCCGACCTATCGCACTGATTTCGACTCGGGCAGCGGCTGGAGCTCGACCAATCATTTGCCCGGCTCGAGCACCTCGTTCGGCGTGCAGCTCGATGGCGCGGCCGACCCGAGCACCGCAGAAATACGCTTTCCGGGCCACCCCGAGTACGCCGCGACGGACGACGATACGAGCGCGACGCTGACGGAAGTGTACTCCGCGCAACGTTTCTCCTTCGGCACATTTCGTTCGCGCGTGCGCTTCGGCGCCTGCGCGGCGACGGAAGAAGTCGTGAACGCCGCGGTCGGCTACTTCAACGATGGTGGCGACGAGAACGGCAACGGCATCACCGATGACGTCGAGATCTCGTGGCAGGTCCCGTGCGGCACGCCGAGCAACCTCTCGCTCACCGTGTTCACCGACGATCAGGCTTCGCCGCCCGCCTTTCGCAAGCTGAGCCACGTGATCGATTTTTCGACCGGCGATTTCTACGACACGCCGTCCGCCTCGCAGGAAGGCTTCGTCAAGAGCGGGAATAACCCTGCTTTCATGCGCCCGGAGCTGTTCGATCCGAGCCAATTCTACGAGCTCGGCTACGAGTGGCACACGGATTCGCTGCGCTTCTTCCTGATGCTCGACGGCGTCGACGTCACCGTGTGGACGCTGACGGACGAGACTCACATTCCGCAGCTCCCGGTCTCGTTCGTGTACAACGCGTGGCATCCACCTGCGCACTGGTACCCCGCCAGCGGCAGCGCCAATTTCCCAGCGCACGATGTGGTCACACACATCGATTGGTTCGAGTACTTCGCGGAGTAGCGGCCCTGGCTCAAACGCGCGATCAGTTCGGCGACGTCGCGGCTACGCCCTGTGCACGCAGCACGATCCGATCGATGTCACACGTCTTCCCGTCGGCGGACATGCGCGGATTGGTGAAGAAGTCGTTCGTGCCGCGCACGGTGGGTTGGCAGAACGTGGGTTGCGAGTCTTGGAGCACGATCTCGGTGCTCGTGAAGATCACGTCCGCGGCTGGATTTTCCGTATAAATCTCGATGTCGAACTCGGCGTAGTTTTGCGCCTGGCCCTGCATGTCGATGTCGTAAGACACGGCCTTTTGCGTCGCAGAGTCGGTGACCGTCTGATGCCAGATGGTGCCGTCGAGCTTCATCACCATCACGAGCGCATCACCCACGTTGACGTTCATGCCGTCACCGCCGAGACAGCCGGTGTAACCCGAGTCGCTGCCGAACGTGTTCACGTACTGCGCCGAGATCCACCAGGAGGCATACGCGTTCTTCGGCGCGTTCGGCGCGCACGTCGGGCCCCAGGTCAGCACGGGTTGCAGCACGCCGTTGTCGATCGGATCGTAGTTTGCGCCACCTGGTTGTAGGCCCGGCCAGAGGAAGAGCGTGCCGGTGTTCGCGCTCGGCTTCACGGGGACGGCGAGCGTCGTCGTGAGCGAGAGGATTTGGTTTTTGTTCGAAGCGGCGAGCTGCACGAAGCCGTAGCTGTTGGTGTGCGTCTTCAAGTAGTCGTCGTTCGGCGCGGAGCCGCCGCTGCCGCCCATTCCTCCAGAGCTCTCGCCACCACGGCCGCCGCTGCCGCCCATGGCCCCGCCGCTGCCGCTCGCGCCGCCGCTTCCACCAGTGCTCGCGCCGCCGCTGCTCGAGACTCCGCTTCCCCCTGCGTTTCCGCCATTTTCGGCTCCTCCGCCTGCAGCACCCGAGCCGCCCAAAGCACCGCCCGCGCCCGCCGCAGCTCCCGCGGCACCGCCACTACCACCTCGAGTCGCGAGCTGTCCGCCCGCGCCCGCTTGCGCCGAAGCACCGCCGATCGCCGCTCCACCGCCGCCAGTGGCGGGCGGCGAGGCATCTCCTCCATCCGAGCTGCCGCACGCAACGAGGAACACAGCACCGACGAGCGCGACCGCGCTCAGCCCACGGGATGAAGTCATTTCGAGCATTGCAGTTAAGAGGATGGACTCACGAAAAGCGGTTCAAGATAAAGCTCAGTTTTCGGTTTCTGCGCTCATACTCGAGCAACGAGGCTCAATTCTGCGTGGTCGCCGCCACGCCCTGCGCGCGCAGCACGATGCGGTCGATCGAGCATTGTGTCCCATCGGCGGACGGGCTCGGGTTGCTGAAGAAATCATTTTTCCCGCGTTGAATCGGCGTGCAAGCGCTGGCTTCGGCCTGTGCGAACGTCACGGTCGTCGCGCTGAAAATCGCGTCCTCCACCGGCTCGGCCGATGCGGGATTGAGCCAGAAATGCGCGAAATTCTGGGCTTGCCCCTGCATGTCGAGGTCGAAGCTCACGACGGAGCCGTCGCGCAAATCCTCGATGCTCTGCGACCAAACCGTGCCGTTCAAAGAAAGATGAATCGAAAGCGGATCGCCGACCTCGACGCTCATGCCGTCACCACCGTGGCAGCCCGTGTAGCCCGCGTCGTTGCCGTACGTGTTCACGTACTGCCCCGAGATCCACCACGCGGTCGCGGGTGACGCGAGCGAGCCGGGCGCGCAGCTCGGTCCCCAAGTGAGCACAGGCTCGAGCACGCCGTTGTCGATGGGATCGAAATTGGCGCCACCCGGTTGCAAACCGGGCGAGATGAAGAGCGTGCCTTGCGTCGTGGGCGGCGCGGGCACGGTCAAGATCGTGCGCAGGGCGATGATCTGGTTGTCGCGCGAGAGTTGGAGCTGCACGAAACCGAAGCCCTGTGTCGGCGTCTGCAGATAATCGATGTCGGGCGGCGGACCTGCGTTGCTCGCGGGCTCGTCGAGCACATCCGCCGAAGAGGTCCCGCAGGCCGCGGGCACCAGCGCGAGCGCAAACAGCAGAAAAACGCGGCTTTTCTGCATCCTCAGTCGAGCCCCGAAAACCCCAACCCCAAATTCAAACCCAGCCACGGCCCGGCGATTTCGAATTCGCCCTGCCCCGCGACGCGTGCCTCGGCGCGATAACTGACGAGCCCGCCTTCGAGCACGGCGTCGAGCGTGAACGCGCCCACCGGGCGCACGCTCGCACCGAGCGCGAGCAAAGGTCCAGCCCACGGCAACGTCGCGCGGTGCTCTTCTGGCACCGGCATCAGTGCGGCGTTCGCGACACCGCTGAAGTGCGCGAGTCCGACGCGCATGCCCACGCCCGCTTCGAGCGACCAGCGACGAAGCGTGTAACGCAAGCGCGGACACAGCGCGGCCGAGCCGAGAAATGCGTGCACGCGGCCGAGCGACACCGCGTGTGTGCCCGCGCCGGCGTCGGCGTCGAGCGCGAGCGCGAGCCACGCGCGCGGCAACCACGAGAACGCGAGCGCGCCGCCGAAGGTCGTGAAATCGTCGCGCGTCCAAGCCCGAGCCGAAGCGAAGCCGGTGAGCTCGTAGCCGCGTCCGTTGGTCGCGAGCCCGCGTTTCGCGGCTGTGAGCGCGGCGCTGCGCGCATCGCGCGGCGCGGTCGCTTCTACGATTCTGACCGGCGAATCACGCGTACCGCTGAGCTCGATCCAGCTCGCAGCGACGAGCTCGGCGATCGAAAGTCCGAGCACGCGCGCGCGCGCTGCGGCTAAATCCGGCGGGATTTGGAGATGACGCGACAACTTCTTGCCGGTCACCGGATCCTGCACCTCGAGCTCGATCAGCGCATCTTCGCAAGTCACGCGCACGCGCGCGACGTCCGCGCGCGGGGTTTGCGGCGCCTCGATCTCGGGCTCCGCACTGACCGCGATCGCGCTCCCGAGCTCGGCTTGCACCACGCGTTCGAGCCCCGCGGCGTCACTCGCGACGCACGGCGCGAGCTCGAGCTCGACCGAGAGCGCATTGCGCGCAAACGCGCTCCGCGAAGCACTCAGCGCGATGCCCGCCAGCAACGACGCGCAACATCGTCCGCGCACTCTTCTCATTCAATGCCGCCGAACGTCTTGACGGCGCTCGTGCGTTGACCGTTCGGATACAGGCGCAAGTAATCTTCGGCGCGGCGATGCGCGCGCTCGGCTTGACCCGCGCGCGCCAGCGCTTCCACCTCGCGGGCGAGCGCGTCTTCCGCGAGCGAGGGTTCACGCGCCAGCGCGCGGGCGCGTTCGAAGTACCCCGCAGCTTCACCCGGTCGCCCGAGCGAGCTCATGAGCACGCGCCCCAAGCTGAATGCTGCGAGCGACGCGCGCGGATCGGCCTTGAAATCCCGCAAAACGCGCTCGAGATACGGCACGGCTTCGCGCGCGTGCCCAGCGAGTCGCGCAGTGTCGGCGGCCAGCAGCAGCGACTCGGCGCCGTTCAAGTCCGAGGCCGGCGCAGACTCTAGCGCGCGATACGCCTCGCTCGATTTGCCGGCGCGCGCGAGCTCCCTCCAACTCGGTGCCTTCACCGCAAACGTCACTCCTGTGGGTGACGCCGCGGGCGCAGGAGCCGCGACTTCACTCGCGCTCGAGCTCGGCGCGACGCTCGGGTTCGTCGCCGCGCTGTCCGTCGCGGGCACCGCGGGCGGAGGAAATGTCCCGCTCTGCCCGACCGCGAGCTCGCTGCTCCCGGTGCCGTAATCCACGCGCACGCGCCCTCGCCCGACGTTCACGCGCACGCCTGTGCCGGTGCGGTCGACCGTGAAGACAGTGCCGAGCGCTTCCACGATCACTTGGCCAGCTTGCACGCGGAACACGCGGCCCTCGACGTGGCTCACCTCGAACGTCGCCGCGCCGTGATCGAGCGCCGCGACGATCCGCTCGGGCCGCGCTTCCACGATCGAAACGTCCGTGTTCGCGTCCAAGAGATGCACGGTCGAGCCGTCGGAAAAGCGCACGATTCGGTCTTGGCTGATCGACGCAAGCGGCATTTTTTCCGCCGATTCGTGCGCGCGCATGCGGCTGTATGCAAACACCGCGGAGGCCGCGAGCAGCACCGTCGCCGAGAGACCGAGCGCGGTTGCCCGCCTGCGCGCGAGCGTCCGCTGCAAGCGCACGAGCCCGCGCTCAGCGTGCGCCGCGGTCCACTCTGGGTTCACGCTCCCGAGCGCCCGCTCGAGCTCTTCCTCGCGCGAAGCCATCAGCCGAGCACTCCTAAAATCGTTTGATGCACGCTCGAGATGCGGCGCTTCGCGGTCGCCAGCGAGCAGCCGCAATGCTCGGCGACCTCGGGCAGCGTCATGCCTTCGACGTAGCGCAGCGTCCACGCGAGACGGCCTTCGATCGTGACGGTGTCCAGCACTTGATACACTTCGGCGAGCAGCGCGCGCTCGGACGGCGAAGCGCTCGCGTCCGCGACCTCCGCGTACGACGGCGTGTCTTCCGCGCGGAACACCGAGCGCAAGCGCCGCAACCGCAAGCGGTAGCGCGCCTCGCGCACCGCGACGACCGTGAGCCAACCGCGCAGCGCCGCCGGCTCCTCGATTCGATCCAGCCAGCGCCGCGCGCGCAAGAACACGTCTTGCACCAAATCTTCGGCTTCGGCGCGCGAGCCCAGAATTCGAAACCCGACGCTCGCGACCGCGGCGGAATGCCGTCGAAATGCCTCCTCCAGCGAGAGCCGTCCGTCCGCTGGCTCGAGCCGAACGACCTCGTCCCGCGCGCGCTCCCTCTCGGAACCCAACGGGCCCGAGCGCACGAGTCGCGGCGAAGAACGAGGAGCCATCCGAAAGCTTCAGAGGTCCAAACTATCCCGACCGGCTCAGGAAATGGTGTGGCAGCGAGACCAGTTCCGCAAACCACGGTTACTTCTGGTCTTTTCCCTCCCTTCCTAGCCGAACTAACCTGCCAGGCTCGCTCAAGCTTACAAAGCAGGCGGCCAGTCCGTCCTCGGTGCCAAGCACGGCACGAACTTCACGTTCGCGAGCTGACAGCTGCCTTGGATGGCCTGATCGCCGCAGATGTGATTGAAGGTGTCGTCGTCGACGTCGAAGTGCGGATGGTTGTTGGCGGCGCACCAATCGCATTGCTCGGTCGGACAGCTATTGTCGCCGCGGCACTCGCACAGCGGCGTCAAGTCAGTGGCTTCTTTGCACTGGCCGCACTCGTTGTACGCGTCGACGCCAACCGAAGGGCATTTGCAATAGCCCCCGCAGCGGTCCGTGACTGCGAGCAGCGCGGAGCCGCCGGGGCCGCTCACCTCGTAGCAAAGACCGGATGGCTCGGTCAGCCCGAGCCCCCAATTTTCCCCATATTTTTCGCGATTCCCCTCCATCATCGGCGGGTTCGCGACGATGCCGACGCACTTCGCGCCCGCGCTGCTCGACTTGCACAAGGGCAAGTTCGCTTGCGTCGCCACCTTCTGCGCGGTGGTCAGCACGGGGTCCAGTTGATCGACGCCTTGGCACGCGCCCGATTGCAGATCGCAGTAGTGCGTGGCCCACGCTTGCGGGAGCGTCGCGAGCCCTTCGTAGCCCGCGTCGTACACGCACTCGTCGTTCACGCATTTACCGAGCGTCGGCGGGCACGTCTCGGGCAAACAATGTTGCGGCGGGATGCAGAGCGAGATGTCCGCAGCGACGTTGAGCACGTGGCCTTGATTCATGTAGCCGCATGCCGTCGCGCCGCCGTTGCCCGCATTTGCGAGCTGACCGCCGCTGCCCGTGCTCGTCGTGCCGCCGCTCGCGTTGTTCCCGCCGCTCGCGCTCGTTCCGCCAACGGCATTGCTTCCGCCGGCGTTGCCGCCGCCGTTTGCGCCGACCGCAACTGTGCCGCCGCTCGAGCTCGACGCGCCGCTCGTCCCAGTCGCCGAGCCACCGACTGCAGGAACGCCACCAGTCGCCGCGCCGCCCGAACCCGCGCGAGCCGAGCTCAATCCGCTCGAGTTACCGCAGGCAACGGCGAGCGAAACCAGGACCAGAGCGAGAGTAGAGACGGATCGCGCCATACTTCGCTGAAGCTAACCGCGAGGCGAGCGCGAAACGCGCCCATTTCGCCTCGCAGCTTTGGCGTTTTTTTCGCGACGGCCGCGTGCTTACTTGCCGAGCCGAGTGCCGCAGGTCACGACCTCGAGGTCGACCCCCGCAGGTGCGCTCGCGCTGATCCCGCTCTCACATGCGGCAACCGGCGCCCGCACCGGCGTCGGCTCCGCGTGCTTTGGAGCCAAGCGAACATCAGCAACCCAGACTGCCATGGTCAGAGCGAAGACGACTGCGGTGGGGTTTGCCATGCGTTCCTCCCGAAATACGACGGTTCGACACTATAAATTTGCTCAACCGTCACCTGAAGTCAACTAAAGGTCATGTTTATGTCACACACGTAGGCGCGAGCGCTCGCAGGGGGACGCAGCCAAACGCCCCGAGCGCGGGTCACTCGGCCGCGGTCGATCGCCCCGACTCACCGAGCGCGCGCCGAAATCTCGGCGTGAAGTGCGACGAACTATTGCAGGCATTCGGTTTGCTATGCAGCTCCGCGTGCTCACGAAGTGGCTCGTGCTCATCGCGCTCGCAGACGCTTGTTCGGGGACGCGCGTGGTCTCGGTGCTTGCGGAGCGACCGAGCGCGAGCATCGAGCACATGCCGCCTTTGCTCACGACGATCGACGCGAGCAACGCCCATCTGCCGCTCAATGTCTCGGGCGCGAGCGTGGCGTACGGGGACGTCGATCGCGCGCTCGCGGACAGCGTCGAACGCGCGACGCGCTCGCTCGCCGAAGAGCTCGCGCAGAAGCACGCGCGGCCGCTGGAGCTGACACTCGAGATCGTGGACGCCCATGCGGAGTACGAGCGCGAGCGCCTGCTCGTGCGCTTGGGCCTGCGCGCGACGCTACGCGAGCGTGCGGGCAACACGTACCTGGCGCAAACGCACGTTCACGCGAGCGCGGCCGCGACGGTCACGCCCGAGCGAGGCGCGAAAATAGTCTTGGAAGCGACTGATACGCTTGGCGGCAAACTCTCGGGTTGGCTCGCTGGAATGGATTTGCGCTGATTCGCACTTCCGTGAATTGCGCTCGAATTTAGCTGATTTCATGGCTCATGGGGTATTCGATGCGGCAGTGTGCGCTCTTGCTGGCGTTGTGTCTGAACGGTTGTGCGTATTACACGGTGAATCCTGGACACCGCGGGTTGCGCTTCGATCCGCACGAGGGCGGCCTGCACCAACAGGTGCTGCAGCCCGGGATCTACAACCTGGGTTGGTGCTTCCTGCGCGACTGCGGCCAAGTCGACGACTATGACGTGACGTATTCGACGCACAAGGATGTGGTCGAGACGGTGTCCAGCGAAGGCCTGACGATGGTCGTGCACCTCGCGATCATCTATCGCCCGGTGATTTCCGAGCTCTACGATCTCGCGAACGAGATCGGGCCGAACTACTACGAAGAAGTCGTGGGCCCGGAGTTCCGCAGCTCCTCGCGCGGCGTATTCGCGCGCCACGTGTACGGCGAGCTGATGGTGAAGAACGAGAAGATCGAGGACGAAATCGAGAGCGAGGTACGGCGGCGCACGCACGGCAAGCACGTCGAAGTCGCTTCGGTGACGATCGAAGGCGTCGAGTTCGCGCCGGAGATCTCGACTGCTGTGCGTCAGAAGCTCGTGGCCGAGCAAGATGCGCTCCGGCAAAAAGCCGCCGTCGAGGCAGAAGCCCTGAGAAAACGCACGCAAATCGAGACCGAAGCCGAAGCCGCACGCCTGCGCGCACAATCGGAGACGGACGACGAAAAGCGGCGCGCCGAGCTAGATCTGCTCAAGCAAAAGAACGCGCGCGAGATGGCCGAAGAGCAGGTGCTCGTGGAAAAGGCACAAGCGCAAGCGACGCTCGTGAAGGCACACGCCGATTCCGAGCAGATGAAGATCTTGGCTGAAGGACAAGCCGCGCAGAATCGCGCCAAGGCGCTCGAGCTCACGCCGCTCGTGATCCAGGAGAAAGCTTACGAAGCGCTCGGTTCACTCGGCGGCACGGGCACGACGATCTACTTCGGGGATTGGTCGAATGCGCCTTCGTTCTTGTTTCCGCGCGGCGGACTCGGCGGGCTCGGGCTGCCCGCGCTCACCGCGCCGCACATCACACCGCCGCGTTGAGCGCTCCGCTCAGTGCGTCGCGAACACGAGCCACTCGACGAGGGGCGCCGCGAGCTTGGCGTTCGTCACCAAGAACGAGCTCAATTTCTTGCTCGCGAGGATGCCCTTCGGCAGCTCCGGGAAGCCGACGGTGAGCCCTTTGCGCATCAAGTGCTCGGCGCGCGCATGATCGGGGTCGAAGCCCTTCGGCACCTTTTTGTACGAATCGTACGAGCGCACGGCGAAGCCTTTTTTGGTCAAGCTCTTGAGGATCTTGTCGAGCTCCGCGCCGCGCTTGTCGTCCGCGACGGCCGCGCGAAAACGCTGGAGCATGTGCGGATCCATCATGTAGTGCCCTGCGGCCGCGAAGGATTGCGGCTCGCCCACGTGCACGTAGATGGCCATCGGCACTTCGGTGACCTTACCCTTGCGCTTCGTGGGGATGAGCCCGCCGACGTGAGTCTTGTACGGAGTCTTGTCTTTGGAGAAGCGCAAGTTGCGATAGATGCGAAACAGCTTCGGCTCGTCCAGATCGCAATGGTCATAGGCTTTGTCGACGCCGGCGCGCACCTCGCCGAGTAGCTCGCTCATCGGGCTTTGCCAGCCCGCTTCGAACTCCTCTTTGTGAGCTTGGAACCAGTCGCGATTTTGGTTCTTCGCGAGCTGTTTGAAGAATTTCGCGTTTGCGTCGGCAAATCCCTCGAAGGCCATGGCGAATCCTTACCACAGCCGAGCGCACGGACGCGCGTGCTACGCTTCACGGCGTGTCACGGAAGCTCATCCTCGCCTGTTTGATTTTGTCTTCCAGCGCCGCTTGCTCGAGCTCGGGCTCGCCCAGCACTGAGAACGGCGGCGCGCCTGGAACCGCCGGCTCGCCCGCGAGCAGCGGCGGCACGAGTGGCAGCTCCAACGCGGGCACGACTTCCGGCGGCGCGATGTCGAGCGGCGCTGGCAGCGGCAACGTTGCCGGCACCGGCGCGAACGGTGGGCAAACTGCTCTCGGCGGAACGAGCAGTGGCGGCGCGTCCGCGCAAGGCGGCGCATCGCCCTCGGGCTCTCTCTTGCCCGCGAGCGGCGTCAGTTTCGGTTCGTTCGTGGGTGACGGCACGGTGAGCGATCTCGAGACTTTGCTCGGGCGCAAGCTCGCCATCAATCACAACTACTTTGCGTGGACGGACTCGTTTTCCGCGCAGATGACGCAGGATTTTGCGGCCAATCGCGTGCCGCTCGTGACTTGGGAAGCGTGGCAGAACTCGGTCGGTGCCTCGCTCGATGAGATCGCGAGCGGCGGCTACGATGCGCTGATTCACCAAAACGCGGCCGCGGTGAAAGCGTTCAACAAGCCTTTCTTCCTGCGCTGGGGCCACGAGATGAACGGCAACTGGTATCCGTGGTCCGGCGCGATGAACGGCGGCGCGACGGGCGGCGCAGACAAGTACATCGCCGCGTACCGCCACATTCACGACTTGTTCGTGGCCGACGGCGCCACGAACGCACAGTGGGTGTTCTGTCCGAACGTCGACAGCGTGCCGGGCGACGCCTGGAATGCGTGGACCAACTATTACCCGGGCGATGCCTATGTCGATTGGACGTGCGCCGACGGCTACAATTGGGGCACGAGCATGGCCGGGGAAACCTGGCAGAGCTTCCAGACCATCTTC
>FTDA01000012.1_pt1 | contig 13109 bp, 6 predicted proteins | sample 1639731 | NCBI WGS metagenome assembly FTDA01 (sample SAMEA3914869, study PRJEB12502) | metagenome | biome: forest; material: soil | place: USA | collected 2012-03-12 | depth 0.1 m
ATTTGCGACGGACTGATCGCGGCGAGTTGCGTCGAGCTCAATGCGCTCACTTGGTCGCCACTGAGCTCACTGAGGCCCGCGCCGCTCAAACCGCGGATTTGCGTAGCGCTCAACGCCGCGAGCTCTTGGCTCGTGAGGGCGTCGATCGCCGACAGCGTGAGCGCGCCGAGCTGCGACGCGCTGAGCACGGCGAGTTCGCTGAGCGGCAGCGCCGAGAGCTGCGTGCCAGTCAAGCCGCCGATCGCGGTCGTGCTCAGGGCCGCCACCTGAGTGGTGCTGAATGCGGCGAGCTGCGACGCGCCGAAGCCAGAAAGCTGGGTCGAGGTGAGTCCGGCGATCGTGGTCGTGGACAGCGCGCCGAGCTGAGCTGCCGACAGCGCGCCGAGCTGCTCGGTGCTGAGCGCCCCCGCCGACATCCCGGTGAGGCCTTTGATTTGGCTCGAAGACAGCGAGGCGAGCTGCACGGCCGAAAGCCCGCGCACCGCGTCTGACGTCAGCCCTGCGAGCTGCGAGGACGAGAGTGCGGAAAGCTCGGCCGTGGTCAGCGTGGCCACGTTGTCGCTCGTGAGCCCGCTCAACTGCGCCGTGGTCAAGGCCGCGAGCTGCGTGCTGGCAAAGGCGGCGAAGCCACCAGCGTCGAGCGCGCTGATGCCGGCGCTAGAGATGCCTTTGACTTGCGTCGTGGTCAGCGCCGAGAGTTGCGCAGGCGTGAGGATGTCGGCGCCGGCTAGAGTGAGCGCGCCGATCTGAGTCGAGCTCAGACCGCTGAGCTGAGCCGAACTCAGCGAACCCACCTCGGTCGTGGTCAGGCCCCAGAGTTGGGACACGGACAGTACGCCGAGCTGTTTCGAGGTCAGCGCGGCGAATTGCGCGCCGGTCAGGTTGCCGAGCGCCGTGGTGCTCAACGCGGAAATGGCGCTGGTGCTCAAGGCCCCGAGCTGTGTATCGGCAATCGCCGCCAGCTGGCTCGCATCGAGCACGCTGATCGCGGTGCGGCCCAAACCCGAAACCTGAGTGCTGCTGAGCGCCGCGATTTGATCTTGCGACAGTCCGGACACGGCGTTCGTGCCGAGCGTCGAGAGCTGAGTCGATGACAACGCGCCGAGCGCGGTCGTGCTCAGCTCGGCGATGTCGGCGCTGGTCAGGCCGTTCAGCTGCGTGGTGGTGAGCGCAGTCAGTTGCGTCGTGCTGAGCGCCGCGACCTGAGTCAGGTTCAACTCGCTGAAGGCAGCCGCGCTGAGCGCTGCAATTTGCGTCGTGCCGAGCGCGGCCAGCTGCGTGGTGGATAGACCATCGACCGCGCTCGTGGTGAGGCCCGAGAGCTGCGTCGGGGCGAGCGCCTTCAGCTGCGCCGTGCTGAACGCCGCCAGTTGATCCGGGCTCAGCCCGGCGAGCTGCGCGGCCGTCAGTACGCTCAGTTGAGCCGTGGAAATGCCCGCGATCTGCGTAGCCGCGAAGGCGCCGACGGCGGTCGAAGACAAGCCCTTCAGGGTCGTCTGGGTGAGGGCGCCGAGCTGCGCCAAGCTCAGCGCGGTCATGGCCGTCGCCGTCAAACCGCGCGCTTGCGTGACGCTGAGCGCCGCGATTTGAGTCGTGCTCAAAGCGGCGACTTGGTCGTTGCTCAGCGCGCCGAGTGCGGTCGCACCGAGCGCTCCGAACTGCGCCGCACTCAACGTATTGAGCTGCGCGCTACCGAGCGACGCGAAGCTGCTCGCGCTCAGGCCAGCGAGCGCCGTGGTCGTCAGCACCGCGAGCTGAGTCGAACTCAAGGCCGCGAGCTGAGTGTCGACCAACACCGCGACTTCGGTGAAGGCGAGCGCGCGCACCTGCGTCGTGCTGAGCGCGCCGATTTGCGAGCTGGTCAGCGCCGCGACCTCGGTCGTGGTCAGCGAGCTCATCTGCGTGCTGGTCAGTCCGCTCAACTGAGACGTGCTCAGTGAGGACAGCTGATCGCCGCTGAAGCCTTTGAGCGCCGCCACCGAAAGCGCGCCGATCTGGGCCGGGCGTAGCGCGGCCAGCTGGTCGCTGGACAAGGCCGTGATCTGCAGGGCGCTCAAATTGCCGGCCTGCGTCGTCGATAGCGCCGCGACCTGGGTCGTGCTCAGGCTACCGAGCGCCGTGGTCGAGAGCGAACGGACCTGGGTGGCGGTGACTCCGGCGAGCTGGGAAGTCGATAGCCCCGCCACTTGGTCGTCGTCCAACGCGCCGATGGCGGCGGCGCTCAACGCGCCGAGTTGCGTCGAGGCAAACGCGCCGAGCTGCGTCGAGGACAACGCGCCGAGGCCCGTCGCGCTGAGCCCCATCAGGGTGCTGGTGGCGAGCGCGCCGAGCTGGGTCGTGGTCAAGAGGGCGAGCGTCGTTCCCGTGAGCGCGCCGAGCTGCGCCGAAGTGAGCGCGCGCAGCTGAGTCGTGTTCAAAGACGCGACTTGGTCTTGAGTGAGGCCCTGCAGCGCGGGCGCGTTCAGTCCGGCTTGCTGCGTGACGCTGAGCTGGCCGAATTGCGTCGCACTGAGCTCCCCCAGATCCGTGCTCGTGAGCCCGCGCAATTGCGTGACGGTCAGCGCGCCCAGTTGGCTGCTGGAAAACGCGGCGATTTGCGTGGTCGAGAGCTCGCTGACGGCCGCCGCGCTCAAGCCTTTGATCTGCGCCGTGGTCAGATTGCCGATTTGCGTCGTGGTCAGGCCGTCGACCGCGCTGGTCGTCAGAGCGCCGAGTTGCGTCGAGCTCAAGCTCGCCAACTGCGCGGCCGTCAGCGAAGTGATCTCGCTTTGTACCAAGCCGCGCACTGCCACCGCCGACAAGCTCGCCAACTGCGTGGGAGCGAGCGCTGCGATCTGCGTGCTGCTCAGCGCGGCCACCTTGGCGGCAGTCAGGCTCGCCACTGCGCTCGTGGAAAGCGCGCTGATCTGCGTGTTGGCGAGCGCCGCAAATTGCGTGTCTGCGAGCCCCGCCAACAGCGCTCCGCTCAGGCCCTTCACTTGGTTGCTGCTCAGGGCGGCGATCTGATCTTCGCTCAAACCAGTCGCGGCTTGAGCGCCGAGTGAAGATAGTTGCGTCGAGCTCAGCGCGTTGAGTTGACTCGCGCTCAATTGGCTCACGGCGGTGCTGTTCAGCACGCGCATTTGCGTGCTGGTGAGCGCCGCCAGTTGCGCGTTGCTCAACGCGCCGAGAGCGGTCTGATTCAACGCGGTCAACGCTTGCCCGGACAAGCCTGCGACTTGCGTCGTGGTGAGCGCGGAGATTTGCGTGCTGCTCAGCCCGGCAACACCGCTCGAGCTCAGGCCCACGAGCTGCGTCGCCTTCAGAATCGCGAGCTGCGCGGCGGACAGCGCCGTCACCTGCTCGGACTTGAGCCCGGCCAATTGCGCCGAGCTGAGGTTGCTGAGCAGCGTCGTTCCGAGCGAAGAAACCTGCGTCGTGGTGAGCAGCCCGAGCTCCGCGGGCAACAAGCCGACGAGAGCGCTCGTGGCGAGCGCGTTCAGTTGCGGCGCAGACAGCGCGCCGAGTTGCGTCTCTTTCAGAGCGCCCATTTGCGTGCTGCGCAGGCCCGAAATCTGAGCCGGCGTGAGCGACGCGAGTTGATCCTCGGACAACCCGGAGAGCGCTCGCACGCCGAGGGCGCCGAGCTGAGTAGAGGACAGCGCGGACAGCTCCGCGTTCGTCAACTCGCCCACGTCGGTGGTGCTGAGGGCGGCGAGCTGGGTGGTGGTCAAGGCCGCCAGTTGGGCATTGGACAAGGCGCCCACTTGCGTGGCGCTGAGCGCGGACACGGCGTTGCCGGACAGCCCGCGCAGCTGCCCGGTGCTGAGGGCGGCGAGCTGATCGTTGCTGAAGCCGGTGACCGCGGTGGTCGTCAGCGCCGCGAATTGCGTCGGGACGAGCACGCCGAGCTGCGTCGTGCTGAAGGCCGCCATTTGCGCGTCGGTCAGCCCGTGCACCTGCACCGCGGTCAGCGCAATCAGCTGGGTCGCCGTGAGCGCCGCGGCTTGTGCCGAGCTCAAATTCGCCAGCTGGAGGGCGGTCAGCCCGACGATGGCCGTGGTCGGCAGCGCGGCCAATTGAGCCGTACCGAGCGTGACCAGGGTCGTAGTGGTCAGCGCTCCCAATTGATTGGAGGTCAGGCCGCGCAGCTGCGTGACCGACAAAGCGTTCAGCTGGTCGGCGCTGATCCCCGATAGCGCGACCTGCGATAGCGAGGAGAGCTGCGTCGCGCTCAACGCGCCGATTTGATCGACGGTGAGCGCCGAGACCAAGGTCGAGGTCAGTCCGCGTAGAGCGGTCGTGGTCAGCGCGACCAAATGCGAACCACCCAGCGCCGCGAGCGCGTCGTGGTCGAGCGCGCCCAGCTGCTGCGCCGTCAAGCTCGCTACTTGCGTGCTGTTCAGCGCATCGAGCTGCTGCGCGTCGATTCCGCCAACGCTCGTCGTGGTCAGCGCTGCGACTTGCGTCGCGCTGAGGCCTTGGAGCTGCTGCGTGGTCAGCTGCGAAACCTGATCGGCGCTGAGCCCGCGCACGCCGGTCACGGTCAACGCACCGAGCTTGGTCGCCGTGAACACCGCCAATTGTTCGGCATCCAGCGTCGCCACCTCGGCGGCATTGAGCCCCGCGATTTGCCCGGTGCTGAGGGCGGCCAGCTGCGTGGCGCTGAAGGCGTTGAAGCCATCGGTGCTCAAGCTGCCGAGCTGCGTCGCGGTGAGCCCCGATAGCTGATCCAAGGTCAGCGCCGACAGGCGGTCTTCCGTCAAACCGCGCACGGCCAAGCTGCTCAACGCGGAGAGTTGGGTGCTGGAGAGCGCGGCCAGCTGATCTTGACCGAGCCGCGCGATGCTGGTCGCGGTCAGCCCCTTGATTTGGGTCGACGAGAGCGCAGCGACTTGAGTCGTGGTCAGGGCACTGAACGCGTCGGTCGAGAGCGCGCCGAGCTGGGAGGCGCTGAAGCCGACGATCTGCGCCGTACTCAGCGAACCAATCTGCGTCGCCGCCAAGCCCGAGACGGCCACCGTACCGAGCGTAGAGATCTGCGTGGCCGACAGCGCGGACAGCTGCACGCCACTGAGCTCGGCGAGCTGTGAGCTGCCGAGCCCCGGGAGCTGAGTCGTGCCCAGCGCGGCCAGCTGATCGCCGCCCATGCCATCGATCGCGGTCGTGCTGAGTTTGCTCAGCTGAGCCGAGCTCAGGCCCGCGAGTTGGCTCGGACTGAGCACGAACACTTGATCGCCCGTCAGACCGGCCATGGCGGTCGGGGCGATCGCGCCGAGCTGGCTCGAGCTCAACGCCATGAGCAGGCTGGTGCTGAGCAAGCCCACGTCCGCGCTATTCAGACCGCGCAGCTGCGTCGAGCTGAGCGCCACGAGCTGCGTTTGAGACAGCGCCGAGAACTGCGTGGTGTTCAGGGTGCCGATCTCGGTCTGGGTCAGGCCCTTGAGCTGAGTGGTGAGCAGCGAGGCGATCTGATCGGTGCTCAGCGCCTCGACCGACGTGCCGAGCGCGCCGAGCTGCGCCGCGGTCAAGCCCGCGACCTGCGTCGTCGTGAGCCACGCGAGCTGATCCTCGGCCAGGCCACGGATCTGATTGGTGCTGAGCTGCGAGATCTGCGAGCTGGTCAGCGCCGAGAGCTGCGACGGCGTGAGCTGAGCGATCTCGGTGCTCGTGATTTGCGTGAGCTGCTTCGTGGTCAGGGCCGAAATATCGGTGGCCGAAATCGAAGCGACTTGCTGCGTGGCCAGCGCATAGAACTGCGCGGCCGTAAAATCCAAGATCTGATCGACCGTCAACGCCGAGACCTGCGGCGAGGTCAGCGCGGCCACTTGGCGCGTGCTCAACGCCAGCAGCTGCGAGGCAACCAGCCCGGAAAAATCAGTCCCAGAAATACTCTGCAGATCGGTGGTCGATAGACCTGCGATCTGCTCGGTACTGTAACTGGCAATTCCGGTGACGCTCACGACACCCAAAAAGTGCCACGCAACGGCCGCCAAATCTCATAAAAACAGCGACAAAATGGCTGCGGATCGCGTCAACGAACTGACACCCCCAAGCCGCCAGCGCTTTTGTGCGCTTCGTCAAACCGCTGACTGTGAGTGGGTGTGCGAAGCTCGCAGCGGCGGTGCCCGAGTCAGTTCGAACTCACGCGCAGCGCGCGTTGAGCGATGCGCTCGGCGCGCTGCAGGTCGCTGCGACGGAAGGCATGCCCCGGTCGCGACAGCTCGAGCATGGCCGTCAATTGCTCACCGATGAAGAGCGGAATCATGGCGGCGGCGCCGACACCGCCGCGGCTGCTCGCGAATCGAATCGCGAGCGCGTCTTCGGTCGCGCCGTAGGGCGGGCCGAACACGGGTCGTCCACGGCGCGCCGATCGCAATACCAGATCCGACTCGGGTAGCTCGTAGCCGAGCCGTTCGTTGGACACCGGACCAATCACCGAGCGCGTGATCAACGCGCGCTGATTGCGGCCTCGGTAGTGAAACATGGCGCTCTCCGCGCCCGTCGCCATCAACGACAGCCAAGCGACGGTGTGGCTGAGCTCGCACTCGTCTTTGATGCGCTCGATCGGGCGCGCCAGCTCCTGGAGTTGATCGGCCGTGGGCGCGACGCCGTTGGCTTTGCTGTTCAGCGCCGCGATCTCGCGTACCGCATTCAGGGTCCGCCACTCGCCGTGATACGGGCTCACGTGGCAGTACTCCGGGACGCGGCCGGCCTCGACGCCGCGGATCAAGAGTCCGGTGACCACCGGGCCGACCGTGAGTTCGCCATTCGTGACGTACCAAAGCGGCGGCGGGGTCTGCTTGAAAACGCTGTGCGGAACTTGAATCAAATCCATGCGGCCAGGCCTCCTGCGAGTGACGCGCGCCGATGCTGCCTCGAGCCGTCCAATCCGGACAAAAAACTGGCGCGTCGAGCAGGCTCGCGCCGGATGCTCGGCCTCGGTCTGATGGATTTTTCGCGGCGAGGTCGCGGCCTGCGCGCTGCTCATTGACCTTCAGTCGAACATCGGGTGCCGTGTCGAGGAGTGAAGGACGAATCCGAATCCACTCGGGGCGGGGTTGCGGGCGCGCATGGCTCTCCGCAAGAGATCCAGCGGCGAGTCCTGGAGCTGATCGCCACTGGTCAAAGCTTGGATTTGGTCTTGAACGCGCTCGTGTACGGCATGGAGGCGCAGCACGCCAACATGCGCGGTTCGATCTTGCTGATCGCCGAAGACGGCGTTCACTTCGAGACCGCGGCCGCACCCCGCTTACCCGCGGACTATCAACGCTTGGTCGAGCGGCTGATCGGCATCGGACCGAGCGCGGGCAGCTGTGGCACGGCTTGCTTTCGGCGCTCGCGCGTCGTCAGCAGGGACATCGCGAGCGACCCGCTGTGGGCGGCGTACACCGAAATCGCCGAACAGTTCGGGCTGCGCGCGTGCTGGTCGGAGCCGATCTTCTCCCGTGACGGCAGCGTACTCGGCTCGTTCGCCATGTACTACGGTGAGCCGCGCGCACCGAGCACCCAGGAGCTCGAATCGATCCATGTCGCGGCGCGCTTGGCGGCCATCGCCATCGACCGCGCGCGCGCCGACGGCGCTCTTCGCCGTAACGAAGAGCGCCTGAATTTCGCGCTGTCCGCCGCCAAGATGGGAACTTGGGATTGCGAAATCGAACGCGACCACGTGACTTGGTCCGAGGGCGTCGAGCCGCTGTTCGGTCTCCCGCCCGGCAGCTTCAGTCGAGATTTCGCCGGCTATTTGCGCCTGATTTTGGAGGACGACCAGGGCCGCGTGCGTGCCGCCATCGATGCTGCGCTGTGGGGTGAAAGCCACGACTATGCGATCGAACACCGCATCGCTTGGCCGGACGGCTCGCGGCATTGGCTCGAGTGCAAAGGTCAGGTCTTTCGCCGCCCGGATGGCTCTCCCGCGCGCATGGCCGGCACCGTAGCCGACGTGACCGAGCGCAAGCGCGGCGAGCTCGCGCTGCGCGAGAGCGAAGAACAGCTGCGCCAAGCGCAGAAGATGGAAGCCATTGGACGGTTGGCGGGAGGAGTCGCGCACGACTTCAACAATTTGCTGACCGCAATCGGGGGCTACAGCTCGCTCGCGCTGCTGGACTTCCCGAGCGACGACCCGCGGCGCGAGTATCTGGAAGAGATCCAACGCGCGGGCGAGCGCGGAGCGTCGCTGACCAAACAGCTGCTGGCCTCGGGCCGGAAGCAGGTGTTGAACCCGCGTCTGCTCGATCTCAACGCCTTGATCGACGACTTGACCAGCCTACTTCGGCGCGTGATCGGCGAAGACGTGGAGCTCGATTGGCAGCGCGCGTCGGCCCCGGCCGTGGTCCTCGCCGACGCCGGTCAGCTCGAGCAAATCATCATGAATTTGGCGATCAACGCGCGCGACGCCATGCCCGGTGGCGGCACGTTGGCGATTGCTTCGTCCAGCGTTTGGCTCGAGGCGGGGGATTCGCGCGCGCCCGAGGGCCGCTACATCTTGCTCAGCGTGACCGACACGGGTCACGGCATGAACGACGAGACCATGGCTCGCATGTTCGAGCCATTCTTCACCACCAAAGATCCCGGCAAGGGTACTGGCTTGGGGCTATCCACCGTGTACGGCATCGTGCAGCAGTTGGGCGGCTCGATTCGAGCGCGCAGCGCGCTCGGTGTTGGCACCCAGTTCGAAATCTACGTGCCGGAGCGCGAACGCAGCGCGCTCTCCGAACATCCAGAAAGCGTGGCGCCCGTGGTCAGCGGAGGCACGGAAACGGTGCTGCTGGTCGAGGACGAATCGCAGGTCAGAAAGCTCGTGTTCGAGGTGCTGCAGAGCCGCGGCTACCACGTCATTGCCGCGAAAGACGCGCTGGAGGCGATCCCGCTCGAAGAGAATTTCCCGGGTCGCATCGACCTGCTCATCACCGACGTCGTCATGCCGGGTATGAGCGGCCGTGAACTCGCACAGCACTTGGCGGCCACTCGTCCTACCACCAAAGTGCTGTTCATCTCCGGCTACACCGACGACGCAGTGCTGCGCCAACGTGCGACTACCATCGGCGCGGGCTTTCTGCAGAAGCCGTTCGCGCTCGAAGATCTACTGCTGCGCGTGCGCGCGTTGCTCGACACGCGCTGAGCTTCGGCTCAGGGTGAGCCCGCGTCGCTCGGATCTTGGATGTGCCCGAGCATCAGCAGTGTGTCGCTCTGCTGATCGACGATGCTCACCAGGTAGGGCCGATTGACGTTCAGCTCGATGGGCGTCGGCGGAGGTTGCTCACTCGGACTGATTGCCAAACCCACGCCCATGATCACCGCCGTGGCCGCCGCGGCCTCGACACCAGTCTCCTGAATCGCGATCATCGTCTTTTGCAGCACGTCGCTGATGTACAAGTTGCCGTCGGGAGGGTTTGCGCAAAGGCCCTTGAAGTTGGCCAAGTCGGGGTCGAAGGCTTGCGTCATGCCGAGCGCGCCCAAAGCATGGGCGAGCGAGAACGTTTGCGAAGTGAAGGCCGCCTTCGGTAGCGAGAGTTCGACCAACGCCTTGGAACTCGGCACGTGCAACGGGGCAGAGCTCGCGCTGAGCGTGGCCTCGTAGTCGGCCAACGCGACGCCCTCGTGCGGCAAGCCCACCACTAGCCACAGATCTCCACCGAACAGCGGCAAGGCGGCGACCTGCGCTTGGCCGTCATCGACGTAGGCGAACTGATCCAAGGCGTGCATGAAGGCGCTTTGCACGGTGCTCGAGTCGGCGCGCGTGAACGTGCCAGGCGCAGTTTGCTGGGCAGAAAACGCGGTCAACCACGGCAGCTTCAAATGCAGCGCGTCGACCAGCACCATGCGCGTCATGTCGTCGAGCGAGCCGGATGGCAGCAGATCGTTGATCTTTTGGCTCGTCTGGTCGCTGACCCAGCCGTTGATCGCGAGCCGCGCCGGCTCGAATGCCTGCTCGTAGTCCACCTGGTACACGCCCGCGCCGTAGTTCGCGGCCAGAGAATCCAAAAACGACGACTGCCACGGATAAGCTTTCTGAGCCCAGATCGAGTTCACCAACTGCAGCTGATAGTCGTCCGGCGAGGGCGCGGGCTGCTGAGCGCGTTGGGCATTGATCTCGGCCCCCGCCAACGCCGTCGCCGCGCGAGAAAGCAAGGCCTGGCTCAGCGCGTTCTGTCCCGAGAATGCGCGATCTCCGTTCGGCAAGTGCAGCACCTTGGCCATCTGGCTCGCGGTCTCGCCTTGCGCGCCGGCGTAGCTCATCGTCAGTGCGAGCGACGCCGTGATCGGCGCGGTCAGCAGGTTCCCGTTCGGCGCGGTCTGCCGAACCTGCGCGTACAGATCGACGGCGAAGGCGTCGTTCGCGGCCGCCGCAGCCTGCAAATCGTCGCTCGACACCGAGTCAGCCGCGACCCGTGCCACGTTGGATCGCGCGACCGCAACGCTGCCGTCGCTCGCGGCGGCAGGGCCGCTCGTGCCCGAACATCCCGACAGCGCTCCAAGCATTGCCCCGACCGTCAAACACGAGACCCCAATTCGCTTGCTCATGGCCTCGTGAGGAGCAGGTTCCGTGCCCACTTCGAAGCCCGATAATTGCTGAATTTTCGGGTCTGAGTGCGCCAATCTGTGCCGGGCCCCGTGCGCTCCGCGTCGCGCTACGGCGGGCGTGCTCGCTCCGCTGCGCGCGCCCGGCTCCCCAAGCGCTGGCCTCCGGCCAGCGCGGCGCGCCCACCACCCGTCGCGCGCAGGTGCAAAAGAACCGCGGGCCCCCTCTCACTGGGTCTGTGGTTAAGTATTGAAGATCAAACAGTATAATCCGGCGTGCCCGAGCGTTCCTTGCCCTGCCCCGTTCCATTCGCTAGCTTTCCCGCCCCCTTTCGAGGAGCCTCACTGCCATGGCACGCGTCACCGTTGAAGATTGTTTGGAGCAAGAAGAAAACCGCTTTGCACTCGTGGTGCTGGCGGCTCAGCGCACCCGTACGATCATGAAGGGCGGTCCGGCCCTGGTGAACGCCAAGAACAAGCCGCCCGTGATCAGCCTGCGTGAAATCGCGGCCGGCAAAGTGCGCTTCCACCGTCCGTCGGTCGAAGCCGTTGCCGAGTACATCAACGAACTCGGTCGCGTAAATCTTTGAGCGGCAAAGCGCGTAACGCCGAAGCGGCGCGCACGATCCGTGACTTTGGCGCCGCCGGAGACGACGGCGCCAAAGGGCACTACGAAGATCCGGCGTACTACGCGAAGACGTACAAGGATCGCCGGCACGACATCGACTACTACGTGCGCCTGGCGCGCCAGTCGAAGGGCCCCGTGCTCGAATACGGCGTAGGCAATGGGCGCATCGCGCTGCACGTGGCCCGCGCGGGCATCGAGCTGTACGGCGTGGACCTCTCGCGGCCCATGCTCGACGACTTCGAGCAGCGCCTGAAGCTCGAGCCGAAGCAAGTGCGCGCGCGCGTCTCACTCGCCCAGGGCGACATGCGCACGTACGAGCTCGGCAAACGCGTGCCGCTCGTGTACGCGCCGTTCAATTGCTTCTTGCACTTGTACACGCGCCCCGACGTCGAGGCGTTCCTCGCGCGCGTGAAGGCGCACCTCGGGCCCGGTGGGCGCTTCGTGTTCGACTTCTCGGTGCCCCACGGCGAAGACTTGTCGCGCGATCCCGAGCGCAGCTACGGCTCGCCCAAGATCCGGCACCCCACGACGGGCGAGCTCGTAAAATACGCCGAGCGCTTCGAGTACGACCGGCTGCGCCAGCTGCTCTTGATTTGGATGGAGTTCGAGCCCGAGGAGGGCGGCAAGCCTTGGAAAGTGCCGCTCACCCACCGCCAATTCTTTCCGCGCGAAGTCGAAGCCTTGCTCCACTACAACGGCTTCACGGACATCTTTTTCACGGCCGACTTCACCGATCAGCCCGCAGACCAGTGGGTCGACTCGATGGTCGTGAGCTGCCGCGTCGCGCCGAGCGCGCGGGCCCGCAAAACGGCCCTGATCAGTCGTCCGCGGCTGCGCGCGCAGAGTAAGGCCGCTCAGAGCGTGAAGGGCAAGCCGCTAAAGAAGCGCGTTGGCCGGGTCTGACCCTTGCCGGCCCTGCGACGGGCGCTTAGTTTAGCCAGGACTCATGGCCGCTGATTACTACAAGGAGCTCGGGGTCTCTTCCTCTGCCTCGGACGACGAGATCAAGAAGGCCTACCGCAAGCTTGCGGCGCAGCTCCACCCCGACAAAAATCCGGGCGATAAAAAAACCGAGGCGCGCTTCAAAAGAGTGAACGCGGCCTACCAGGCCCTGTCCGACAAGGAAAAGCGCAGCCTGTACGACGAGTTCGGCGAAGAAGGCCTACGCGAGGGCTTCAACTCGCAGGCCGCGCGCGCCTATCGCAGTGGTGGCGGCGGCTTCGGCGGTACTCGGCGCCGGAGTAGCGCTGGCGGCGGAGCCGTCAACATCGAGGACCTGTTCAGCACGCCCGGCGCAACCGACGCCTCGGGCGGCATCGGCGACATCTTCGGAGATCTGTTCAGTCGCGCAGGCCGGCGCGGTGGCGGCGGGGGCGCCAGCAAGGGTTCGGACATCGCCAGCGAAGTCAGCGTCGATTTCATCTCCGCCCTGCGTGGCGCGGAGCTCAAGCTGCGTCTGCAAGACGGCGGCGACGAGATCACGGTGCGCGTGCCGCCGGGCGCGGGCGACGGCGACAAAGTGCGCATCCCCGGCCACGGCGCCCCGGGCGCTTACGGCGGCCCTCCCGGTGACCTCATCCTCAACATCCGCGTCACCAAGCACCCGCATTTCGAGCGTCTAGGCTTGGATCTCTATCTCGATCTGCCGATCACCGTGGGCGAGGCCTATCGCGGCGCCAAAGTGCGCGTCCCCACGCCGGACGGCGCCGTGACCCTCACCGTGCCCAAGCACGCGCAGAGCGGGCAGATGAGTCGCATCAAGGGCCGCGGCGTGAAACGCAAAGCCGAGGTCGGTGATCTCTACATTCGTTTCCAAATCAAATTGCCGGTCGCTGAGTCCGAGGCCGTAGAAGCCGCCATCTCCGCCCTCGACGCTGCCATGACCGGCGACGTCCGCGCCGACGTGCACTTCTAATTTTTGGTTGATGGTCACGCGCTACGTGAGAGCGCGTCAAAGCCTTCGGCGTCGCGTCGCGGCCTC
>FTDA01001284.1_pt1 | contig 13032 bp, 12 predicted proteins | sample 1639731 | NCBI WGS metagenome assembly FTDA01 (sample SAMEA3914869, study PRJEB12502) | metagenome | biome: forest; material: soil | place: USA | collected 2012-03-12 | depth 0.1 m
GTCGAGATCTTGTACGAGCCCGTGCTGAACAATTATTTCGATCGCTTCGACGCGCTGCTCGCCGAGACCGATATTTTGTGGACCAAGCCGAGCGAGCTCACGTTCTACGCCGCGCTCGGCATTCCGCTCTTGCTCGCGCCGCCGGTCGGCATTCACGAAAGCTATAACTTGCGCTGGGCCCGCGAAAACGGCGCGGGCTTGAAGCAACGAGACGCGCACGTGATCGGTGATCGCTTGCTCGAGCACCTGACGGACGGAAATCTGGCCTCAGCGGCGTGGTCCGGCTATCGCCGCTTGCCGAGTGAAGGTTTGTACAAGATCGTCGATCGCGTCACTGGCGGCTGAGCGCGCTCACTTCATGCGCGCTTCGAGCTCGAGCGTGCCGCCGGTGTAGCGAAACTTCGCGTCACTGAAGCTCGGCGCGCTGAAGGTGTTGCGCGCGTTGTTCGAGGCACAATATTCCTCCGTCGGATAACCGACGAGGTTCGTGTCGAGCTTGCCGTTGCTGTTTTCGTCGTGGAACGCGGAGATGCCGTACACGCCTTTGGGCACGCCGCTGAAAATGCAGAGCGCGACTTTGCCGTGCACCGCCGCGGTCGCGCTTCGCACCGGCTGCTTGAGCCAGCCTTTTTCCGCGAAAATCCCGCAGCGAACCACGCCCGCGTCGTTGCGCGCATGAGTCTTGAAGCGGACGACGTTCGTCGCGCTGTCGTCTTCAGCGGCGGCGTTCGCGCCGAAACCCGCTGTGGCGGCGATGAGCGCAAGGACGACGAAACGCGAACGGAAGATCATGCCGAGTGAAGTCTATCGCACAAAGCGCGCGAAGCTTGCGTGCTTCGCGCCAACCTGCAGACTTTAGACATGGCCTGGACACCGCTCGCGACTCGAAAAAATCGGCTCGAGGCCGCGCGCGCTTGGCTCGCGAAAACCGCGGATTTCGCGCAGGCCAGCAGCGCGCTGCTGGAACGTGCGCGGCAGAGCGGAGCCTTGACCACGCCGCTCGTGCTCGCGCTGCGCGCGGCGAACAAGCTCGCTGCTTCGCTCGCGGAGCAGCCGAACAAGCCGCTCACGGCCGACCAACGGCGCGCGCTCAACAACGCCGCGTCGCACATTCGCGCGCTGGCTTCGAGCATCATCGTGAGCGCGAATGCGCGCGAGCCGAACACGGTCGAGTACGAGCTCGCCGAGCTGATTCGGCGCACGCTCGCGCTCGTCGAGCGCGTCGCGGCCGAGCCGTTCACGATCGAAACCACGCTCGTGCACGAAGAGCCGAAGCTCGAAAAATCGTCGGAGTGAAGGGTCGAGATTTTGTTGATGGTCACGCTGCGCTGCGTGCTGCGTCAGAGCCTTCGGCGTCGCGGACGACTGCGCGCACTGTGCGAAGCCGCAACGCGACGCCGAAGGCTCTGACGCGATCTGCCCTCATCGCGTGACCATCAAACCCAAAAAAAGAAAATGTTTATTCGCTTACAAAGGGCGGGTTTTTGGCCGAAAAATCGCGTGGCTTAGACCGACGACGTCGATTGCTCGCGCGCGGGTTGCGCCCGTATCTTGAGTGGGATGCGTCTTGATTGGACTCGCAGGCTGACGCGATGACTCCTGCGCGCTCGCTTCGCGCCGGAGCGCTTCGCGCGGGCTGCGTGCTGCTCGCGCTCACGGCGCTGACGTGCGGATCGCGCGCGTCGAGCACGGCGGGCGCGGCGCAGTCGGCGAGCGGCGCGCCGCGCGTGCAGACGCCGTTCGAGCGTTCGTCGGGCGCGTTTCGCGCTGCCGTGGCGCGCGCGTATCAGCTTCGTGCCAGCGAGCTGACGATCACGCCGAGCTCGAGCGACGTCGTCGGTTTCGAAGACGAGGATTTGGGGGAGTTGCTCGGCTTCGAAGCGCGCGCTCCGAATCTGCGCGTGCGCGGGCTCGCGAGCGCGAGTGAAGTCGTGCTGGCGCAGCGCGGTGATTACGCGCCGTTGTTTCGCGCCGCGCACGCGCTCGATGCAGCGACGGCGCTCGCGCCGAATGCGGTCGCGCAGCGGGTGACGTGGCTGCTCGGGCCTGAAAAGACGCTGGTTTCCCGACTCGTCGATTATCCGCGGTATCCGTTGCCGAAAACCGTGAGCGAGCCCACGTGGGAGCCGCGCGCGGACGGCGTTGCGCTGCGTTTTTTCTATCTCGTGATCGACGTGCACGGCGCGCCGGCGGCGTCGTTCGAGGTCGAAGTGACGTGTTCACACGATTATCGAACGACGCTCGTCACGCGGCCCGGGCCGTAATTCGCGCGCGAAGGTTTACGAGTTTGTAAACGCGAATCGCGCGCTCGCGCGAGTCGGTATCACGTGAGCGAGCGCGACTTGATGTTAGCCTCGGCGTACTCGTGGGGAACTCTTTCACTCGAACAGGTGAGGTGTGTGGTGCGAAACAGAAATGACTCGAAACGGCCTTGGTTTTTGGGTGCGAGCGCGGCGCTCGCCCTTTCGGCGCTGAGCGTGAGCTCGAGCGCGGCCGACGTCGGCACGACGATTGCGAAAGACTCGGTGCAGGTGAATGCCTTCACGTACAACGTGTTCAAGGGCGATTTCGACAAATGGAGCTGGGTGCCGAAGCTCGAATTCCGCGCCAATGGGCCGATTCCGAGCGGCAGTCAGCTGTATGCGGAGTTCACCGTTCCCGGCGCGGCCAGCGTGAAGTTCGATTGCCCGACGCGCGAGACAGTCAAAGGTCACCACTGGGACAGTCAATGCGGCGCGCGTGACGTGCCCGAAGAGAAAGCCACGCAATACACCGGCAAGGTGAGCTTCGCGATCAAGATGCGAAACGAGCTGAACAATAGCGACGTGACGCTCTTCAGCGGCAAAGTCACGATTAGCAAAGTGCACTCGAACGAAGCGGGGCCCAAAGCCGCAAACAAGTGGGTGTACTTCGCCGACGACGATTGGAATCTGCCGATCGGTTATTTGTATTACACGGCGGATGAGGTGCGCGCTTGGGATTTGCCGACTCTTCACGCCACTTTTTGGGTGCGCGGTGAAGCCGTGCGCTTCGAGCCGCATCTGTTTTTCGGCGCGCAAGAGGTCGGGAAGATGATGTACCAAGGTGGCGAAGTCGGGAAGGCGAGCTGCGAGTCCGAGCTCGACAAGCAGACGACGCAATTCGTCGACGACAAGGTGCCGCAGAAGGCCAAGTGGTCGCGCGTGCGCTGTGATTTCCCGAACGTCCGAAAGTGGGACAAGACCAAGCAAGCCCCCGGTCCGTTCGGCGCGCTGTACCAGATGGCCAAGAATCCGGGCGCGTACGAGCTGAAAGTGCTCTGGCAAAATCACCTGGCTCGCTCGATCAAATTCAACGTCGATGCCGACGGCAAATTCGACGACAGCATTTCCAAGCAAAACAACTTGGGGAGCGAGCGCGCGATCGTACCCGTGGGCGTGCTCGGCGATCAGGACGGCAAATGGGACAAAACCGCCTGGAAAACCGATGCTTTCTACGGTAACCCCCTGACCGGGTTCAAGGCGGCACAGTAAGCGCTCAGGGAAAAGAAGCATGCGGTGGGGTGGTTTGCTCGTCGGTTCGTTGGTGCTTTCGGCGTGTGGCCACTCCACTTGGATCATGACTCGTTCGGGGCCGTCGGCGTGCGCGTCCCGAGGGCTGTGGGCGGGTCTGCGAAGACGGCGAGTGCGTCGAGCCTCGAGCGCCAGTGACGGGTTCGACAGCCGCGGCGAGTCCGCAGCCGTCAGCGAGCGCGTCGGCGAATAGAGGGCGGTTCGTCCGCATCGCGTGCGCCGCAGCATCGCGGTGACTTGGAGTTGTAAGTCCCAATCTGGACTTGGTTGTCATTGCGACACGCAATGCGAGGAGATCGAGTGTGCGAACGCGGCGGCCGCGTCGCTCGACTTTTCGAACGCGCGCTAGCGACCGAGTGAGCTCAGCGAAATGTAGCTCGAGCTGAACGACGTGGAACGGCGCGCGGCGCTGCCCCGAATTGAGCGAGGCGTTTTTCGGACTTTCGCATGCGGGAGCGAGCGGTCGCGTTGACGCCGCGAGCTAACGCGGCGAAAAGATCGGTATGCGAGCGCGTTTGTCGGGGCGGTTGGGGGTTGCGTGCGTTTTGTTGCTGTGCGCGCGCGCATTGTTCGTGGAGGCGGGCTGTTCGGGTTCGGCGCAAACTTCGGAGCCAGATCAGCCGGACGCGGGCGACACGGCCGGAAGCCAGGGCCACGCGGGCCAAGTTGGTAGGCCGGTCAGAGCGGTAGCGCCGGCACGAGCAGCACGACGGGTGGAAGCCCTGGCTCGACGGTGGGGGGAGCTTCAGGCAGCGGCACCGTCGCAGCAGCCGGAGCGACCGTCACCGATCAGGCGGGTGCGGCAGGCGAGAGTGGCGCCGCGGGCGCGGATGGCGCTTCACGATGTCCGCCCAACTACACGGGCGACAATTGCGACGTTCCGCGCTTCGAGCTCGTTGCAAACGATACATTCGAAGCTCAGGGCATCAGCTCCGATGGCAGCGTCCTCGTCGGCTACTTCGAGTCTGCTGAAACCCAGTTGCTGAGTGCCGCGAAATACACCGCGGGAAAGTTGACCGATCTCGGCGCGGGCTTCGAATCCCAAGCCAACGCGCCCAGCGCCGACGGCTCGGTAATCGTCGGGGTCACCGTTCAACAGACGGGTGATGGCGGTTTCACCAATTACCGGGCGCTGGCCTGGTCCGGCACTACCACGGCCACGTTTCTGCCCAGTGGTGACGGTTGCTACGCCGCGGATGTGAGCGCGGACGGCAGCGTCATCCTCGGTCTGTGCCAAGGTTCGCTCGTTCTCTGGGTCAATGGCGTATTCGAGGACTTGGGCCTCGCGGGGACGTTTTCGCACCCGAAGCTCAGTCTCGATGGCAATTGGATTGTCGGCGCGCACGCAGACGACGCGCAAAGCACGCCAATCGGGTTCGTTTGGAGCAAGAGCACGGGCCTGAAGCTCATGAACGTGCCCGCGAGTTTCAATCACTGCGAGCTCATGGCGATTACCGCGAACGGCTCGCTTGCCGTCGGTGCTTGCGGTGACGGGAACTGGGCAGGGGTTACCTGGGACAGCATTCACGGGACACAGGTATTCGCGCCTCCCGATCGCTTCCACTCCGTCGGGGTGAATTCAGTCAGCGAAGACGGATCGTTCATCGGTGGCAGCTTTGGAGCCGACATGGTGCGCTGGGACAAGGCGCGCGCGCCCCACCAGTTGAGCTCGCTCGTGCCTGCAGCGCTCACGACCGGCTTGGGATTTCAATACCGTGCCACGTTCCTCTCGAGTGACGGACTGACGATCGCCGGAGTGGTAGACACGTCGCCAGGGGAGCAGTCCTTCATCATGCGCACGGGCAACTGAGTCGCGGCGGAGAGCGAGGTGCGCCGCGCCAGTCCGAAATTGCCGGCCATTCCAAGATCCTCCCGTCGACCGCCGTGGGAATGCCGGACGAGACCGCGAGCGATCATACGCACCCACACGATCGGCGTGGTGACCACGCACAAACGCTACAGGATGGCCGAATTCATCGGGTAAATCGCGAGCTCGTGCCGTAAGTTCGCCGGCGCGGAGCGGGGTTTGATAAAGTCGAGGGCTGTCATGGTCGAGCCCGCGCCCGTACATCCGAACGTTGCCCGCTACCGGCGCATGATGACGGCATTCAACGCGAATGATCTCAGCGTCATCCACGAGGTCGTCGCCGAGAACGTGGACTACGTCGTGCCGGGGAAGAGCCCGATCGCGGGCCACACCCACGACATCGCGGGGCTGATTCGCATGCTCAGCTTGGGCAAGGAACTGAGCGGCGGCACTTTGAAGCTCGATTTGCGCTCGGTCGTGGCGGATGACCAATACCTGTTCGTGTACGGCCGCATTCACGCCGAGCGCGCGGGACGCGTGTTCGATAGCGACCACTGCGTCGTCTTTCGCTTCGAGCACGGAAAGATCGTCGAAGGTCGCACCGTGCCGGTCGATCAATACGAGTTCGACGCCTTCTGGTCTTGAGGCGCGGACGGGATCGATGGCTTTTACCTCGTTCGTGATCGACGGCCTGATGGCGGTGCGCTGGGGCGCAGAGCCCGAGCTCGGTGACGTCGCGAAATACCTCGAAACGCTGCGCGAAGCGCACGCGCGTCAAGCGAGCAAGCTCGTCGCGATGTTCATCATGCCGAAGGACAGCAAGATCCCGAGCGATGAATTCCGCAAAGAGCAGGCGGACGCGCTGCCCGAGATCATGGAGCACGCGGATTTCTGCGTCGCGGTGTTCGAAGGCAGCGGCTTCATGATCGCGCTCAAGCGCAGCACACTCGGAGCCATTTTGTTGCTCGCGCCCAAGCGCTTCTCGATCCACGTGCGCGCGAGCGCGGAAGAAGCGCTGATCGACGATCCGCCCGGCCCGATTCGCTTCGACGCGAAGCGCGCGATCGCCGAGCTGCGCCGCCGTCAGCTGATCACGTGAGCCCGCGCCGCGCGTGAGCGGAGGGGGCGCTCAGCGCGGCGGGCTCGACGAGCGCGGCGGCGCGGACGGTCGCACCGAAGTCGGCGGATCCGTGCGCCTGCGCATGGCGAAGAAGCGCGCGAGCGTTTCGGCGCGGCGCACCAGCGTCGGCGCGAGCTCGTTCGGATCGATCACGGCGTCGATCACGGTGGGGCCGTCGCAGGCGAGCGCTTTTTGCAGCGCAGAGCGCAGCTCCGCCGGCGATTCGGCGCGCACGCCTTCCGCGCCCACTGAGCGCGCGAGCGCGGCCGAGTCGATCGCCACGCGAAACAGCGAGGTGCCGAGGTTGCCGCCCTTCATCAGGGTTTCACCTTGGTGGACCATGCCGTGCCCGCCGTTGTTGAGCACGACCCAAACCACGGGCAAGCGCAGCTCGACGGCCGTGTGCACTTCGGTCGCGTGCATCGCGAACGCGGCATCGCCCACGAGCGCGACCGCGCGCCGACACGGAAGCGCGAGCGCTCCGCCGATCGCGCCGCACACGGCGCTGCCCATCGCGGCGAGCCCGAGGTCGATGAAATAGGTTTGGGGTTTGCGCGCTTCGAAGTAGTGCGAGGCCCAGATGATCGAGGTGCCGTTGTCGACGAAGAGCGGCACTTCGTCCGGCATCGCGAGGCGCAGCTCGCGCATCAAGCGTTGCGGCTTGAGCGGCGTGCTTTCGTCTTCGAGCGCGGCGGCCGCGAGGTAGCGCGGCGTGGTCGCGCGCAGCTCGGCGAGCGGCGCCTCCGCGCGCGAACGCGGCGTTTCGAGGCGAGCGAGCTCTGCGTTCAGCTCGACGAGCGAAGCGCGCGCGTCGCCCACCAGCGCCAGATCGATCGGGTAATTGCGGCCGATCACGCGCGGATCGATGTCGAGCTGAATCAGCGCCGTTTTCGGCTCGATCTTCACGCTCCAGCCGTTGGTGACGAACTCGTTCAAGCTCGAGCCCACGACGAGCAGCACGTCCACGTTGCCCGACTCGAGATACTTTTCTGCGAGCTCGTGGCCGCCGAAGCCGAGCACGCCGAGCGAGCGCGGGTGCTGCTCGGGAAACGTGCCTTTGCCTTTCGGCGAAGTGAGCACCGGGATGCGCTCGCGCTCGGCCAAGCGCACGAGCTCTTCGGTCGCGCGCGAGAGCGCCGCGCCGTGACCGACGAGTAAGCACGGTCGCTCTGCGTCGGCGAGCAGCTGCGCTGCGCGCGCGATCGCGATGCGATCCACCGGCGCCGACAGCGGCCGATACTGCTCGGGCAAGAGCGCCTGATACGTCACCGGGCGACCGAGCAAATCAGCCGGCATGCTCAAATGCACCGGACCGCGGCGGCCGCTCATGGCCGTGCGAATCGCCGAGCGCAGCACGCTCGGTACGCTGCCGACCGCGGGAAACATCGCGGATTCGAGCGTGACTGGCCGGAACAACTCGACCAAATCCGTACCGAAGCTGGAGCTTTCTTGGATCGCGCCCTTGCCGAACACGTGGGTCGCGACTTGGCCCGTCAGCAGGAGCACCGGCAATGAATCGGTGAAGGCGCTGGCGATGCCGGTGAGCGCGTTCGTCGCCCCCGGACCACTCGTCACGCAGCACACGCCGAGTGAGCCAGTGGCGCGCGCGTACGCCGCCGCCATGTATGCGGCTGCGCCTTCGTGCTTGGCGAGCACGAAGCGGATCGTCTTTCGTTGCTGCAGCGCTTCGAAGAAGCTGGTGAGCGGGCCACCCGGGATGCCGAAGATGTATTCGACGCCTTCAGCTTCGAGGATCTGCAGGATCGCGTGCGCGGCCGGGAGCTCCAATATGCTGAGCTTGCTCTGAATCCGCGAGTTCATCGAGTAAGTTGTGGAGAATGCACCGAGATCTTTTCTACGGTCGGGCGCCGGGCGGGTTTAGCTGTTTCGATCGAGGCGAAACGCCGCACATCACTGCGCGGGGTTGTGCGACGAGGTAAGCAAGGGATTGCGGAACGCGCGACCCCGAATGTTTTTTCCGCGAGGGGGCCCACGAGAGCTCGAAAAAAGCCGCACGTTTACGCGGAAGCGTTGCTCCGCGTCGGTCGCCGCGGCGCGCGCTCGCACGGCTGATTGTCGCGTGTCGTCTCTGCTTGAGGCGCTGGCGAACGACTTGTGCAACGACTCGATAAAGCTCGGAGCCATGCGGCGAGCTACGAACGCGCGGCTCGCGAGGGACCGAAATGTCCGAGCTGTGCCGCGCTTGTGCCAAGGGGCGCGCGCAGTTTTGCTTGAAATTGGCTGGAACCTGCTTGCGCTCGGTTGGCGTGCCTGTTGCTGTGTGGGCGACATGTCTGTGCGCGCGCTTTGGGCGATTTCACTCGTGGTCGTGATCGGTGCCTGCGGCGGTCGAGCTGCGACGGCCGGCGATGACACGAGCACGGGCGCGACCGCAGGCTCGCGCCAGGCGAACGGCGGCAGCGGCAACGCGGGCGGTAACGGCAACGCGGGCGGCAGCGCGCACGGCGGGCAAAACAACGCGGGCACTGGCAACGTCGGTCAGGTGTGTTGCGGCGCGGTGCCGGAGTGTCCCGCCGGTTATCGGCAGCTGCCGAGCGCGGCGGACTGCCCGACTGATGTGGACTGCAAGCCGCTCACCATTTGCTGCAGCACGATTTGGTGCATGGCCGACAGCGTCGCCGTCGATGCGGGTGCTGGCATGCGCGTGTGCGGCACGGAGCTCTGCGATCCGCAGCAACAAGCGTGCGTCGCGTCGCGCGTCGAGGGTGGCGTGTTTCTGCCACCAGACGCCGGCACCTGTCCCACCGGCGAGCACCTCGTTGGCAGCCAGTGCGAACGAGATTTTTCTTATCAGTGCGTCGATCTCGGCGGCGCGTGCGCGGGTGAAGTGCTGAGCTGCGCGTGCGCCAAAAACCTGTGTCCCGGCGAGTTTGACTGCTCCGATCCGAGTCAAAGTGACGACGTGGCGAACGGCACCGACCTCGTTTGCCAAGAGCTCGTGCCGTGAGCGCGTGCCGCGGAAAGCGCGCTCCGCGTCAGCCAATTGCCGGCGATTCGCGCATCGACTAGCGAAGAGTGATGGTCGTGTTGCGCAAGTTGGCGCTCGGGTTTTGTGTCGGATCGCTACTGTACGCCTGTGGGCACACGAGTGACGACCACGGCTCGAGCAGCGCAGGCGGTATGAGCGGCGGCGGCGCGGCTTCGAGCGCGGCTGGCGCGCACGAGGCCGGCGCGAGCTCCGACGCGCTCGGAGGCGCGGGCGGTGAAGGCGGCGCCGTCGAGCTCGCTGGCGACGCTGCCGTCGGCGGCGAAGCGGGCGCGGCGGGAAGCGCTGGCGCAGCGGGAGATCTGGGTTCACCGATCGCGGCGGGCCTCGTCGTAGTCGCGACTTCGGTCAGCGGCGCGAGCGATGCGGATAGCGAGCACTTCGTCGTGCTGATCGATCCGATCGATGGCAGCGAGATCGCGCGCACGAGGCTGCCCGCGCAAGTGCTCGGCATGGCGCACGAAGCGCTGCGCGATCAATGGTTCGTGTTCGTCGGCGAGCCCGGGCAAGGCGCGGACGATCCGAACGCGACGCTGCTCGTCGGTACGATGACGACCAGCGGCTTTGAAATCACGCAGAGCGCGGCGGTGCCGAAGCCGACGAACCAAAATACGATCGCGGTGCTCAATAGCCGCATTTTGTACCGAATTTCGACGCACGCGGGCACCTCGCAAATCGACGACACCTTGCTCTTGCTCGACACTTCGAGCGTCGTGAAGGCGATCGGGAAATTGATCATTCCGTGGAAGTACTCGCTCGTGACGGTGGCCGGCGCGCCCGCGATCGACTCGACCGTGGGCGGACGCGTGTTCTTCTTGCACGACAACTTGGATGACGCCGTGGACAACTGCGTCTCCGCGGACGCGGGCACCGAAGACGCCTGCACGGTGTACACCTCGTCGCTCCCGATCTTCGACGCGGATCGCGATTTGACTTTGGCGACCGCCGGCATTTCGCCCGTCACCCAGATCGATCGCGATGGTTCGGACGCGGCGCTCGGCGTGCAACCGAGCGGGCACGACGTCGCGATTGTCGCGCCGCCGCGTCGGGCGATCGACACGCGCGCGGGCTTGTTTCGTTACAACGCGCAGACCGGCGTGGCCGTCGGCTCGCCCGAGCTCTTCTCGCTGGAGAGCGCGACCAAGAAGTTGAACCCCACGCAGTCGATCACATTGCCCGGCGTCACGCTCGACCCGTGTCAGGATCGCTTGTTCACTGGCGAGCTCGCGAACGCGGCGTTGCTCTATGCCGTGAATTTGCCGGATGCGGCCGTGGTGCCGTTCGATCCGCAGACGAAAAACGGCATCTTCGGCGGCATTGCCTACGATGCCTACACGCACACGTTGATCGACTACGACTCGGATACGGCCAAACCGACGTTCCTCGCCTTCGAAATTCAGGACTCGGCCGGCACGCCGAGCTTCGTGCCCCGCACTGGCCCCGGCGCGGCGCCGTGGTTGCCGCCCGCGGGGCTAGTGCCGGAGATCGTCGTCGTGAAAACGCCGTTCGTGCCGCCGTGCGCTGACTGAATCGCGCGCGCTGCGAGGCGCTCAACCGCACTGCAGCTGTGAGCAGCTCACGCCGGGTGGCGTGCAGATGCCGCAGCTCGCGTTGCAGCACACGCTGCCGAGCTCGCACGTGAGGATGCCGCAGCTTTGCCCAGCCGGAGGCGTCACGTTCGACGGCAAAGGTTGATTCGGATTCGTTGCGGGCGTGGCACCGACGGGTGCGGGCGGGATCGCGCCGTTCAAGGGCGTGTTGCCGTTCAGCGCAGCCGCGCCGTTGACGGCTGCGCCGTTCACGCCTGCGCCGTTCATCGGCGTGCCGTTCATGGGATTTGCCGCCTGCGTCGGGATGTTGCCGCCGAACGGTACGGGCGTGGGGATCACGCCGCTCGGCAGCGCGCCGTTCATCACGCCGTTCGGTGCGTTCATCGTGGCGCCGTTTTGCGGCGCGGGCATTTGCGCGGTGCTGGCCGGAAGCGGCTGATTCACGGTGATCGGCGTGGACGGCGGCGAGACTTGAAGCGGCACGACGACCACCGTCGGTTGCGCATTGGGCTCGCTCACGGCAGGTTGCATGGCTTCGTTCGCGGCGCCTTCGGCGGCGACGGTGCTCAGCGCTTGCCAGCCTTCGCGCAGATCGTCGCGCTGCGCGCGCTCATCGCGTTCGCGCGCGGCGTGCTCTTCCACGACGCCGACCACGACCGTGATACCCGCGAGGGTGAGAAACGCCGCGACGCCGAGCGCGGCGAACGAACGATGCGGCGTGCCTTCCGCCGCGTGACCGCGTGCGGGGATTTCGACCACGTGCTCGCCGAGCGGGCTGTATTCCTCGTCTTCGATGCGTTGGGCCATGAGCCTTGCTGCAGCAAGCTTCGGGCCAGGCGAGTGACGCGCTGCGCGAGCGCCGGGCAATGCGCGAATTCGGCTAATTTCTCGGGCGCGGGGGAATATGGCTCGGGCGAGGTTTGTCTCCTCCGTGACGAACTGCCACGCGCTCTGCGCGAAGCCGAACCGCGACGCCGAAGGCTCTGCCGCAAACTGACGTAGTGTGTGACCATCAAACAAAAGAAAAAGACGATCGCTTTGCACTCGGCAGTAACCAAGGGCGATTTCGGCACGCGAGCCGCGGAAAACTCGGCCGCGCTCGAAACCTTTTTCGCGCCACGCAGTAAGCATCGATGATGACTCGGCAACTTCGCGCGCGCTCGCACTGGTTGGTTGCTTTTGCGCTGCTCGCGAACGCGTGCGCGAGGTCGCAAACGGCTGCTTCGGAGGGCGCGAGCGCGACGGCGGCGTTTACGGCGGCGGCGCCGCGCGTCGAGGCGCGCGCGGCGCACGAGCGCGTCGGTGTGCTCGCGCCGGGCACGGGGATTCCGGTCGGACAGAGCGTGCCGGACGTGCGCGGTGTGGATCTCAACGGTCGAGCGACGGCGCTGGCTTCGATTTACGAGAAGAGCCCGGTGCTGCTCGTGTTCTACCGCGAGGGTTGGTGCCCGTATTGCAATCGCGAGATCCACGCGCTGAGCATGGCGTATCCGGAGTTTCAAAAACGCGGCGTCACGCCGGTGGCGATGAGCGTGGATATGCCAGAGGCCGACTCACTCTCGCAGGCCACGTACACGATTCCATTTCCGGTGCTCAGTGACACGAGCGCAGAGTCGTTGCTTTCGTTTCACGTCGTGAACCCGGCGGATGCGGCGCAGATCGAGCACGCGAAATCTCCGCGCGTGAACGTGGAGCAAAACTCGGCGCAATCGCACCACGAGATCGCGATTCCAGCTTTGTTTTTGATCGATCGCACCGGCGTCGTGCGCTGGGCGCATTCGGATCCCGAATACAAAGTGCGCCCGTCGACCGCCGAGTTACTCGCGGCGATCGATGAGCTCCATCTGAGTTAGTGCGCTCGTTTCTTCGGGAGGTTTTTTGCGCTGCGCGGGGAATGAGCGCTTGGCCGCTCGCGCGTCTAGTGGCGTAGCCGGCGCCTGTTCACCCCTTCGGGTATCACGAAGCGTGTCGGTCAGGCTCGCGTTGGCGTGTGGCTA
>FTDA01000502.1_pt1 | contig 12918 bp, 10 predicted proteins | sample 1639731 | NCBI WGS metagenome assembly FTDA01 (sample SAMEA3914869, study PRJEB12502) | metagenome | biome: forest; material: soil | place: USA | collected 2012-03-12 | depth 0.1 m
CGGCGCGTGGCCTCGAAGCCATCGACGCCGGGCATGTGAATGTCCATCACGATCACGTCGGGCTTGAGCTGCTTGTTCATGCTCACCGCCTCGGCACCATTCCGAGCTCGTCCGACGACGCGTATGCCTTGCGAGCTCTCGAGCATGTGCGTGAGCAGCTCCAGCGTGGTGGCGCTGTCTTCTGCGATCAGTGCTCGAATGGGCAATGAGCTCGTCACAACAATTGCTCGATGGTTTGAAGAAGCTTGCCTTGATCGAACGCGTTCTTGATTAGATACGCGTTCGCGCCGGCCTGCATGCCGCGCGCTTTGTCGTCCGTGCTCTCGCGCGAGGTCAGCAAGATGACGGGTAGATCGCGAAAACGCGTGGAAGCGCGAATGGTCTGGGTGAGCGAAAGTCCGTCCATTTGCGGCATTTCCACGTCGCTCAGCACCAAATCGGCGCCGCGTTCTTGCAAGAGCTGCCACGCGCTCGCGCCGTCGACTGCGACGACGACGTCGTAGCCTGCCGATTCGAGAATGCTGCGCTCGAGCGCGCGCGTGGTCAGCGAGTCATCCGCCAAGAGGAGCCGCTTCTTGCTCTCGCGTTGCGCCGCCGCAGCCACCGCGAGCCCGAAAGACTTCGCGTCCAAGGCGGCCGAGAGCAGGGCTTGCGGCTTGAGCAGGAGCGCGACTTCACCGCTCGCGAGCAGGCTCGCGCTCCCAGCGTATTCGAGATCTCGCAAACGCGGCCCGAGTGGGGCGAGCACGATGTCTTCTTCGCTCACGAGCTCGTCGACCAGAAACGCGGCGCGACGACCGCCAACGCGAAGCACGACCACGGTGAACGTAGTTGCGTCCTCGCGCGTGGCATCCGGAAAGCCGAGCACTTGCGCGAGCACGGCGAACGGAATCGGCGCGTCGCGATGGCTCAGAAATGCGCGCTCGCCCGTGTGATGAACGTCGCTCGTCCGAACGCGGGTGAGTAGCTCCACTGCGGCGGAGGGCAACGCAACCGTTTCACCGCCAGCGCGCACGAGCAATACCCGCACCGTGCTCAGCGAGAGCGGTAAGAGCAAGGTGAAGGCGGTGCCCGCAGCGCTCGTTTCGACGCTGAAAGTGCCGTTTGCGCGCTCGATTGCGGTTTTCACGACATCGAGCCCCACGCCGCGGCCGGAGACATCACTCACCGCCGCGGACGTGGAAAAGCCCGGCAGGAAGATCGCGCGCGAGAGCTCTTCCAGCGTGTAGTTCGAGTCATCGCCGCGCTCGCGCAGACGCGTCCGGATGCGCTCGAAATCGAGCCCACGACCGTCATCCGAAACCGTGACCTCGAGCGAGCCGCCGATCACGACGGCCGCGATTTTGATCTCCGCGCGCTCCTTTTTTCCTTCGCGAAGCCGCTCGGGTGCCCGCTCGATCCCGTGGTCGACCGCGTTCCGAACGAGATGTAGCAGCGGCTCGCGCAGCGTTTCGACGAGCGACCGATCGACCTCGGTTTCACCGCCCATGATCTCGAGTGAAACTTGCTTGTCCTGCGCGTTGGACACGTCCCGCACCACGCGAGAGAGACCTTCGCATGCTTGCGCGAACGGCAAAAGTCGCAGCTGATGCAGACCGGCCTCGAGCGGCACGGCGACGCGTTCGAGCGCCTTGGTGTCCTCGCGCAGCGCGCTCGAAAGCGCCTCGACTGCACGCGTCAGGCGCGAAAGCTCGCTCTCGGTTTCGACGAGCCAATGTTCCACGCGCCGCGGCAAGCCGAGCATCGGCCCACTTTCCGCGCCATTTTCCGGGCGCTTTCGCGCGTCCACCCGCCGAAGCGCGCGGCCGCTCGCGTGCCAATCACTTTGCACGCGCGCCAGCGATTCCGCGATCTGGGCCAGCTCTTCACGCCGAGCGCCGAAGCGCTTGCGCGTGATCAAGAGCTCCCCGCCCTGCCGCAGGAGCGCATCGAGCTTGCCGTGAGCGATGCGTACGGTGCTACCAAAGACCGGCGCCGCGGCGCCGACCGGCTCGTGTACTGCTTCGGGGACGGTCGCGAGCGCCAAAACATCCTGACCCTGAGCGACGGCGACGGACGCTTCCAGCTCGACTGGTCGCTGCGGCACCGCCGGAGGAGGAGCCAAGTTCGACTTCGGCGGCGGTAAGCTGGACACCGCGCGCGTGTCTTCGGGCGCATCGGGTTTCGCGAGCTCGCGCTCGAGCTGCGCTCGCAGCGGCTCGAACCCGAGGTTTGCGTTGGGGTCGGCCGCAAATTGGCTGGCAGCACGCGCGAAGCCGTCGGCCGCGGCGAACATGGCGGCGAAAAGCTCGGGCGAAAGGCCGCGACGCCCGTCCCGCACGCGCATCAACAGATCCTCGAGCTGGTGCGCGATGTTCGCGATCTGCCCCGCGTTCACTGCGCGCGCCGCGCCCTTCAAGCTATGCGCCGCGCGAAAGAGCGCGTGAATCGCGTCCGCGCGGCGTTCCGAGGTGGGCTCGCGCTCGAGCAGCAACGTCTCTTCGTTGAAGACACGCACGTGCTCGGCGAGCTCTTCCAAGAAGGTCGCCGTGAGCCGCCGGATGAGCTCGTCGCGATTCAAGCGCGCGCACCCTCCACCGTGATCAGACGATCTTTCAGCCGCTCACCGAGGCGACCGAGATCGCGCGCGGCCTGTTCGGTTTGGCGCGTGGAGCCGAGATTTTGATTGGTGACCTGGGAAATGTTGCGCATCGCCTGATGGATCTGCGCCATGCCCGTCGCTTGCTGACTGGCCGAAGCGGAGATTTGAGTCGCGGCTTGCGAGGCTTCGTGGATGATCTCGGCGAGCGAGCGAATCATCTCACCCGCTTGGCTGATGACCTTGACCGCCGAGTTCACGCTCTTCGTGCCATCCTCGGTGGCCATCACGGCGCCGTTCGTCGCGCGCTGGATTTCGCCCAAAATCCGCCGAACCTGCGCGGTCGCTTTCTTCGATTGTTCCGCGAGCGCTTTCACCTCGGAGGCGACGACGCCAAAGCCTTTGCCGTGCTCGCCTGCGCGCGAAGCCTCGATCGCGGCGTTGAGCGCGAGCAGATTGGTTTGCTCCGCAATGTCGTTCACGGTGGCAATGATTTCACCGATGGCCTGGGCTTGCTCCGCCAGCGCGAGGATGCTCTCCGCGGACGACTCGACCTGATCGCGCACGGACTCCATCACCTGCACGCTCTCGTCCACGACTTTCCGACCCGACCGACTGAAGTCGAGAGACTTTTGCGAGAGCTCCGAGACCGCGCGCGCGCGCGCCGCAGATTGTTCCGAGGTTTGCACGACCTCGTCCACCGTCGTCACGGTTTGCGCGACGGCCGCGGCTTGTTCTTGCGCGCCCGCCGCCTGCTGCGTAGTGGCGGCTAAAATCTCCGAAGTGGCGCTGACGAGCCCGTTGCCCGCATCGGTGATGGCGGCGAGCAGCAGCTCGACGCGCTCTCGGCCTTGTCGCTCGGTGTCCGCCGTCACCATCGTTTTTCCGAGATTTTCGCTCATCGCGTTGAAGGCGGAGGCCAGCGTCCCGAGCTCGTCCTGCGTGCCGACGTCGATGCGGTACTTCAAGTTCCCGCCCGCAACCTCGCCGACGCCTTTGAGCAAGTCCGCCACTGGGCGCGTGATGCTGCGCGTGATCAAAAATGCAGAGACGAGCACGACGAGCGCGGCCAAAGCCGTACCGAACACGATCGCGTTGAGCGAAAGCTGCGCGCTCCGCTGGGTGGTTTCGTCGCGCGCGGTGAGCAGTGAGCGCTCCTCCTCGGTCATCTCGCGCACGACGCGCTCGAGATCGTCCATCGCGCGCTTGGTCGCTCCGGTCGCGAGCAAAGCGCTCGCGCCTTCGAGACCTTTTTCCCGGCGCGCGACCTCCACGGCGGTCATCGCCTCCGCTTTGGCCGCCATCGCGCGACGCAGCTCCGGCATGCGCCGAACTTGATTGGGATTGTCGCCCGTGAGCGCGCCGACCTCGTCGAGGGTCTTTTCGATCTCGAGCCGCGCGGTCCGCACCTGCTCGAGGTGAAGCTCCTGTCCGCTCAGCGCGAAGCCGCGCACGCCCGCTTCCTGATCTTTGACCAGCGAGACGAGCGAGCTGATTTTTTCGAGCACCTGATGCGTGTGCGTGACCCAGCGACTGTCTTCGATCAGCTCACTCGTATTGTGAAACACGACTGCTCCGACGATCACCAACGCCAAAAGCGCGCAGCCGAAGCCGAGCCAAATTCTCGATCCAATTTTCACGATTCGATCCTCCCGGGCTCGCTCGACCCAGGCCGAGCGACGAAGACTTTGCGATCACGAAGCACGGCATCGCCGTCCAAGAGCAAGCGCGCATCCGCGCCGACGCCGCGTACGAAACGCGCATGCGGTAGAGGGCCAAGAGCTCGCGGCTCGGTCCAGTGAGACTCGGGCACCTCGCTCACGTCGCACCCACCGTCAACGAGGAACGCAAGCTCCGGTTGGTCTCGCCCGAGCACGACGAACTCGGGGCTCGCAGAAGATGGCGAGCCCTTGCCCTCGAGCACCGACAAATCGAACACGGGCAACACATCCCCGCGTAGATTCGTCACCCCGATGAGTGACGGCTGCGCTCGCGGCACACGATTCAAACGGCCACAGGCTTGCACTCCCAGCACGTAGCTGGCCGCGATCGCGTAGCGCCGGGCCGCTCGCTCGAAGTACAGCACGGACGACACTTTCTCCCGCGCGGATTCGCGTTCGAGCGGTACCGCGAGCCGCTCCGCGCGCGCCTTGAGCGTTTGCTCTGGCGTGCTCGGGACACCGCTCGCGTGCTCCATGCTCGCGGCGAGCCGAGCGCGGATGTCCGCCCAGTCGACACGCGCGCCCGACTTTTTTGCGCGAGTCGTCATCGAGCAATGCTCCCCGCGCGCAATCGTTCGAGCTCTTGCTCGGCTGCGCTCGAGAGCCCGCGCGCGCTGATCTCGGCCGCGTACGGCAACGGCTCGCCTTCGGGCTGTGCGGCGAGCCAGCGGAGCGCGTTCTGATAGGAGCGCTCGGCACCCGCGCGGTCTTGCGCGCTCGCCAACACCGAGCCCAGCGTAAAGTGTGCAATCGCGAGCGCTGGCTCGAGGTAGATGGCGCGCCGCAACGCTGCGACGGCTTGCTCGCGCCGTGAGAGCTCGATCGAAACCAGCCCGTGCAAGTAGTGCAGCTCCGCGCTGAGCGGGTGTGCTTGCAGGGCCGTACGACACTCCGCCTCGAGCGCGTGAGCATTGGTACTGCGGCCATAGAGCCGCAGGATCATTGCCCAGAGCCACGGCTCGGAGTGCAGCCGACACAGCTCGCGTAAGCGCGATTCGTCACGGCCTTCGTAGGCGCGTTCGGCCTGAGCGCGTAGCTCGAGCGGGGCCGGGGCGAGCGGCGCCGAAGGCTCTGCGCGACGTTCGAGGACGCGCCGCGGAGGTAATGTCGCGGGTGCCGGTCGCGAAGACACACGCGGACGCGCCTCGGCGAACGGGCGCCGATAGATGGTGCCTGCCGAGATCTGCTCGACCTCGAAGCCGTGCTCGGTCAGCGGCGGATCGGACGGCCCCGTGAACAGAAAGCCGCCCGGCGCGAGCGACTCCAGCAAACGGTGCGCGACGTGCGCGATCGTGCTCGGCCCGAAATAGATCAACACATTTCGGCAGAAAATCACGTCCATGGCGAAGGTGCCGGTGACCGGGGACGGGTAGCTGACACCGGCGAGATTCAAACGCTCGAACTGCACGTGACGCCGAAGGCTTGGAGCCAAGCTCACGCCGTCTTTGCCGATGGCGAGGTATTGCGCTGAAATCTCGGGCGGCACTTCGCGCAAGGACCAACGCGTGAACCGCGCTTTGCGCGCGCGAGCGAGCGAAGTGTCGTTGAGATCAGTGCCGAGCACGAACGCCCCCTCGAGCAGTTGCTGGCGCTCGAGCGAGATGGCGAGTGAATACGCTTCCTCGCCGGTGGAGCAGCCCGCGCTCCACACGCGCGGGCGGAAACCGGAGCCTCGCATGCGCGCAAGCTTCGGCAAGATCTGCTGCTCGAGCAGCTCGAACTGGGGGTAGTCGCGGAAAAAGTAGGTCTCGCCGACGGTGAGCTTCGAGACCAGCTGCTCCCAATCTTGACCGCCGAGCAGAAGCCGATCAGTGAACGCGCGCAAAGCCGCGCTCGACGAAGCACGCGTGATTTGCCGCACGGCGAGCTCCAAGCTTTCGCAGCGATTGGGCGCGAAACGCAGGCCGACTCGGGTTTCGACCAGCGCGGCAATCGCCTCCAGCTCCGGCCCCGACCAAACGGAGCTCACGGGGCCACCTGCACGCTACTCTCGGCCAGCGCGCGCTCGAGCAGCTCGGCTTCAGTGCGACTCAGGAACGTTGCTAGGTCGTAAATGAGCACGACACCATCAGCGACCGCGGCGATGCCGGCGACATATTCGATGCGCACGGAGAGATGCGGCGCCTCCGCGAGCGGCAGCGCCGTCAGCGTCTGAATGCCGAGCACATTGTCGACGGTCAGCGCGACGCGCCGCGTGCCGCGCCGCGCGAGCACGAAGTAATCGCTCGGCTCGAGTCTTTTGTGCTCGAGCTCGAAGCGCTTGCGCAGCTCCAGCACGGGCACGATCTCCCCACGCAGGTTGAGCGCGCCGCTCACTGGCGGCGGCGCCGTGGGCAAGAGCTGCAAGGCGCACGCGCGTACGAGCTCGTCCACATCCGAAAGAGGCAGCGCGAAGCGATGGCCGGCGAGCTCGAAGAGCAGCGCTTCCACGCGCTCCGGCTGGCTCACGGCCGCATTTGCGCTCGATTCCATCGCGATATTCGCCCTTTGGGTTTAGGAGTGATGTTCCTGCCCGGCGCTGCACGAGTCAACTTCAGTGGTGCAACGAACGAGGGCGCACTCCCTGTTGCAAATTGCCACCACAGAACCGCGAGCGCGGAGCGTGCGCACATCACCCTTCGGGGTGATTGCACTGCGTTGTCACCGAACGCGGCGGTCGCTAGCGCTTCGTGATACCGGCGCGAGCGAGCTCGACTGCAGCGCAATGATCTTCGACGTAGCGGAGGCCTGCGCTCTCGGCGATGCGCCGCGCCTCCGCCGAGACGAGCCCGAGCTGCAACCAAAGCCCCTTCGCGCCGATGCTCACGGCTTGCGCTGCGAGCCCCGGTGCGAAGCGCGCCGGGCGAAACACGAGCACGAGCTCGACGGGCTCCGCAATTGCAGCGAGCGTGGGGTAGCTCTTTTCGCCGAGCAACTCAGTCGCTTCTGGATTCACGGGCACGATGCGAAATCCCGCGGCCTGCAGCGCCGCGGGCACGCGATGCGCGGCTTTCGCCGGATCACGGCTCAAGCCGACCACCGCGATCACGGAGAAGTCACGAAGGATCTGCGCGGGCGAATCAGCCATCGGCGTTGTTCATGGAGCCGAGCCAGCCGCACCGCTAGCGCCGTCGGCGCCAGCCTCGCCGGATTCACCACCAGCCCCCGCTTCACCCGCAGGCGCTGCACCGCCCTCACCGGCCGCGCCCGTGCTCGCGCCGCCAAAGCTCGCCCCGCCGGGCGAAGTGATGATGCCGGTGCTGCCACCCGAGCTCGGCGCGCCACCCGAGCCCGACGACTTACCGCCGCCGCCGCCACCGTTTACTGCAGGCGCCGAATCCGCCTCGCCACACGGCAAGTCGGGCTTCGGGTCGAGGCAGGTGCTGCCGCAGCCGCCGACCATGGCCGAAGCCACCAGCAGCGGCGAAAGCGCCAAGCCCCAACGCACCCAAAGCCTCATGCGTCCCAGCCTAGCGGCGGGCCGCATGCCGCGCAACGCACCAAACCGACCTCGTCGCGTGCTCGCTACAAATTGGTACCGACATTGCCGATGGAAATGCTCGGTCCAAAGATGAACGCGGAACGACTGCTGCTATTGCCCGAGGTGTGCGAGATATCTTCTTCGACCCAGCCGTGCAGGTTGATCGAAGCTTGGGTGGGTGTCGAGCGGTTCGCGATTGGGACGCTCAGGCCGATACCGCCGACGAGCCCGACTTGGGTCAACGAATTGCCCGTGCTGCTTTGATCGTTCGTGAGCCCGATCGCCATGATGCCGCCCTCGAGCCCGAGAAATCCCTCGTGCCCATCGGCGCTCAGCCAGGTGAGCCGCGAGACGATGCCGAAGTTGAGCGAGAGCACGCCGCTGTTCGCGGCGCCATGGCCGAAGCGATACAGGCCTGTCGGGATCGCCGTCGTCGCGTAGAGGCGAGCACGCCCAGTACCGAGCACGAGGGTCCATTTCACCTCGGGCGCGCCGGTTTGAATTTCCGCGCCGCCCACGTAGTGCGCTTCGTCGGCGGCGTGCGAGATGCGCACGAGCACGCGATCGAAGGGCGCCTTCACGCCTTGGATCCAGGCGTAAATTGGATCACCACCCGAGCGCATCACGATCGTTTCGGAGACGTGGCCCTCGGCGCGCGAGCCACCGTCGGAATCGACCACATCGATCTCGAGATTCAATTTTTGCGTGCCGTAATTGACGGGCAAGCGATCGCGATGAAAGATCAGCCGGCAATTGTCGCGGCTTTCGTACGGCAAGTGCGCGGTCACCCCGGGCACAACGCGCTCGGTGCGGTTGTCGCGCCCGCATACGAATTCCACGATCGGGTTCGGGCCGAGCGCGGAGCCGCCGATCGGCGCGGGCAGATTCGCTTCGTGGATATTGCGCTGCAGTGGGCTCGTGAGCACGCCGAGATCGACGTCCGCGAGCGCGCCGGGCAGCTCTTGATTGCGATAGCCGAACTTCAGCGCCGCGAGACCTGCCGCGTCCGGATCCCCGATCACGAGGTAGTCCGCGCCGCTCTTTTGCACGCTGTACACGCCCGGCACCGGCAGCGGCACGAGATGCGCGTGGTGCTCGAGCGGCGGCACATGCACGATCGCCGGGCGATTCGTAGGCACGAAATTCAGGTTTTTGTGGCCCGGAATCTCGAGCGATGCGCTGCTTTGAGGCGGCGAGATCGTCTCCACGCGCACGACGGCGACGGCGACGCCGGGATCGTCCGTGTGCACGGCGGTGATCGTCAGCGCTTGTGCGTCCGTGCTGCCGACTTGCACGAGCACGTCCGTGCCCGTCGAATCCACGAGCGACTCGAGCACCTCCGCCGAGTCAGCGCCGATCAAGAAGCGCAAGGACGGCACCTCGTTGGCGCAGCGGCCCTCGATGCGCAGCACCACGCGCGCGCTGCCAGTGCCGCGCAGTACGGGCCCGGAAGGCGCGCTCATCGGACAATGCACGACGGACAGATGCGCCGTCGGCGTCGCGTCCACGCCGCTGCCCTTGCTCAAAAAGACGTTCGGCACGAGACGAAATTTCACGTCCACCGAGCTCACGTTGCTCGAGAGCGAACGCACGACGAGCGCGTTGTGGAAGATCTCGCAGCGCTGCGCGCCGCAATCCACGCCCGCCACGGCGTCCGGATGCGTGAGCTCGACCTCGCCGCGGCCCGTCGAAAGATCGATCGACGCGTCCGCCGAGACCACGCTCGAAAGCACGACTCGCGCGGGCACGAGCACGAAGCTCTCCGGCGCGACGGGCTTGCCGTCCGCGTCGTAGTTGCTGATGTCGGTGCCGGCTTTTCCACCCGCGGGAATCAGCGAGAGGCTGCCGCTGCTGGGATCCGCGGGCAATCCGCGAGGTACATCGAACGAGCAATGCTCGACGCCGCCGTCGATTTTCGGCGACTCGCACACGTCCACGCCGGACGCGGTGTTGCTGCGCCAAGTGAGCGTCACGCCGGTCAAGCGATGGCCGCGCACGTCTACTTTGCCTTGATCCGGTTGCAGCACGACGCTGCTCGCGTCCACACTCGGCGGCCGCGCGGTCGCGACCAGCTTCACCGTGCTCGAACCGGTCGAGCAGGCGGCGAGCGTGGGTGCGACCTTGAGCTCGACGACAGTGCCGACCGAGTCGCTCGCGTCCGGTGGACGGACGGCGTGCAATTGCGAAGTAGGATCGATCGTCCAGCCCGAGCCGGGCGCCGCACACGCGATGCGCCCCTCACCGAGCGAGACGGGCTTGCTGCCGATCGCCGTTTGCAGCGTCTCCGCGTGAGCCGCCTTCGTGCGTGCGAAAAACGCGCCCAGCAGGCACAGAGCCAGAGCCAGCCGCGCGCGCTTCATGAGCCGAAAAATGGGGGTTTCCGCTCGGCCTGAGCCATGTCTTCCGCGCCGTAATAGCTCACCACGAGATCTTTTGCCTGAGGCCGCGTGTACACATCTGCGCGCGGAGTTTCGATCACGCTCGCGATCACCGCGGCGACTTCTTCCGCCGTTTGCGAGCCAGGGAGCGCGCGCGAGCCGAACTCGGTCGCGACCACGCCGGGATGCACGCTGCTGACGAAGATGCCGGGCTCGCTCCGCAAATCCAAACGCAGCGAACCCGTGAGCGCGTTGAGCGCGTGCTTCGACGCCGAATACGCGGAACGAAACGGTGCGAGCGGCATGCGCCCCAGCACCGAAGACACGTTGATCAAATGCCCAACGCCCTGATCCCGAAAAATCGGCACGGCGACTTGCATTCCGTAGAGCGCGGACTTCACGTTCACGGTCATCATCTGGTCGAGATCCTCGTCCGTCAAATCCAGAACCGAGCGAGATATTCCCCGACCTGCGTTGTTGATCCAAACATCGATCCGGCCGTATTTATGCAAACATTCACGGGCCACGCGCTCGACGTCGGCCCGGCGGGTCACGTCCGCCGGAATCGCGAGCGCGCACGAGCCAGAGCGCGCGGCAACCGCAGAAAGCTCCGCTTCACGGCGCGCGACGAGCGCGAGGCGCGCGCCACTCCGACCCAATAATTCGGCCAATGCAGCGCCGATGCCCGAGCTCGCTCCAGTCACCACGACGACGCGATTCATGCCGCGAGCGTAGACCAAGCTTTTCGCCCGAGGGGCGACATTTTGTCTCAAGCTCGCGCGTCAGTCGCATCCTGCCACGGACTTGCGATTCCTAAAAAAGCGCAACAAATCAAGATAGCGAGCGAGTGCTTGATTTGAATGCCACTCGTGTTCTGATCGTCGAACGTAGCGCCCCATTTCTAACTAGGAGCAGATGATGTCTCGAATGCTTTCTTCCGCCTTGCGCGCGCTGCCCGCGCTCGCCGCTTTGGTTTTGGTCTTCGGTGCCTCGCGCGAGGCACACGCGAGCAGTGGCACCGCCATCGGTGTCGATCTCGACTACACGCACGGCATCAGCGAGGGGCCTGGAGCTACGAGCGGTCAGGGCTTCAACGTTCGGCTCGGCTACAAGCTCGACTTGCTGCTCGCGCAAATCACCCCTGAGGTTGGTTTTGCGTATCATTCGTTCGCGGGGGATTCGGACGCGAAATTCACGCAGGGGATCGTCGGCGGGCGCCTCGCGTTCGGTAAAATCCTGGAACCGGGCGTCTATGCCCACGTCGGCTACGGTCACCTCGGGGTCGATGAAGGGAGCCATTCCGGGCCCACGCTCGATGCCGGCGTGACGCTAGATCTCACGCTTTTGCCGTTCATCGATCTCGGCGTGCACGGCGGCTACAACGGCATGCTGGCCGCGAATAACTACCCAGCCTTCGACACGTACGTCCTCGGCGTGCACGGCGCGCTGGTGTTCTGAGGGAAAATTCAGGGTTAATTTGCGGGCTCGGCGCGCGGAGGTATGCTCCGCGCCTCCGATGTCTGGACTGCACGAGGTCGCCTGTGGCGCTTGTGGGAAGCGCCACGTGATGAGCGCAGCACGAGCCCGATCCCAACGAGTGCTCCGCTGTGACTGCGGTCAGTTCGTACGCCTCGATCGCAATCTGGACGCGCCGGCGGATGAGGCACGCGCGCCGATGCCGAGCGAACCGCCGGGCCCGCCCGATTTGGCCGACGCCTTCGACGATGAAGTGACGCACATGGTCTCTTCCTTGGAAGAAGTGAAAGCCCTGAGCGCCGCGTCACGCGCCTCCGAAGTCCGCGCGAGCCTGTACGATCGAGACGAAGACGACGCAGCAACCCGCGTCGCGCCCGAGTCCTCTCGGCCGTCTACGCCGCCGCCGCGCAACACGCCGCCGCCGCGTCGTCCTTCTTCACCGGTGCAACGCGCCGTCGCCGCTCCGGCCGATAAACCGCTTTGGTACGTCGATCTCGGGGGCGCCGAGACGGTCGAGATGACGATCGAGCAAGTCATCCTCGCGCGTCGCTCCGGCAAGCTCGGTGAAGGCGCTTTGGTCTGGCGCGTGGGCATGCCGGATTGGCGCCCCGTCGGCACACTCATTCCGGCGAGCAGCAGTCCGAGCAACGCGCCCCCGCCGGTTCCAGTCACCCGCGCAGAGCCGGCGCAAAGCCCGCTCGGCAATTACGAGCGTCCGGTCCCGACACTCGAATTTGCGCTGGAAAAAGCCAAATCCACGCCCGCGCGCGAGGAGCAAACGAAGACGCCCGCGCCCGTGCGCGTGCGCTCTTCCGCGCCCCCCCCACCGCGCGCGCCAACGCCGATTCCGCGCGCGCCAGCGGTCGCGCGCGGCCATTCGCAAGTCGGGCCCTTGCCGCCTCCAGCACCGCTCCCGTCTCCGCGCACGCCCACGCCGCTGCCGCCTCCACCGCCCCAGCAAGTCGCCGCGACGGATGAGCCCGCGACGCAAGCGACGCCGCCGTCCACCCCGCGTCCGGTGGTGAGCACGATGCCGCTGCTCGGTCGCGCCTCTCCCACGCCGCCCGCAGAGACCGCGTTGCTCTCGCGCTTGCATTACCCGTGGCACGGCGAGCGTCCGCGCTGGGTCTCCGTCGCGATCGCGGTCGCCGTATGTATTGCCGCGTCCGGCTCGGGCGCCTTCGTCGTGCGCGCGCTCAAGCTGCGCCGGCAACCGCTCTCGCTCGCCACGACGCAACTGAGCGCGACGACCTTCGCCGCGACTCCGGCACCTCCTGCGCTCACTGCGCCAGCAGAGCCCGAGCC
>FTDA01000470.1_pt1 | contig 12915 bp, 8 predicted proteins | sample 1639731 | NCBI WGS metagenome assembly FTDA01 (sample SAMEA3914869, study PRJEB12502) | metagenome | biome: forest; material: soil | place: USA | collected 2012-03-12 | depth 0.1 m
CGGTCACACCCATCACGATCAAGAACATGGTTCGACTTTCCGTGCGTTCCGGCACCGGCGGAGGGTCAAAGCTTTTGCTTGAGCCGTGCCAGGAACTGTAATGCTTCGAGCCCGGTCAATCGATCCAAGTCCACGGCGCGAATCGTCTCGATCAGCTCGGCGTGGCCTCGCGTTTCGACCGAACGCGCGCCGAAAAGCGAGAGTTGGTCCTCGTTCGGCGCGGATTTACCGCGGGATTTCGGCGTGGGTGAAGCGCCGCCCGCTTCCAACGTGGCGAGCAGGGCGCGGGCGCGGGCGAGCACGGCCTCGGGTAAGCCCGCGAGCTTCGCCACCGCGACGCCGTAGCTCCGGCTCGCGGCGCCAGCCACCAGGCGATGCAGGAACACCACGTCACCGTCGAGCTCACGCGCGCTCACGCTGTAGTTGGCGGCGTGCTTGCTTCCGTCACCGAGCGCGGTCAGCTCGTGATAGTGCGTCGCGAAGAGCGCGCGACAGCAAATCGCTTCGTCCAGATATTCCGCGACGGCCCACGCGATCGCGAGCCCGTCGAACGTGCTCGTGCCGCGGCCGATCTCGTCCAAAATCACGAGCGAGCGCCGCGTGGCCTTGCGCAGGATCTCCGCCGTCTCGCGCATCTCGACCATGAACGTGCTCTCGCCGCCCGCCAAATTATCGCTCGCGCCGACGCGCGAGAGCACGCGGTCGACCACGCCGATGCGCGCCGAGCGCGCGGGCACGAAGCTGCCCATTTGCGCCAAAATCACGCTCAGCGCGACTTGGCGCAGGAGCGTGCTCTTGCCCGCCATGTTCGGGCCGGTGATGAGCCAGAGCCGTTCACGCTCGAGATCCAAATTCACATCGTTCGGCACGAAGCGCCCTTGCGCGGCCAAGCGCTCGACCACCGGGTGGCGCCCGTCGCGGATCATGATTTGATCCGAGGCGTCCACCGCGGGCCGACAATAGTCGTAGCGATGCGCGGTGTCCGCGAGGCTCGCGGCCACGTCCCAGCGCCCGATTTCGCGCGCGAGCGCCTTGATCCGCTCGCTCTCTTTCGCCGCCTCCGCGCCGAGCTCGCTCAAGAGCGAGAGCTCACGCTCGCGGTGCAGCTCCTCGGCGTGTGCGATGCGGTCCGCCAGCTCGTCGACTTCGGGCGTGGAATAGCGCTCGCCCGTCGCGACGGTTTGCTTGCGCCGGTAGTGCTCGGGCACGCGGCTGCTCTGACCGCGACTCACCTCGATGTACCAGCCGAACACGCGCGTGAACCGGATTTTCAGGGTCGCGATGCCGGTTTCTTGCTTCAGCCGCCCCTCGAGCTCGACCATGCGCTCGGTGCCGTGCTTGCGCAGCTCGGCCAATTCCGCGAGCTCCGCGTCGAACTCGGGTTTGAAGATTTCGCCGTCTTTCGGCTGCGCCGGCGGGCGCGGGACGAGCGCGCGCTCGAGCAGCTCGAACAGCTCCTTCACCGTATCGACGCCAGCCTTCGTGAGGCCGAGCGTCTCGCGCAACCCGCGATCGGAGATGCCTTTGAGCACCTGCGCGAGATCGCGCGCAGCGCCAAGGCCGTCGCGCAGCGCGCCGAGATCGCGCGGCGTGGCAGCGCGCAGCGATGCTCGCACCGCGAGCCGCTCGATGTCTCCGATTTGCCCGAGCGGCACTTTGATTTCTTCGCGCAAGCGCGAATGCACGACCAGCGCCTCGACCACGTCCAAGCGCCGGCGAATGCGCTCCACATCCGTGAGCGGCGCGAGCAGACGGCGACGCAGGAGCCGCGCGCCCATCGGCGTGCTGGTCGCGTCGAGCACGCCGATCAGCGTCGCTTCGCGCGAGCCGGAGACCGATTCGACCAGCTCGAGGTGTGACTGCGCGACGCGATCGATCGCCAAGAGCGCCGCCGGCTCCCAGCGCGCGATGCGCCGCGCCGGCAGCTCCACGCCCGGATTGCAGGCGCGCGCGAAGCGCACCGCGCGCGCCACCGCGCGCAGCGCGAGCGAGCCGAGTGATTGCGCTTCACGCTCGAGCTCACCGAGCGACGAACGGGCTTCTTTTTCGGTGATCGCGCCGTCTTCGCGCACTGCGGCGCGACCGAGCGCGCGCACGGCTTCGAGCACACCGTCGCTCGGTTCGCCTTCGAACCCGAGCAAGATCTCGCGCGGACGCGCGCGGCTCAGCTCCGCCAACGCCGCCGGAAAATCAGCCAGCTCCGCGGCGAGCAGCTCGCCGGTCGAAAAATCGAACAAGGAGACGCCGACGCCGCTCGGGGTGACCTCGAGGGCCGCGAGAAAATTGTTCGCGCTCGATTCGAGGTGCTCGCGCTCGGTGACGAGGCCCGGCGTGATCACGCGCACGACCTCGCGCGGCACGATGCCCTTCACTTTGGAAGGGTCGGCCATCTGCTCGCAAATCGCGACCTTGTGCCCGAGCGAAAGCAATTTTGCGATGTAGCCCGCTGCGGCGTGATGCGGCACGCCGGCGAGCGGGATCTCGTCTGCCTTGCCCTTGTTGCGGCTGGTCAGCGTGAGCTCGAGCAACGGCGCGGCGGTGACCGCGTCATCGCCGAACATCTCGTAGAAATCACCGAGCCGAAAAAAGACGATCGCATCCGGATGTGCGCGCTTGGCCGCAGCGTGCTGCTGCATCACAGGGGTCAAGCGCGCGCTCATCGTTCAATAGAGCGGGGACGGCGGCACGACGCCGAGCGAGTTCAAATCGAACAGCGCGAGGCCGAGCGACTCGCCATCGATCACCGCCACGTAATCGAGCTCCGGGACGTAGACCATCGAGCGCGGACTCACGGCAGTGGAGAACGGCGTGAGCGACATCGACAGCGGGTTGAAACCGCCCGTCACGCCCCAGCTGAACGTCATGTCGCGCGAGCTCGGCGAAGCGCCGCGGTACACGACGAAACGCGAGGTCAGATCCTCGTAGATGCACTGGCTCGCGTCGCCGCCCGGCGTGACGGCACCGGTCGAGAAATCATGCACGCAGCCGACGTTTGCCGCGTCCGGCGCGCAGCTGTCCGCGTTCGTGGCGTGGCTACTTGCGGAGCCGTTGCAGACTTCGAACGCGCGCGCGTGGAAGAATTTCTTGCGCGGATCGCAGACGGCGGTGTGCACGCAGCGGCCAGCGTCGGGTCCGACGGCGATGTCGTGAAAGGCGGTCGCGGAAGTCATGTACCACTGATGCGACGCGCGCACGGTGTACGCCGTGCCCGAGGGGAAGCAGCACTTCACATCCTCGAGCGTGTTGCCGTTGCGCGGCGCCACCACCAAGTGATCCGTGTACGCCTGCAGAATCGTCAGCTCGCGCGTGTCCTTGAGCGCGGGCCAATGCTCGATGCCGTCGAACTCCGCGATGCACGAGTCTTTGCCGATCGAGCTACCGAAAACCGGGTTCTGGCACGTCGCGCCGGCACCTTTGCTCCAATAGACGTCGTCATCCGGCAAGAAATTGCCGGTGATTTGCACGTAATCCGCGTGCGCGGTGGACCAAGCATCGAGCGCGCTGCTCGGAATCCCGAGCCCCGTGCCCTCTTGCTTGATGGTGTCGGAGTCTTCGACGCCGTTCGTGCAGAAGCTCGCGTCCGGATCTTGAATCGTCCACTGATCGCCCACTTGGTTCAAGAAACCACTCGTGCGATCGGGCAGCGGCAAGACGCGCCCTTCGTACGTCAGCGAGGGGTTGTCGTTGGCCACGTAAGAGCGCGGCTCGATCATCGGCAGCGTGAGCGTGTTGGTGGTCGCGCCCACGGGATCGACCGGCAACGGCTGCGGCGTAAGACTGCACGGAGGCGGCTGATTCGGGTCGGTGCCGTTCGGACAATCAGCATATAGCTGCCCGTTGAGGTTGACCTGCGCCTGGTACAGCGCCTTGTTGGCAGCCGGATTCGTCTGATCGAACGCGACGCTGAGCATGTGCGGCTGATCGGTCGCCGTCAAAACTGTCGTCGGATCGGGGTTCGTGAACTGCGGGAAGGAGCGCAGCGACGGCGCGTGCAAACCCACGACGCTATCGGCGCGCGTGATGTAAGCCGAGCGCGGGCGATTCTGCTCGACGATGTTGCAGCTCGATTCGTCCGTCACCGTCGGCACACCGGTATCCGTCGGGGCCGCGTTTCCAATCGGATACGTGAGGAAGCCCGAGAGCGTATCGTTCGCACAGCCCCTGAAATCCGGGATGCTCGATGTGTTCGTGTACAGCGGCCGCCGGCACGGTTGGTCGAAATCCTCCACATCAATGACGGGGATTTGTCCATTCTCGAGCATCACGAACCCGAACGCGCCGCGCAGGTTGAACGGAATGGCGCCGCTCGTGTAGTCGGAGACCGAGCGATAGAGATAGCCCGGAGTATTGTTGGCCAAGGCCGGGTTCGGGTCGCATTTATCGCCGAACTGCCCGACGCCGGTCGCCGGATCGGGGTACGGAAAATCACGCATCGCGAACGACACGTCGATCGCGTTCGAGCTGAATTTCAGACGATCCGGCTGCGAAAACGGCTGGCGCGGCGAACCCGGAAAAATCACGGGCGTGCGCTGCGGCCCGTCGGGGCCTGGGTTCGGGCTCACGTCGAACACCATCACGCTTTGAGGTGTGTCGCCGGGATCGACCGCGTACACGAATTGCTTGCCGCCGGGCGTGAGCGGGCTCACCGCCACGCGCGAAGTAGTCACGACGCGACTCGGCACCGTGTACGAATACGGCAAGAGCGGGTCTTGCTCCTTCGGCGCGCACGGATCGCTGACATCGATGATGTGCACAACGGGCAGCGTGCTGTCCGCGACGTACAGCAGGTTGCCGGACTGCGCCATGCCGCTCGGCGTCGGCTGGGTCGCGGTGCTCGGCGGGTAGATCGTGGGCACGCACGCGCTCGAGCTCGCGTCCGCGGACGAAATTTTGAGATCGTCCGGCAGCACGGGCGCCACTGGAGCGCTCGGCAATTGGGCGTCGAGCGGATACGTTGCCTCGATCTGGCACGCGGCGAAGGTGCCCGGTGCGCGATCGAGCAAGCCCTGGGCATCGACGAGCACGAGCTTGTGCTCTTCCGGCAGCGCGACCAAGAGCTTGCGGCGACCGGTCGGCCCCCCCTCGTTCTGCAAATCAGCCAGGCAAGCGTGATTGCCGCCGCCTCCCATGTTCACGCGATCCGCGGCGTTCGTGGGCTGCGGCTGGTTCGAACCGCACGCGAGGCGCGGCGTCGGCGTCGAAGTGGTCGGATCCGTCACCAACGTCGGGTCGACGAGCAGCGAGATCTCTCCGGGTGCGGAAGTGAGCGAGCACGCGGCCCAGCTCGTCAAATCACGGGTCACCTGCGTCGCGATGGGATCGGTCGGGGTGTCCTCGGGCTCGATCAGGCACGATGTCGGGAGCGCAAACAGGCCGTTCGTGCGCACGCCCGAGACGCCGACGAAGCTGGCAACGCCGCCCGGGCTACTCACGATTGCGCCCGGAGTGCCGTTCACGCGCGCGAACGTGTAGCCCGGCACCGCGGGATCCAGATCCACGACTTCGCCGTCGCGCAGATCGACCACCGCGACTTCGTTGGTCGTCGTTTGGGTCACGAGCGCGAGCATGCGCCGACGCTCCGCCTCGAGGTCCGGACATTCATCGAGCTTGAGACCAGTCCCGTCGTCCGCCTGACAGACGAAGCTCACTCTGCCGCTCTGCGAGAGCGAATGAAGCGTGACCGTCACCGGAGTTTGGGAGCACGCCGCGAGCGAGAGCGCCGTCAGCGCGAAACCGAAGGCGCGGTGCGCGCCCGAAAACAAAGCCATGATTTTCACTTGGAAGCCCGAGGCGCAACCGGTACGCCGACGCTCGCGACGATCGCCGCGTAAGATTGTGGGAAGCGCTGATCGAGGCTGATCACGCCGAGGTAAGAATCGGTGAAGTGCGCGACGTAGGCGCGGCCGCGAGCTTCGTCGATCGCGAGCGCGAACGGGCCGCGGCCCGTATCAATGGACGACTCGATCAGGTGACGAACCGGGTCGTACACGAAGATCTTCCGCGAATCGAAGCACACGACGAACACGCGCGTCTCGAGCACATAGCTCCCCGAGGGATCCGGCGTCGCATCGGGCGCGTTGCTCGGCACGCGAACTTTGCCCACGACCACGCGCGATGGCCCGAGCGTGAGCGGGATGGTGTCCGTGAACGCGGGCAGCTCACTCGAGCCGGCCGCGTAGCTCGGGTCCGGCGTGAACGACCCCACGAGCAACGACGCGGGCGCGCGACTCGCGACATACACGTTCGGCATCGGCGCGCTTTGGGCGCAGCCCTGCTGACATTGAGTGAGCGCGGGATTTCCGTCGGTGTCGCTCAAACCAGCGCATTTTGCGGTGTTGCACGCGTCGTAACTCGCGGCGTGCGGGCCGTTGTCGATCGCGATGCTGCGCGAGTCATTGCCCACCGAGTTCACGGTGATGAGGGCGGTGCCGCCGCGCGTCAGCGTGCGCGGTGAATACAGGCCGCCGACGATGCTGAGGTCGCTCGAACTGGATTGATTCACCCGCAGTAGGTCGACCTGCGCCGCGTTGCTGTACACGACCAAGAAGCCGGGCTCGTAGTTCGCGGGCGTCGGGAGCGGCGTGGGCAGCGTCGCGATGCCCACCGGCGCGGAGGGCAAGCCGCCCACGATCCCGACCAGCTCGGGAAACTCGCCCGTCGTCGTATCCCAGTGGTTCACGTATAACGACACGCTGCCGGTCGTTTGATTGGTGATCGCGATGTTGTCCGTCTGGTCGTCAATCGCGATGCCAAACGGCTCTGGCTCTTGCCGCAAATTGTTCGGGCTCTCGGTGTCTTCGTCGTCACCGATGCGGTGATTGTCGTCGCAGCTGTCGTCCGAAGTGTTGCTCTGCCCGCAGTCGAGCGCGCCACTCGCGACGTCGATCCAATGCAGCGTCGCATCGCCGCGCACGGGCAAAAACAAGCGCCCCGTACCGTCGCTGCTGCTCGGGCGATTGCGAAAAACGACGTCCGTCGCGAACGCGCCGATCTCCACGGTGTTCGCGATCACGGCGCTCGACGGGATCGACGCGCAGCGACCCGGATAGAGCAGCTGATCGGCGGCGCTCTGCGTGTCCACCGTGGAATACGATGGGTCTGTCATGTTCAGCCCACCGACGCCCGCGCACGGCTGCACCGTCGAGGGATCCGTCCAAGGGGCGACGCAGAAATAGCTCGGGTTCAACGTCGGCGACTGCGCGATCGCATTGTCGCAGGCTGTCTTACCGTCCGTACGCGCCGCGCAATCCGCATCCGTATTGCACAGCTGCGGCAAGCGCGACTCGAGCATCTCGAGCGAGTAAGAAGCCAGCGCGGAAGCGCGGTACTGCAGATCGAAATCACTGCTCGCGACGAACAAGTACTCGGGCTTCGGCGCGCTCGGATCTGCGGGATTGGCATCCGGCGGCGTATCGAGCGCGAGCCCGGTCGGGAAATAAATATCCTCGAGCGGCGGCGGCAGACCGTCGCCGGGCGAGAAGCAAGAGCAGAGCAGCACCGCGGAAAGTGCCGCGAAAAGTAACGGGGGTCGCATGCGCGGCGACACCCTAGTGTCGCGTCTCGTAAGTCGCAATCACACTCGCGTCGCTCGTGTCACACGCTCGAGCCACAGAACGCGGCGAACGGAACGACACAAACGGTCGCGCGGCGAAGGAACGAGCGCGAAGAGCACGCGCGCTCGCCAACGAATCTTCGCCGCGGATATTTTCTCAGCCGAGGTCGAGGATGATCACGCCGCGCTCGGTCACATCATCTTCGCTGGGCTTCGGTTCTGGGGCGGGATGGTAAACGTCGAGCGGCAGCTCCAAGCGCGGTCGATCCAGCTCTTGGCGCCGCTGGGCGTCTTCTTCCCGCCGCCGAATCTGATCAATAATGAACGGAGGAAGCATCGCCGAGTCCTCGCTTTCTAGCAGGCTTGCGCCGGGGAATACTCTATCAACTCTAGCCACGCTTCGACTCGGGTCAAGCTCATGGGAAGCTTGAGCTTTTCGGCCCACCGTGTGGTAGGTCTCGAACCGAGCCTCGGGCACCCACGATCCGAGTAACCGGGGCAAGCTCGGGCTCATGGCTAGACTACGGCCCAGATGGCGTTTTCGTTAGCATCTCCGGCCGCGATTCGGCCCCTGGGCAGGCCGAACGCCGCGCTGCGCCGTACGCTCATTTCAGCCATCGCTGGACTCATTTTTCTGCTGCTCGCCGTGTCCGCAGCCGCGAAGGCGTTCGAGGTCGCGGATACCGGCTGGGAAGGCGCGAGCGAATTTTACGCCCTCGCCCAAGAGGATTTGGGCAAGGCCCGCGTCGAGGTCGTCTCCACGGTCGATTACGAGCACCTCACCAAAGATGATGGTCTGCTCGTCCTGCATCCACAGACCGAACTCGATTACGCCGAGCTGTCGGCGTTCCTCCGCGCCGGCGGGCGCATGGCCGTGCTCGACGATCGCGGTGACTCCGCGCGCTTCCTCGCTCGCTTTCAAATTCGTCGCGTGGAAGCACCGAGGAGCCCGGCGCAATCTCTGCGCGACAACCCCGATCTCGCGATCGCGGTGCCGGCGGTCGAGCAAGTCGCGGGGCAAGAGCAGAACCGGCACCCCGTGGTCGCTGGCGTCGATCGCGTGGTCACCAATCATCCGACCGCGCTGGTTCATCCGAACCTGACGCAGGTGCTCAAGATCCCTGCCCTCGGCGAGCCCGACGCGACGCTCGCGGTGACCGGCATCATCGCGCGCAGCGGGCGGCTCTTCGCGATGGGCGATCCATCGGTGCTGATCAACGAGATGCTGCGTTACCCGGGCAATCGCGCGTTCGCGAGCGGGCTCGTCAAATACTTGGTCGAGAACGACGCGGGCATCAGCCGCGGCGGCAAGCTGTATATCGTGGCCAACGAGTTCGGACAGAAGGGGCACTTCGGCGGCTCGCACGGTCCGTTCGGCGAGCTCTCGAACATCTCGGAGTCACTCGCGACCTTCGCGACGGAAGTTGCGAAAAACGGCCTGCCCGGCTCGCTCGCGATCGCGCTCGCCGTGCTCGCGGCGGGCGGTGTCGCGCTCTGGGCGATGAGCTTCAGTGCGCGACTGTATCGTCGAGCGGTGCCGCGCTACGCCGTCGCGCCGCCGCTCGCCGCGCAAGGTGGGCTCGCCGGCCGTGCGGCCGTGTTGGCCGCCCCGACCACGGATCCCGTGCTGTTGATGCTCGAGCTGCGGGCGGCGCTGAGTGATGCGCTGTGTGATCGCCTGGGTTTGGTGCGGCTCAGCTCGCCCGAGCAAATCCTGACCGAGCTCGCCAAAAGTCGCCTGCTCGGGCCCGAGCGTGGCGTGGAGATCGCCGGCTTGTTCCGCGAGTTTTCCGCAGCCCAGTCCTCGCTGCTCTCGCGTAAGCGGCTGAAGCTACCGCGCGATCGGCTGAGCCAGGTGTCCCGAAAGGTGCTGGAGATCCTGGGCGAAATCGAGCAGCGTAGCGCGCGTTGAAGCGAGTCCCCGCAGCACTTCCGAGCCCATGCAAGCGTTGAACGTCAGTGAGATCGAGGCCGCCCGCGAACGGCTGGGTGAAGTGCGCCGGCAAGTCAGCCGCGTGTACATCGGCGATCCGAGCGCGGTGGATTTGATGATCGTCGCGCTGCTCGCGCGCGGCCACGTGCTGCTCGAGGGCGTGCCCGGCATCGCCAAGACGACGCTGGTGAAGGCGTTCGCGATCACGCTCGGTTGCTCGATTCGGCGCGTGCAATTCACGCCCGATCTGCTGCCCGCCGACATCACCGGCACCTACGTGCTGAGCCCGAAGGACGGCACCTTCTCGCTGCGCGCAGGCCCCATCTTCGCCAACGTGCTCTTGGCGGACGAGATCAACCGCGCGCCCGCCAAGACGCAATCGGCGCTCCTCGAAGCGATGCAAGAACGGCAAGTGACGATCGAGGGCGATCGCTTCGAATTGCCGGATCCGTTCTTCGTGCTCGCGACGCAAAACCCGATCGACCTCGAAGGCACGTATCCGCTGCCGGAGGCGCAAATCGATCGCTTCTTGGTGCGCGTGCACATGGGTTACCCGAGCGATCGCGATGAGGTCGCGATGCTCCGCTCGCACGGCATCATCGCGCCCGAGCCGTTCGTGGTGCTGTCGGGTCCGGACGTGCTGCAGCTGCAATCCATCGCCGCGCGCGTGCACGTCGAAGACGACATTTACGAGTACGCGGTCGCGCTCAGTCATTTCACGCGCAATCACCCGCGCGTCGTGCTCGGCGCTTCACCGCGCGCTTCGCTCGGCTTGCTGCGCGCCGCGAAATCGCACGCCGTGATCAACGGTCGCCCGTTCGTCACGCCGGACGACATTCGCTTGGTCGCCGGCCCCGTGCTCGCGCATCGGCTCATTCTCGTCCCCGAGCTCGAAGGCGATCCGCGCGCCCGCGCCGCCCTCGTCGACGAAGCCCTCGCGAAAGTCAGTTATCGTCGAGCCGTCAGACCGGTTTGAGGCGCGGCGCCGCTTCTGAGATTTCACCGCCCAGGCGCCGAGTGCCCGAAGGACGCCGAGTTTTTTTGGGGTCGCACCGAGTGCGTCCCGCAGCGTCGCGACGACGGCGCTGATCGTCGTTCAGCGCGCGCGCCATTCGACGGCAGCGGGCTACCGATTCCGAGGCGCGCCGCGATCCGCTGAGCCCAAACAAACTCGGCGTACTCGGAGCTCTCCGCGTCTTGGCGGTGAGCTCAGGGAAGCCGTAATTACGCCGCGACTTCCAAGCCCGGTTTGAGCGCGCGGCGGTAAGCGCCGGGTGCGGAGCCGACGGCGCGTTTGAAGGCTTTGCTGAAAGCGGCTTCGGAGTCGTAGCCGACTTGGGCCGCGACTTCGGCGAGGGTTTGTTTGCCGTCACGCAGCATGCTGGCGGCTTTTTGCATGCGCCAGCGCGTGACGTACGAGAGCGGCGGCTCGCCCACGAGGCGCATGAAGCGCGAAGCGAACGCCGAGCGCGACATCGCGACTTTGGCGGCCAGCGATTGCACCGTCCAATCTTGCTCGGGGTTTTGGTGGATGTGGCCGAGCGCCGCGCCGATCTGCGCGTCCGCGAGCGCGCCGAGCCAACCGCTGCCGTTCGCCGGCAAGCTCGCCAAGTGACCGCGCACGATTTGAATGAACAGCACGTCCGCGAGCCGCGCGATCACGGTCTGCGATCCGGGGCGACCGGATTGCGCTTCGCACGCGATGAACTTGAGCGTGGGCTCGAGCCAGCGCACGGATTTCCCCGCTTCACCCCGAAGAGTGATGACCGGCGGGAGTACGGACAAGAGCGGGTTGTTCTTGCGATCCTCGAAGCGAAAGCGACCGCTGACGATCGTGGAGGATTGTCCGCCGCCGCCGACTTTGAGGACGCCGCTATCGCCGCGCGGGCGGCAGACCAAGAGCTCTTCCAGCGGCTGCGCCGGAATGCTCGGATCGTCGATCAACGAGTGCGCGTGACCGTGCGGCAGCGCGACGATGTCGCCCGCGCCGAGATCGATCGGCTCGCCGACGCCATCGACGATCAGGCGCGCGTGCCCATCGAGGACGACGTGGAATTTTGCGTCCTCACCGGGTTTGACGCGAATCCCCCACGGCGCCGTGGCTTCCAGCCGGCCATAGCAAGCAGCGACCACGCGAACGGTCTCGAGCACATCAGTAAGGACATCCATCAGCGGCCTCGACTGGGGCAAAATTGGCGAACGATCGGACAAGGACTCTGGCAAAAAAGACTCTGACCGTCCAGTCAGACGAACACACAGCCGATGTACCGAGAACCGCGCTGACCGTCCAGTCAGATTCGCGTCGCGAGAAAACCTTTATAATTTTAGAGACTTACAACCTCGATCAGCCCGCCAGCTCAATCACCGCGCGGTGCTTCGGCGCCCAGCCGAGCGTCTCGCGCAGCGTGCTGAGGTCGACCAAGGCCTCGATCTCTTCGATCGGGCGGCGCAGCGGGACGGTGGGATAAAATTCGCGGATCAGGTCCGCCACGCTGACGCCGCGGACTTCGAGCGTCTGCGCCGGGTAGTACTGGTGATAGCCGGGGCGTTGCTTCTCGAGCGCCGCGACCACGAGCTCGGCCGCATCCGAAAACATCAAGTAGCCGAGCACCTCGCCGAAGTTGAACACCGAGCGCGCCGCCGGCTTGCCGTGAGCGATGAAGCGGTCGATCCAATTTTCACCGACCAACACGGGGAAGCGAATCGCGGTGGCTGCGAGCTCCGGCTCCGCGGCGCTCAGCTCCTGCAGCATGCGTTCGCCGAACTCTTTGCTCAGCGCATAGAAGTTCGGGCCTGGGTTCGTGCTCACGCTGCCGTCGAGCGGCAAGTACGGGATCTCGTACGGCGGCTCCGCGCGCATCCCGTTCGGGATCTTGATGATGGCTTGCACCGAGCTCGCGAACACGATGCGGCGAATGCCGAGGTCGAGCGCGCCGCGAAATACGTTCGCGTTCATGGCCGTGTTCTCGGCCAAGATGCGCTGCGGCGAGGGCCCCGCGACGAGGTTCGGATGGTTGCCGAGGTGCGCGACCGCGTCGCAGCCTTCGAGCAAGCCGTAGACTTGGATCTCGTCGCGGAGATCGGCGTGAATCAGCTTGAAATTCAGGCCTTCACGATGCCGATAGTCGACGGCTTTCACTTCGTGGCCGGCTTCACGCAAGTGCGCGCACAGGACCGAGCCGAGCCTGCCCGATGCGCCGGTGACGAGGACTTTCATGCGAACTTCTGCGCTCTACCATGAGCCAGCGCGCGCCCCAAGACCCCTCCGCACGCGACTCACGCCGCGAGCGACGACAAGTAACGCAGGCCGGTGGCGATTGGCTCGCGATGAGAAAAGCGCACCTCGAGCCGAGCGAGCTGGGTCTCGAGCGAAGTGGCGAGCGGGCCGTGCTCGCCGAGCTTCAACAGGCACTCGAGCAGGTTCCAACGC
>FTDA01001721.1_pt1 | contig 12910 bp, 9 predicted proteins | sample 1639731 | NCBI WGS metagenome assembly FTDA01 (sample SAMEA3914869, study PRJEB12502) | metagenome | biome: forest; material: soil | place: USA | collected 2012-03-12 | depth 0.1 m
CCGCGCCGTGTGACGTGAAGCTCTTGCCCGGCGACTATCGCTTGCGCTTGAACGGCGTGCCCGTGGACGGCAAGGTCGTGCTGCAGCGACCGGGCACGCTCGAAGGCAAGTTCGAATCGCGCGAAGCGGGGCGCGAGGGCGCGTGGCTCGCGTTGAACGTCGGCGGCATTTTGGGCGGCGTGTTCGTCACGGTCGCGGCGCTCGGCGGGCCGAGCTGGACGTACATCGCGGGCGGCGGCTCGCTCTTGTCGGGCGGCGTGATTTTCGTGCTCACGTATCGCAGCGATCGCGCGACGGTCAGCTTCACGCCCGGCGATCCGCAGGATTTGCGCGGTTTGCCGGCGCCCGTGCCGACCGACACGAACAGCAGCGGACCTCTGCACAACGCGGGGCTGGATCGGCCGCGCTTCGGTGAATCGGCGCGCGGCTTAGGCTTCCGGATCGCCTTCTAGCGCGTCGTCTTCGCGCGCGGCTTCGGGCTCGTCGCCTTCGGTGTTCGTCAGGCGATAGTAGCCGCGCCGCGTGTCGCCGCAGTTTTCGCACGTGACGCGGCCAGCCCCGAGCGGCTCGCCCTCGAACCAGAGCTCGGCGAACGTGACCGCCGTGCCGGGAAGCGGCGCGCCGCAGCTGCACGGCGCGCGCGTGAGCACTTCGCGCGCTTCGGCGAGCGAAGCGACGATCGCGGGCTTGGCGGGCAGATCGCCGCGCTCGCCGTCGCGCCGCGCGAGGAACTTCTTCTTGCGACGTTTGCCGCGCGAAAAATAAATCAGCGCGCCGACGCCGACGACGAGCCCCGCGCCGAGCTCGATCAAAAGCCAATAACTCGGTGGCCCCGGCGGCAGGCGCCGCGCGGACGGCGCTGCGGAGTCGTCCGTGCTCGCGGAGCCGTTCTGGTTGTCGTTTTCGTCGTGCAAGCCGACGCCTACTTCGTGCCGGGCTTGCGCCAGAATTTGCAGGTGCTTCGCGATGCCCGCAAGCGGCACGGCCTCTGCGAGGCTCTTGTACTCGTAGGTCGTCGCGACCGCGCTGCCCTCGATCGCGACGTGGCGGCGCAGCTCGATCACGCCGTCGGTGAGGGTTTTTTCGGCGGCATCGAGCTCGGGCAGAAACGGAAGCTCGATGCGCTCGGTCTCGCGAATCCAGACCGGGTAGTGCAAGGACAGGGGCGTCTCGCGGCGCTCGGCCTTCGGCGGCTCGAGGTAACCCCAGATCGCGTCCGGATCGATGCGACGCTCGCCGTCGCGCCAGAAATTCGGCAGCGCGTAGCTCTCGGTGACGGTGATCACGTCCGCGTCGCGATCGTCTTTGATGTCGAGTGGCTGCGCGGGCGTTACGCCGGGGAAGCTGCGTTCGTAGAAGTTCAGGAAATCGTGACTCAGATCGGCGAGTGAACGAGTCGCGACTTCGCTGCGCTGACTGTCGGCTTGCTCGCCTCGATAGGTCGAGCGCACCGTCAACGTCGCGCTGCCGGTGGAGCTGACGTGGTATTCGCTCGCGATCACCGTCGGCGGTTCGGTCGGCGCGGGCACGGGCACGTCCGAGAGCGCGGTCGTTTCGGGCGCGACCACGAGCACGGCGCCGAGATCGGGCGGCGCCACGGTGTCGAGCGTGCCGCCTTGATGCGCCCAAGTGGCGTCGATGTAGCGGCGTTTGCCCTCGAAATCGAGCGCGGTGATGGCGTGATCGAAGGCGAACGCTCGGGGCAAATCGTCGCGCAAGTAGCCGCGCAAGTCCGTATCGGCCAGCGCGACGTGGGCCGTGACGCCGAGCTCGCGCAAGAGCTCGACCAGCAGATACGACTTGTCTTTGCAATCCCCGAAGCGCTGCGCGAGCACCGCGGCCGGCGGATGCGGCTGCACCGAATGTTGACCGAGCGAGACGCTCAAGTAGCGCACATCATCTTGCACGAAGCGAATCGCGGCGAGCACGGCGCCCGACAAATCTTTGGATGTAGCGCGGAGCTCGCGCGCTTTCTCCGTCAGTGCGGGGCTTGGCGCGGGCGGAAACAGCTTCACCGCCCAGCCCGCCACCTCCGCCCAATTCGCGAGCTCGCTCAGCTCGAGCTCGGCGGGGATCGCGACGTCGTGCGGAATGCGATCTTCTTCCGGGCGCGGACGGACGTCTTTCAGATCCCAAGTCAGCACGCGATTGCCCGCGATTTCGACGTCGCTCGGCGCCGGCGCGGAGCCGTGCACGCGGTAGTACAGCGGCGGGCGGCCGGCTTGGCTCTGAACCTCGACGTGCACGTGGCGCGTGTTCGCGTTCGTACCCAGGAACAAGTCTCCGGAAAAGCGACCCTCGAGCACCGGGTTCGCGCCGACGAGCGAGTACGCGACGTCGACCACATCACCGGGGCGCACATCGCTGAGCACCAAGAGCGCGCTCACGGTGCCGTGATACATGCGCTGCGCGCTATCGCGCTCTTGCTCGATCAAACGCAGCGAAGCGTGCCCCGTTTGGTCGAGCACGCGGCCGTCCCGGATCAGCGCGGCGCGGTGCAAGAGCAGCTTTTGATAATGCGGTGAGTATTCGATCTCGACTTGCCCGAGTGCGTCGACGCCCGCTTGGTTCGTCGCTTCTTCGACGTGGCGGTTGTAACGCTCGACTTCGCCCGCGCTCAGGCGAATGCGCGCGTCGTACAAGAGGTCGTACACGCCGTCGTGCACGACGCTCGGGTCGACGGGCGTGGTCAGATCCGGCGCGAGCTCCTGCACCCAGCTCGGCACGGGCTTCCAGGTCGCGCTGGCTTGAGGCTCGGCGAGCGCCGTGGCTGGCACGAGCAACCACCCGAGCGCGAGGGCGGCGAGCGCCAGGCTTCGCCGCGTGAGCCGATAAAAGCCGCCGTTCGAGGTCCCCACCAGCCCTGTGCGCACGATACCGCCGAGTATGTGGCGCTTTCGCGGGCGCCACAATCGCGCGGCGAGCTATCCCGCTGCCCGCAGCACCCGCTGGTCACTCCATAACTGAATTCGGCTCCCGGCAGCGCCCACCGGTTACCCCACAACCAAATTCCGCTGCCCGCAGCCCGCTCCTGATTATCGATTGACGAAACCCCCGCTCTCCGCAGCTCCCAACGGTTATCCCCTAACCACGGGACCGCTGCGGGCAGCTCCCCACGGTTATCGACGAAGCGAGACGCGCTGCCCGGAGCAAGACTTGGTTAGGCGACGACCGTTCTGAGCTCCCGGCAGCGTTCGGGCCGTTCGTTTGCCTCAAAACGCCGCCTCAACCCCCACACTCGGCAGCGTCAGTGGGCCGATCGCGTTGTGTTTGCAGTCGTTGGTGCCGCCGTTTTGATCTTGCATGCCCATGCAGTCGAGGCCGAGCGGTGTCACTTCCTTGTGGAGCGTCGCGTTTTGGATTTCGGTGATGAACGACACGTAGCGACCGTCCGCGAAGGGCCAGCGTTTTTCGAGTCGGAGGTCGATGCGGTAGAACGGCGGTGTGCGAATGCTGTTGTACGGCGGGACGGCGACGTTGCCGCTGAGCGCGGAGTACGGCACGCCGGTGTAGAACACGAGGCGGCCGCCTGCGCGCCAGTGGGCGCCGAGGTCGTAGCCGAGGATGGCGTTGAGGAGATGAGTGCGGTCGTAGTCGCTCGCGACGCGGGCGCGCACTTGGGCGCCGCTCGGCGTGATGAAGTATTCGTCGCGTGTCGAGCGCGAGAGTGTGTACGAGAGCCAACCGGTGAGTCGTTTGGAGAGCGGGCGGCGCAGCAAGAGCTCGCCGCCGAACGCGACGCCGTGCACCGGGTCGTTGCTCGGACACGTCCACGGCGTGGCGTTGGTGGTATTGCCGCCGTTGCCCACGGCCGGCCCGATGATCGCGGGCATGATTTGGACGCAATTCGCGCTGAGATCGGTGAGGCCGGACCACTCCGAAAAGAAGCCGGTCGCGGTCAGGGTGAAGCTCGCCGGCAGCGCAATTTCGAGCCCCTGGCTCTCTTGTGCGACGGTTTGCAGCTGGGAGTCGCCGACGGGAAAGCCCGGCTCTGACAGCAACATCGTCGGAATCGCGCCGACGCGGAGCACGGGATATTGGTGCGAGATGCCGAGCGTCGAGATCCAGGTCACGCCGCGAGTGAACGTCACGCGCGTCGCCAAGCGCGGCTCGACGGCGGGGATGACGGTGCTGACGCGCGCGCCGCTCGGGCCGTCGCTCCGCGTCGAGTCGAATACGTCGAAGCGCACGCCGGGCACGATTTCGAGGCCTGCGGTCGGGCGCAAGATCAGCTCCGCGTGCGCGCCCGCAGTGAGGTTCGTGGGCGGCGGATCGGCGCTCGAAGGCACCTGCGGCGAGGTGGCTGCGTCCGCGCTGCTGTCGATTTGCGAGAGGTGATAGTGCGCGAGCTCGCCGTCCAAGCCGCCGCGGAAGCGCACTGCGGGCGAGAGCGCCGTGTCGAGCTCGACGCGCGCGCGCCCCGAGACGCTCGTCAGCTTCGTGATCACCGGAGCTTGATTGTCGCCGTCACCCGCGCCGCCTTGTGAGTCGTAGCCGAAGGTGAGCGCCGAACGAATCCGCCCGTCCGAAAGCGCGTGGTCGTAGCGCAAATCGAGCCGATGAAAGTCCGAGCCGAGTTGCTCCACGATCGGGCCGACTTGGCCGTTGTTCGTGTTGGCAGTTCCCAGGTAGTCGTGACTGCCGAACGCGAAGAGCGCAATCGTATCGTGCGCGCTGAGCTTCCACGTCACGCGCGTTTGATAATCCCAATAACCCAGCTTGATCGTCGAGGTGACGGCGCTCAAAATCGGGCCTGGATAACCGTAGCGGCCCGCGACCAGCGCGCTGCCGCGCTCGTCGCCGAACGGAGATTCGAGCAGCGCGCCGGCGTCGATCAACCGCACGTTGATTTCGCCGTGCCTGGTCGTTGCCGGATCGCGGGTTTGACCGGCGATCACCGCGCCCGCGCTGCCGCCGTATTCGGCGGGGGCGACGCCGGGATAAAAGTCGACGTGGTCGATCAGCGCCGGGTGAAGCACGCCTTCGCCAATGCCGACGTGGAACAAGAGCGGCACGCGGATGCCGTCGACCAGGTAAGCGTTGTTCGTCGGGGGCGCGCCGCGGATGTAGAAGAAGGGCAAGCCGCTCACCATCGGAATGACGCTCGGTAAGGCTTCGATCGCGCGAAACGGATCGCCGAAGGCGCCCGGCATTTCTTTCACGTCCGGCGCCGAGAGCGTGGTTTCACCGATTTCGCGGCGCGCGCCGAGCACGGTGATTTCCAGCGGTGGCTCGGTCGCGGCGGGGACGCTCTCAGTCGCCGCTGACGATCGTGACGCGCTCTCGCCGGGCGTCACTGCTGCGGGCGCAGGATTCGCGGCCGGCGCTTCGTCTTGATGGAAGTCGACGCGAGCGCGAATGCGCGCGGCCACGGGCGTCGCGCCGCGGCGAGCCGGTGTGAACTGCCAACTCAAAACAGCACGGCGCGCCTGCTCCGCAAATGGCTCGTTGCCGGCAATGACGGTCGCAGCCGTGACGCGACCGCTCGCATCGAGGTCGAGCACGAGCAGGACTGTCGCATCGCCCCGAGCGCCGCTCGGATACGGCACGTCCGTGCTGCCCTGCGCCGTGGGCGGTGAGAGCACGGGAGCACCGGCGTTCGGCGTCGACGCGGGAACGGAAGCGGGCGCCGGCGCGCTCTGCGCGAGCGCACCGCTCGGGAACGTGAACGGCGCGGCAAGGGCGAGCGCCAAGAATCGTCGCAGCATGAGATGCCTCGCCCGCATTCACGGAGCCCGCGAAATTCCTTCAAATTCGGCGAAGTCGCGCGCAAGATTTATTTTTTGCCGAGCGTATGAAGCGATCGGCCGCGCCGCGTGAATAGGCGTGAGAAGCTAGCCATGATGTGCCGCCGCGCGGCCTACCTTTCGATCCTCGCGAGTGAGCTCGCCCTCTCCGCGGTCGGCACCGCGCGGGCGGATGTTTGTGCTGGCTCGAAGGTCGCGGTGGATGCGGCGCTCGCGCGGCGTTGGCCGGAGCTGCAGGCCCGCGCTCAGCGGGTGCTCGAGCAGCAACGCGATGTGGATCGCTGCGCCGATGTTCGGCTCGCTTGGCGCGCAGAGGCGATCCAAGTCGTCGTGCAGCTCGCGGATGGTCGTGCCACCGAGCGCGACGTCAACCAGGAGGGTGACGTCGTGCCCACGTTGGCCGCGCTGCTGGTGTTACCGCAACCGATCGACGACGCGCCAGCGTCTGCGAATGAGGCAGCGCCGCTCAACGCAGCGACGACCCGAGCTGCTGCGCCTGCTCCAGCGGCGCCCGTGGAAAACACGCCCTCCGTCGTCGTCGGCGTGCAAGCCGTCGCTCCACGCCGCGACACGCTGCGCGCCCCGGAAAGTGCCGCGACGTCGCGCGCACGTGCCCTGCGCATCGAGCTGTCCGCGCTCACCGGCGCGCGCATCGGCGATGGTCAAGCGAGCTTCGGCGTCGGCGCGCTCTCGCTACTCGAGCTTTCGGGCTGGCTCGTCGGCTTCGCGGGCCGAGCCGATCGCTATCACGCTACGGGTCCAGGTGATTCGTCGAGCAGCGCACTCGAGCTCGCGCTCCTGGGCGGCCGTCGCTGGCGCAGCGGTAACACCGCGTTCGATCTACTCGCGGGTCCCGCCGCGGCGCTGCAAGGCACGACGACCTTCTCGATGCAGGCGCCCATGAGCCAACCGATCACCGAATCGAGCTCGAGCACCGCGCCGCGCTTCATCCTCGGCGTGCGCGCGGACTTTTTCGAGCAGCGCACGCTGCGCCCGTTCGTGAGTCTCGACGGTGAGATCGGGCCTGCGCGCGCTGCACCGACGTCGCTGCCAGATGCGCCCCGATTGCCGCTCTGGACCATCGGGCTCTCCACCGGGCTCACGGTGGGTACCTGATGACCGCACGCGTCCCCGCACGCTCCGCCTTGCTCGACGAGCCGGTTTCGGATGCGACGCTGATGCAGCGCATCGAGGCGGGTGAGCTCGACGCGCTCGGGCTGCTCTACGATCGCTATCACGCGGGGATTCGTCACTTCATCTCGCGCGCAACCTGCGACGCTGCAGATGTAGATGATCTCGTGCACGAGACGTTTCTCGCCGCGGCCGAGAGCGCGGCGCGCTTCGACGGTCGCGCTTCTTGTCGGCCTTGGCTCGTGGGCATCGCCGTCACGCTGCTGCGCCGCCGGCATCAGCGTTCGGGGCGCTTGTTCCGAATCCTGCGCACGCTCGGCAATCTCGGCGCGGAGTCACCCGATCTTCGACCGCTGCTCGATGCGCGTCACGACGTGACGCGCGCGCTCGCGCAGCTGAGTGACGCGAAACGCATCACGCTCTTGATGGCCGAGCTCGAGGGCTTGAGCTGCCACGAAATCGCGGCCGCGACGGGCGTTCCGGTGGGCACGGTCTGGACGCGCTTGCATGCTGCCCGCCGCGAGCTCCGCGCGGCGATGAGCGAAGGAGAGACGCCATGAGCGAGCCCGGTTGTCCCCGCTCGTTCGAGGCAGAAGCGCTGCGCGACGGGCGGCTCAGCGGCGGTGAGCGGACGAGCTTCGAACGGCATTTGGGGATGTGCGCGGCGTGCTCGCGTGAGGTCGCCGCCTTCGACGAGCTCGCGGTCGCATTGCAGAGCGGCGCGGACCGCGAGGATCAGGTGCGCGCGCGCCGCGAACGCGTGCGCTTGCTCGCGGCGTTCGACGCCGCGCTCGTGAAACCCGAGCAAAGCTCGCACAAGACGCGGCGATTTTGGGCAGCCGGGCTCGCGTTCGCGCTGGCCGCGCTGGCCGGCTTCGCGTGGCGACAGCAACGCACGCCTCCCGCGCCTGGCGCGAAGGTCACCGTGCAGGCGCAAGGCATCGCGGTGTGGTCCGAGCAAACCCTTGGCAGTGACGAACGGGTACGGCTCGATCGCGGCTCGCTACGGTTGCACGTCGATCACGCGCTCGGCGACACGCACCTGATCGTCGCGGTGCCGGACGGCGAAATCGAAGACGTGGGCACGATCTTCGTCGTCGAGGTGGCTGGCGATCGTACGACGCGCGTGACGGTCGAAGAAGGCCGCGTGCTCTTGCGTTTGCGCGGGGTGCCAGCGCGCACCGTGCACGCTGGCGAAACGTGGCAGGCGGAACGGGAAGCTGCTGTCGCGTCGGCGTCCGCCATGCCGCCGACGCTGACGCCGACTGCGAGCTCGCCGTTGCCTGCCGCTCCGGCTGCGTCGGCTGTCGCGATGCCACACGTGGCTCCGCTCGATGCTGCCGCGGACTTCCGCGCGGCGATGAACGCACTCGGTCGCGGAGACAATCGCCAAGCCGAGCAAATGCTCGCGGTCTTCCTGCAAAAGCATCCTCGCGACCCACACGCGGAAGACGCCGCGTACGCACGCGTCATTGCGCTGCAACGTTGCGGCGATACGGCTCAAATGCGGCGCGCCGCCGAGCAATACCTCGACGGCTATCCAGCTGGCTTTCGTCGCGCCGAGGTCGCGACGCTGACGCGTTGACGGCGGCAGAGCTCGCTGCGCGCAGGCGAGCTACTCGGCGGCGCGAACGTCGCGCCGGATCCATTCCTTGTGCACGTCGGGAATGTCTTCGAGCAGCTGCTTCGTGACTTCACTCTGCGGCGAGCCGGTGACTTGGTCGGGCGGACCTTGCTCGACGATTTCACCCTTGTGCATGATGAAGATCGAGTCCGACACGTAGCAAGCGAGCCCGATGTCGTGCGTGACGAACACGATCGTCATGTCGAGCTCTTGTTTGAGCTTCATCAAGTAGTCGAGGATGTTGGCGCGGCTGCACGCATCGACCATGCTCGTCGGCTCGTCCGCGATCAGCACCTCGGGGCGCAGGATGAAGATGCGCGCGAGCAGCATGCGCTGCATTTGGCCGCCCGAGAGCTCGAACGGATATTTGCCGTCGATTTCCCGCGGTTTGATGTTCACGGCCAAGAGCGCCGCGTCCACGCGCTCGTCCATCTCGGCTTCGCTCGGCTTGACCTTGAACAAGTTGAACGAGCTCTTCAGCTGCGCGCGGATGGTGAAGAACTGATTGAACGCCGAGAACGGATCTTGGAACACGGCCTGCACGTGGCGCCAGTGGTCGCGCGGATCCTGCGCGGCGTCGATCGGTTGCCCGTTGAACAGCAGGGTGCCGCTCGTGGGCTTTTCGAGCCGGAGCAGCATCTTCGCGAGCACGGTTTTGCCGCAGCCCGATTGACCGACGATGCTCACGATGTCCCGATTGGGGATGGTGAAGCTGACGTTCTTCACCGCCTCGACCAGCTTTTTGCCTTGGCCGAAGCTGCGCGACAAATTCTTGGCTTCGAACTTGAGGGGCGTATCACTCGGCATAGCTGCACCTGACTTGGCGATCCGCGACGATGCGGATGACTTGCTGCTTCTCTTTGCAATCGGGACGCACGACCGGGCAACGCTCGGCGAAGCGACAACCCGAGATCGGGAACGCGAGGTTCGGCGGCGCGCCTTCGATCGAGACCGGCTTCTGCCCGCGGTGAGCGGACTCGGCGCTGAGCATCGAGCCCATCAGCGCCTTGGTGTACGGCATGCGCGGATCGAAAATCACTTGCTCGATGTTGCCGACTTCCACGAACTCGCCGGCGTACATCACCGCGATGTTGTTCGACACGTGGCGCAAGAGCGGCAGCTCGTGTGTGATGAACAGCATGCTGCCGATGATGCCGGCGTCCATCAGCTCGAACAGCAGCTTGATCACGGCTTTTTGCGTGGAAACGTCGAGCGCGGAAGTCGGCTCGTCCGCGATCACGACGCGCGGATCGAGCAGGGTGGAGATGCCGATCACGACGCGTTGCTTCATGCCGGCCGGCAGCTGAACCGGGTACGAATTCAGCACTTCATCACTCGGCATGCCGAGCTTGTCGAAGCGTTGCCGCAGGCGGTCGTGGATCTCTTTCTTGTCCGCCTTTTCGTCGTGGCTCAAGATCATGTCGCTCGCGAGATCCTTGATCTTGCGCGTCGGGTTGAGCGAGTTGAGCGCGCCCTGCGGGATCATCGCGACTTGCCGGCCGAGCACGTTCTTGCGGTGCGTCTCGACGTCCATCCCGATGATGCTCTTGCCTTCGACGCGCACGTCACCGCTCGAGAGGTGGAGCGGAGGGATGTACAGGCCCATGCACGCGCTCACGAGCGTGGTCTTGCCGCAGCCGGATTCGCCGGCGATGCCCAGGATGTCACCCTCTTTCAGCGCGAAGGTGACTCCATCGACGGCTTGGATCTTTTGGCCGAAGCGGGTGAGGTAATGAGCCCGCAGGTTATCGACCTCGAAAATGGGCGTCGCCATCACTTCCTCAAACGCGGGTTGAACACGCCTTCGAGCGACGTGTTGATGATGTACAGCGCGAACACGATCACGGTGATCAGGATCACCGCGGGCATGAAGGCCCACCAAGCGCCGTCGGTCAGCGCTTCGTTGTGAATCGCGTCGTTCAAGATGTTGCCGAGCGAGATGGAGTCGTACGGGCCGAGGCCGAGCATCGAGATGCTCGCCTCCGACAAAATGCCCGTCGCGGTCTGCAAGATGAAGACCATGAAAATGTAGGAGAGCAGGTACGGCATGATGTGCATCAGCACGATGCCGAGCGTGCCGTAGCCGTTGATGCGCGCGAGGCTCACGTGATCGCGCCCGCGCAAGCTGGATGATTGCGCGCGGACCGCGCGCGCGCTCCACGTCCACGTGGTGCAGCCGATGATCAGCGCGATCAACGTCAAACTGCGCCCGTTCTCGATGCTCGAGCTGAGCAAGATCAAGACGATCAGCGACGGGATCACGAGGAACAAGTTCGTGCCCACGGTCAGCAAGTCGTCGATCAAGCCGCCTTTGTAGCCGCCGTACAGGCCGATCAAAGTGCCGACGATCGTGGCCACGGTGCCCGCCAAGAAGCCGACGTAGAGCGAAGCGCGCAGCCCGCGCACGAGCAGCGACACCATATCGATGCCGAGGTGATCGGTGCCGAGCCAATGCTCGCTCGACGGCGGCGTGAACGCGAGGCCGACGCGCGTGGTCGTGTCCACGTGCATCACGAGCGGGCCGAACAGCGCGATCAGCACGGTGCCGAGGAACAGCGCCATGCCGAAGACGAACGACGGCGTTTTCAGCAGATTCTTGAGCAGCTTCATGTCACTTGCCCGTCTGTTGCGCGGCGCGGATGCGCGGGTCGAGGAAGCCGACCAAGATGTCGACGCTGAAGTTCGCGATCAGCACGCAGATCGTGATGAGCAGCGTGCAACCGGTGATGAGCGGGTAATCATTGCCTTCGATCGCCGTCAGGATGGCGAGGCCGAGGCCCGGGTAGCTGAAGATGATCTCGGTGATGAGCGCGCCGCCGACCATGGTCCCGAGCGCGAGCGCGAGGCCCGTGAGCTGCGGCAGCATCGCGTTGCGGAACATGTAGTAGAGGATCTTGTTCTCTTTGACGCCGAGCAGCTTCGCGTACTTCACGTAATCCGTGCCGAGCTCGTAGATGCACATCGAGCGCATGCCGATGGCTTGGCCGCCGACCACGATCAGAAACACCGAGAGGAACGGCAGCACGTAGTAGTAGCTCGCGCTGGCGATGAACGCGCGCGACATCTCCTGCATCATGCCTTCGTCGTAACCGCCGGAGGCCGGGAACCACTCGAGCCGGATGCTGAGCACGTATTTCAGCAAAATACCGAAGCAAAAGGCCGGAATCGCGCTCGCGAGCAGCGCCAGCGGGTACATCAGCTTATCGAACACGCCGCGCTTGTAGGCCGCGAGCGCGCCGAGGATGTTGCCGATGAACCAACCGAAGATGATGGTCGGCAGCTGCAGCGCGAGCGTCCACGGGATCGCGGTCTTGATGATTTCACTCACGCGCTTCGGGTGCTGCAAAATCGAGCCGCCGAGGTCGCCGCGGAGGCTCATGCCGAGGTAGTTCACGAACTGCGAGCCGAGCGAAGTGCGCACCGGTTTGCCCTGTGCATCACGCTTCACTTTGCCGTTCGCTTCGACCTCGACGAGGTTGAACTCCTTCAAATACTCTTCTTCCTTTTCCTTGGCGGAAGCAGAGTCGAGGCCGGCGCTGACCTTGGCCATCATCGCGTCGACCGGGTTCGCGTCGCCGAGACGGGGCAAGAAGAAGTTGATCGTGACCGCGACCAGGAAGGTGACGAAGTACCAACCGGCGCGACCGAGGATGTGTCTGAGGGTGGGGTAGTTCTTCAACATGAGTCGTGGCGCTCAGTTCGAGAGGACCGGCTTGATTTTCCAGAGCATCTCGGTGCCCAGGCGATCGCCCGGGGTGAGCGGCGGAATGTAGGGATTTTCGGCCGTGGGCATGTTCGACCAGTGTTTTTGGCTGAACTCGTAGAACGCATCCGGGCGGTAGACGAGCGGCAAGTCCGGTTGCTGCTGCAGGCAGATGACGTTGAGCTCGCGATACGCGGCGATGAGCTGCGCGTCGTCTTTGAGCGTGGGGATGAGCGCGAGCAGCTCGTCGATGCGCGGCTGGTAGCCGGGCGCCTTCGGGTCGTTGAAGCGGCCCATGTTTTTGTACATCTTGTCGCCGAGCGGCGCGAAATCCTGCGTCGTGAGCAGCGTCTCGAAGCGCGACCACGGCTTCGACGGCGAAGGCTGCGACGAAGGAGTGTTCATGATCAGATCGAAGTCACCTTCGAACAGGGCGTTCCAGAACAAGCTCGCGTCCACGAAGCGCTCGCGCGCATCGATCCCGACGGCGCGCATGCTCTTCACCGCGATGCGCACGATCGACTCCCAGTCACTCCAGCCCGTCGGTGACTTGATGTACATCGTGGGCACCTTCTGCCCGTTCTTGTCGCGGGTCTCGATCAGGTTGCCGTCTTCGCCGAAGACGGGCGTGAAGCCGCCGGCTTTGAGCTCGGCTTTGGCTTGCTCGGGGTCGTACCAAGTGCCGTATTTCTTGGTGTCTTCGGC
>FTDA01002079.1_pt1 | contig 12894 bp, 9 predicted proteins | sample 1639731 | NCBI WGS metagenome assembly FTDA01 (sample SAMEA3914869, study PRJEB12502) | metagenome | biome: forest; material: soil | place: USA | collected 2012-03-12 | depth 0.1 m
GCAAATCGGCATGGTCGGCATTTGGCGCCCGCACGCTCAGTCGCCCGAGCTCGGCGCGGTGAAACCAGATGGGGTGATTCGCGCGCTCGGGGAGCTGCCAGGGTTATTGGAGCGTTTGTGAGTTTTGTGGGCCCTGCGCGTGCCATAGCGTTTGGCCGCTCACGCGTTTCGTGGCGCGGCTGGCGCCTGTTCGGTCAGACTCTCGTTGGGTCCCGACTGCTTTTTAGAACCGTGATCAGCCCGGCGAGTCTGGGTTCTTTGTTTTATTTCCGGGCACGCGGCTGTTGAGCTTGCCCAGAGTTCGGCTGTCACGCGTTCCGGCTCGAAAAAAGACGGAGAAGAGCAGTCAGAAGGAGCAACCTTCGTGAATCATCAACTGTGGCTCAACCTGACAACGTGAGGCGGCTCCGAGCGCGCACGCGCGCTCGATGGCCCGAGATCCGCGACCGCTTTCAGCAAGCGCACGAGCTCGAGCGGCTTTGTAAGCACCGGTTGCGGTTGGCGCGCGAGGAATTCGCGCGCGTGCGATGCGCTGACGCCGCCGGTGAGGAAGAGCATGCGCTGCGCCAGGTTCGGGCGCGCGCTTTGGAGTTGGGTGTAGAGCGCTTCGCCGCCGCCGTCGGGCATCATCACATCGCACACGATCACGTCGACGGAATCGGTGGCGAGGGTCTCGAGCGCTTGCTGCACGTTGGCCGCGAGCACGACGTCGAACGCGCGCGAGAGTGTGCGCTGCGTCGCGCGGCGCACGACGTCGTCATCGTCGACGAAGAGGAGCCGTTGGCGGAGCGGCGGCAACACGGCTTCCGAAGCAGGCTCATCGGTCGCTTCCGAAGCGAACAGGAGCGAGAGTTGCGCCTCGGTGCCAGCGCCTTCCGCGCTCTCGAACGTGAGCGAGCCGCCCATCGCTTGGACGAGCCCCGCGGACACGGCGAGCCCGAGCCCGGTGCCTTTGCCGAGCGGTTTCGTCGTGTAAAACGGCTCGAATAGGCGCGCGCGCGTTTCTTCGCTCATGCCCACCCCGTCGTCGTTCACGGTGATGACGACGCGCTCGCCGGTTTGCTTCGCGGCGATCCGCACGCGGCCGGCTTTGCGCGCCTCGGGCGTCGCTTGATACGCGTTCACGAGTAAGTTCGTCAGCACTTGCTCGAGCATGTAGCGATCGCCGCGCACGCACAGCGTCTCCGGCACTTCGACCTCGATGCTCACGTGCGCCTCGCGCACGCCTTCGGCCACGCGCACTGCGCCGCGCACCGCGATACCCACGCGACACGCGGCGTTGGTCACGGGATCGTGCGCCGCGGCGCGGCTCGCATCCAGCAAGCGTCGCACGATGCGCTTGATGCGTTCGATCGCGACCATGCTGTCGTCGACCGCGCCGCTGTAGTCCGAAAAGCTCTCGCGGCTCACGAGCGAACGGCGCAGAAACTGGAGATTGCCCAAAATCGCGGAGAGCGGGTTGTTGATCTCGTGCGCCACGCCCGCGGATAGCTGCCCGAGCGCGCCGAGCCGCTCCGCGCGCACGAGCGCGGCCTGCGCTTCGGCGAGCTTCTGCGTGCGCTCGGCGACGCGCGTTTCGAGCTCATTTTTCAGGGACTCGAGCAGCGTGGCCGAGGTGACGAAGCGGCGCGTGATCGAGAGCCCGAGCAGCGCGAGCGTGACGACGAAGCTCGCGCCGAGCAGGTTCGGTCCGCCGTACACGCCGGAGGTCGCCAGCATGTCGTTGGTCGCGCCGAGCGTGATCGCGCCGAGCACCCAAGACGAGAGCCGCGCGCGCGGCAGGCCGCGGCGTTTGTCGAGCACCACGCGCACGAACGTCGTCATCAGCGCGACGCCGAAGAGCGAAAACGCGATGTCACCCCAAGGGGTTGGCTTAGGGTCGTAGTAGTGCACGCCGAGCCAGGGCACGAAGCGCACTTCCTCGACGGTGGAATACGAGAGCCCAGGGACGAGCCCGGTCAGCGCGAGCGTACCCAGCACCAGCAAGAGCAAGCGATCGAGCACGCTCAAGCTGCCGCCGCGCTGCTTCGACGAATAGATGATCCAGACCGCGATGTGCGCCGCGGCCACCGTGATCGAAATGTCGCCGAGCGTGACCCGCAGGTGCATCGAAACGTTGGGCAAATACGTCACGACATCGAAGACCGAGAACAGCGCGGCCGAGCCGCCGATGAGCGCGAGCAAGCGCTCATCGCGCCAGCCCGGCGACATCGAGAACACGAGCGCGAGCACCGCCACGACCGCGCCCACGCACGCCGCGAGCACGACGAAGATCAGCGCGAGGTTGTAAGCGGGCATGGCTTCGAACCGGAGCAGAGCGCGATCCGCAACGATAGCCCAGCTGCCGCGCGCCCTCCACCGGCGCCGAGGGCGACAGCTTCGTGGCGGAATTGCGCGGCCATGCGCCCGCGATTTCGGCCATTTTGGCGGCTCCGGAAAAAACTCACACTCGCGTGATGAAAAAGCGTACCCCTCCCCATTGTTCCTGGTGATGGCAAACCAACGAGGACAATGGGCGACGCGGGGGCGGTTCTGCGCGGGCGTTCTCGGGCTGCTCGCGGGAGCGCTCGGTGCCTGCTCGGGGACGGGGCACGTCGTCGGGCAAGATACGGCACCGGTGACCGGCTCGAGCGGAAGCTCGGCGACTGGGGGCAGTGGCTCGACGGGTCCGGGCCAAATCACTCGTCAAACGAGCTTGCAAACTCCGGTCGTCGTTTCTGGAGTGGCGACGCTGTGCGAGCCGTTCGCCGTCCCGACGGATGAAAGCGGCGTCGCGACCGCGGATCTGCTCAGCGTCACGTTCGATTCGTCGAGCTGTGATTGCGCCGCGCCGGGGCTCGCACCGGCGCCCGCCGATGCAGTGCAGAGCGCGGATGTCGTCGCGCAGATTTCTGGAGAGTGCACCGATCCGCCGAAGTGCTCGAACGCCTGCGTGTGCCGGATTTTGCCGGCGACCGACGCGAGCCTCGCGCAGTGCCAAACCGTGCTGACGCCAGACTCGACCGCGACGGGTTGGTGCTACGTATCGGCGGAGCAGAGCGCCGCCGCGAGCGCGCTGGTCACGTCGACTTGCGATCTCGGACAACAGCACGAAATTCGCTTGCTCGGTTCCGCGGCGCCGAGCGGCGACGCGACGCTCGTGCTCGTCGATCGCGCGGGAGGCAAACTGCCGTCCAGCCCGACGAAAGCAGAGCTCGGCGACACCTGCGTCAACAGCGACGAGACGTATCCAGGATTCGCCGGCTATTCCGCGGACGACGTCGTGGTCGACGACGAGGACACCACGTGCCGTTCGGGGATCTGCCTCCAAAACCACTTTCAAGGTCGCGTGAGCTGTCCTTACGGGCAGGCGACGGCGGATGGCTCGTGCCTCGTCGCCGGCAGTGCCGTACCCGTCGGCGTCGCTGTGAAGCCTCAGCTCCAGGAACGCCAAGCGAGCGTCGCCTCGATCTGCAGTTGCCACTGCGCCGGTGATGGTCCGGGCCCCTACTGCACCTGTCCGAGCAACATGGAATGCGTGCACTTGGTCGACGACGTCTACTACCCGTCCAGCGTAGGCAGTGAATACAGCGGCTCGTACTGCATCCCCGCCGGCTCCGAATATTCGAAAACCCAAACCAGCGAATGCACCGCGGGCTCGTGTGGCGATAGTCACCCGTTCTAACCCGCGCGGTTTAATCGCGCTCCTCGCCTCGGTGTGGGCCTTGCTCGCGCCGGCGCGCAGCTTTGCGGAAGACGCGCCGCGGTCTTCGCTCGTCGTCACGCGCGGCGATGGCACCGAGACGTGTCCCGATTCCTCGGCGCTGGCCGAGCAGGTGCGCCGGCTCACCGGCGCGGACGTGATCGACACGACGGGCCTTGCCACAGGTCCGCGCTCGACTTACGTCCAAGTCGCGGTGAGCCGCAATTTCAGCGGTTTTCACGCTGAAATCACCGCCGGCGGCCAGCACCACGGCACGCGTTCGCTGGACGACCTCGGTCCGACCTGCGCCGCGCTCGCCGACGCCATCGCCGTCACGATCGCGATTGTGCTCGATCCGTACGCCGCAGAGCCGCCGCCGAGCGCACCGGCTCGAGAGAGCGATGCCGTCGAACGAGCAGGCTTGACCTCCGGGCGCGTGAGCTCGCTGACGCCGGACGCGACGCGGACTCACCCGGCCTCGCTCGCCGCGTCTGCGCCGCCGCGCCCACACCTGTTCGTCGAGCTCGACGCAGGGGCGGCCTTCGGCGCGTTGTCGGATACGGTGCCGCTCATCGGGTTGCGCGTCGGCGTGCGCGCGTCGAGCCGCTGGTCCGCTGCCATCGGCGGCGCGTTCGCATTTCCCGCCACGCTGAGCGATCGCGATCGCACGATCGATCTCGGCTTGAGCTACGGATACGTCGTTCTGTGCGGGCGCGCGCTCGGCGACTCGGACGGCACGCGCCTCGATTGGTGCTTCGAGCCGATGCTCGGCGTGATCTCCGGCACCGGCCACGGCTACGATCAAGACTCGACCGAGCACGCTTTGTGGGCTGCTGGCGCGGCTGGCCCCGAGCTCGTGTTCCCGATCGTCGGGCGCTTCGCGTGGACGGCGTCTGCGCTCGGCGTGATCCCGTTCGTACGTCAGAGCTTCGACATCACGCGCGGCGGCGCGGACTATCGCTTGTTCCGCTCTTCGGCGACCGCCGGCATGCTCGCGTTCGGCGTGCGAGGTGAGCTGTGACCGAAAGCGCGCCGCGAGCCGAATTCGAGGTCGTTTATCGCGAGCACTTCGCGCTCGCGTGGCGCTGGCTGCGCCGGCTCGGTGTGCCCGAGCGAGATCTCGCGGACGCGGCGCAAGAAGTGTTCGTCGTCGTCGCGCGCAAGCTGCACGAGCACGACGGTCGGCGCCCGCTCGCGGTTTGGCTGTACGCGATCTGCCTGCGCATCGCGAGCAATCGCCGGCGCAGCGCGGCCGCGCGCAACGAGCTCTTGCTCGACGACGAGGCGCGCTCGGCGATTCAAGAGCGCGCCTCCGCCGCGCCGAGCGAACCGAGCGAGCGACGCGCGTTGCTCGAAGGCGCGCTCGATGCGATGTCGCTCGAGCAGCGCGCCGTCTTCACGCTGTTCGAGCTCGAGGGCTACACCGGAGAAGAAATCGCCGAGCTCGTCGGAGCGCCGTTACCGACCGTGCATTCGCGGCTGCGGCTCGCGCGCGAGATTTTTCGGCGCACGGTCGCGCGCTCGCGTGCGCGCGACGAGCACGAGCTCATGCGCGTCGGAGGCAAACGATGAAAGACCCCATTCGCTTTTTGGACGACGCGAGCGACGCCGATGAGCTCGAGCGAGCGGTGCTCGGCGCGGGCTTCGAGCCGGCCCCGACGAAGTCGATCGAGGATCAAGTTTTGGCCAGAATTTTGGCTTCGGCAGCGCTCGTGCCGGCGGTCGCCGCGGTCGATCACGGGCTCAAGGCAGCGGGCGCCGTGAAGACGTCGATTGGCCTCGGCGTCGCCAAAGGGTTCGCGGTCGGCGTCGCGATCTGCGGTGCAGTGAGCGGCGCGCACGCGATCGCCGCACACATGCATGCCCGAACTGAGCCTGCACCCACACACGCGCCGGCAAGCCCGGCTTCACGCAGTAGCTCGAACGTCGCGGCGAGAGAAATCATTCCCGAAGCAGTGAGCATTCCGGCGGCGCCGACGAACGTTGCACCGTCGGCACCAGTGCTGAGCTCGGCCAGCGCTGCCTCCGTTCGCGCGGCATCGCCGTCGCCTTCTGTTCCAGTCGTGGCTGCGCTCGCCGAAGATCGCCCCGTCGCGGCGGCGCACGTGAGCGAGCTCGAAGCAGAAGCGCGCGCGTTACGCGATGCGCGCGCAGCGATGCGCGCGGGTAAGCTGACGTCGGCGCGTACGTTGTTGGAGGAATCGGCCGCGCGTTTCTCTTCGCCTACGCTGTATCAAGAGCGTGAAGCGTTGATGATCGAGCTGCTCGTTCGCGACGGTCAGGTGAGCGAAGCGAGGCGACGCGCGCACAGTTTTCTCGAGCAGTTTCCAGAGAGCCCACACGCAGGGCGGGTTAAGCAGCTCGCCGGCACGCCGTAGCAGGTCTCACGGCCAACAGCTCGGCCGACCGAACGCTCGGGGCAAAAGTCCACACGTAGAGTTTTTCCGCGGGGCTCACCAGTGATCGCGGACGACTCGAAGTGTCAGCGGGCGGTTTTCTTGACTGGCACGAACCCTGCTATACGGCGGCCCGAACACCATCATGCTCACGCGCTCGCGGTTATTGAACTCGTTTTTACTCTTCGCTCTCAGCGCCTGCGGTAACGCTTCGAAGGCTGAGCCTGAACCGACTCACGCCAAGACTCCGGATAACTCCGTTGAGTTACATGGGGCGAGCGCGTCATACATTCGTGTCGAAGCGGCAGCGTCGGCGGAGCGTAACTCCGAGCGCTCGCTGGTTGCGCGCATCGCCTTCGACGACCGCAAAGTCGCTTCGATGGGCCCGCCGGTCCAAGGCCGCGTTTCCAGCGTGGATGTTCTTCCCGGCGACCACGTGGAGAAGGGCGCGCTGCTCCTGACCATCCGCGCGCCGGACATCGCCGCGGCCAGCGCCCAGCTGACGGAAGCCAAAACCGCCCGGCTTTTGGCCGAGCGCAACGCCGAACGCGCCAAGCTCTTGCTCGATCGCGGCGCCGGTAGCCAAGCCGAAAGCCAACAAGCAGACGCCGCGCTCGCGCAGGCCCAGGCCGAAGAGAACCGCGCCTCCGCGGTGCTCGGCGCGCTCGGCGGCACGCACGGCTCGAACGAATATCAACTGCGCTCGCCGATTTCCGGCGTCGTGGTTGAACGCAACGTCGCCGTCGGTACCGAGGTGCACGTCGACCAAGACAAGCCGCTCATCACCGTTGCGGATCTGTCGACTCTTTGGGTGATGGCGGATGTCTACGAGCAGGATGTCGCGCGCATCCACGTGGGCGATGAAGCGCACGTGCGCGTGCCGGCTTTCCCGGACAAGGACCCGATCGGGCACATCACGTACATCGGGAACACGATTGACCCCGTAACACGTGTTGCAGTTGCGCGTATCGAGATCCCGAATCCGGATTCGAGCCTGCGCCCCGGCATGTTCGCGAACGTGCAGGTAAAAGGCCTGTCCGATGGCGCGGTGGATGTGCCGATTGCCGCCGTGCTCGCGCGTCGCGACCAATTCTTCGTCTTCACCAAGAACGCGAACGGCACCTTTGCCGAGCGTGAAGTCCGCCCCGGCGAGCAGCACGGCCAGCACGTGCAGATCTTGTCCGGCCTGGCCCCCGGCGACCCGGTCGTGACCGAAGGCGCGATCCTGCTCGACGCCGAAGCCAACGAAGCGCTTTAGCGAATAAAGCAGCGCGCGTAATTGTTTGTAGGCCGCCGTGGGTATTCACGGAGCGGCGACCGCGATCCCCTATCTGCAGCCAAATCCATGATTCATCGCATCGTCGAGTTCGCGCTCAAGCAGCGGCTCGTCATTCTCGTCGCCGCGCTCGTCCTGATCGGCTTCGGCATCAACGCCCTCAGCAACCTGCCGATCGAGGCGTATCCCGACGTCGCCGACACGTGGGTGCAAATCATCACGCAGTGGCCCGGCCACGCGGGTGAAGAGGTCGAGCGCCAGATCACGGTGCCGACCGAGCGCGTGATGAACGGCGTGCCCAAACAGACTGCGATTCGCTCGACGTCGATCGCCGGCCTCTCCGTCGTGACGCTGATCTTCGACGACGGCACGGACAGCTACTTCGCGCGCCAGCAAGTGCTCGAACGTCTGGGCCAGATCGATTTGCCGGACGGCGTGACGCCTTCGCTCGGTCCGCTCGCGAGCCCGGTCGGCGAAATTCTGCGCTATCGCTTGGTGAACTGCGCGCAGACGCGCGCGCCGGAGTGCCGCCAAGAAGACTTCGACGTCCCGCCGCGCTCGCTCAATGACGTGAAGGATCTCGAAGAGTGGGTCGTGGAGCGCGAGCTGCTCGCGACGCCCGGCGTCGCGGACGTGACCAGCTTCGGCGGCACGGTGAAACAGTTCCAGGTGCTCGTCGATCCGCTGAAATTGGCCTCGAAAGGCATCGCGCTCGCGGACGTCGAAAGCGCGATCTCGAACGCCAACGGCAACGCGGGCGGCGGCGTGATCGCATACGGTCCCGAGTCGCTGAACGTGCGCGGCATCGGTTTGCTCAAGCCCGAGCAGATCGCGATGGTGCCGGTCGCGGTCCACGACAACACCGCCATCCGCGTGCGCGACGTGGCCTCCGTCCAAGTCGGTTATCAGCCGCGGCTCGGCCGCGTGTCCGTGAACGGCGACAACGACGTCGTCGCGGCCACGATCCTCCTGCGCAAGGGCGAGCAGGCGCAAACCGTGCTCGAGCGCGTCCACGCCAAGATCGAGGATTTGAATCGCCGCGTGCTTCCGCGTGGCGTGAAGCTGAGCCCGTATCACGACCGCACCGATTTGATGCACCTCACGACGCACACGGTGCGCGAGAATCTGCTCGTCGGCGTCGGGCTCGTGACGTTGATTTTGTTCGCGTTCCTCGGCAACGCGCGCGCCGCGCTGATCGTCGCGGTCACGATTCCGCTCTCGCTCTTGATCGCGTTCATCTTGATGGATCGCGCGAAAATCCCAGCGAACTTGCTCTCGATCGGCGCGGTCGACTTCGGCATGATCGTGGATGGCTCGATCGTGATGGTGGAAAACATATTCCGCATCGTCACGCACAAGCAGGAGCACGGAGAGAGCTATGATTTGCGCTCGGTGGTGCAAACCGCTGCGCGCGAAGTCGCGCGCCCGATCGTGTTCGCGATCGGCATCATCATCACGGCGTATCTGCCGATTTTCACGCTCGAGCGCGTGGAAGGCAAACTGTTCCGTCCGATGGCGTGGACCGTCGGCTTCGCGCTGATCGGCGCGCTGCTGCTCGCCATCACCGTGGTGCCGGTGCTGACCACGTTCTTGTTCAAGACCAAGCTGAAGGAATTCGACAACCCGTTCCTGAAGCTCGTGCGCCGGCTGTATTTGCCGAACCTCGCGCGCGCGGTCCAGAAGCCGAAGCTCGCGTTCGCCATCGCCGGACTCTTGATCGCCGCGGACGTGTTCATGGTCCACTCCATCGGCAGCGAGTTCTTGCCGCACTTGGACGAGGGCGCGATCTGGATGCGCGCTTCGATGCCCGCGAACATCTCTCTGCCAGAAGCCGAGGCGCTCGTGGACGGCGTGCACACGGCCGATCACAACATCGTGGGCATTCGCGAAATTCTGCGCAAATACCCGGAAATCCAGACGAGCGCGGCGCAAATCGGGCGCCCCGATGACGGCACCGATCCGACCGGCTTCTACAACGCCGAGTTCCTGATGGTGCTCAAAGATCGCGCGACTTGGCGCCCCGAGTTCCACAAGAACAAGGACGACCTGATCGCCGCGATCAACCAAGAGGTCGGCGCCATCCCCGGCGTCGTACTCGGCTTCTCGCAGCCGATCTCGGACAACGTCGAAGAAGCACTCACCGGCGTCAAAGGGCAGCTGGCCGTGAAAATCGTGGGCGATGATTTGAACGCGCTCGACGATCTCGCCGGCCAAATCGCGCGCAGCATCAAACAAGTGCCGGGCGTGGTCGATCTCGGCATTTTCCGCGAGCTCGGCCAGAGCAACCTGCACATCGACATTCAACGCGAGCGCGCGGAGCGCTACGGGCTCAGCATCGCGGACGTCGAACGCACGATCGAGACCGGCATCGGCGGCCGCGTGGAAACGCAAATCGTCGAAGGCGAACGCCGTCACGATCTGGTCGTGCGCTACGACTCCGTCGATCGCGACAGCGTGGACGCCGTGCGGCGCCTCCTGATTCCAATCGCGGACGGGCGCGTGGTGCCGCTCGGTCAAGTCGCGGACATCTCGATCGTGGGCGGCGTATCGAAGATCTTCCGCGAAGAAAATCGCCGCTACATCGCCGTCAAATTCGGCGTGCGCGATCGCGATCTCGGCTCCACCGTCGCGGACGCGCAGGCGATGGTCGCGAAAAACGTGCGCATTCCCGGCGGCTACGAAGTCTCGTGGGGCGGCGAGTTCGAGAGCGCGCGTCGCGCCGGCAAACGCCTCGCGATCGTGATCCCGGCGACGTTCGTGCTCATCTTCGTGCTCTTGTTCTTCATGTTCGGTCGCCCGCGTGAAGCGCTGATCATCCTCGGCAACGTGCTCTTGACCTCGCCGGTCGGTGGGCTCGCGGCGCTCGTGGTCACGCACACGAACTTCTCGGTCAGCTCCGGCGTCGGCTTCCTCGCGCTCTTCGGCGTCTCGGTGCAGACGGGCGTGATCTTGGTCGCGTACATCAACGAGCTGCGCGCCGAAGGCGCGGACTTGGATCACGCCATCGGGCGCGCCGCCGATCTCCGGCTCCGCCCGATCATGATGACCGCGCTCGTGGCCACGCTCGGGCTCTTGCCGGCGGCGGTGAGCACAGGCATCGGCTCGGATTCGCAGAAGCCGCTCGCGATCGTCGTCGTGGGCGGGTTGGTCTCGTCGCTCGCGCTGTCCTTGTTCTTGCTCCCCATGTTGTATCGCTTGTTCCCACCGCCCGTACGCATCAACACGGAAGCTCACGAGCCTTTGCTCGATGAGCCGACCGAGCACCCGCCGTCAGTGCGCGCGGAGGGCCTGACGTGAGCCAATCACCCGTAAAATTCGCTGGTTTTTGCCTGGCGTTCGCGTTCGCGGCGCTGAGCCGAAACGCTGCCGCGCAAGAAGCGCCAGCGGCTCCGACACCAGCGGCCCCGGCGCCAGCGGCTCCCGCACGAGATCTGCCGAGCGCGGATCCCGCGCCCACCACCGAAGATCGCGTATTCGAGGCCTGGATCAACAAAGGTCGTGAGCTCGCTTCGCTGCGCTCGAAGATCGGCGCGGCACGCTTCGATGTCGTGGCAGCTTCGGTGTTACCCAATCCTTCGCTCGGCCTGTCCGGTGCGTATTTGCTGACAGGCACGCCCACGGGCGGCAACTTCTCGTGGGGCCCATCGCTCTCGATGCCTGTACCGATCTTCGGTCAAATCGGGGCGCGCAAGGCGGAAGCCACCGCCAACTTGCGCGTGACCGAGGTCGAAGTGCTCGAAGAAATCTGGGAGCGCTCGGATGACGTCGAGAACGCGATGATCGATCGCGCGTTCGCCGACGCCGAAGCGCACGAGACCGAGAAGAACCTGGAGGAGCTCGCGCGCATTTCGCGCATCGTGTCTGCGCGCGCCTCCGCTGGCGCGAACTCGGTGTACGACACCTTGCGCGTGAGCACGACCGAAGCCACCTTCCGCGCCGCGCTCGCCACGGCCACGAGCGAGCGCGATCGCGCGGAAGCCAAGCTCGTTTCGCTGATCGCGGTGCCCGGGCTCTCGACTGCGCCGGTCACGCGCGAAGGCTTGCTCGGCTTTCGCGGCCCCGAAAATGAGGTCGCGCTCACGAACCTCGCCCAGAAGCGGCGCCCCGATCTCGAACTCGCGCGCCGCGGCGTCGCGGCCGCAAATCAAAGCGCCGCGCGCTATCGCCGCGAAGTCGCGCCGATCCCGACTTTGACGGTCGGTCCGTATTTCACACAAGGCCCTTCGAGCGTGACCTTGGAAGCGGGCATCAGCGTGCCGCTGCCCGTGTTCGATCGCAATCAGGGCCAAGTCGGGCACGCCTTGTCCGATGCCGAAGGCCAGCGCGCGCTCGCAGAAGCCATTCAACAGCGCATCGGCGTCGAAGTGCACGGCGCGTGGCGAGCCCGCGAACGCGCGCGTGATGCGCTCGAAAAATTCCGCGAAGGTGGCCTCAAACCGACCGACGATCTGCTCGCGCGCGCCGAAGTGAGCTACCAAGCCGGCACCTTCCAAATCCTGGATTTGCTCGACGCCTATCGCGCCGTCTGGGACGCCCGCGCCCAAGCGCTGGAGCTCGAGAAAGCGTTCGCCGAAGCCGAAGCCGAGCTAGAGCACGCCGCGGTCTTGTTGCCGATCGCTCCCGGCTCGCGAAACGCCGCGCAGTAAGCGAGCGAGAGTTTTTTTGCCCTGCGCGGGCACCGCGTTTAGCCGCTCACGCGTTTTCGCTACGCGACTGGCGCCTGTTCGGTCAGTTCGCGTTGAGTCCCGCCTCCATTCGAAAACCGCGATCAGCCCGGCGAATCTGAGTCTTTGTTTTATTTCTGTGCGTCGAGCCCATGCGCGGGCGGCCAAACATCGTGCGAAGCGCGGGGCCCAACTTCACGACCAGAAAAACCTCTCACCCGCCCTTGACAATAAGTTAGCATTCGCTAACCTCTAACTCGTGAGCCACGAACCCTTCTTCGTCCGCGAGAACGACCCTCCCGCCAAGCGCGAGATCCTCAAAGCGGCGCTCGCGGCGTTCGTGCGGGACGGCGTGGCCTCCACCAGCATTCGCACGATCGCGAGTGAATCAGGTTACACGAACCCCGCTCTGTTCAAACATTTCGCGGGCAAAGATGAGCTCGCGCTGTACTTGTTCGAGCGTTGCTTCGAGCGCTTGAGTCACGATGTCGAGCGCGCGCTCGCGCGCGAGCACAAGTTCGCCGGCAAACTGCGCGCCGTGCTGACCGAGTTCGCGCGGCTCCTCGACGAAGATTTGGCCGCGTTTCTCTACGTGCACGAAGAGCTGCGCCGGCTCTGGTCGAAAGTCAGCCCCGAGCTGCGGCGACGCTCGATCATCGCCATGCTGCGTGGGCTCCTCGAGCAAGGCCGACGTGAACACGCCGTGACGCGCACGCAGAGCCTCGAGCTGCAACTGACCGCGCTGATCGGCATCGTCGCGCAGTTCGGGCGTGCGCTCTACTTCGGCGAGCTCAGCGGCAACGCGCGGGAAGCCGTGCCGGACCTCGAGGCTTTGTGTCTGAAGATGCTCGCGCCCTGAGCGAGTTTTTTTGTTTA
>FTDA01000499.1_pt1 | contig 12848 bp, 9 predicted proteins | sample 1639731 | NCBI WGS metagenome assembly FTDA01 (sample SAMEA3914869, study PRJEB12502) | metagenome | biome: forest; material: soil | place: USA | collected 2012-03-12 | depth 0.1 m
GCTCTTGGGTGACGCCGAGGCCGAAGGCGCGATCGCGGTGCGCTCGAGCGCCGAAGTGCGCGGCGAGCTGCGCGGGCGCGAGGTCTCGATCGAGCCCGGCGCGCGCGTGTCGGTACGCTTGGAAACGGATTTCGATTTGGATTTCGGCGCGCCCGGTCGGCGACGCTGACAGGCTTCGGAAGGCGACACGGATGGCAGGCACGGTCATTGGCGAAGGGCTCACCATCGAAGGTGACATCTCGGGCGACGAAGAAATCGTCATCAACGGCAATCTGCGCGGTCGGCTCACGACGTCGGACGCGGTGACCGTGGGCAGCACCGCGGTCGTCGGCGCGGACATCACGGGCTCGAGCTTGAGCGTCGCCGGACAAGTCACGGGTGATGTCACGGCTTCCGAGCGTGTCGACATCCAAGCCGGCGGGCGGCTCGTCGGTGACATCAAGGCCGCGCGCTTCACCATCGCAGACGGTGCCTCGTTCAAGGGCAACGTCGACATGGAGATCTGACGCAGATGACCGACAGTTCGGTGATCGGGGCGAGCACGGTCGTGAGCGGTCACGTGCGCGGCTCGGGCTCGCTCGAGATTTTGGGCCGCGTCGAGGGTGACGTCGCCGTCACGGGTGATGTCGTGGTCGGCGCGAGCGGGCGCGTGCGCGGCAACATCAGCGCGGCGCAGCTCACCGTGGCAGGTCAGGTTCAAGGCGAGCTGCGCGGCAGTGAAGCGGTGCTCATCGAGCGCGGCGCGCGCGTCGTGGGTGACATCGCGAGCCCGCGCATCGGCATCGCGCCGGGCGCGCTCGTGCGCGGGCACGTGCAAACGGACGGTGAAATCGCGGTCGCTGCTGCGCCGGCCGCGGCGCAACGCCGACCCACGGTTGCGCGCGTGGCGCCGCAAGCGCTGCCGGCGTCGCTGTTGAAAGCGCCGATCAAGGCCGAGCCGCGCAAGCTCGAGCCCGTGCGACCGCCCGTTGCGATCGCTGCGCCCGCGCCCGAAATGGCTGCGGTCGAGCCGCAGGCGGAGCCGCGCATCGTCAAGGCCGAGCCACGGCGACCGCCGCCGCCGGTCGTGCCGGTGTTGGGCAAGGGCGCCAAAGCCAAAAAGAAAAAAGGGCGCGAATAACTCGCGAGTGACGTTGCTCTGCGCCTGACGTACGGTCGCGCGCATGATCGATTCGACGAAGCGCGCGCGGCTGATCGACTTGCTCCGAGAGCTCAGCTTCGAGCGCCGCAAAGTGACGCTCGCGTCCGGGCGCGAGAGTGATTTTTTCATCGACTGCAAGCAGACGATCCTCACGGCCGAAGGTCATGCGCTCGTCGGTGAGCTGATGTTCCAAGCGCTCGATGATCTGCCTGCGTGCGACGCGATCGGCGGTGTCGAGCTCGGCGGCTGTCCGCTCGCGAGCGCCGTCTCGCTCGTCAGCTTTCAGAAGGGCCGACCGCTGACCGGGTTCTACGTGCGCAAGGCGCGTAAAGATCACGGCACGGCGAAGCTCGTCGAAGGCGACAAATCGCTCAAGCCTGGCTTCCGCATCGCGCTCTTGGAGGATGTGGTCACGACCGGCGGCTCGAGCTTGAAAGCCGTAGAAACGCTGAAAGAGGCAGGTGCGACAGTGGTGGGCATCATCGCACTCGTCGATCGCGAAGAGGGCGGCGCTGAAACCATTCGCGCGGCCGGTTTGCCGCTCGTCACGCTCGCGAAGAAGAGCGACTTCATCCCCGCGTGACACCCGAGTGACCCTCGGAGTAGCCTCGGGGGTCATGCGCGGTTCGCTCTGGAGCCCGACTCATTGCCACCGCATCGCGGTGTGCGCCGGGCTCTCGTCCGCGACGTTGCTCGCGTTTCTGGCGCGCCCCGCGCGCGCAGCCGAAGCCCCGAGAGAACGACAAATCACGCCGACCGAAGTCGAGTCCTGGCTCGACTCGAGCAAAGACGCGAACGCGCCCGCCGACACCGGCGCGGACGAAGAAGAGCTCGCGCCGCCCCCGCCACCGCGACACAAAGGCGTCGTCGTGGAATCGAGCGTCGGCGCGATCGGGCAGCTCGGCGACATGAAGCACATCTCGCCGATCGCGCCGTGGTTTCGGCTGCAGCTCGGCTACGAGCCGCTTCGTTTTTTGATGGTGTTCGCCGAGGGTGACTTGGTGCTCGCGGACACTTCGTACGCGCACCCACCACCGCCGCCGCGCACGTACGCGCTGTGGGGTTTCGGCGCCGGCCTGCGCGCCACCGCGAAACCCTCGGATCGCGTCGGACTTTATCTGCAAGGCAGCGTCGGTGGCGCCGAGGTCAATGACGACGTGCTCGGCCTCTACGGCTACGAGCACGCGACCAAGCTGAGCGCGTACTTCGCGGGCGAGCTCGGGGTCGAGTGGTATCAGGTGAGTCCGCACATGGCGCTCGCCGTCCACGGCGGGGTTCGGGACTACACCTCGACTTTTATGCGGGACCAAAGCACCGGCCCGCCGTTGGCCTGGGTTTCCGGAATCGCCCTCCGCTACACATTTTGAGCCTCCTGGAAGGTGGACGGCGCCGGGCGCGCGTTTCGGGCTTGCCTTCGGGGCAAGGGCGAGTAGAAAAAAGCGTTTTCTTTGGCACTTTTCCGGGCGAGACCGGTGTCTCGTTCCGCGCACGGCCGACGCCCCGAGGCGAGCCCTGCGGAAGGTTCGCGAGCTTGGATAGCGATCTGGCCGAATCGATTTCTGCGCTGCGTGAGGCATTCACCCAGCGACACGTGCGGGCCAAGTTCGGCAAAGCCGAACCGGCAAGCGTGGACAAGCTCAAAGCCCAGCTGAAGCTGCCCCGCCGCTTCCGTGAGTTTTTGCTCGCCGCGAATCCGGAGGACGTGGAAACGCGCACGCCCGCCGAGCGCGTGAAGCTCATTCCCGCGGAGCGTTTGGCGGAGGAGCAAAACGGGTTCGCGCTCGCCGAGACCGGCACGCTGCGCACCGGCGCTTCGCCGAACGGTTGGCGCGCGAGCTGGATCATCATCGGGCACAGCTCGCTGCTCGGCGATCCGTATTTCTTGGATATCGCGAGCCCCGACCCCGAAGGGGATTGCCCCGTCTACACCGCGATGAGCGGGACGGATGTCTGGAAGCCGCGCCTGTGCGCCTCGAGCTTCGCCACGTTTTTGCGCATTCTGGCCGTCAGCATGGATGTCGCCAAAGGCTTCCCCGAAGACGACATCGATATGGATGACGAGCAGACATTTCGCGAAGCGCTCGGCCCAAAAATCCGCGCGTACGATCCCGCTGCGCTCAAAGCCGGACACTGGACATGACCGCCGCGATGCCCCGCGCGGTCGAAGTCGGCTCCGCCGATTTCGATTCGCTCCTTTCTCGCCTCGCGCGTCGTGGTGAGAGCGATCTCGATCGCGTCGAGCCGGCCGTGCGCGAAATCCTCGCCGCCGTGCGCAGCGAAGGCGATCGCGGCCTCGCGCGCTATGTCGAGCGCTTCGAAAAGCGCACGCCCAAAGCGTGGCTCGAGCGCGACTACGGCGGACAAGCCGCGCTCGACAGCTTGCCTGCTCCCGTGCGCGAAGCGCTGGTCGAAGGCGCCGAACGCATTCGTCGCTATCACCAAAAGCAAGCCGATCACTTGGGCGGCTTCGAGTACGTCGAAGACGGCGTGACGCTCGGCAGCCGCGTCACGCCGCTCGCGCGCGTCGGCGTGTATGCGCCGGGCGGCAAAGCGCGTTATCCGTCGAGCGTCTTGATGTGCGCGGTGCCCGCGCAGGTCGCGGGCGTGACGGAGATCATCGTCGCGAGCCCGGACACGAGCGCCGAGGTGCGCGCGGCCTGTCACTTGGCCGGCGTCCACGCGCTGCTCGATGCGGGCGGCGCGCAAGCCATCGCCGCGCTCGCGTACGGGACCGAATCGGTGCCGCGCGTCGATAAGATCGTCGGCCCCGGCAACATCTACGTCGCCGCCGCCAAGCGCCTCGTCTTCGGCGAGGTCGATATCGACAGCATCGCGGGCCCGAGTGAAATCTTGGTCGTCGCCGACGAGACCGCAGATCCCGAGCTCGTGGCCGCGGATTTGCTTTCGCAAGCCGAGCACGATGAAGCGGCTTATCCGCTGCTCGTCACGACCAGCGCAGCACTCGCCGAGCGCACGCAGACCGAAGTACTGCGTCAGCTCGCCGAGCTGCCGCGCCACGAGATCGCGTCGGTTTCCGTGCGGAACAACGGCTTCACGCTGATCGTGAAAGACCGCGCCGGCCTCGTCGCGGTAGCGAACGCGCTCGCCGCCGAGCACGTCGCCGTGCACACGCGCGAGCCGCGCGAGCTGGCCGACCGTATCCTTCGTGCCGGCGCGATCTTCGTCGGCTCGATGACGCCGGAAGCCGCGGGTGATTACCTCGCCGGCCCTTCGCACGTGTTACCGACGGGCGGAGCCGCGCGCTACGGCGCGCCGCTCGGCGTGTATGATTTCGTGTCGCGCACTTCGATCATCGGCTACGAACCGGCGGCGCTGCGCACGCAAGGCCCGAAAATTACGGCCTTCGCGCGCTCCGAAGGGCTCGAAGCGCACGCGCGCGCCGTGGAGTTTCGGACTCGGGCCAAAGCGTAAAACGCGGGGCTTTAGAGTTTCGCGACACGGCGCCACGCAATTCTCGTGACCCGTGCCCCAAAAAGCCCCGTACCGAATGTCGACGAGCGATCATCTCCGCTCGTCGTCTGCATCGCTCTCGCTCTTTCGCGCCCGAGCGCGCGGGAAGGATCAACTGCCGCATGCCCGGAAATAATACAAAGATTCTGGCTCGCGCGGCTGATCACGGTTTTAGAACGAGAGGCGAGTAGCGAGAACTGACCGAACAGGCGCCGGCTACCTCACAACGCGGGCGAGCGGCCAAGCATCGAAGCGAGCGCAGGGACGGAAATCCCAAAGTCCGCGCTGACGAGTCGGGTTATCGTAACTCGGCCCACTCCAGGGCTTAGGAGTGTCGATGTCCTTGAGCAATATTCGGCGGCTTCTCTTGGGTGCTTTTTTTGCCATCGCTGGCACGACGGGTTGCGCGAGTGAGCGCGCGCCCATCAATCGCGTGCAGCCGGATGCGCTGCAAAAGTCCTTCTTCGTCGGCGCGAATCTGTCGGATCCGAGCGACGATCCCGAATTTTACTACCGCGCGACGATCGTGGACGTCGACTACGGCGACCCGCGCGGCGGCCTCTTCACCGCCGGCAGCGAGAACATCGCGCGCATCAAATTCGAGATCACCGAGGATCTTTTGGTTGCGCGTTTGACGTACGAGCGCGTCGTCGGCACGACGGGCGACGGCACGCCTGTCGGGCCCGATCAGAACAGCGGGCAGATCGTGGCCGCGTTCAAGATCGAGAGCCAGTTCGACATCAAGCGCGACTACAACCCGACCACGGGCGAAGAGCTCAACATCATCGACGAAAACACGACCGATAGCCCGTGGTACGCGCGCCAATACATGCGCGTGGATTGGTCGCAAAACATGATCAGTGATGCGTACGAGCTCGATACGCTCGCCGCGCTCTCGGCCTTCGACAACGCGTTCACGTACGAGCCGGTCGCGTACTCGGTCACCGATCCGACGGACCCGGACGCGCCCGCGTTCGACGCGACCGAGGGGCAACATTACTTCGACATCACGAACAAGGTGTTCGTCACGCCGCAGCTCTTGGATACGCCCTTCGGCACGATCCCCGCGTGCTATTTGTCCCCGGATTTCCTGGGCGGCAGCGGACCGACCGGCAATTGCAACCCGACGCAGCTCAAGCTCCGGCTCTCGTTCCGCCAAGTCGTGAGTGACGACTACGAGCCCGTGAACTGGGACGGCAATCGCGAGTCGATGTTCGGCGTGTTCACCGCGGGCCAACTCAACCCGAACCGCTTGGGCTACGACCGCAACTACGGCGTGGTCGACGACCAGTGGTATCGCTTCGCCGCGCGCCACAACATCTGGCAAGAGAGTCACTTTCACGACGCGAAGGGCAACGTGATGCCGTGCTTCACCGCGGCGACGACGCCCGTCGGTGAGCTGCCTTCGCGCGACGAGATCGCCGCCGACGGCACCGATACGCCGGACGGCACGGACGACGAATGCGAAAACGCCGGCGCCGGCTCGCGCTGCGACCAATTCAGTCACGCCTGCACGCTGCCGTACGCGCAGCGGCAAACCAAGACCACGCCGTTTTACTACGGCCCGACCAGCGATCCGACGCTGTGGGATGCCTCGTCGCAAGCGCTCGCGCAGTGGGACCAGGCGCTGCGCCACGCGGTGCAAACCGCGCGCTACACCGAGTGCATCCGCGTGTCCGGCGGCGTGACCACGGACGTGATCGCGGGCTGCAAAGCCAAATTCGATCCCAGCGAGACCGCGGCGCTCGCGGCGGTGCCGAACGTGTTCGTGTTCTGCCACAACCCCGTGGTTCAGGGCGACGATCCGGCGTGCGGCGCGCCCGGACTACTCGCCCGCATCGGCGATCTTCGCTACCACATGATCGACATCATTCAGGATCCGCAGAACGCATCACCCTGGGGGGTGATGGCGGACGCGGTCGATCCGATCACGGGTGAAACCGTCGCCGCGAGCGTGAACCTGTGGAACGCCGTGACCGACATCGGCACCCAAAATGCCATCGATACGATGCGCTGGTATTTGGGCGAGCTCAGCAACGCCGACATCGCCAACGCAAACTACGAGCAGACGGCTTCGATCGCGAGCCAGCGCAGCCCGCAATCGGCGAGCGAGAGCCCGCCCGTGCTCGACTCGGACGCGATCGCCGCTCGCCTCGGCGCGATCGACTCGCGGCTCAATGACGGCACGAAGCTCGTGGCCCCCTCGCTCAGCGCCGGTTTTCCGGCGATCGAAGATTGGGCCGAGTCGCAGGTGCGCCAAAAATACGGCAACACCGTGCTCGGCACCGGCAACACAGGCATCGATAGCCGGATGACCAGCTCGCTCAACTCGGCGGTCGAGTCGCAGCTGATGACCCAATCCTATTTGCACCTCGCCGGCTTGGATCCGAGCATGCAGCCGAACGATGTCGGCACGAACTTGGCTTCACCGCTGCGCGGCAACTACCCGCAGTTCTTGGTCGACTTCGAGCGCGCGCGCCAATCACGCCTCGCGGCGCTCGGCACGTGCATGGAAGATGCGCCGGAGCCGAGCAGCGTCGTCGACTGGGCGGTGATCATGAACCAAAAGTTCCCGCTCGCCGACGACGACCCGAACACGCCCGGCGTGCAGGCAGCGCCCGCGGCGATCGACGCGCGCAACGCGCTCTGGCGTGACTACATCCGCAAGCGCATCACGTTCGGCGTGCTCGAGCACGAGCTCGGGCACTCGATGGGTCTGCAGCACAATTTCACGTCTTCCTTCGACGCGATGAACTTTCGCCCGCAATACTGGCAGCTGCGCACGCAAGACGGCTCGATCACTCAAGCGTGTCCGCCCAACACGACGGACGGCACGAACTGCGTCGGCCCGCGCTGGCAGGATCCGGTCACGCAGAACGAGCGAAGTGGCCTGATTTGGCGCTGGCAGCAGACCACCGTGATGGACTACGCGGGCGACCTCACGCAGGACACGCTCGACATCGGCGCGTACGACAAAGCCGCCATGCGCATGCTCTACGCCGACGTGGCCGACGTGTGGGACGATCCGAGCATCCGCTGCAAAGGCTCCGCCGCCGGCACCGCGAGTTGCTCGGCGAACGGCGTCACGCTGCACAACCTGCTGGACGGCTTCGGCGGCATCGTCGGGCCGATTTACACCGACAATCAGGCGGACTTTCACTATTCACAGCTGAATCATCACCTGAACCTGATCAGCAACTGCGCGTCGACGAGCACGCAGCAGCCCGCCGACTGGAACGCGGCCACCGACGGCGTGTACAGCCCCGAGTTCGACGGGCACATCGTGAACGGCACGAGCTGCGACGGCATTCCGACCGACTACGTGCCGTACAGCGAGCTCACGCCGGACACCGGCGTGTTCACGCAAGCCCCACAAGTCACGGACGGCATTCAACGGAACTTCGACGCGCTCGGGCGCGTGCGCCGACCGTACATGTTCGGCTCGGACGATTACGCGGACATCGGCAACTTGGCGGTGCTCCGGCACGACAACGGCGCCGACGCCTACGAGGTCACGCATTTCTTGGTCAACACCTACGAGGACCAGCACATCTTCGTGGATTACCGCAGAAATCGCACGGATTTCAGCCTAAAGAACGCGTTCATGCGCGGCTACGAGCGGCAGAACTCGAAGCTCAAAGAGATCACCAAGGGCTTCGGGCTGGAGAACGAAATCTTCCAAGGCACGGGCTTGTTCGAGCAATTCACGGCGAACGACGGGCAGCTCAAGGCCAGCGCGCTCGCCTCTTCGATGGCGTTCGATCACTTCGCGCGCATCCTCACGCGCCCGAACTCGGGCGCGCACTTCCTCGACACCGCGCTGCACCCGGACGGCACCACCATCCTGCGTTCCACCGATCAACTGCCGAACGTAGCCATGCCGACACCGCTCCCGGGCGCGACGGCGACGAACATCCTGATCCCGGACGGCTCGACCGGCATCGGTGTGGATGTGGCTTGGGGCGGGCGCCTCGTGAACAACTCGCTCGACCAAACCAAGGGCTATTACACGGTGCAGTACGATCTCGGCGTCGGCTCGTACTACGACAAGACGCTCGCGGTTTATCTGATGAGTGATTCCGAAGATCGCTTCGTGAGCGAATCGCGCGACGACTTCGTCGACGGTCGCTACCGCAACACGAGCTTCGCGACGCTCTTTCCGGACGGCTTCCGTCGCTTGCTCGCCAACACGCTGACCGAAGACGACGACATCAAGGGCTGGCGTGTCGCGTCGACCAAAGGCGTGCCGAACACCGACTCGACGGGCGCGCTCACTCAAGCCATGGGCTTTCGCGCGTGGTGGCCGAAGGCTTCCCCCGATGTCTGCTGGCCCGCGCAAGGGCGCCTGATTTGCCAAGAATTCCCGAGCGGCGCGACCGAAGCCAACGCCACGCCCGCGGAGTCGCTCGCGGTCGACTCGGAGGTCGGCTTCGAGGTGCAGAAGTTCATCACCTTCTTCTCGATGCTCAATTTGCCCGAGAGCTGGAAGCTCAATTGGGTCGACGAGATGCGCATCTGGGAGGTCGGCTCGGACGCTGCGCCGGGGTTCCCGGATTCGGAGACCGTGGCCTGGCGTGATCCGCAGAGCGGCGAGCTGTTCATCGCGCACAGCTACGGCACGGAGACCATCGACGGCAAAACCGTGCAAGCGGGCATCGCGGCGCGCGTGCTCGAATGGATGAACGTGCTCACCGCCAAGGCTTACCAAGTCGACACGACGGTCGTGAACCCAACCGGTGAGCTCACCGTCGAACGCTACGCCGACAACACCAATTGCCCGGCGGGCGTGAGCTCGTGCGTCGGGCAGCCGGTGCAAGTGAGCGCGCAGTTCGCGATCCGCGTCACGAATTACAAGAGCGTGCTCGACTACATGCACCTCACGGCTTCGCAGCTCGGGTTCTACGGTCCCAATTGGCGCGGCGTGTACTGAGCCTCGCGCTCTCGCTGAGTCTCGCGCTGCTCGTGGCGTGCAAGCGCGAGCAGCGACAGCCGACTCCGAGCGCATCGGCTGCGGCCAGCGCAAGCGCGCAAGCGGCGCGCGAAGCGCGTTTTCAGGCGGAGCTTTCGCGCGCGCAAAAGCTCGAGCAAGCACCGAACCCGCTCGGGCCGTGCGCTGAAGTCATGAAGGAAGACGGCGATCGCCAGCTGTGTGCGGAAGCCACGAAGGCGCTCGCCGCCGTGACGGCGTTGCCCGCCGCAGCCACGCCCGAAGCCGCGCTGCCCGCGCTCGCGGACGCCGCGCTCGCGCTCGTGCGCTTGTTCGAGCGCGCGCGCTACTTGAGCTTGGAGCAGCTCGGCCGCGAGCGCATCGAGGGCGATGGCGGCGCAAAGGCGCGCCCGAACCTCGCGCCGAGCGCCGCGCCACCCGTCGGCTCTGCGCCGCGATCCGGCCTCGCGCAGCTGCACGATCGCCGAAACCTCAAGCTGGTCGAAGGTCCGCTCGGGCATTTGACGCAGAGCTCCGTCCAGCTCGAGCGCGACGTGCTCCGGCACTTCGCCGCGTACCTCGAGTACGGCTCGCTCGAGGTGCGAAAGTCCGCGTTCGAACGCGCGAAGCAACTCAGCGAGCAGCACCCAGCGTGGCCCGCGCTCGATCGCACGCTCCGCGAAGCGTCCGTGCTCGAAACCGAGCCGGATCTGAAAACCCAGCTCGCCTCACTCGCGAACGCAGGCTTCGCGAGCAAAAAGCCGGCTCAGACGACCGGTTCCAAGTAACCGCGCTTGATCAAATCGAGCACGGCTTGCCCGGTATCCAGATCGGTGCCGGGCACGCTGTCGAACAGGATCTCGATCGAGGCGGAGTTCAGCGTCGCTTGCAGCAGATCGAGCTCGCCCGGATTCAGATCGGTGAGGCGCGACTCGAGCGGCAATTTCAGCGTCAGCCGTGAATCGAGCGCCGGCAAGCGACCGCGCAGGTTGTTGAGCTCATCCTGCTGACGGAAGCCTTCCATCAGGATTTCTTGCGCGCTGGCATCGACCGGATCGTCGAACTCGCGCGTGTCCGGCGGATCGAGCGCGAACACGCCCTTGTTCCAATCCAGCATGCGGTACACGGCCTTCAGCGGCTGCACGTTCTCCGCGCCTTCGATGCTCGCAAAACGCACTTTGCCTTCGGCGAGGTAGATGCGCCCTTCACGCGTCTCGGTGCGCAGCACGAGCACGCCGTTCTTGCGCGAAGTCCCGAACAGCTGCAGCAAATCCGGCAGCGGGATCTCTTCCAGGCTGCCCGACATACGCGGCGCTTCTTCCGTCGCGCGGCTCATGCGCTGGCGCGCAGTGACGCGGCCGGCCGCGACGGACTTCGGATCCATCTTTTGATCCCCTTCGGCCGTCGTGGCGATCACCTTCAAGATGTTGGTGCCGATGAGCACGCGGTCACCTTCGTGCAGCGTGCCGCGTTCGACTTTTTCACCATTGACGAAGGTGCCGTTGGTCGAGCCGAGGTCTTCGATGTTGATCACGCCGTCACTCAGCGCGATGCGCGCGTGCTTGCGCGACACCATTTCCTCGACCAGCACCATGTCGAGCTCGCTCGAACGGCCGATCACGATCTCTTGGCCCTCACCGAGGGGGAATTCCCCGCCCTGATATTTTCCGGAGATGAACCGAAGGCCGAAGCGAAGCTCTGAGGAGCCGGGCTCGGTGCCGCTCGGTTTCGGCGCGAAACGCTTGGTCATGGTCGAGGGCGTAGAGTGGCTCGGGTGCCGAAGTCGGCAAGCGCCGAACATCGGAGGGAAAAATCATAGGTCCCCAGGGAAGAACCGGTCAAGCGCGGCCCTGGTCCGGCGGAAGAGACAGCACCGGCCCGACGGCGAGCCGGGTCGAAGCCGCAGCTTCCTCGCGCGGATGTCCCGGGCCGGGACGTTGGGAAACATGCGCTTCCGTGACGGCCGGTAACACGAGCGAGAAGGTCGAGCCGGCGCCCGGCCGGGAAACCACCTCGATCCGGCCGCCCATTTCCTCGACCACGCGCTGACTGATCGCGAGCCCCAAACCGGTGCCGCGATCTTTCGTGGTGAAGAAGGGCACGAACAAATTCTTCTGCACTTGCGGCGCGATGCCCGGCCCTTGGTCACGCACCGCGATCTCGACCCAATCCACGTGGGTGGAGGCGCCGTCGCGGCCACCGACTGCCGGCGCGCGCTCCGAGCGACGCCGCGTGATGACCTCGACCTTGCCTTGTCCGCCCATGGCCTGCACGGCATTACGGACCAAGTTCATCAAGACTTGCCGGAGCTGCTCCGCATCCGCGCGCACCGGCGGCAAGCTTTCGGTCAGATCGGTGCACAGCTCGCACTCTTCCGTACGATCGGAGGCGAGCACGGTGAGCGTGCGCTTCACCACGGCGTTCGCATCCACCGCGCCGACGTCACCTTTGGACGGCCGCGCGTAGTCGAGCACCGAGCCGACGACTCGATCGAGGCGCTCCACTTCTTCCAAAATGATGCCGATGAATTCCATGTCGGCGTGGTTCAGCTTCGTCGCGTGGCTCGGATCGCCGAGGAGCTGGGCCGCGCCTTTGATCGCGCCGAGGGGATTTTTCACCTCGTGCGCCAAGCCCGCCGCCATTTGCCCGAGCGCGGCGAGGCGATCGCGCTCTTGCATGCGCCGATATTGCCGTGAATTTTCAATCACCACGCCGGCTTGCACGGCGAGCGACTCGAGCAGCTGCACCTCGTCCGGCGAAAACGCATCACGCGTGCGGTCGTCGACGAGCAGCAGGATGCCGACCAAGTCTTGGCGCTCGCCGTGGACGCCGAGGCACACGGCCTGCTTGAACGGCCCGAGCACCTCGGCCGCGGTGAGCAAGCGCTCATCGGCCTCGGCCTCGCGCGTCCAACCGGTGCGGCGGCTCTCCATGAATTTGAAGCTCACCTCTTCGAGCACGATCGACGAGCTCTTGCTCAGCCGCTCGATCAACGGCCGCGAAGTGGCGACATCGATGCGCGGCGGCGCGGGCGGCCCGAACGACGAGGCGAGCGTGAAATCCGCACCCAGCGGATCCGGCAAATACAACGCCGCGCCCGTCGCGCGACGCGACGCCTCGATCGCGGAGATCACGACGCTCTGCAGCTCCGAGACTTGCAGCACGTGCACGAGCTCTCCGCGCGCTCGGCCAATCGCGCGCTCGAGATCCACGCGCTCGCGGAAGAAGACTTTGTGCGTGTAATTCTCGGCCTTCGAGCGCAGCGGCTCGAACACGACGAGGATCACGATGGCCGCCAAAATCGCCCCC
>FTDA01000673.1_pt1 | contig 12840 bp, 14 predicted proteins | sample 1639731 | NCBI WGS metagenome assembly FTDA01 (sample SAMEA3914869, study PRJEB12502) | metagenome | biome: forest; material: soil | place: USA | collected 2012-03-12 | depth 0.1 m
GCCGCCGCCACAGCCAACCGCCACACAGGCCGTCAGCAAAGTCATCGAAGCTATGATTCGTGTCATGTGTCCCTCACGCGGAGCGGATCGCACTCCGGCACGCAAGCGTATCCCGGCCGCTCGATGCCCGCTAGAAATTTTGGGGCATTCTTGCGCGTCTCACCCCGGCGAGTTGCACGCGAATTGTAACCGACGCCCGTGGTGGTGTTTCGGGTTGGCGTCACGTTCGGTGTAAACCGCGCGGCGCGTAGGCAATTTTTCAGCGGCGCGGACGTACGCCGCGGGATCGTCACTTGCGGGTAAAGCAGAGTGTTTCAGCGTCGACCGGCGTGCGAAAGCCTTCGACGAAGCCGCGCAAGAACGCGGTCACGCGCACCACTCCGCGTGGGCGACGGAAATGCAGCGCGTCCATCACGGGCGGTAACAATGCGCGCGTGCCGAAAAGCCAAACCGGGACGACGGCTGCGCTCAAGTAACCTGCGCGCAGAGGCTTAGCGCACACTGCGCCGAGCGCGATCCAATCACGCCGCGCGTGGACGCGCCCTTCTTCGAACGTGCGAAAACCATCGTGCAAGAGCGAGAGCTCGGTTGTCTCGTAGACGTGCTTTCCGCTGAGCAAGGCGCGCATCGCGAGATCCCACTCGTCCGCGGAAGGAAAGCGCGCGCCGGGGCCGAAGGATTCATCGAAGCCACCGACCGAGAGCGCAAAATCTCGACGCACGGCCATGCCGGCGCCGATGCCGAGTCCGCCGCAGATCGCCGAAATCGAGCGCAAGAGGCGATTGCGCGGCACGGTGTACGTCGGCACGTAGCCCTTGGTCGCATCGTGTTCGACTGCGACGACGTTGCAAAACAAAACCACCGCGCTCGGCTCGGACTCGAGCACGCGCGCCATGTCCGTGACCCAACCCGGCGGCACCTCGCAATCATCGTCCGTGCACACGACGATCGCTTGCTTGGCGAGCTTGAGCCCTTCATTCAGCGCGGCGCCTTTGCCGCGCGCTTTGGAGAGGTGATAGCTGAAGCGCGGGTCGGCGCGAAACTCTGCGAGCGCGCGCTCCGTGCTGTCATCATCACTCTGATCCATCACGATCAGCTCGAGCGGCTCATCGCGCACCGCTAAGATCGAGCGCGCGGCGCGAACAACTGAGTCCGGTCGATTGCGCGTGCACACCACTGCCGACGCCATCATGCCCCCACCTCGAATGTCATCATTCCACGAGCGGAGCAAGGAAACTGCGCAGCGCTTCCACCGCGCTCGGGGTTTGGATGAGCACATTGTGCCCGACGCCCGGGAGCTCGACGTACTTCGCGCGCGCTCCGAGCGCATCGGCGATTGCCTTCCCTTGGACGGGGCCGCCGAGTGTTTCGTCGGCTCCACCTTGGAGCACTAAAACCGGGGCATGAATGTCCGCGAGGAATGGGCGGGTTTGATAGTCATCACCCGCAGAGAGTTTTTCCCACGGCGAGCGGCGATACATCACGATGTCGTCGACGCTCGCGAGCAGCGAAAGCGAGCGTGGTGCTTGGCCCGAGCGCGTGAGCGCACCGACTGCGCGCACCGCCAAATGACCGCCGATCGAAAATCCGACGACGTTGACGTGCTCCGGAGAAGTCTGTTCGAGCCGACATAGCTCGAGCAGAATCTGTGGGGCGTCTGCCGCGAGATCATCGAGGTGTGGCACGCCGTCCGAAGAGTCGTAACCGCGGTAGGCGAACACGGCGAGCCCCCAATCCTTGCCGGCGCCGACATCACTCAGGAACGCCTGACCGCGCCGGAGCTGCTCGGCATCATTGCCCGGGTAGTAGAGCAACCAAGGGGCCTGCGGCGTTGCCGCGCGGCGCACGAGACCCTGCAATTGAATGCCGGGCGCGACGGTGACCTTGACCGCGCTCCAGCCAGGCCGCGACGCGAGCGCCTGGTAATCAGCGGCTGGTAGCGAGCCGGTCAGATACGGGAAGCGCAAGCGTTTGCGCCCCAGAAATCTCGGCAGCACCAGCGCAGCGAGTGCCAGCGCGACGCCAATGCCCACGATGCCGAACGCCTTATGAAGCACTCGTCTCATGAGCACGCAGCCTTTCGATTTGAGCCGCGGGCGCCCCGCCGACGCGGGTATGTTCCGGCACGTCCTTGTTCACCACCGAGCCAGCGTTTACCACGGCGCCGGCTCCGATGGTGACTCCAGGCAAGATGATCGCGCGCGGACCGATCCAGGCGCCGTCACAAATGGTCACGGGCGTCTTCACCACCGGCCCGGCCCGATGTTCTCGGATATCGAGCTCGTGGGTGCTCGTGAGGATCATCACGCCCGGGCTCAGGGTGACGTGGTCGCCGAGCGTGATTTTCTCGACCAGATCGAGCACGCACTCGGCCGCGATCACGCAATTTTTGCCAATCTCGAGGTGAGCGAACAAATCCGAGCCGCCGTTGATTTTCGGCAGCGCATCGATGCGCGTGCCTTCGCCGATGCGAAAGCCAGCGAGCGAAAAGAGGCGCCCGCGCGTTTCCGTGGCGAGGTGATGAGGCAGCACTCGCGAGACGAAATTGAGCGCGATCAAACGCGGATGAAAGCCATCGATGTCCTCGCGCACGATGCTCGCGATTTTTCTCCAGCCCGAAGGCTTGTTCGGATTCTTATCCATTTCGCAATTTCTTGAAGCGTGTGCCGAATTGGTCCGAGTCCGAGAACTCGATCAAACGTGGGATTTGATAGTTTGCCATTCGCGCGCGGCAGAACTCCATCATGCGGCGCTTGAATACATCGGCTGGCTCCGGCTGCTCGAGGTTGAACCGCGCGACGACGATTTGCCCCATCATCGGGTGAGCTTTGCCGAACACGGCGACTTCGCGCACGTTGTCCATTTGCAGCAAGTGATTTTCGACCTCGGCCGGATACACCTTTTGCCCGCCGACATTGATGAGCTCGGAGGCGCGGCCGAGGATGCGCATGTACTCGCCATCGACCTCGACGGCGTCTTGGGTGTTCAACCAGCCGTCTGCGTCGAATAAATCCGGGGCATTGAGGTAGCCGAGCATGGCCGTCTTGGCGCGTACCCAGAGCACGCCGGCGACCACCTTGGTCTCGAAGCCGTCACCGCTGAATTTGAGCCAAAGCGACTCGGAATCCTTCGAGCGCGAGCGCAGGACGCCGAGCTCCGACATGCCGTAGGTCTGTACGAGCGCTACGTCGGGCAAGCGTGCGTGCAGGCGCTGCAGCGTGCTCTCCGGCATCGGCTCCGTGCCGTAGGCGATGACTCGCAGCGACGACAAATCATGCTCTTCGGCGACGCCGGACATCAGGAGCAAGTTGAGGAACGTCGGTGAGGTCGGCAGCGTGTGCACGCGGTGCGCCTCGATCGCGCGGCACACGGTCTCCGGATCGCGTTGTTCGACCGTGACGACCGTTCCGCCGCTCGCGCATGTGTTGAACAGCGTATCGATGCCGCCGATGTGATCGAACAGCAAGAAGGTGAGCGTGCTCTTCTTCTGCCGAATCTGCTCGAATTTCTCGAGAATCGCCGAGAAATCATGCAGGATCGCTTTGGGTGAGCCCGTGGAGCCCGAAGAAAAAATGACCAGCCCCGCGTGTCCGCGCGCGACAAGCTTCTGCGTGAGCGCGTTCGTGACTCGATGGTTCGTTTCGAAGAACGCCGCTTCATCACGCGCATCGAACTCGAGGCACAGGCGCGCTTCGGCGATCTCGAGAAATTTTTCGCGGTGCGCGCGCATTAGCGGCGTGAGCGGTACGGCCACCGCGCCGAGCCGCACCAAGGCCAAGAGCGCGCCGCAAGCGCTGGGCGAAAATGAGCCTTCTAGCGCAACGACGTCGCCGGCTCCGATGCCGCGCGCCTCGAGCTCCGCTTGCCAGCGCTCCGTCTGCGCGAGCAGCGCGCGGTAGCTGGTCGACTCGCCCTTCCATACGAGCGCCGGGTCATCACCCCACGTTGCGAGACGCTCGAAAAACCAGGGCGCGATCATGCCGAACCTTAGGTGATACCGCCGAGATAGATGACTTGACCGGTGATGTTGTCGCTGCTCGGTTGAATGAAGAAATCACACACGTTTGCGCAGTCTTGATTCGTTCCGAGGCGTTTCACGGCCAAATTGTTCACGACCGCGTCGATCTTGTCCTGCGGCACGCCGCGGATCATGTCGGTCATGATCGGCGTCGCGCCGAACGAGTTGCAGGTGATGCCCCACTGCCCGAGCTCGAACGCCAAGATGCGCGTGAACGTGACGACGGCGCTCTTCGAGGCCGCGTAGATGGCTTCGCCCGCGAGCGCGATCGGCGCGACGATCGTCGTGAAATTCACGATTCGCCCGTAGCGGCGGCGGATCATCACCTTGGCGGCGTCACGACAGACGAGCATCGTGCCGGTGACGTTCACTTGCAGCATGCGATTCGCCGAGCTCGCGGGCGTGAGCAGAATGTGATTCATGCTCGCAATCGCCGCGTTGTTCAGCACGACATCGATGCGCCCGTGACGTTTCGTCACGTCCGCGATCATCTTGCGCACGGCGCGCTCGTCCGCGACGTCCACCGAGTGATGGGTGTAGCCCGAGTCTTTGAGGTCACTCTCGCCGCGGCTGCAGCCTTCGACCAAGTAGCCTTTGTTCAAGTAGTACTCGGACAAGTAGCGACCGATGCCCTTGCGGCTGCCCGTGATGAGCATCACGGGGCGTTCGCTGACTGCTCGCTCGGTCACGCTGCGCTCGCTTCCGCGACCGTCGTGAGGATGTGATCGGTGAGCACGCCCACGGTTCTGAACGGGCTGTTTTTCTGCGACATCGCCTTGTCGTTGGCGAGCGTGATCGAGACGCCGTGCCCGCCCTCCACGCGCTGCTCGACCTCCACGATCAGCGATACGACTCCGAGCGAATCGAGCACGGCGTCTTTGCCGACGAGCACGGTCTCTTCGGCGAGCTGCTCCGGCGCGGGCGTGCCAGCCTGCAAGAAGACCTCATTCAAACTGTCGAGAACGATCTGGTACGCTTGCGAACGCTCAATCATTTTACGGACTCCAAAGTCAGCGCCATTTCGCCAGCGAAAGGCTGCGGTTACCCATGACCAGCATGTTCGCCGGCACATCTTTCGTCACTACGACGGACGCACCGATGACCGCACCTGGTCCGATTTTCACGCCCGGCATGATAGTGCTACGCGCCCCGAGCCAAGCACCATTTCCGACCTCGATCGGCGCGGAGCTGACGGTTCCACCACGATCGGCAGGATTCGAGGGCTCGTGCACGCGGGTCAAAAACATCACGTCTTGCCCGACGGCGACGTGGTCGGAGATGGTGATGCGATCCTCGAGCTCGAAGTAGCAGCGCGCGTTGAAGCCGCAGTAGGTGCCGATTTTGAGGCGCGAGGCGTAATCGCCTCGGCCGACCAGCGTCGGCATCGCCCAAAAGATGGTGGCGCTCCCGATGCGGACGCCCGAAGCACGCAAGCTCGTCGTGATCGCGCGCGCAGCCACGAACGGCGGCCACCGCCCGAAGACTTGCTCGGCGACCCGAACGCCCAGACTACGAAGGGCTCTGAGCCGTTGGGCGACGTCATGCTCGGCTTCAACGTTCACGATCGAACTCCCTCACTACATCGGCCGCTAACGGGAGTCTAGGGCGGCTCCGCTTACGACAAATCACCTTTGACTACTTCTTCAGCAGGTAGGTCCAGGGCGCTCGTGAGCGTGCTAATTCCAAACTTTCGCCCCGTGCCACGCCAGCTTCCTAATTTTCTGGCAGGACTACCAACGTGACCGATGTAAGCGCACGCCCCGCGCGAGCTGGCCTTCGCCTCGAGTACCTCGATGGGCTGCGCGCGCTCGCGTCGATTTATGTCGTCCTTTTTCACGCGGGCGCAGGGTTCAGCTCGAATCAATTGCCTTTCGTGGCGCGCAGCGTGAGGCACTTGCTGACGTTCGGTCACCACGCCGTCGCGATCTTCATCGTCCTTTCTGGCTATTGTTTGATGCTGCCGGTGGTGCGCGGCAATGGGCATCTCTTCGGCGGCGTGCGCCGTTATCTGTTTCGACGCGCGCGCCGGATCTTGCCGCCGTACTACGCAGCGCTCGGTCTTTCGCTCGCGCTAATCGCGCTCATTCCCGCGCTCGCGACGCCGACGGGTACGATCTGGGACGACACTTCACCCGCGCTCGCTTGGGGGCCAATCGCGACGCATCTGCTCCTGATTCACAATCTGTTTCCGAATTTGATTTATCGGATCAACGGTCCACTCTGGAGTGTCGCGACGGAGTGGCAGATCTACTTTTTCTTTCCGCTCGTGCTCTTGCCGATCTGGGAGCGCGCGGGTACGTGGCTCGCGCTGCTCGCGGCCTTTGCGCTCGGGCTCTTGCCACTGCTCGTCGCTCCGGCGATCGCCGACCGCTGGATCCCTTGGTACCTCGGTTTGTTCGCGCTCGGGATGTGCGCCGCTGCCATCGGTTTTTCGGAGCGCCCCGTCGAGCGCAGGCTGCGCGAAGCGGTGCCCTGGAAAATCGTGCTGCTCGCGCTCGCTGCTTGCTGCGCCATCGGGGTCACGGTGCTGGTGCGACAGTGGTTTGGGTTCATGCCGGCGAGTGATGCCCTCGTCGGCGCGACGACGGCAGCGCTGCTCGTTCACTATTCGGACTCCGCCGTGAAGCTCGAGGGAGCGCAGCGTCCGCTCTGCTTGCGTTTCCTCGAATCACGCCCGCTCGTGCGCCTAGGGCACTTTTCGTACAGCCTGTACCTGACGCATTTGCCCGTTGTCGCGCTGTGCTACTTCGCGCTTCGGCGGTTCGAGCTTTCTCCGCAGCTCGCCATGTTCGCCCTGGTTGTGATCAGCGTACCGGCGTCGCTGTTCGTCGCGTATGCGTTTTTTCTCGTCTTCGAACGGCGCTTCGTCAATCAGCCGCAGCGTGCGCCCGGAGTGCCCGTCGTCACTCGCTAGCGTCGAGCTCGCGAATCACGCGCGCGGGGACGCCCGCGACGAGCGTGTTCGGCGGCACATCACGCGTGACCACCGCGCCTGCCGCGACGACAGCGCCCGCGCCGATGCGCACGTTCGGCAGCACCATCACGCGGGACGCGAGCCAAGCTCCGTTACCGATCTCGATCGGTCCGAACTCACTCGTGCCGGCGCGCAGCCATTTCGGCCCGATCTGGTGATTCACCGTGATGAGCGAAGAATCATGGCCGATGCGCACGCAATTGCCGATCACGACGGGCGCGGCGAGATCCACGTGCAGCGGACCCGTGATGATGGTGTACGTGCCGATCGACAAGTAGCTGCATGGATTGCCGACGCCGGTGATGCGCACCGCGCCTTGCACGAGCGATTGCGGTCCGATGCGCACGCCCGCGGCGCGTAGCATCATTGTGCGAGTACGCGCGAAGCTCTGCTGCGGAAAGAGCGTCGCAGCGTGCGCGAGCAGCGTGCCCGAGAGCAACGGCTGCACCTCTTCTGCGAGCGCCTTGGAAAGGTCAGTGAAGGAGCGCAACTTGGATTTGCGATCAGCCATCGATGGCTCGTCGAAGCGCGGACTCTCGAGCACGACTTTTACTTAACAGCGCGAGCGCACGAACTCGAACAATAAACGCGCATTCTCTCGAGCATCGAAGCGGCGCTCGGCCTCTAGTCGACATTTTTGGCTCATCACTCGCCGGCGGGCGGAATCCGTCACCAATGACTCGAGCGCATCGCCGAGGCGAACTGCATCGCCCACTTCCAGCAGATGGCCTGTTTCGTCTTCGGTGATCATATCGGGAATACCACCGACACGCGTCGCGACGATGGGTAACCCGGCTGCGAGGGCCTCCATGCACACGAGCGAGTAACAATCGGCGCGCGTCGGCAATACGAAGATGTCCGAAGTGCGATACAGCTCGTGGAGCTGTGGCGAATTCGCCTTCACGTTACCGAGCACGGTAATGCCCGGCTCCGAGCTCATCTTCGCTTGCGTCACGAGGATCAGCTCCGCGCGCCCGCGCAGGCGGCGCCGAAAGACATCGACCAAAAGATCGCCGCCTTTACGTTCGAAATCACCGCCCACGAACAAGATGCGCGGCAGCTCGTGTTCGCGATTGCCGATCGAAAAGCCGTCCAAATCAATCCCGGGTGGGATGACCGCGACGTCTTCCTCTTTGCAGCCGTAGTCTTCGACGAAGGATTGCTTGGTCCAATTCGACCATGCGACGAGGCCGGTGCAGGTGCCGAGCACCTTGCGGAAGAGCTCCTGTTTGGCGCGCGCGGCGAGCATCGACTCGCGCTTGAGGCCGTATGCCGTGCGCATGCCCGCCTTGTTCATGGGCGTACCGTCGCTCGAAATCACCGTCGGCTTCTTGCGGAAGTAGTCGGCCGCAAGCGGCGCGAGCGTCGTCGTGTGCATGAAGATGCCGTCGACGTTCTCCAATACTTCACCGAGCGCGCGCCGGGCGAGCCAGCTGCCAGTGACCGTCCAAGGCAGGCGTCCGTGCCGGAACTCGATCGGCAACCACTGCGGCAGCGGAGCCTCGGATGCGGACTCCTCGCGACGCAGATTCAAGTAGTGCGTGATGCTGCCGAGCGTTTGCTCCATCACGTAGGCGATGGGTTTGCCGGTCATCGGTCTTGGGCGTTTGTGCGGCGGAGCTCTTCGTTCAAAGCGCCGCGATCCTTCAAGCCTTGGACCGTGCGCAGGCGGTAGTAGCGTGGACCGAGGAATTCCTCGGCGGTCATCTCGCCGTCGCGATAGGCGCGGTACATCTCTTCGATGCCTGCGCGCAGCGTCCACTGCGGGTTATAGCCGGGGAGCGTCTTCTCGATCTTCGAGAAATCCACACGGTAGTCGCGCGCATCTGCGGAAGCGCCTGCAGCAAACGACACCTCGCAGTTCGGTACGATCTCCGCGACGAGGTTCGCGACATCGCGGATTTGGTAATTTTCCGAGGTTCGCCCGACGTTGAAGGCTTGATTGTAAATCACTTCACGCGGCGCCTTCAGCATGGTTTCGAAGGCGTGAATGATGTCGCGAATGTGCACCAGCGGACGCCAGGGCGTGCCGTCACTCTGGAGCAATACTTTGCCGGTCGTGAGCGCGTGCCCAACCAGATTGTTCACCACGATGTCCGCGCGCAGCCGGCGTGAAGCGCCGTAAGCCGTCGCGTTGCGCAGGTACACCGGGGCGAAGGTTGCGTCCGCGAGCTTCGAGACCTCTTGCTCGACGCGCACCTTGGATTCACCGTAGGCCGTGACGGGATTGAACGCCGCAGTCTCGTCCAGAAAGCCATCTCCGCCTGCGCCGTACAGGCTGCACGAGGAGGAGAATAGAAACCGACCGACACCGGCTTCTTTCGCCGCGCGGGCGAGTTGAACCGAGGCATGCAGATTGATGTCGTACGTGAGCTGCGGGTTCACGTTGCCGAGCGGATCATTGGACAACGCTGCCAGATGAACTACCGCATCGAACCCACGCAGCGGCTCCGCGGTGATGTCGCGCAGATCCACGTTCAGGTTCTGCACATCGTCCGGCGGCGCGCGAAAATCGCACTCGTCATAGTACCCAGTGTCGAGGCCAACGACCTCGTGCCCCGCGGCCCGAAGCACCGGAACCATCTCGACGCCGATGTAGCCGCGGTGACCCGTAACGAGTACTTTCATGTGGTTGCCCTTGAGTTAGCGGGCCGTTTTAACAGGTCGCACGTTTCCGCACAACTACGCTCAGCCGTTTCGGTTTTGGTTTCGCTGACGTTGCACGGCCGCGCGCCAATCACGCACGAGGGTGAGCGGAGATAGCGCGCGCCGCGCGCCGAGCTCGGCCGCGAAACGAGCCAGGAGCTTCGGTTCGACCCGGGCGTTCACTGTGGCGAGCCCGCGGCGCTGATAGCTCCAGAATTTGTTGTCCGCCATGCGAAAGCCATCATCGATCCAGCGCCCGGCGAGCCCGTAATAATACTGGGCCGTCACTTCCCGCTCACAACGAGCGTAGTCCTCGTCATCCAGGAATTTGCGGCCGAAGCGCTTGAAGATGATGAAGTGGTCGAGCGCATACGGATGGAGACTCTTGGCGCTGCCCATGATCGAGTCCGCGTTTCTGCGCGAGAAGCTCAGCACTTGGTGCACGAAGCCAAAGTCGCGATTTTCGAGCAGCTCGAACGCAGTTTCGGTGTCTTCGTGAAACCGGCCGAGCTCGAAGAACGGAGTGCGCGCCCGCACGTCTTCGCTGCGATAGAGCACGGTCGAGGGCGAGCCGAACAAGTACGCCTTGCCGAGCAGATGCAGCCGGCACGCTCGCTCACCCGGGACGATGGATTCACGGGCGTGTAGACCCACGCAGTCCACGGTGTCTTCGATCATGCGGTAAGAGCTCACGAGCGACACGCTCGGGTGCGCTTCGGCGAGCGCGACCATTTCGGTCAAGCAGCGCGGGTACAGGAAGTCATCGGCCTGCGCCATCTTGCAGTAGCGGCTCTCGTGGCCGATGAGTGAAAGCGCGAAGTTGTAGTTCTCGACTTGTGGGAGCAAGCGCGCGGTTCGGACCAAGCGAATGCGCGAGTCCCGCTGCGCGTAGCGCGCGGCGATGTCCGCCGAACCGTCGGTGCTGTGGTTGTCGAGCAAGACGTACTCGAAGTTGCCGTACGTTTGCGCGAGCACGCTCTCGATGCACTCCGCGAGGTAGGCCTGCGTATTGTAAAAGGGCGTGACGACGCTGACGAACGGCTCTGTCATCCGTGCTGCTCCGCGTAGCTAGAGCACGAGCTTGTGGGCGTGAAAAGCCTCGGCCTTGCCGTCGGGCGCATTGCACTCGACGCCGCGGACGCTCATCAAGCCTTGAAACGTGTCGGCGCGAAACCAAGTACGCGTCGCTTGTGACGCGAAGTGCTCGAGGATCAGCGCGACTTTGCGATCCGCCGTCGCGCGCGAGAGCGGCACGAAGCAGTTCGGGTGCCCGAGATCACCTTCGTATTTCGGGATCTCGTACTCGAGCACGAGGTGATTCCGAAATGTATTCCAGGTCAGCTCCGCCACCACGCGATGATCTTGATGCACGTCACTGCGCCGATGCGTAAAAACGAGATTCGGCGTCACTTTGCGCTTGATCACCTCGAAGGCGTCTTTGATTTCGGCCGCGACGTACGGGAAGTAGCTCTCGCGAAAGGCGTGAATCACGACATTGCTCGCGGCGCTGCCCGCGAGAAATTCCGCGGCGCTAGCGCGAGCCTCGGCTTCGCGCTCCGCGTTCGCCGCCAGCACCACCCAATCGACCGAAGAGCCCGGGCGCTCGGCGAGCAGGCGCAGCAGTGTGCCGCCGCAACCGATCTCGATGTCGTCGCTATGCGCTCCGAAGCAGAGGATCCGCAGCGGGTCGCTCGAGCTCGAGCCGATTGCGACGGGCAACATCAGAGAACCGTCGCTTCGGGGATCGGCACGATGAACTTTGCGCCCCACGCGCGCGCGTGCGCCAGCTGAGCCAGGATTTCGGCCTTGAAATTCCAGGGCAGGATGAAGATGTAATCGGGGCGCGCTTCGTCCAACTTGTCCGGATGCAAAATCGGGATGTGCGTCCCGGGCAAGAATTTGCCTTGCTTGTACGGATTGCGGTCGACGGTAAAGTCCAGGAAGTCGCTGCGGATACCGCAGTAGTTGAGCAGGGTGTTGCCCTTGCCCGGCGCGCCATAGCCGACGATCTTTTTGCCAGCGCGCTTCGCTTCGATCAAGACATCGAGCAGCTTGCGCTTGGTCTCGCGCACTTGCTGCTCGAAGCGCGTGTACGTCTCGATGTTCCGGTAGCCGGCGGCCTCTTCGCGTGCGCGGAGTGCGAGCAGGCGTTCGGTGAGCGGGCGACTCGTGTCGGCGGTGTGACGCAAATAGATGCGCAGCGAGCCGCCGTGAGTCCACAGCTCCTCGACATCGAAGATGGTGAGCCCGTGCCGCGCGAAGATGGTCTCCGCGCTGATCAAAGAAAAATACGAGAAATGTTCGTGGTAAATCGTATCGAACTGATTTTCCTCGAACAGCTTTTGAAGATGAGGAAATTCGAACGTCGCCGTGCCATTGGGCTTGAGCACCTCGGGCACGCCCGCGACGAACGCGTTCACGTCCGGAACCTGCGCCAGCACGTTGTTGCCGAGCACGAGGTCGGCCTGTTTGCCCTCGGCGCGTAGCTTCGCGCCGAGCTCTCGATCGAAGAACGCGACGCGCGTTTCCACGCCCTTCTCGACCGCGGCCTTGGCGACGTTGGCAGCGGGCTCGATGCCGAGGCAAGGAATGTTCTTCTTGACGAAGTACTGCAGCAGATAGCCGTCATTGCTCGCGAGCTCGAGCACGAAGCTGTTCGAATCGAGCTTCAGGCGCTCGGTCACGTGCGCGACGTAATCCTCCGCGTGCTTGAGCCACGCCGTCGAGAACGACGAAAAATACGCGTATTCGGTGAAAATCTCCTCCGCGCGCACGTACTCGCCGACTTGCACCAACAAGCACTGGCGGCAGACCCGCACGTGCAGCGGATAGAACGGCTCCATCCGATCGAGCTGCTCGGCTGCGAGGTAGCTCTCGCACAGCGGCGACATTCCTAGATCGACGACCGTGTCCCGAAGCGCGGCGCCGCAAGAAAGGCAGTGGGGATCGCTCATGGCGGCGGGAGCATAGCCAAGTCCCGCCGATTCAGGAAGCGCGCGCGCCGCGCGCCAGGCTCACGAGGAGCGTTGACGACGACGCGCGAGCCCGAACCAAGTGGCGAGCGCAAGCAGCAACAGGGCGGCCCCCGAGCGGGTCGGCGAGGACACGACGCGGCAGCCGCAGCCGCTCGAATCGCTGGAATCCGACGTGGCACCGTTGCCGTTCCCGCTGCCGCCGCTCGCCGAGCCTGCGCTGCCACTCC
>FTDA01001264.1_pt1 | contig 12704 bp, 11 predicted proteins | sample 1639731 | NCBI WGS metagenome assembly FTDA01 (sample SAMEA3914869, study PRJEB12502) | metagenome | biome: forest; material: soil | place: USA | collected 2012-03-12 | depth 0.1 m
GTGCCGATCGCTGAACAGGGTGGTCACGTTCTTGGGCATGATGTCGTCGAGGTAGCGCAGGCGATCGACGTTGTTGTCGAGGATCGCGACGTTGGCGCCGAAGCCCGCCGCTACTTTGGCGGCGTTGGTGCCCACGATGCCCCCACCCAAAATCACCACGTGCGCGGGCTCGACGCCCGGCACGCCGCCGAGCAAAATCCCGCGGCCTTCCTCAGGTCGCTCCAGGTATTTGGCGCCTTCCTGAATGCTCATGCGACCGGCGACTTCACTCATCGGGGTGAGCAGCGGCAAGCGGCCCTGACGGTCTTGCAGCGTCTCGTACGCGACCGCCGTCGCGCCGGACTCGAGCACGTGGCGCGTGAGCCGCTCGTCCGCGGCGAAGTGGAAATACGTGAATAGGATTTGCCCTTCGCGGATGAGCGGGAACTCGTCCGGTTGCGGCTCCTTCACTTTCACGATCATGTCCGCGCGGCCCCAGATCTCCGCGCGCTCGGCGACGATGGTCGCGCCCGCCTTTTCGTACTCTTCGTCGCGGATGCCGCTGCCGAGGCCCGCGCCTTTTTCGAGCAAGACTTGGTTGCCCGCGCGACGCAGCTCATCCGCACCCACCGGCAAGAGCGCGACCCGATATTCGTGCGATTTGATTTCCTTCGGTACGCCGACGATCATGATCCACAAGGTTAGCGCTCGTGGAGGGCGCGGCGAGGATTCGGCGGTTTTCGGCCGCGAAATGCCGCCGGCCGCTTGTTCAGTCGGGGAGGCGTACGCGGAGGGAAAAGTGGGCTTCGTACACGTCGTAGCCCGTGCCCGAGATTTGTTTGACCCCGCCGGCCGTGAGCGACACCGCGTTCGACGCGCGATAGCCGAGCGTCAGATCGAGCCGTGGATCGGCTTGCACGACGGTGTCTCCGAGCGTGCCGTGATCGAAGTGCGCGCCGTAGTGGACGGAGAGCGTGAGCCGTTCCGCGAGCACGAGGGTGGCGCCCGCGTAGAGGCCGGGACGCACCGTCGTCGGCGCATCGTACTCGCCGAGGCCGAGGCTCACATAGCCTACATCCAGCGGTCCGAGTCGCAGTGCGAGATCCGGAAAGACGAGCGCGTTCGCGCCGACGGCGTTTCCGCCCATCATCAAGAGCCCCGCGCGGAAGCCGGCGCCGCTCCAGTCATAGCCGGCGCCCGCGCGCAAGCCCGCGTAGAGCCCGCTCTTGAAGTGATCGCTCGGCGCGGCGCAAGCGAGGCCGCAGTGGGTCGTCTCGAGTGCCCTCAATTCACTGGTGACGCCGATGAGCAACAGTGTGCCGGTGGGGAATGCGTTGCCGGCGTTCGGGCCGAATCGAACCGTGTCGAGCAGACCCACGCCGAGCGCGTGTTCGCGATACACGTCCGGCACCTCGTTGCTGCCGAAGTATTCCGTGCCGGATTCGCCGTATGCCGCGGCTTCGAGCTCCGAGCTCGAGGGGGCCGAAGTGACCCGGGCCTCGGCCGGCGGCGGCTGATTCACGCTCATTGCGGCGATCGCAGCCGCCCCCAAAACACTGAACATCGCCCCTCTTCTGCAAGCGCCTTGCCACGCCGTCCAGCACGCGCGCGGTTAGTTGAACTGCCCGACGCTCAACGAGACGTGGCCTTGATACGCGGTCTCGCCGCTCAAGGTTTGAACCGCGCCGCCCAGACCGAGTGAAAGCGCGTGGCTCAGCCGATATTCGAGCGTCGCATCGCCGCGGAACACCCACCAATCTTGATCGAGGTGCACGCCGCCGTGAATCACGGTGCTGAACCCGCTGCCCAGCGCGAAGCCGCCGCCGATGTAGGCACCGGGGCGCACCGTCGTTTGAGCATCGTAGCTGCCGAAACCGAGGAGGAAATAGCCGTCATCGAGCGCGCCGAGCCGCAATGCGAGATCCGGAACGACGATGGTTCCGACCCCGAATGCCTTGCTCGATAAGGCATCGACCCCGACGCGTACCCCGAGCCAGTGAAAATCCCAGCCCACGCCCGCGCGCGCGCCGAACGTCCCGGCCGTCACCTGCGGAGCCTCGCAAAATTCCCCGCAGCGCGTGAGCGTGAGTGAGCTGAATTCCTGCGTCACACCGACGAACAACGCGGTGCCGCTCGGCGTCGTCCCGCCGTTCGCCCCGAGCCTCAGTGTGCCGAGGAGACCGGCTCCGATCGCGCTCTCGCGATAGTGCTCGACGCCGTCTCCCTCACCGAAGATCTCGTTCCCGAACTCGGTATAAATGGTGCTGTCGAGCTGCCATTGCGTGTGCGGGCTCGCTCGCTCATCCGACTCTTCGGCCCGGGCCAGAGTCGGCGTGAGGAGAGTCAGAGCTGCGACCACCCAAATCAAGTTGAAGCGCACGCTCGGGCATCTGCAATTTTGCGGCCAACGCTCAGCGTTGATAGGCGTACGCCGGGTTGCGATTTGTGTCCGCGCGCGCGAGGCGAAGCCAATCCGCGACGAACGGCTGAGTGCGCGCGGCTTCGCAATAGGCGGCGAGCTCCGGCGGAAGCTCCACATCATAGCTCGTGAAGCGCATGACCACGGGCGCGTAGAACGCATCCACCAAGCCGAAGCGGCCGCACAAGAACGGCCCACCGAACCGCTGCAAGCAATCCGACCAGAGCGAGCTCACGCGCGCGACTTCGGCGCGGACGGCCGCGCTCTGATAAAAGCCTGGATAGTGGGCTTGGATGTTCATCGGGAGCTGTTGGCGCAACGTGCTGAACCCCGAGTGCATCTCGGCCGCCGCGGAGCGCGCGTGCGCCCGAACGGCTTTGTCCCGTGGCCAGAGCTCGGCTTCGGGAAACTCCTCCGCCAAGTATTCCCCGATCGCGAGTGAATCCCACACCGCGACGGCTCCGTGCTGCAGCGCGGGGAGCAGACCGCTCGGCGAGCGCGCTTTCACTGCCGCGGCTTCCGGGTCGCCCACGTAGGCCGAGATCTCTCGGAAGGGCGCGCCGGTTTGGCGGACCGCGATGCCCGCCCGCATGGACCACGACGAGTGATTGTAGCCCCAAATAAATAGCTGAATTTCCCCGGACATCGCTCGCTTCTAGCCGACACCGGCGCGCCCGGCAAGGATGGTTGCATTGACAACTATTCCGGGAAGCGCCATGCTCCGATTCGAAGATGCGCGATCAGTTCGACGGCGACCAAATCGTTTTGGAAAACGCGTTGCCGTTCTTCTTGCACGGCGTTTACCAGCGCCTGCGCACGGTGACGTATCGCGAGTTCAATCAGCACGGCCTCGAGATCACGCCCGAGCACTGGATCGTGCTCGCCCGTCTATGGCAGCGGGATGCGCGCACCGTCTCGGATTTGAGCGAGAGCACGCAGCGGGATCGTCCGACCATGTCGCGGATCTTGGACAGCATGGAAGAGCGCGGGCTCCTGCGGCGCACCGTCGACGAGAAAGATGCGCGCACGCGCATCGTCGAGCTCACGCGCGAGGGCAAGGCATTGCGGAAGAAGCTCGTGCCGGTCGCGAAGAGCTTGGTCGCGCAGCTCGAAACCGGCATCCCAGAGAGTGATTTGCAGATCACGCGCCGTACGCTGCGGCGCATGTTCGAAAACTTAGGCTGACTCCGAGCGTCGCGGCATCCGGTCGCGGCGTTCGTTCGCGTTTATAGTTGTAATGACAATCAATTGGAGCCCTCGAATGACCCGAAATTTCGTAGCCTATGATCTCGCGACGGCGCCGGCTGCGGCGCGACCGTTTTTGGAACAGAACCTAAAGTTGTTCGGCGCGATTCCGCCGCCGCTCGCGCGTTACGCGGTCTCGCCGCTCACGCTCGAAACCGCGCTCGCCGGACTCACCGCGTTCGAGCGCACGTCACTCGCGTCGCTCGAACGCGAGGTGCTGGCGATGGTGATGGGGCGCAAGAACGGTTGCGAGTTCTGCCTCAGCTTGCATCGCCGCTTGCTCGGGTTCATGGACGCGCCGCCGGGCCTCGCCGATGCGCTCGAACGCGGCGAGCCGCTCGGCAATCCGCGGCTGGAAGCCGTACGCAGCTTCGTGCTCGCCGTGCTCGAGCGCGCGGGTGACGTCAGTGCGAGCGAGTGGCAAGCGTTCCTGGATGCGGGTTTCGATCGCGCGGCCGCGCTCGAAATCGTGGTCGGCATCGCGACGTACACGCTGACCACGTTCGCGAATCGTCTGGTCGAAGCGCCGCTGGGTTGAGGCGGGGGTGGGAGCTTTCGGGCCCTGCGCTGGCTGGATCGCTCGGCCGCTCGCGCGTTTTGCAACGCGACTGGCGCCTGTTCGGTCAGATCTTGTTGGCTCCGCCTCTCGTTCTAAAACCGTGATCAGCCGCGCAAGTCTGGAGCTTGGTATTATTTCCGTGCATCTGGCCCAGGCTCTTGGCGCGCGCCCTGGCGCGAACAGAGAAGAGAATGAGCGTGCATACGGCGCCGTCACTGCGCGAGTGCGCTCGTGGCGGGCGCTGGACTCTCGTTCGGCGGGCGCACCGTCACTTCCACGTGCTCATAACCGAGCGCGCGCACCACGCCTTCGACGGCGCGGCGTGCGTTCTCGCTCGCTCGGCTGAGCAAGCCTGCTTGCACGGCGGCGTTCACGAGCGTGCGCTCGGCTTCTTGTCGAGCGCGCGTCTCGAGATTCTCCTGGCGTTTGGCGAGCGCGCCGGTGCGACGCGTGTGCACGTAGGTCTTGTCGTTGTCGAGCTCGGCGTGAAAGACCTCGGGCGCGGGCAGCGTGATCTTCGCTGTTTTCGCGCTCGGATCCGCGCTCACGTCATTCGTGGTCAGCTTTTGCAGATCGACGCCGGCGGTCACGTTCGCCACCGCGACGAGCAAGATCGCGTCTTCGGTTTGCAGCAAGCCGAACAGTTGCGCTTGCTTGTCGCTCAAATCGATCACGCGCTCCATGTGGAACGAAGCGCTTTCGAGGCGCGCCAAATCCTTCACGGCAACGAGCACATCCGGTGTCGGTCGCACGATCGTGACGCTCGAGCTGAGCGGCGGGATCACGGGCAGCGCCGGCGCCGCGCAACTCTTCGTCAGCAAGAACCCAACCAACAGCCCCGCGCCCGCCACACTCGCGAGCACAATCGCGCCGAGCGGCAAGACCTGTTTCGGCTCGGGCAGCATGCTGTCAGTCATGCGAACCGCGATTCTAGCGCGTCGCGGCTCGTCTCCCTACGAGCCGCGCGCGCGAAATGGCAAACTCAGCCTGAAATCAGCGCGAAATCAGGTCCCGGCCGGGAAGATCTTCTGCACGATGCCCGACATTTGCTTCACGGTGTCCGCCGTCATGCCGGTCGCCGGGTGCGGCCACGCGAAGCTGCGCGAGACGACTTGATTGCAGCTGAAGGAGACGAGCACATCGTTCGGTGCGGTGCCGACGGTGGAGGTGAAGCTCAAACCCACCTCCGCGTAGAAGACGTTCGGCGCGCAGCGCGCGTCCGCGTTGTCGAAGCTGTTCTTGTCGCCGAGCAGCTTGCCGAGGCTATCCTTGAGATCTGGATCGAGCACTTGCGTTTGGCTCAAGATGCGAAAGTCGTGGAAGCGCGGCGTGGTGTCCGTGGCTGGCGTGATCGCGGCGGCGCCGCCCGGCAAGAGCCCCGGCGGGATCAATTGCGAGAGGCCCGCGGCGCCTTGCGAAATCCAAGTTTGCACTTCGGCGGGCAAGCCCGGGATCAACGCGCCTGGCGCCGCGGGGGTAGCGCCCGGCACGGCCGCCGGCGGCTCGTAGTTCTGGAGGCGATACGCAGTGACGTTCGCGGTCTTGAGCTGATCGAAGGGAGCAGCCGGTGCGCTCGCACACCCCGAGAGTGTGGCGATCGTGGCGGCAGCAGCGAGGGTGAGCGACGAAGTTTTGAGCATAAGCTCCTCAGTAGCCCTGAAAAGCGCTGGCGCCAAGTCGATCGCGCGCAGCATCGCTCGTAAAATAAGAGTAAATACGAGGCCATGGCTCGCGTTCTCGTGGCTGGTGGTAGCGGTTTGATCGGGCGCGCGTTGGTGGCCGAGCTCATCCGTCGCAACGACCAGGTGACGGTGCTCACGCGCGGCGATGCGGGCACACGAAATGGCGTGCGCAGCGTGAGTTGGGATCCGAGCGATCTGGCGAGCGCGCGCCTCGCTGAGTCGTACGACGCGGTCGTCAACCTCGCGGGTGAGCAGGCCGTGGGCGTGCGCTACAGCGAGCGCACGAAGGATCGCATCTTGAAGAGCCGCGTCGACAGCACCGCGTGGCTCGTGCGCGCGATGGAGCGCGCGGAGACGAAGCCGCGCGTGTTCGTCGCGGGCTCGGCCATCGGTTACTACGGTTCGAACCAGAGCGAGGCGCGCGTGGACGAGAGCGCGCCCGCGGGGGGTGATTTCCTCGCGCTCGTGTGCATCGCGTGGGAAGGCGCGGCGGAGCGCGCCGAATCCTTCGGCGTGCGCGTGGTGCGCGCGCGCACGGGCATCGTGCTCTCGGAGCAAGGCGGCGCGCTCGAAGCGATGGCGCGCCCGTTCCGCATGTTCGTCGGTGGCCCGATCGGCAGCGGCGCGCAAGGCCTATCTTGGATCCATTTGGAGGACGAGGTGCGCGCGCTGATTCACTGCTCGGACCACGAATCCGTGCGCGGGCCTGTGAACCTGTGCGCGCCGAACCCGGTTTCGAATGCCGAAGCGAGCCGCCTGATCGGGGAAATCCTGCATCGCCCGGCGAAGCTGAAAGCCCGGGGTTTTGCGCTGAAAATGCTATTCGGTGAGGGCGCGGAGCCGCTGCTCGGCGGGCAGTGGGGCGTGCCGCGCGCGCTCGAACGAGCCGGGTTCACGTTTCGCTACACCGACGCACGCGCGGCGCTCGCAGCCACCTTGAAGCCCTGACTCTCGCGGTCGCGCTCTGCAATATTCTGCAATGAACGGGTAACGCGCGACACACGGCCGCACCGAAGAGTGACAGCACGGGCTCACGTTCGACGGAGCTCGCGCGAAAAGCAATCAACGCCGTCCACTCTCGGAGCTTCACGATGCGCGATCACGATCACGACCAACCGTTCGAGCAAGGCCTGCTTCACGATCTCGAGGTGCTGAACACGCTCGCCAATCGGCGACGAGTGCTGCGCTGGCTCGCGGCGGCGAGCGCAGCGTCCATGGTTCCGCTCCTCGGTTGCTCGGGCAGCACAGAGCTCGAGGACGCGAGCGGCACCGCGGGCGCGAGCGGCAACGCCGGCGCGAGCACGAGTAGCGCGGCAGGCACGACGAGCAGCGCCGGTGAATCGACCAGCGCGAGCGGCGGTTCCACGAGCGGCGAATGCAGCCAAATTCCCGAGGAAACCGCGGGCCCATATCCGGGCGACGGCTCGAATGGCCCGAACGCGCTCACGCAAAGCGGCATCGTGCGCGACGACATCACGACGAGCTTCGGCTCGCTCTCGGGCACCGCAGCAGGCATCCCGCTGAAAGTCGAGCTCACGATCGTGAACGCGAGCGGATGCGCGCCGCTCGCGGGCTATGCCGTTTACATTTGGCACTGCGATCGCGACGGCAATTACTCGCTGTACACGGCCGCAGACCAAAACTACTTGCGCGGTGTGCAAGAGACGGACGCGGACGGCACCGTCACGTTCACGACGATCTACCCCGCGTGTTATTCCGGGCGTTGGCCGCACATTCATTTCGAGGTGTACAAGAGCCTCGAAGAAGCGACTGCCGCGGGCGCCAAAGTCGCGACTTCGCAGCTGGCCATGCCAGACGCGCAGAACCAAGCCGTGTTCGCCACGACCGGCTACGAGAAGAGCATCACGAACTACGCGCAAGTGAGCCTCGCGACGGACATGGTCTTCAGCGACGGCGCGACCAGCGAAACGCCGACCCTCAGCGGCAGCGTCAGCGCGGGCTACGTGGCCTCGCTCACGGTCGGCGTCAGCGCCTGAAGAATGCCGACGGCTCAGCTCGGGCCGAAGCCGTTTTCGTCGTCCTCGGGCCGTTCATTCGTCGGGATGCGGTAGCTCTCGTTCAGCCAATTTCCGAGATCCACCAGCTTGCACCGAGGCGAGCAGAACGGGCGCGGCTCGAAGTCATCCGGCGCGTTTTCCAGCACGGTTTTGCAGATCGGGCAGACGATGCGCACGGCCCGATTCTAGCGCACTCGCGCGCGATTTCGAGCCCGACTCGCTGCGCGCGGCGCGAAATTTGAGGTACTTTGCGCCTCGTCGGATGGCTCAGGATCTGTTGCTCGAAATTGGGGTGGAAGAGTTGCCGGCGTCGTTCGTCGCGGAGGCCGTGGCGGCGCTGCCCGGCTTGTTCGCGGCGCGCGCGAGAGAGCTGCGCATCGCGCACGGCGAAGTGCGTGCGCTCGGTACGCCGCGTCGCTTGGCGCTGTTGGTGAGTGATGTCGCCGAGGCACAACCCGACCTCGACGAAGAAGTGCTCGGCCCGCCCGCGCGCGTCGCGTTCGACCCCGACGGCAAACCGACGAAGGCCGCGCTCGCGTTCGCGACGAAGATCCACCTCGCTCCCGAGTCGCTCACGCGCAAGCTGACGGACAAAGGCGAATACGTGGTCGGACGCCGTGTCGAACGCGGCGCGCCGACGGCTTCGCTCATGCCCAGTTTGCTCGCCGAGGTGTGCGGCAAAATCCCATTCCGGAAATCGATGCGCTGGTCGGACATCGAGACGCCGTTCGGGCGCCCCGTGCGCTGGCTGATCGGTTTGCTCGGCAGCGCAGAGCTCGGCTTCGAGTTCGCGGGCCAACGCTCGGGCCGCATTTCGTTCGGGCATCGCTTTCTCGCGCCTGCCGCGATCACGATCGAAACGCCGAGCACGTACGTGGCAGCGCTTCGCGCCGCGCACGTGCTCGTGGATCCGGTCGAACGCAAAGCCGTGATGGTCGAGCGCTTGCTCGCCGCCGCGACGGCCGTCGACGGTGTGTTGATCGAGGACGCCTTTTTGGTCGAAGAAAATGCGTCGCTCGTGGAAGAGCCGGCGGTCGTCGCGGGCGGGTTCGACGCTGCGTTTTTGGCCCTGCCTGAGCGCGTGATCTTGGACGTCGCCAAGGGGCATCAGCGCTACTTCGGCGTGCGTGACGGCGCGGGCAAGCTGCTCCCGAACTACCTCGCCGTCGTCGGCACTGCGCTCGAGCCCGAGAATATTCGGCGCGGCAACGATCGCGTGATGCGCGCGCGCCTCGCCGACGCAAAGTTTTTCTACGACGAGGATCTGAAGGTCCCGCTCGCGCAGCGCCGCCCGGATTTGGACGGCATCTTGTTCCACAAACGGCTCGGCAGCGTGGGCGACAAAGTGCGCCGGCTCGAAGCGCTGGTCGCGAGCTTGGGCGCGCTGCTCGGCCTCGATGCGGGCGCGATCGCCGTCGCGCGCGAAGGCGCGGGCCTGGCAAAGTGTGATTTGGTGTCGCTGATGGTGCGTGAGCTGCCCGAACTGCAAGGCGAGATGGGCGCTGCGTACGGGCTCGCGCAAGGCCTGAATCCCGCGGTCGCGGCGGTGATCGCGCAACACTACCTGCCGCGCGGCGCCGACGACGCGATCGCGACCGACGACGCGGGCGCGCTCGTGGCGCTCGCAGATCGGCTCGACACGCTCGTCGGCTGCTTCGCGATCGGGCTCTTGCCGACCGGCGCGGCGGACCCGCTCGCGCTCCGTCGCGCGGCGATCGGGCTCTTGCGCACGCTGCTCGCCAAGCATTGGCGGCTCGGGCTTTCCGAGGCGATCCACGCCGCATATCGTAGCTTCGTCGGCGTGAAGCTCGATCTCGGCGCGGACGCCACGGCCGACAAACTGGTCGGCTATTTGCGGCAGCGCTTGCGCGGCGTGCTCAGCGAGCCGACGGATGTGGTCGACGCCTGCGTCGCCGCTTCTGCCGACGATCCGTACGACGTCGCGCTGCGCGCCGCAGCGCTCGCGCAGATCGAAGAGAGCGTGCGCGCTTCGGTGGGCGAGGTGTTCAAGCGCGCGGCGAACATCGCGAAAGATGCGCCCGCGGGCGAGCTCCAGGCGCCGAGCGCGGTGCAAAGCGAGGTGCACCCGAGCGAACAGCGCGTGTTCGACGCGTTTCAAAGCCTTTCAGCCGCGCTCGACGGCAGCTCTGCCGCTGATTACGAGCGCGCGCTCGGCGCGATCGCGGCGTTCGCGCCTGCGCTCGCGCAATTCTTCGAAGACGTGTTCGTGATGGTCGAGGATGCGCGCGTGCGTGACAATCGCCTGCGTCTGATGCGCGACATTCACCGCGCGTGCTCGCGCTTCGCGAACTTCAATCTGCTCGTCAAAGCCTGAGCGAAGCGCCGTCACGCGCACTCTCCCCCCAAAAAAAGAAAGGCCGAAATTGTAGGAATTTCGGCCTTTCTACGGGCTGGAAACGCGGCGCGCGCCGCGCCCGCTCACTGCATGGGCGGGATGGTCGGGAACTCGTGCTTCTCGGTCGGCAAGAGGTTGCCGCGCGGCTGCCCGATGCTCGTCAAGAGCTCGTTGAACCACGGCAAGTTCGTGTCGAACGGCTTGCCGCCCTTGATGCGCGGGAACTCGATCGCGCGCAAGCGATTGCCGTGATCTTCGTCGTGGCCGATGACGCCGCTCTCGCCGCGCAGGCCGCATTCCACGGCGTGGTCGACCATGCTCTGGATGATGCGGAGATCCTGCGAATTCGCCGCGGCGGCGCGCGCGAAGTAGCCGGACTTTTGCACCAGCGTTTTTTCCGCGCCGAGCAGCTTCGAGAATTGCTTGGAGAACCAAGCCCCGACGTTGACCGCGTCGAGCTTGTAGTGCCCGAACGCATCGCGCGGCACTTCTTCGCCCTTCGCTTCCATCTCTTTCACGATCTCGTTCACGCACGCGCCCTCGGATACGAACAAGTTCACGCAATCTTGCTCGTCCATCACGGCGCGCAGGCGCTTGGCTTCACCCTCGAGGTCGAAGTCCATCTCCGGGATGTACACCGCGTCCACATCCTTGTGCGCGAGCGCGAGGTTGAAGCTCGGCAAAAAGTCCGGGTTGTGCAGGCGTTCGCGGTAGAGCTTCGCCGTGTAGGCCGTGAGCCAGCCGCAATTTCGGCCCATCACCTCGTGCACGATCAGCATGCGCGGGTTCGCGGACTGCTCGTTCACGATGTTTTCGAAGTAAATCGCGCCTTGCTCCGCGGCCGTCCAAGCGCCGAGCGATTGACGGATCGGGTACACGTCGTTGTCGATCGTCTTCGGCAAACCGACGACGGTGAGCTTGTAATCGTGCTCTTTGAGGAACGCGGCGAGATCCGCGGCCGTCGTGTTCGTGTCGTCACCGCCGACGGTGTGCAGGATCGTGACGCCGTCTTTGGTCAGCTGGCGCGCCGCGACTTCGAGCGGGTTCTCGCCTTCTTTGACCAAGCCGCGCTTCACGCAATCCTTCGCGTTCGTGAGCTTCACGCGGCTGTTGCCGATCGGGCTACCGCCGTGCTTGTGCAGCACGCTCGCGCCCGCGCGCACTTCCGGCGTGACCGGCACGCTCTTGCCGAGCAAGAGCCCTTTGTAGCCGCCGAGATAACCGATGATTTCGATCTCGGGCGCGAGCTCCGAATAACGCTCGATCAACCCACCGACGGCGGACGAGAGACACGGCGCGAGGCCGCCTGCAGTCAAGATTGCGACTTTTTGTTTTTGCTGGCTCACGAACGACACTCCTGAGGATGGTCGGGCAGGGAGGTACGAGATTCCGCGAGAAACGCCAACGAAATAAATTCGTACTGAGTATGCCGCGGCGCAGCAGACAAAAAGGGCAGAAATTCGGCCGCGAAATAGGGCAGAGAGCGCGGCAATCAGCAGGGCTGCCCCCGACCCGTCGGTCCTCGGCTGCTACGCAGCCTGCGGGCCGCCGACCACCCCCAAATCGCCTGCAAGAGCAGGCTCAGGGGGTGGTATCGCGGCTCGCGGAAGTAAGTCCCGATTGGGACTTACAAACTGACTCGTCCCCAAAAAACGAAGACGAGTAAGTCCCGATCGGGACTTACAAGAATCGGTTCTCCGAGCGCTCGTCTTTTCGCGCCGGCCCGCGCGCGAACGGCTTTCGCGCCGGCGCGCGCGAAGGGCGTGGGCCGGATCCGGGCAACTCCAACAGCCGCCTGCCCGGAAATAAAACAACGCCACCGATTCGCGCGGCTGATCACGGTCTTAGAAAGATGGGCGGCCACGTTAGAACGGACCGAACAGGCGCCCGTCGCGTTGCAAAACGCGCGAGTGGCCAGACGCCCCTGCGAGCGCAGGGCCAAATATCATCCCTCAGTCCGTGAGCGCGCCCCGAGCCGCCTCGACGGTGCTGTCGATATCTTCCTCGGTATGCGCGAGTGACACGAACGCAGCCTCGAACTGCGACGGCGGCCAATATACCCCGCGGGTGACGAGGCCGCGGTGCCAAGTGCCGAAGCGCTTGGTATCCGAGGCTTTCGCGTCGGTCCACGAGCGCACGGGGCCGCGGTGAAAAAACAGGGTGAGCATCGAGCCCACGCGCTGCACGACGCCGGGCGTATCGGTGTCGCGCAGCACGCGCTCGAGCCCGGTTTGGAGGCGCGAGCCGAGCGCTTCGAGGCGCGCGTAAGAATCGTCGGTGAGTTCGGCGAGCGTGGCGAGGCCTGCGGCGACGGCGATCGGATTGCCGCTGAGCGTGCCCGCTTGGTACACCGGACCGAGCGGCGCGCCCTTCTCCATGACGTCACGGCGACCGCCGTAAGCCGCGAGCGGCATGCCGCCACCGATGATCTTTCCGAGCGCCGTGA
>FTDA01000675.1_pt1 | contig 12622 bp, 12 predicted proteins | sample 1639731 | NCBI WGS metagenome assembly FTDA01 (sample SAMEA3914869, study PRJEB12502) | metagenome | biome: forest; material: soil | place: USA | collected 2012-03-12 | depth 0.1 m
CTTGCCGTCGCTCGGTCTCTCGCCCGGCGATCCCCAACAACGCAGCGTGCTCCCGTCTACGCCCTTCGCGCGGCCGCCGCACGATTCGCACGATTGGGTTTTGGACTTTCACGGCTACGTACTCTTACCGTTCAACGCCGGCTTCCATGATCGCGAAAATCCGGCCTCCGGCCAGAGCTCGACCGCGATTCACACTCCGCCGCTGATCCCGCAGGATTTACGCTCGTTCAACTACGTCGGCGTGGTGCCGAATCCGTGGGTGCAGCTCGATTTCACGTACGGCAACTCCGTCGTTTCTGCGACTGCCATCCTCGCCGCACGCACGCTGAGTGACGCCGCTGGCTTGTACAACCCCGTCGATCAACTGGGCGTCAATGACGCGTATCTCGACGTCAATCTCTCCGGCCCGCTCAAGCTCCCGGTCGAGCTCAAAGTAGGCGCGTTCACCGGCCGTTACGGCGCGATGGGCGAGTGGGACGCCGGTCGCTACGGCACGCCGCTAATCGCGCAAACCAACTCGATCGGCGAGCAGCTCAACGCCGCGCTCAAAATCGACAAGACGACGCTCGTCGTCGAGCAAGGCATCGGCGGCCAGCTCGGCCGCCCACCGACTGGCGTGGTGCCCGAAGGTTGGAATGATTTTGCGTACACCAACGTCGGCGCAAGCTTCGTGAACCACATTCACGTCGGGCTCGGCTACGACGATGTCGCGACGCTCGGCTTGCACTACCTCACCGCGTGGAGCCAAGACGACCAAGCCTCGCACGATCTGATCCCGGATGGTCGCATCACCGTCATCGGCGCGGACGCGCGCATCACGTCGAAGCGCCTCGGCCATTTGTACTTGGGCGCAGCGCACGTGCAGGCGACCAACTCCGCAACCGTTGCCGGCATCATCGAGGTGCTCAATGCGCGCGGTGGTCCGGAGCTAATCAGCCAGTATTTAGGCCCCGCCAGCGGCGGTGATGGCCAGCTGACGAACCTCGGCGCGCAATATGATTTGAGCCTGTCACGTCTTTTGTACGGCGAGCGCTTCAAAGGCAATAGCCCGGACTTGATGCTCAGTCTCTTCGGCGTCACCACGGACGTGAGCAGTAAAGACAAAGCGTACGACAACGTGCGCAAGATCAAAGTCGGCGCAGAAGCGACGTATGGCTTGCTGTCGTGGTTCGGCGTATCGGCGCGCGTGGACCGCGTCGCGCCGAACACGGAGAAGGGCACCGAGAGCTTCACCATCCTCTCGCCGAGGCTGTTGTTCCACACGGATTGGTACAGCCGTGACGAGTTCGTGCTGCAGTACTCGCACTTTTCGTACGGCAAAAACGTAGTCGTCGAGAACGGCTTTCCGCCGGTGCCCGACCCAACCGTGAGCCCGGACCGCGACGTGATCTCGCTGTCCGGCACTTTTTGGTGGTGAGCATGCGGCGCTGCGCTCTCACCCTCTCGATTTGCGCGCTCGCGCTCGGCGTTGCGGCGTGCGGCCCGAACATCGCGCTGCCCGCGCCTGCGCCCGATTGCGCTGCGGGTGACGGCTACACCGTCTCGAACGTATTCGTCGACGGCACGAAATTGAGCGACGGCCAGGGACCCTCGAACGGCTTCGATTTCGCCGATAGCACGCCGAATTCCACGCTTTTTTGGGGTGAGCTCACGGTCGACGGCACCGAGACGTGCGGCACGACGCGCGTGCTCGATCTGCAATGCATGCACCACGACGACTACGGCGGCTCGTTCTTCTTTCTGATCGCCGGGTTCGGTTCGAGCGCAGGCGTCGATGCCAGCAAAGCGACGGGCATCTCGTTCTGGGCGCGCAGCCCAGACGCACAGGACGATAAAGGCGCGACCATTTTTCTGACGGACGACAGTACCGATCCACTCGCGAAGATTTGCACGACGCCCGTGGCCGTCGATCAAATCACGAACGGCGGTAGCCCGACCAATTCGACCACCACGGCGCCGTCCGGCACCAACGCCTCTCAGACGCCGGGCTTCGCTTATCAACCCACCGATTGTTACAACGACTTTCGCTACGTGATCCGATTCACGACGACGTGGACGCTTTACCAGATTCCGTTTTCTCAGTTCTACCAATTGCAGCAAGTCAATTACGAGCCGAACGGGCTCAACAGCGCGAGCCTGTGGGAATTCTATTTCCAGATTCCGAAAGAGGCTCACTTCGAGCTGTGGCTGGATCAGCTCGGATTTTATCAAGCTACGTCCGCAAGCGCGGGCCCATGATCGGAGAAAAACCATGAAATCACGCTCAGAAATCGTGCAAATCTCGCTCGCCAGCCTCGCCGCCCTGGCCGTGTGCGCGGCCGCCGCGTGCAGCACTACGGATGCCGGTGACGATAGCTCCGCGGGCAGCGGCGGCACCAGCGTGGTGGGCTCTGGCGGCGCAAGCTCGGTCGCCGGTAGCTCGACGAGCAGTGGTGGTACTGCTTCCGGTACCGCTGGTAGCAGCGCAGGCGGCGGCGCCGCGCCGATGGGCACCGCGTGCCCCGCGCCCACCACGGCCACGTTGTTCGACTTCACGGCGGTCGACGGCGGAGATGGCACGAGTTTCGGTGATTTCACGCCGACCGTGTTTTCCGGCAGCATCTACAGCTATCCGGACACGCTCACGAGCGACACGACGATGGGCAGTCTGCACTTGAGCGGAATGGTGTCCGACTATTCGGGCATCGGGATTGGATTCAACAAATGCAATCTGGTCGATCTCTCGGCGTATGACGGCATCACGTTCACGGTCTCGGGCTCGGTCGCTGCTGCGGGCACTGCAGCGAATACGATCACGTTGATCGTCGGGACTGCGGCGGATGACATCGAGTCGAGCTGGCTCAACTCACACAAAGCGACGGCGACCACCGCAGATGTCGATCCGAGCTTTGGCCGCTGTGTGCCCGCGGGCACCAATCAATACGACGGCACGTGCGCGACGCCGCAATACGTCGCGACCGTCACGGCGACCGCGACGCCAGTGACCGTAAAATGGGCCGATCTGACGGGTGGCAAGCCGAGCGCGACCGTGAATCCCAAAGAGATCACGTCGATCGCTTGGGTGATTCCGCCGCCCGTTGGCGCGGGCACGCCTTCGCCGACGCCGTACGCGCTCGATCTCACGATCGACGACATCGCGTTCACGCCAGCCGCAAAGTGAGCCTGTCATGAGCCGAGCTGGATTTTCGCGAGCGTTCGTGCTCGCGGCACTGGGCGGGCTCGCGGCGTGCATCGGGCCTGCCGGCGGCCCGCTCGCGAGCTCGAACAACGCGAACAACGCGAGCGCGAGCACGCCGCTCAAGCCGGACGCGAACGGTCAGGCGCTAGTTTGGAACGGTGAAGGCGTCGGCTCGAGCGCAAAGTCGTGGACAGGCTGCGGCAAGAAAGACGTGCCGTGCAGGACGACGTTCGTCGCCTTGCCCGGCGTCGGTCACGAAGGCAGCACCGGGCTGCGTTTGCATGGTGAAGGCGCGGATTGGATCGGGGGCGGCTGGAATTGGTTCGGTTGGTGGCCGCAAAACGCCGGCTACGATCTGAGTGGTTTCAAGCGGCTGACGTTTTGGTTCCGGCTCGAAGCCAAAACCCCGGCGGATGCGCCGGATCCCGCCGCGCTCACGCTCATGATCAACGCCTCGACCGGCGACAAGAAGCAGTCCGAGGCCGTGATCCTGACCAAGTACGAGCCGAAGGCGTTCGACGGCAATTGGCACCGAATCGTCATCCCGCTGTCGGACTTCCTGAGCGGCAAAGGTGCGGGCTTCAACGCGAAAAACGCCTGGGAATTGGGCGTTTCAACGTGGTCGAACGACGAGAAGAACTTCAACCTCTACTTCGACGATCTCGCATTCGCGATGTAGCGGGCCGCGGGCTGGCGAAGGGGGGCGGATTGACGTAGATCATCCGCCCCGCCATGCACAAGATTTTCATCGACGGTCGTGAAGGCACCACGGGTCTCCAAATTCAGGAGCGGCTCGAGGGGCGTCGTGACGTCGAGCTGTGCGACATTGCGCCGGAGCTGCGCAAAGATCCGGCGGCGCGCAAAGCGCTGATCAACCAAGTCGACTTCGTGATCACGTGCTTGCCGGATGCGGCCGCCAAAGAATCCGCGAGCCTGCTCGAGAATCCGCGCACGCGCTTGATCGATCCTTCGAGCGCGCATCGCGTCGATCCGAGCTTCGCGTACGGCTTTCCGGAGCTGAATTCGACGCAGCGCGAGCGCGTGCGCAAAGCGACTCGTGTGTCGGTGCCCGGTTGCCACGCGACGGGCTTTCTCGCGGCGATCGTGCCGTTGATCGAGCGCGGTCTCGTGCAAAAAGACTATCCCGTCGTGGCGCACTCGCTCACGGGCTTCAGCGGCGCGGGCAAGAAAACAATCGCCGTCTACGAGTCGGCGACGGGTGAGGCTGCAGAGCGCTTGCGTGGCTCGCGCCCCTATGGGCTCGCGCTCAAGCACAAGCATTTGCCCGAGATGCAAGCCTACGCGGGGCTCACCAGCGCGCCCTTCTTCGAGCCGGTGATCGGGCATTTCTACAAAGGCATGCTCGTGTCGGTGCCGCTGTTCACGCGCCTCTTGCCGAAGAAAGTGACGCCGCGCGACGTGCACGAGGTGCTGAGCGGTCATTACCAAGGCGAGCGCTTCATCTCGGTGCAACCGCTCGACGCGACGGCCCTGCTCGATGACGGCGCGTATTTGAGCCCACAAGAGTGCAATGGCACCAATCGACTCGAGCTATTCGTGTTTGGGCATGAGGAGCAGATCCTGGTCGTGGCGCGGCTCGATAACCTCGGTAAGGGGGCGAGCGGCGCGGCGGTGCAATGTTTGAATCTGATGCTCGGCGCTGGAGAGGCCCAAGGACTCTGAGCACTGGCGCACGCGCGCTGCCGCGAGGCGACCCAGAACCACCAATCTCGAGCTTGTCTTCGTGCTCGGAGCCGGTTTTTCGCGCCCGAGCGCCCTCTCGCGGCGGACGAGTAGGTCCCGATCCGGACCTACAACCGTGCGCGAATGACCCAGGCGTCGGGTGAGCGAGCGACCGGGCCGAGGCGCTCACTGATGCGAGACGACGACGCTGTAGATCTCGATCTCGGAATTTACCGTCGTGCTCACGGCGCCGCCAGTCGCCTTTTGGTCGTAGTCGCCGACTTTGAAGTAGAAGCTGCTCGTGAGCGTGTCTGCGCTCGGAGTCTTGGTGTAGCGGACTTTGCCGTTCACGGTCACGGTGAGGACGTTCTTCGTGAGCGACATCACGAAGGTGTATCGGGTATCGAGCGGGATGCTGACGCCGAGGTCCACTGGGGCGTCGCCTTGCCCTTTGGCCTCTTCGTAGAACAGCTTCATGCTGCCGCCGTTGCTGCTCGAGTATTGGAGCTCGGCCAGGGTGATGGCGTCAGTGCCGTTGAAGACTTGGGCAATCGTGCAGCTCGTGCACTTGACGGCCTTGCCCACGACCGTCATGGTGTTGGTCGCGGACGGCTTCCATAACACCTGGGAGTTATCGGATTTGGATTCGCGCATTTCCGTGCGCGGGTGCACCGAGCCGTTCGTGTGAATGCCGGTGATTGGATCCATGAACATCTGACCGCCGTCACTCGCGGGATAGAAGTAAGCATCCTCGTAGCCCTCGAGCTTGCTGGGCGGGATGATGTCCGGGCTCGTGCCGCTGCCGGAAGGCAATTGCAGCTGCCAAATGGAATAGTCGAGCGCGAAGCCAGTCGCGGCGGCGCCGCCGGCGCCCGCGCTGCTCGACCCGGCAGTACCGATGCTCGCGCCGCCAACGCCGGCGCTGCTCGTGCCGCCGGAGCTTTCGCCGCCGGAGCTCGCGGCCGCCGCGCCACCTTCACTCGTGCCGCCTGCGGCAATCGCGCCACCCGCTCCTCTGCCGGCATCGCTGTTCTCCGCGCCGGAAGTGCCCGCTGCCGGAGCGCTCCCGCCGCTCTCGGCGCTGCTGCCCCCGTTGTTCCAGGCGCCTGCGGTCGCGCTCGGCGCATCGTCGGTCTCGTTCGTCGAGCCTGAGCACGCGGTCGTGAACAGGCAGACACCCAAACAGACTCGCGCGACGTTCATGATGATGTTCTCGGAAGAGCAAGTCTCGTTCCGAAGAGCCGCTGCGAGCGCGCAGACGAAATGTGCGTACCACGCGAGCTCGCGAATCGCGCGCAGACGAGGTGAGCTGAGCCGTTTCGTGCGCGTAGCACGCAGCGTGTGTATCCCTCGAGGTTTGGCTCAGTTGTTCCTGGAGTGTACGCACTGTGCAAGCGGAGGGCGCAGCTTTGGGACTTTGCTGCGGAACGACGCTCGAGCGTTCTCGTTGAGCGGAGGTAGGTGCATACGCACGTATGTACGCGCGAGGCGTCTCGTTCTGAGTCCGAGTGAGCGCAGCGCAGCGCGCTTGCAAACGAGCTCGCTCATTTTTTTTCTCTGACTCGCTTGCTCCAGATTTGCGCAACTTGGCCGTGAGAGCTGTGCGTGCACAGAGCACTCCGCGCCTTCACAGTCGGCGAGCGCGTGTGCGCCAACGATGCGGCACGTGCAAGGTAACTCTCGGGCGCGAGGTATTTCGAGGTTTTTGCCGCGCAAGGTTCGTCTCTCCGGCCATGCGCGGCGCGAATGGCTACAGTAAAGTCGGTCGAGATAGTGAGTCTGTACTGATGTGCTCGTAAATTAAATAGATTGTGTCAGTTGTTGATTCTACGTTACTGCAGCTTTCATGAAGAGCTCCGGTCTTGTTACGGTGATTGGGTTTTGTGCGGTCGTAGTAGGTTGTGGCGCCGCGGATAACGGTGCCACGCCGAGTGAAGGCGCCACCTGGTCTGCCCCGGTGGAAGTCGGCGAAGCGGGCGCAACGTCCGCGGATCCGGGTGAAGGCAACGTGGTCGAGCTGAGCGCGGAGGCACTCACGCTCAAGGGTTGGACGCTACAGCTGCCGAATCACACGGAAGTCTCCAGCATCAACAGCGATCATCAGCCATACTACTACAAGGCTGCGGACGGCGGCCGCGTGTTCATGGACCCTGCGAGCGGCATCACGACGGATGGCTCCGTCCATCCGCGCACCGAGTTGCACGAAGATGCCGCTTGGCGCAGCACGGGCACGAACACTTTGACGGTCACCGGCAAAGTGCTCCAAAGCAGCACCATTACCGTCGGCCAAGTCTTCAATGACGAGGACAAGATCACGCTCGCCGAGCTGCAGTATACGAGCGGCGGCTTCCGCGTGCTGTACGAAGAAGAAAAGGGCAACGCCGACCCGCCGAGCTCACTCGGTGGCAGCGTGCCCGTCGGTCAGAAGTACACGTTCACGATGGCGTACACCAAGGGCGAGCTCAAAATCACCGTGAACGGCCACACTTACACGCACAAGCCGAGCTCGAAAGTGTCCGGCAATCACTTTTACTTCAAAGTCGGCAACTACGATCAGAAGTCGACCAAAGCGACGACCGTGAGCAAAACTGTGCACTCACGCGTCGAGGATTACTCGGTTTCGGTGTCGCATAGTTGAGTGTGAACAGCGCAAAAGCGTGAACAGAGGGAAGGGGTGACGAGGAAGATCACTGCCCAGCAGGCTCCTAGTTGACCTTCGCGGCTCGCGTACGAACCGCGATCATTGCGCGCGGCTGCGTTTTTCTGAGCTCGCGCTGGGAGTGGAACGAACACTGTCGGTAAATAGCTTCAGCGCGCGGTCCCAGAGCGAAGCGCCTTTAAACGCGCGTTCAAATACCCCTTCACCGCGTCGTCAGTCGTGAGCCCGGCAGCGATGGTGAGTGCCTCGATCGCAGCGCTCGCGTCGCCCGAGCGCGCCAGCAGGTGGCCCTTTGCCGCCCAATACGGCTGATACGTAAGCATGCGCTTGTCCGACTCGAGTGGCGTCAGATCGCTCAGGGCGGCGCGCGCGCCGGCGACCTCGGCGAGCGCGACTGCTCGGTTGAGGATCACGACTGGAGAGCCCGTTAGTCGGAGCAAGTGATCGTAGAGCGCGACTATGGCCGGCCAATTCGAGATGCCCGTCAATCGCCGCGCGACGTGCGCGGATTGGATCGCGGCTTCGAGCTGGTAACGGCCGCTCGGTCCCGCGGCGTTTGCTTCGTGCAGCAGCGCTTCCGCGCGCGCGATTTCCGCGCTGTTCCACAGGCTCGTGTGCTGCTGTTCGAGGGGGACGAATGCGCCGACAACGTCGCGTCGGGCAGGGCGTCGGGCAGCGGTGTAGAGCATGAGCGCGAGCATGCCCTTCGCTTCGGGCTGATCCGGCAGCAGCGAGACGATCAGGCGACCGAGCCAGATCGCTTCATCGGCGAGCTCCGGCAGCGCGTCATCGCCAACCTCGCTCCAGCCTTTTGCATAAGCGGCGTAGATCGCGTCGAGCACGGAGGCCAAGCGCTCGGTCAGCTCCCCTGGATCCGGAACCCGAAATGGGATCCCAGCGTCGCGGATGCGGGCCTTGGCGCGAGAGAGTCGCTGACCCATCGTGGCTGGAGGCAAGAGAAACGCCGCTGCGATGTCCTCAGCCGTGAGGCCCAGGATGGTTTGCAGGATGAGCGGCGTGCGCATGCTCGGCTCGATTGCCGGGTGCGCGCACGCGAACATGAGGGCGAGGCGACTATCCGGGATCACGCTGCCTTCGCCGGAGAGCGCGTCGATTTCCTCCGCGATGAGCCGCACGTGCTCGACGCCGGCTTTGCGCGTTTGCTTTTGACGAAGCTCGTCGACTTGCCGACGTCGAGCCGCGGTGAGCAGCCACGCGTCGGGGTTGTCGGGGACGCCGTCGACGCGCCACGTGCGCAGCGCTGACGCAAACGCTTCGGCGAGCGCGTCTTCCGCGCCGGCGACATCGCGCGTGCGCGCTGCGAGAAATGCGACGAGACGGCCGTAACTCTCGCGCGCGACGCGCTCAGCGGTACGGCCGACCTCGTCCATGGCTCGCTCAACCCTTTGGGCCGGCTTTCGCGTCGACGACTGGACGGATCTCGATCGACCCGTACTTGCTCGAGGGGCAGCGCTTCGCCCAAGTGATGGCTTCGTCCAAGCTCGGGGCCTCGACGAAGAAGTAACCGGCGAACTGCTCCTTGGTGTCCGCGTAAGGGCCGTCGAGCACGTCGGTCTTGCCCGCGCTCGCTTGACGCACGGTGGTGGCGGCAGAGCTTGGTTGCAAGCGCTCGCCCGAGGACGAGCCCGCCGCTTTCGCGAGCGCTTCGTTGAAGGCGCCGTATTCGGCCCACAGCTCGCGCTGAGGGGCGGCGGCGAGAGCGGCTTCGTCGTGGTGAATCAGCATCATGAATCGCATGTCGGACAACTCCTGACTGGAACGTGGCGTTCCGATGCACCCATGACGGGCGAGCTTAGAGGATTTCGACAGGTCCATGCGGAAACCGACCGGCGCGGTCGAAATCGGCGTGGGCCATCCGTCATTGCTGCGAAGAAAGCCGGCTGAAGCACGGCCGCGACTCAAATGGAGGCATTCATGAACACGACCGCGAAGAAAATCGGTTACTGGACGACGACCGGGCTCTTGGTTTTCTCGATCGCGAGCGGAGGCCTGGCCGAGCTCGCACACCGACCGGAGACCATCGAGGGCATGAAGCTGCTCGGCTATCCAGTGTACTTCGTCGTGATCATCGGCTTCTGGAAGCTGCTCGCCTCGGTCGCGCTCGTGGCGCCGGGCTTCCCAGGCGTGAAGGAGTGGGCCTACGCGGGGATCTTCTTCAACATGACGGGAGCAGCCGTCTCTCACATCGTGAGTAGCAGCGCTCCGTGGCATGTGGCCGTCATGCTTGGTTTGACGGGCCTGACCGTTGCCTCATGGGCGCTGCGCCCACCGAGCCGAACGCTCGTGGGCCATGCCGCGAGCTACGAGCTGAAGCGCGACGAGCGGGCGGGCGCGGCACCGAGCGCATTTGTTGAGGATCACTCTGCGCCAGAATGATCCACGGCCCAAGTGATACGAAGCTCAGGAAACCGACGACATTCGCTGGCAGATGGTCGTAGCAATGTAGCTCCGTCGTCTGTCCGCGTAACAGGCGCGTGCCGCGCGGTCGGGCGCAACGAGCTAAGCTACTCTGATGGACTACACAGCGGCGATCGCCGAGTTGCTCTTACAGCACGGGTTCCGCCGCTTCATGATGTCTCGGAGCGCGGTTGGACACATTGCGCGTGGCTCGACTTGATACGGTGTGCTTCTTCGTGAAAGTGGTCCTCCCGTGTCACGCGGCGACCTCCCCAGTATCTCTCACCACCGCGAGATGCAACGAAGCCGCCACGCAGACCAACAGCGCCATCGGCACCAAGGCGAACGCGCCATCGCCCGCGAACAAGTGCGATGCCGTCGCGCCGACTAGATCGAATACGTAACCCGCATACGCCCACTCCGTGAGACGCCGCGATCCGCGCGCAAGTATCGCAATCGCACCGAGCATTTTTGCGAGTCCCAAGATCCGTAGCAAGTACAGCGGATAGCCGAGGTGAATAATCGTCGGTGCGGACTGAGCTGCGCCGCCAAAAAGAAGCTCGGGAATGCCGGATCCAGCCATTGGGATCAGGAATAGAAGAGTGAAAATCCAATATGCAATTCGGCGTGCCTGGGGCGTCACTCGTGCGCCTCTTTCTGGCTCACGGCAGCGAGTGGAAAGATCTCGTCTAGCGTGTAGATGCGGCGCACCTCGGGACCATCGAATGCGGATGCAACGAGTGCACGTGCGACCGTGCTCGCGGGGATTGGGCGCACTCTGCGCGCGATTCCGATGCTCGCCAGAGCATTGCCGACCCAGATGCCGGCGCTTTCGGCGAGCCGCGATCGATCACGCCGACCTTCGAGCAGGCTCGGGCGGAGGATGCGCAAGCGCATAAAGCCGAGCGCGCTCACGCCTTCATCGAGCTCGCCCTTCATGCGGGAGTATTCGGATCGAGCCCTTGCGTCGGCGCCACCGAACGAGACGAGCGCGAATGTCTCCACGCCATTTGCGACTGCTATCCGAGCGAAGTCGAGTGGGAACCGCACATCGACGACACGTTGCGCTGCGACGCTGCCCGCGGTGCGTCGAGTGGTCCCGAGGCACGAGAAAGCAATATCTCCTCGCACACGATCGGCGAACGTTTCGGGCTTTGCCAGATCGACGATCTGCTCCGTGAGCTTCGGCGAGCGGATGCTACCCGCGCGGCGACCGAAGGTGATGATGCGCTCGAAGCGCGTGTCAGACGCGAGCTCTTTCACGAGCTCGCGTCCGACGAGACCAGTCGCGCCGACGACGAGCGCGATCACGAGTCGCCGCCTTGAGCCGCATTCGAGACGGCTTCCCATTTTTCCCAGTTGCTCAGGCGCGCGGCGTATGTCGCTCGGAACTTCGCGATTGTCGTCGAGCCTAGCACCAAGCGCAGTGGCGGCTCGGCGGCGTCCACGGCTTGGAAGATAGCAGGAGCGGTGGCCGACGGATCGCCGGAGTCTGTCAGCTTGAACGAAGCGCGAATTGCTTGGCGAATCGGGTCGTAAGCTGCGATGGCTGGAGGTGATTGCACGGATGATCGGAACTCTGTTGTGAAGCTGCCCGGCTCGACGATGGTGACTTTGATCCCGAACGGAGCGACTTCGCCCGCGAGCGCTTCCGACATCGCCTCGATCGCAAACTTACTGGCCGTGTAGCTGCCGCCCGTCGGAAAAGCGATCACGCCACCGATGCTCGACACCGTCAGGATGTGACCGCTGCGCTGTGCTCGCAAAAACGGGAGCGCAGCCTGAATGACCGAGAGCGTGCCAAATATATTCGTGTCGAAGTTGGCTTTGGCTTGCTCGGGCTCGAGCTCCTCGATTGCGCCCATGTAGCCGTAACCCGCGTTGCACAACACGACGTCGAGGCGCCCGAAGTGTCGTTGCGCTCGCGCGACGGCTACGAACACCGCGGCGCGCTCCGTCACGTCGAGCGGGAGCACGAGCAACGCGTCGCCGTAGATCTCGGCGAGGTCTTGAAGCGCGTCCGGATTACGCGCGGTCGCCGCAACGCGGTCCCCGCGCCTGAGGGCAGCCTGCGTCCAAACACGACCAAATCCTCGCGCTGCACCCGTAACGAACCAAACCTTCGCTGACGACATTCGAGAGCCTCCGATTAGTGAAAATGCACTGAGTGCAATTAGTGACACCCGGTGCAAAAACGTCAAGAGAGCGGGGCTCTAAGCCATTAGAATCTATCGGAAATTGCTCGCATCGCGGAGCTCCAGGCGCCCCGTCCTCCCTGGCCGGGCTACGCTGCACCAGACTCACCGCGATGGACAAGACCGAGAAAGCCTCCGACGAGCTGCGCGAGCGCAAGCGACGAGTAACTCTCGATCGGATCGCGGAAGCCGGTCTGAAGCTCTTCGCCGAGCGCGGTTATGAAGCGACGACGCTCGATGACATCGCTGCCGCTTCCGGCATCTCGCGGCGCACCTTCTTCCATCACCTGAAGTCGAAAGAGGAAGTGCTCTTCGCGCACGAGAGCGGCAACTTCCCCCAATTTCTCGGGCCGACCTTCCTCGAGCAATCACCGCATCAGCCGCCGCTCGAAGCCGCTCGCAAAACGTTCGTGGCGCTCGCCTCCTTGTACGAGACCAAAGAGTCGATCCTGGCGGATCGGATCCTGCGCTCGGTCGAAACCCTCCGAC
>FTDA01001150.1_pt1 | contig 12617 bp, 11 predicted proteins | sample 1639731 | NCBI WGS metagenome assembly FTDA01 (sample SAMEA3914869, study PRJEB12502) | metagenome | biome: forest; material: soil | place: USA | collected 2012-03-12 | depth 0.1 m
CCTCTACTTCGAGCCGCTCACGCTCGAAGACGTGCTCAACATCTGCAAAGAAGAGGCGTCGAAGGGCGAGCTGCTCGGCGTGATCGTGCAGTTCGGCGGGCAGACGCCGCTGAAGCTCAGCGTGCCGCTCGAAAAAGCCGGCATCAAGCTGCTCGGTACTTCTGCGGACGCGATCGATCGCGCCGAAGATCGCGAACGCTTCGACGCGCTGCTCAGCAAGCTCGGCCTGAAGCGTCCGCGCGCCGGCATCGCGCGTTCGCTCGAAGAAGCGCGCAAGATCGTCGCCGACATCGGCTTCCCGGTGCTCGTGCGTCCGAGCTACGTGCTCGGCGGTCGCGCGATGATGAATTGCTGGACAGACAGTGAGCTCGACGCTTACGTCGGTTTGGCAATCGACGCGGCGCGCGAAGAGGGCGGCTCGCAAACGCTGCTCATCGATCAATACCTGCGCAACGCGATCGAGGTCGACGTCGACGTGGTGTGTGATGGCAAGCGCGCGGTGATCGGCGGCGTGATGCAGCACATCGAAGAAGCCGGCGTGCACTCGGGCGACTCGACGAGCGTGCTCCCGCCGCACTCGCTCGAGAGCGTCGTCGTGGCGCAGATCGAGGACGAAGCGCGCAAGCTCGCGCTCGAGCTCGGCGTGGTCGGCCTGATGAACGTGCAATTCGCGGTCAAAGATCGCGAAGTGTACGTGCTCGAGGTGAATCCGCGCGCTTCGCGCACGGTGCCGTTCGTGGCCAAAGCCACCGGTCGTCCGCTCGCGAAAATTGCCGCAAAAGTCATGGTCGGGCGTTCGCTCGACGAGCTCAACGTGTTCGACCGCCCCTTGCCGCTGCATGTGGCCGTCAAAGAATCGGTGTTCCCGTTCCAGAAATTCCCGGGCGTCGACACGATCCTCGGTCCCGAGATGCGCTCGACCGGTGAGGTGATGGGCATCGCGGGCACGTTCCCGCTCGCGTTCAGCAAGTCGCTGGCGGCGTCGAGCGTGCGTTTGCCGGATCACGGCGTCGCGTTCATCAGCGTGAAGGACGATGACAAGGAGCTCGCGTGCCAAGTCGCGCGGCGCCTGCGTAACCTCGGCTTCTCGATCCTGGCGACCGGCGGCACCGCGGACGCCATCAAGCGCGCGCGCATTCGCGTCGAGCGCGTGAACAAAGTGCTCGAGGGCTCGCCGCACGTGGTCGATGCGATCCGCGAAGGTCGCGTGCAAGTCGTGATCAACACGACGCAAGGCGCGAAAGCGATCGCCGACAGCTACTCGATTCGTCGCAACGCGCTGCTCGCCAACGTGCCGTACTTCACGACCATGGCCGCAGGTGCCGCTGCGGTCGATGCGCTCGAAATGAGCGCGCTTTTGGCGAAGCGCGGCGAGCTCGTGAAGAGCCTGCAAGAGTGGCACGCGCGCTCGGCTGAAGCGGAATAATTCAACCATTCTGGATGGTTGGGGGTTCGGGTCGCCCCGCGGCGAGCTTTGCTACACTGCCGCGGGTGCGGCACCGCTATCCCTTCGAGGCGCTCCAATGGTTGCGCAAGAAGCGCGTGGATCGCGAAGCGGTCGCCGCGAGCGAACGAGCTGCGCGCACCGAGCGTGCACGCGCCGAAGAGCTGCGCGCGCAAGCAGCGCGTGAAGCGGCGCAGCACGAGCTCGCGTCGGTCGCGCGCGGAGAGCTCGAACGTTTGGACGAGGGCGGCGTGCGCGCCGGTGAGCTCGCGCAAGTCGGGGCTTGGGAGCGCGGCGCACGCAGCGAGATCGCGAACCGCGCGGCGCACGAGGCACGCGCGACCGCGGCGCATCGCACCGAGATCGCAGCCGAGCTCGTGGCACGCCGGGCGCTCGCGGTCGCGAGCAGCAAGGCCGATGTGATCGACGCGCATCGCGCCGAGTGGCAGGCCGAGCGCGTCGCCGCGGAAGAGCGCACGGCGGAAGAAATGGCAGTGGAGCAATGGACCGCGAAACGCTTTCCACGTCGCGATTGAGCGCGCGACGACGCGCGTGGTTCGTGCTGCCGCTCATCGCGTTGCTCGTCGACTGTGAGGCGCGTCAAGCGCCCGACGTGCCTTCGGCGAAATCGCCGCCATTTCAGGTCACCGCTTCGGCGAGCGCGCCGCCGCCGAAGCCGAGCGCGACGTTTTCACTCACGGATTTCCAGCCGCTACTCACGAAGCCCGAGCTCGCGAGCGTCGCCACGGCGCTCGACGCAGGCACGCCCGCGCAAGCAGCGCGGGTGCTCGAGGCTTGGCTCGCGAAATCGCCGCCTGCCACGGAAGAGCGATTTCGCTACGACTTTCTGCTCGCGCGCGTCCACGAGCAAGCCGGCGAATTCGCGCCTGCGCTCGTCGCTTATGGGCGCGTGGGCGGCGGGAATTCGTCGCTCGTGAACTACGCGCGCGTGGGCGAAGCGCGGATGTTGCTCGCGCTCGGCCGCGCGAAGGACGTGCCCACTCGGCTCGCCGAAGTGCCCGAGAGCGAGCCCGTGGCGCGGCTCAAATGGCCGGTGCTCGGCGAAGCCGCGCGTTTGAACGGCGATCGCGCGACGGCCATCGTCGCGTACACGCATGCGCTCGACGGAATGCCCGCTGGCTCCGACAAAGCCGAGCGCGAGGTCGCGTTCGCGGGCTTACTCTCGAACGGCGAAGCCTCCGATCTGCACACCGAAGAGCTCGTGCGCGCGCTCGAGCTCACGCGCCGAGCTCAAGACGAGCCGGGCGCTTCGCGCGCGACGCTCACGGCGGCCAAGAACCTCGAGACGCGCGTGCTCGCGCTCTTGCCCGAGCCGGCCCGGAGCCAGCACCAGCAGCGCGACGCGCAGGGGCTGCTCGACCACGTGCACGCGTTGCTCGACGCACGGCACTTCGACGAAGCCGAGCAAGCCGCCAACGATGCGATCGCTGCGTTGCCCGAAGGCGAACAGAAGGGCGCCCTCGGCTGTGAGCTGCAGTTTTCGCTGGGAAAATCGCTGTCCGCACGCAAGAGCTACGCCCGCGCAGGAGATGTGCTCGAGGCGCTCTTGAACGGCTGCACGGATCCGGATCTTCGCGCGCGGGCCGAGTTCATGGCCGGCAAGGCAGCGGCGAGCAACGGCGATCACATGCTGGCCGTGAAGCGGTTCGCTGCGCTCGAGCAAGAAGCGCCGAAGAACAGCCTCGCTGACGACGCGCGCTTGTACGGCGCGCTCTCGTACCTCGACCTCGGCGTGGAAGCGCGCTTCACCGAGCTCTTGAGCAGCATGCCGGACGACTATCCCGACGGCGATATGGTCGTCGAAGGCACGTTTCGCTTGGCGCTGCGTCGCGTCGATAAGCAGGATTGGGCGGGCGCGCTGCGCGTGCTCGAACGCGTGCTCGACAACAAGTTCAGCACCTCCGCGCGCGCCGCAGATTTCGCGGGCCGTGAGCGCTACTTCCACGCACGCGCGCTCGCCGCGACCGGCGAAAACGAACGCGCGCTCGGCGAGTACGAAGCGCTGCTCAAGGACCTGCCGCTTTCGTATTACATGCTCTGCGCGTACGGCGCACTGGCACAAGTCGACGAAGCGCGCGCTCGCGCCGCGCTCGATTCGGCGCTCGCTTCGGTTTCGACCGGTCCGGTCGTCGTGGTCAATCGCCCCGAATTTTCGGGGCTCGGCTTTGCGCGCGCGCTCGAGCTGTTCGGCGCCGGGGATTTGGACGACGGCGCGCGTGAGCTCGACGCGCTCGGGCTCGCGGACGGCACGCGACCCGAGCTCCTGTGGGGGTTGTCGAAGCTGTACGCCGAGGCCGGCTCAGTGAAGCTCTCGCATGCGGCCGCGCGGCGCGCGCTCTCCGCCTCGCCTTCTAATTGGCCCGCCGGGGTTTGGATCGACGCCTGGAAGCTCGCTTATCCCGCGCCCTATCACGACATCGTCGAACGCGAGGCCAAGCGCTCGAGCGTGAACCCCGCATTGATCTACGCGATCATGCGCGAAGAGTCGGCGTTCGATCCCGATGCGGAAAGTCCTGCCGACGCCTACGGCTTGATGCAGCTGATCGTGCCCACGGCCAGGACGATGGCGCGACCGCTCGGCTTGCCCGCGGATCGCAACGCGCTCAAGCGACCGAGCGTGAACGTCGCGCTCGGATCCAGCGTGCTCGCGAAATACGCCGCTGCCTTCCCAGAGAATTCGCTGCTCGCGATCCCCGCTTACAACGCGGGCCCGAACAATCCGCGGCGTTGGCTGCGCGAGCGGCCGAACGCAGACTTCGACATTTGGGTCGAGCTGATTCCGTTCGTGGAAACGCGGCGCTACGTGAAGCGCGTGCTCTCGAGCCGCGCGGCGTACGCATTTCTGTACCAGCGCGAGGATTTCGAGAGCTTCGCCAAGCTGCCGTCGAAGGTCGTGACGAACGAGCGTGATTGACGCCTCGCGTGCCCGGGCTAACGCTTCGCGCATGGCCATTCCGTCGACCATGCTCGCGCTCGGTACCGCGCTTCCCGCCTTTGAGCTGCCGGACACCGTGACCGGCAAGCAAATCTCTTCCGCTTCGCTCGCGGGCAAGCCGAGCGTCGTCTTCTTCATCTGCAATCATTGTCCGTACGTGAAGCACATTCGCGCCGGCATCGCCGACTTCGGGCGATTTTGCCAAGAGCGCGGCGTGGGCATGGTCGCCGTCAGCTCGAATGACGTCGCGACGTATCCGGCGGATTCACCGGAAGCGATGGCCGTCGAGGCGCGCACAGCCGGCTACGTATTTCCCTACCTGTACGATGAATCGCAAGCCGTCGCGCGCGCGTTCGACGCAGCGTGCACGCCGGATCTCTATATCTTCGATGCGCAAAGCAAGCTCGCGTATCGCGGTCAGTTCGACGCGGCGCGGCCGAAAAACAACGAACCCGTGACGGGGCGCGATGCGCGTGCCGCGGTCGAAGCTTTGCTCTCGGGCCACGCGCCGACGGCCGATCAAATCCCGAGCATCGGCTGCGGCATCAAATGGAAATCGGCCTGAGCTAAGCGCGCGCGAGGCGTGCCGGCGCCGTGCTGCCGAGCGCGTGCTCGCGCGCGATGCGCCGGAATTCGTCGAGCTGGTGCGCGACGCCGACGTTCCGCAGGTAGCCGAGATCGAGCGCAATCGTGCGCGCGGGCACGGTGTCGAGCGCGGGCACGTCCGGGTTTGCGAGCAGCAGATTGGCGACGTAAAGCGCGCTCGCCGCGTCGAACGAGTGCGAGCTCGGATCCGGCTCGAGGTGATGCGTCACCGCGTGCACGAGCCGAGTCGGCAGCCCCCACAACCCGAGCAGGTATCCGCCGAGCTCGGCGTGCGTCGCGCCGAACAGCTCGAGCTCGGCCTCGTACAGCGGGGTTTTGCCGCGCGCGCTCGTTTGCAGAGCGATCGAAAAACGCTGCGGCGCGCGCGCCGCGAGCACGAGCTGCCCGACATCTTGCAGCATGCCGGCGATCAGCACTGAATCGCCCTGCGCTTCGTGGCCGAGCAAGCGCTTCGCGAGCTGAGCTGCGGCCAGCGAACGCTTCTGCAGCGCGTCGATCGAAAAATCCGGCACGCTCTGCGAAACCGGGAACATCTTCGAGACCTCGACCGAGAGCACGATCGCTTTGATCATTTCGACGCCGAGAAACGCGACCGCGCCGCCGATCGAGCTCACGGGTCGCGGTAAGCCGTACAAGCCCGAGCTCACGAGCTGGAGCACGCGCGCGCTGAGCGCGACGTCTCGTTCGACGATTTCGGCGATCGTGCGCGAGCTCGTGTTCGAGCTCGTGAGCGCATTGCTGAGCTCGATGTACGTCCGCGGCGCCGACGGCAGCTCGTTGCTGCCGCCGACGAGTTGGCGCAATTCCGGCCGATCCAAGATCGCGCGCAAGGCGCACGCGCTCTCGAGCGTGCTCCGCAGCACTTGCGAATCGCACGGCTTGGCGATGAACTGATGCGCGTACGGTAGCGCCGTGCGCAGCACGTCGAGGCCGGTGTGCCCGGTCAGTAGAATGCGCACGACGCCAGGCTGCAGCTCTTGCACTCGACGAAGCAGCGCGGCCCCACTCATTTTCGGCATGTGCCCGTCGACCAAGATCACGTCGAACGGCGTGCGTTCGAGCAAGCGGACGGCTTCCTCGCCCGAGCTCAAGAAATGCAGCTCCCAGCCGGACTCGAGCGCATGCCGCTTCAACACGCGCTCGATGCTGCGCAAGATCAGCTCGTCGTCATCGACGAACAGAATGCGACGGACGCCTGCGTGTCCGCTGGTTCGGCGTTCGGAGGTCGGTGGGATCTCTCGAATTGCTGCGGTCATAGCCCCTGCGCCGAGGAACGGTTCGGCCAACGTACACTTGAGCAAAAACGCAACGAAAGCGCCAGGAACGGGTAATTTTTGTCGTAAGCTTGCCCGCGCCGTGAAGCTAGCTGAACGCACGTGGAGCCGAGCATGCAGGTTTGCGCTGCTTGGCTGCGCAGCGCTCGCGGTCTCGGTCGGCGCGGCTGCGCGTGCCGACGCGTCCAAGCCTCTGTTTCCGGTCGTCGATCTGCACGTCGATCTCTCGTATCAATACAACTTCGAGCAGCGGCCGTTCGCGCGCGGGACTGGGCAATTCTCGGTCGCCGCGCTCGAGCAAGGCGGCGTTGCCGGCGTGGTGCTGCCGCTGTTCGTGCCGCGTGATGCTTCGCCTTCGGGGCCGCGGCGCGAGGATCTCGAGCGGTCGTACCAACGCGTGAGTGAAGCGATCGCGCACACGCCGCCGTTCGCGCCCGCGGGTTGCTCGGCGCCGGGCGATCGCGTGCGCACGTTTTTCGCGTTCGAAGGCTCGGGACCGCTTGCCTCGACTCCGGACGCGCTCGCGACTTGGGCGAGCCGCGGGCTTCGCGTCGTCGGGCTCGTGCACACGTACGCCAACGAGCTGTCGAGCTCTTCCGGCGACGTGCCCGCGAAGACGTACGGGCTGACCGAGCTCGGTCGCGCCTTCGTGCGGCGCGCGTTCGCGCTCGGGCTCGTCATCGACGTTTCGCACGCCTCCGATCTCGCCGTGAGTGATGTGCTCACCCTCGCGAGTGAAACGCACGGCGTGGTCGTGGCCACGCACTCGAACGCGCGCGCGCTCGCCGATCATCCGCGCAACCTGACGGACGCAGAGCTCCGCGGAATCGCCGCGACCGGCGGCGTGATCGGCGTCAATTTTCACAGCCCTTTTTTGGCGCGCGGTCGCGCCGCCAAGCTGTCCGACGTCGTCTCGCAGATCGAACATTTGAAAGACATTGCCGGCGTCGAGCACGTCGCGATCGGTTCGGATTTCGAGGGCGACATTCACCCACCCGCGGAGCTCGCCGACGCGAGCCGTTTTCCCCGCCTTTCGCGCGCGCTCACGCGCGCGGGTTTCGATGACGCGAGCATCCGCAAGATCTTCGCGGAGAACGCCTTGCGCGTCCTGTGCCCCGAAGCGACTTCGCCCGCGAAGTGACGCGGCTTTACAGCGCTCGCGCGCTTTGATAGTGGCTGAAGCGCTCGGAAAATATCCATGGCCACGCTCGAAGCACGCTGTCTCGACGCATTCCCCACTTGGCTTCGTTCCCTCGCGGAAGATGCTCGCGCGCTCGCGGGCGTGCTCGAGCAGGCAGACGCGCCGAACACGCAGCGCAAAGCCGCCGCCGCCCTGAACTACCTGTTCAAGTCTCTGGATTTGATCCCGGACGGCCTCGAAGACTTGGGCTTCATCGACGACGCGTTCGTCGTGCGTGCGGCGGCTTCCGCTTTGAAAGAAGAAGCCGAGGCTGAGCTGTCCGCGGACGGAACCGGCGCGCTCGCGCGGCTCGCGGAAGAGGCGGAGCTCGTGCGTGAGTTCCTCGGTTCCGAATACACGCGCCTGGCCAAATACGTCGCAGGCCTGGAGCAAAGCTCCGCGCGCGGCCGCAGCGTGAGTGACATCTTGAGCGATGACGGCGTGCGCGCCGACTTCGTGCGTGAAGTGAAGCAGTGGGCGGAGAGCTACAGCGTGCCCGGCTTCTCGCGGGATGAGCGCAACTTGGTGAAGCTGCGCTCGTTCTTGCTCGCGAAGCTGCCGGCCTGAGCCGCGCTCAGCGCACGCCCAGGATTTCCGCTGCTTTTTCGCCCGCGACGGTTCGCGGCAAGTAGCTGTCGTCGAACGGGCGCGCGTGCTCGACGGTGCCGCCGTTCGCGACGCGCTCGAGATCGGCTGCGAGCGCCGCGGCCGAGGCGTAGCGATTGTCCGGGTTCTTGCGCATCGCCTTGAGCACGATGGCCTCGACGCTCGGCGAGAGATCGTCGCACAGCCACGAAGGCGGCGGCGCGGGCGAGGTGAGCTGGTGCCGCAAGAGCGTCGCGCTGAGCTTCAGATCGAACGGCAATTGACCGGTGAGCATGCGGAACATCACGACGCCGAGCGCGTACACGTCGGTGCGCGCGTCCATCGGATCGCCGAGCACTTGCTCCGGCGCCATGTATTGCGCGGTGCCGCGCACCGCGGGCACGTCGGTGGCTGGGCGCTGCCCGGTGACCTCGGCGAGCCCGAAATCCAAGATCTTGATTTGTTTGGGGGCGCCTGGCGCGGCCGTCAGATACAGATTTTCCGGCTTGATGTCGCAATGCACGATGCCTGCGGCGTGCAGTGCCCCGAGACCTGCCGCGGTTTGGCCCGCGAGCGCGAGCACCGAACGCACGGGCAAGGCGGACTTGCGATCCAACAAATCCGCGAGCAGTTCACCCTTCAGCACTTCCATCACGAGGTAGGGCGCGCCGATGTCCGGTTCACGCACGGCCAGTACACGCACTACGTTCGGGTGATCGACGTCGAGCGCCGCGCGCGAACCGATCAGGAAATGGCTGCGCAGCACGCTGCAGCGCGCGGCCTCGTCCGTGAGCACCTTGATCACGACGTCGTCTTCGCACAGCTCGTCCCAGCCGAGGTACACGCGCGCGGTGCCGCCCTTGTCCAAGTAGCGGTCGATCGTGTAACGCCCCGCCAGCAGCGGAGGCATCCGCGGCGTGTGCGTGGTCGGGCGAGGGCTCGACTTGGGCGCGGCTTCCGGCGCGATCGGCGTCACGCGCAGACCACGGCGAAAATCCGGGATTTCGAGCGGCAAGGGATGCGATGACAGCGCGGGCATGGCCTCGCCTTCGGGTAGACACTAGACCCGCGACCGAAGGCAAATTTCTGGCGTTTTTGGCGCGTTACGTCACACGTCGCGCGCCGAGCGCGAAGCACACGAACCCGGCGATGAGGCTCGCGCCGCCGAATGGGGTCACGAGACCGAGCACGCGCGGCGCGCCGAGCGCGAGCGCGTACAAGCTGCCCGCGAAGAGCGCGCTGCCCGCGAGTAAAAACCAACCCGCGAGCGAGCCGCCCGGCGTTTGGCGACGGAACAAGCCGAACAGCACCGTACCGAGCGCGCCGATGAACAAATAGCGCGTCGCAGTTTCCCAGGTCGCGAGCGCGCGTTCATCGACGCGGCCGCGCAGCGCGTGCGCGCCGAACGCTCCGAGCGCGACTCCGAGCGCCGCCGTGGCCGCACCGATGCTGATGAAGCTCGGCTTCACGAGCCGACCTCGACCCAAGCGTCATCGCCGTCGACTTCGACGCGAAACGACTCGAGCGCTTGCCCGACGCAAGGGCCGTAGTCGCACACGCCGTCTTCGACGCGGAAGAGCGCCGCGTGATTTTTGCAGAAGATGCGGTCCACGTCGGCAGCGTAGAAATGGCCGTCGCCCATGTCGAGATCGACGTGCCAGTGCGGGCAAATGTTGGCGTACGCGAACAGCGCCGAGCCGTGACGAATCAAAAAGCCTTCCAGCTTTTCTCCGTCACGGGTGAGCTCGAACACGCGCGCCGCGCCGTGGGGCAAGCCCACGGCGTTCAACACGCGGAGCCGATGCGCGGTCACGGGTCCGAAGCGCGCGCAGGTCCAGGCGTCGGCTGATTCGGCTCGTGCTCGCCGGAGGCCGCGATGAGCTCGTTCATCAGCTCACGGCACTCGGGTTTGCCCTTGAGATGGGTCATCAGCACGTTCGAAGCGTCGAAAAAGCTCTTCTCGAATTTCAGGCCTTCGCGTGCGCGCGCGGCGACCTTCTCGCGACCGGTCGCGAGATCTTCTTCCAGCGCTTCGGCGTAGCGCGCGAGCTGCCCGCGCAGCTCTTCGATTTGGCGGCGCAGATCCGCGGCGCTCGCTTCACGGCCGGTGCGGCGCGTCTCACGAGTTTTGAGCCACTGACGTTGCGCTTCGACCATCGCGTGCGCCGCGCCGGCTTGTTCGTACACGGCGCGCGAGCCGCGCCCTTCACGCTCCGCGCGATCGGCGTTCGCCACGCGCTCTTCCGCGATTTGTTCGGCGCGGTGCAGCTCGCGCCGCGCGGCTTCTTCTTCTTCGCCGTAGGCCGCCGCTTCGCGCAGCACGCGCGATTCTTCGTGCGCCAGCTCTTCCACTTTGCGGCCGATTTCGGCGCGGAGCGCGCGACCTCGGCGTTCGAGCGCTTCGAGCTTGCGCGTGTGACTCGCGACCTCGCCTTCGAGCCCGCTCGCTTTTGCGGAAACGTCCCACAGCGTCGCGAGCGCTTGCGCGACTTCGGGCGCCGCGTTCGCGGAAGGATAAGCGCGCGCGACCATGCGCGAGAACAAGCCTGCGCGACCGGGCCACTCGACGACGCCGGGCGTGCGCGGCGGCGGCGGCGGCGGCGGCGCTGCGGGCGCGGCTTCACCGCTGCCTTCTTTTTCCCACGACGCGCTCGGCAGCGAGCGCTGCAGCGCCTTCAGCTCTTCGAGCAAATGGTGGCCGTCGCGATAACGCTTGCGCGGATCCTTCTCCAGCAAGCGGAGCACGATGCGCTCGGCGGCTGGATGGCAATCCTTACGGATGCTGGTCGGGCGCGGCGCCGGCGCGGTGCGCTGCATCTCGAGCAGCGTGTCGCGATCGCTCGCGCGGAACGGGAGCTGGCCCGTGAGCATCTCGAAGAAGAGCACGCCGAGCGCGTACAAATCCGAGTGCGGCCCGGCTTGCTCGCCGCGCGCTTGCTCGGGAGACATGTACTCGGGCGTGCCGAAGACCGCGCCTTTCGGGGCCAAGCGCGGATCGTGCGCCAACGCCGCGAGCCCGAAGTCCAAGATCTTCACGAAATCTTTGCGACCGCCGCGGTGCGTGAGCAGGATGTTGTCGCTCTTCAAATCCCGATGCACGACGCCCAAATCGTGTGCGCGGGAGAGCGCGGCGCCCATTTGCTCGAGGATGTCGACGCCGCGGTTCAGCGGCATCGGCCCGTGCGCGAGCTCGTTCGAGAGCGGAGTGCCGACGAGGTACTCCATCACGAGGTACAGCTCGCCGTCGTCCGTCTCGCCGATGTCGTGGATGTCGATGATGTGAGCGTGGTCGACGCGATTGGCGGCGCGCGCTTCCCGCAACATCCACGCGCGCAGATGTGTCTCACCTCGGAGATCGGGGCGGATCAGCTTGACCGCGACCACGCGGTCGATGAGCACGTGCCGGGCGCGGTACACGATGCCCATGCCGCCCTCGCCGACGCGTGCTTCGAGGCGATAACGCCCCGCGATGACTTTGCCGAGCGCCGGATCGTCGGCCTTTTTGGTGCGCGGAGCCACTGCGGGCTTCTGCGGAGCGGGCTGTGCCATTTCTCGTCTAATCCCGTTGGGATGGACGGCTGAGATTAGCCGCAACCTAAGAGACTAGCACTACTAAGGGCTCGGCCCGCAACGGGCTTCCGCGCAGCAGATGACGGCCGAGCGGCGCGTCTTCGTCAGAACAAGAAATTTAGGACCGGGACGCGCACTTCAGTCGCTTGATTTACGCCGAACATCGCAAGCTCGGTTTTCGTGTAAACGTCGCGGATCTCGACGGCCGGGATATTGAGCGTCAACGCTTGCGCGGAAATGCCGATGAGCGCAGGTGGGGTGAGGTGGTAGTCGAGCGGCGGCAGCGTGCGTCGCGCGAGGCGATGCGAACGATGACGAGGAAGCGCGCTCGTGCTCGGAGTCGGCGTCGGCGCGGGCGGCGGTGTGGGTGAAGTCGTTCCGGCTGCGGGCGGCGACGTTTGCGGGCCGCTATCCGTACCCGCGGGCGCGTTCATGTTCGGCGGCGGCGGGTTCAGCGGCTGAGGGTTCATCGGTTGCGGCGGCTCCGCGACGGGCTCGTCTGCGGGGGCGCGATCTTGCGTGTAGCTTGCGGGCGGCTCGTACGCAGTCGCGCTCAGAACCGCAACAGCAGTCGGAATGGCAAAGGCCATCCCAGCGCCGAGCATCAACATGGGCACTTTCGGGTTGGCGTTGCGCTCGATGAAGTAGCCACCGATGCCGCCACCCACGGCGCCGACGCCGCCGCCGAGCACGTATGCCCAGGTCGGCTTCGTGTCGAACGCAGCTTCCGTGACGAGCACCACCTCTGCGCCGAGCAGCGCACCGCCGACCGCACCCTTACCGCTCGTCGAAACTTCGGACACGCCCGTCGCGTGTGCCGCCAAGGGCGTGAGCGCGAGCGACGCGAGCGTCAACGTGGCAAGGAACGAAGTCTGAAAGCGCATGGAATCCTCCGCGAGTGACCGTAAGTAGCTGGGTTGCCCGACCCGGCGCGAATGTTCGCGGAGCATAACAATGCACTCGGCCAGAACAAAGCGAGCGTCGCGAGGTCGACCGCAGGCC
>FTDA01001394.1_pt1 | contig 12613 bp, 14 predicted proteins | sample 1639731 | NCBI WGS metagenome assembly FTDA01 (sample SAMEA3914869, study PRJEB12502) | metagenome | biome: forest; material: soil | place: USA | collected 2012-03-12 | depth 0.1 m
GCTTGGTCTTGCGTCGAGAAGATGTTGCACGAAGTCCAGGTGACTTCGGCGCCCAGGTGCGTGAGGGTCTCGATCAAGACCGCCGTCTGAATCGTCATGTGCAAGCAGCCGGCGATGCGCGCGCCTTTCAGCGGCTTCTTCGCGCCGAACTCCTCGCGCAACGCCATCAAGCCCGGCATCTCGGTCTCGGCGATGGCGATCTCTTTGCGGCCCCAATCAGCCAGACCGATGTCCGCAACGCGGTAGTTTTTGCCTTCTTGCGTCGTGACTCCGCCTTTGCCTTTGCCGACCGCACCCGTTTCTTGAACGCTCTCCATGACCATCGTCTCCTTGTACTTGTCTCTCGAAAGGACCCGGCTCTACCGGGCGTGAATCGTTTTTTGCGCAGGCCGCTTGCCTGAGAGGAGCAGCCAGCTCAAGTGCCCGTCTACACTGTTTTGGAAGAGGCCGCGCGGCAGCTCCCTCGCCTGCACGTGCTCGAGCCCCGCTTCGAACGCGAAGGCTTCGAGCTCACGCGGATCGAAGCCCATCCATACATCCGCTTGGGCCTCACGCAATGCTTCGTCCGCGTGGCGCGCGTAGTCGAGGAGCAGCAGATTTCCGCCGGGGCGAAGCAGCGCGCTCAGCGCGCCCAGCGTTTCACGCGGCAACGGGGCGTGATGCAACACGCGTGCAGCGACGACCACGTCGGCTCCCTCCCCCACGCGCCGTTTCACTTCGGGATCTGCGATCTCGGCGGAGTAGAGCTCGACGTTGTCGTAGCCGCGCGCGAGCACACGCCGTTCGGCGCGCGCGAGCTGCGCCGCGCTGCGGTCGAGCGCGACCACGCGATCGAACGCGGGCGCGAGCACATCCAAGAGCGCGCCGTCACCGGTGCCCGCGTCGACGGCGAGCGCGCGGCGATCCAAGAGCGAAGCCAGCGCTGCGATGTACACCGGCAGCTCCGGCGCGAGCACGAGCGGCTCATCGGGCCGCTGCGGGCGCGCAAAGAACTCGCGTGTCTTTTGGTCGCGTGCGCGCACGATCGTCGCGATGCGCGCGAGCGAGCCATCGCGCTCGCACAGGGCGCGACCGGCGAGCAGCGCATCACACACGACGGGATCGGATTTCGCGGCGGCGTCGAGCCGCACGAGCGTGCGCGTGCCTTGCCGCCGTTCGGCCAAAAGCCCCGCTTGCCGCAGCGGCGCGGCGTGACGCGACAAGTTCGGCTGCGACTCACCGAGCAGATCGGCGAGCTCCCCGAGCGCCAGCTCTTCTTCGGCCGCGAGCGCCAATAACCGCAGGCGAAATGGCTCGCTCAGCAGCCGGTAGAGCTGCCAGCGCGCATCGAGCGGAGCCGCCTGGGTCATCGGTGCCGCTATATTTACAGATATTCGCAACTACGCAAGAATCATAAATCCAAGCCAATCTCATCACTTACAGGCCGAACGACCAACACTTCTCGGTCGGGTGCCTGCGATTCGCGTCGCAAAGAGGCACAGCCTTCGAGTTAAACTGAGACGATGGATCGGTTTCGTCGCTTCGACGAAGCGTACTACCACCGCTTCTACGAATCCCCGCAGACCCGCGTCGTCAGCCCCGAGGAGCACGCGAACCTCGCGAGCTTCGTGGTCGGGTTTGCACGCTGGAATCGCATCGAGCTGAAGAGCGTGCTCGATATCGGCGCAGGCATCGGCCTGTGGAAGCACTGGTTCGAGAAGCACGACAAAAGCATCTCGTACACGGGCACCGAGGTGAGCCAGGCGATGTGCAAGAAGCACGGCTTTCAGCATCGCGACATCGCTCGTTGGCGCGATCGCAAGAAGCACGACCTCATCATTTGCCAAGGCGTGCTCCAGTACTTGCCGGATCCGGACGTCGCGCCCGCGGTGGCAAACATCGCGGCGATGTCGCGCGGTTTGATCTACGTCGAGGTGACGACGCGCGGCGATCTGCGTGAACGCTGTGACACGACGCGCACCGATTCCGATATCTTCGTGCGCAACGGCTCGTACTACCGCGGCATCTTGGCCAAGCATTTGATCAGCGTCGGCGCGGGTCTGTGGTGGGTGAAGGACAAACCGCCGCCCTTCTACGAGCTGGAAATGGCGGGTTGAGCTTGGAAGCTCGCACTGCCGTCCGCGCCGTGATCGCCGTGGTGTGCTTGGGCGCAACCGTGCTCGGCCTGCTCAACACCTACGGCGATGACAGCGAAGTCAAAGCCCTCGCCGAAAAGACGGCGTGCGGCGCGCCGAGCTGCAGCGTGAGTCTGCTCCACGAAGCGCGCTCCGCGTTCACGCAGAGCTTCGGTTTTCAGACCTCGCTCGCCGAGAAAGGCAAAGCGAGCAAGAGCGCGAGCGTGGACGTCGAGTGCAAGCGCAAGCTGCTGCTCCTCGGCGACTACGAATGTGCGGTGACCAGCGGCGGGCTGCCTGGCGCGAGCGCTTCCGCGCAGTAGCCCAGACGACTAATTGCTCGGCTGCGCGGAGTCTTGCTCCAAGCGCGCGAGGAACTTCCGCACCTCGACGACGTCCCCGGCGTTCGGCAGCACGCCCAGGTAGCGCTGCAGATTCTCGATCGCCGCGCGCGGGGCGCCGAGCTTCGCGCACAAGTAGCCGTGATCGCGCAGCTCGTCCGTCACGTCGGGCATGAGATCGATCAGGCGATCGAGCACCAGCAAAAGACGCGGATAATCGCCCTGCGCCGCGTAGATCCCGCGCAGGTTCATGAGCATGCGCGCGACGATGTGCCGCACCGGAGTCGCGTCCAGCATCCCCTCCTGGAATTTCATCTTGCCCGCGACGCGTTTCAGGAGCTCGACCTGATCCCGACGCGTGAGCGTCGTGCCGCCTGCGAACGGGTCGACGATGACGCTGCCCTCCGCATCATCGATGCGCGCCAGGAAGTGGCCCGGGAACCCCACCCCGCTGGCATGCACGCCGGCCCGCTGCGCCACTTCCACGAACAATACCGTGAGGGTGATAGGGATGCCGCTCTTGCGCTCGAGCACGTCACTCAAGAACGAGTTGCGCGCGTCGTAGTAGTTGTCGGAATTGCCGCGAAAACCGCAACGAATGAAAAGGTGGTCACCGACTGCGCGCGCCTGCAGTGCGGCCGGCAGATCCGCGATGTGACGACGGCGCAGCGGCGCTGCGAGCTCCTCGAGCTTGTCGGCCTGAGCCTCGAAATCGAGCGCTGGGTAAGCATCGCGCGCGATCAAAAGCGCGCCGGTGAGTAAATCCAGCCGATCATCGGGACGGGCCGCGTACTGCCGAAAGTCCACGGCGCTAGTATACCGCGCGAGGGCGCATTACACTCGGCGAAATCGCAGCGCTTTTCCGGCCTTTCCCCCGCCGCTTTCACGAGCCGAGCCGAGCCCCGTCCGAGGTTCCCCGATGAAGATCGACGAAATCATGACCCGAAACGTGCGAGGCATTTCGCCCGAGGACACCTTGGGCACGGCTGCGCAGATCATGTGGGAGAACGACTGCGGCGCGGTTCCGGTGGTGGAAGCGGATGGGCGCCTCGTGGGCATCGTCACCGATCGCGACATCTGCATGGCCGCGCACCTGCAAGGGGCTCCGCTACATGACTCGCGGGTTACCAGCGCCATGGCGCGCGACGTGAAGACTTGCTCGCCCCGCGACACGCCCGCGACGGTGCAAGCGATCATGTCGCAGAACAAAATCCGGCGCGTTCCGGTGGTGGATGACCAGGGGCGCCTCGTGGGCATGATCACGCTCGGAGATCTGGCGTACCTCGTCGGGCGCGACGCCAACGGTGGGGACGGCATGACCTGGACGGCGGTCGCGCATACGCTCGCCGCCGTGAGCCAGCCGCGCTTTCCACGCTTCGCCGGCGGCTACTCCGATCGCTCCTCGAGCAGTCGCCAAAATTCGTCGAACGGCTGAGGCGAAGCGCGGAAACGCGCGCGCATGTGGTGCGTGCGAGCAATCGATCACTCTGGCCGTTTGGCCGAGCGAGCGCGAAGAAAGAGCTGTGCGTAGCCATTTTTATGGCGCCCGAACCGGGCTACGCTCGAACGCGACCGCCCGTTGAGGAGGCCCAGCCAATGACTTCGAGATTCCCCAAGCGCAACTCTTCTGGTTCCGTGCTGGCCGAGCTGTCGCAGCTGCGAGATGAGCTGCGGATCAAGCTGCATTTGGCAGGCCTCGAGGTGCGCGCGCAGTGGGAGAGCGTGGAGCCGAAGTTGCTCGGGCTCGAACGTTCGCTCGAACACCAAGGAGAAGGCGCGCTCGAAGCTGCCGGTGAGCTCGCCGTCGAGCTCGTGAAGGCATTCCGCGACTTGTCGGTGAAGAGCCCCGAAGGCGGCCCGAGCAAAGCGCCCGTGCACGACATCATGCGCGTGCGCGTGCATACCTGTAGTGTGGACGACACGCTGCACCGCGCCGCGCAGATCATGTGGGAAAAAGATTGCGGCTGTTTGCCAGTGGTCGACAGCACGCGCCACGTGCACGCCGTGATCACCGATCGCGACATCTGCATGGCCGCGCTGACGCAAGGCGTCCCGCTCGCTTCGACGCGCGTCGCGTCCGCGATGTCGCGCAGCTTGATCACGTGCTCTCCGGACGACAGCGTCGGCGCCGTGGAAGAGCTGATGCAGGACGAACAAATCCGCCGTGTCCCCGTGGTGGATGCGAACGGCGTGCTCATCGGCATGATTTCGGTCGGCGACATCGCGCGTTTCCTGCGTGGACGAGCGGCGCAAGCGCCCGCGAGCGCGGCGCAGTTCGTGGAGACGGTGGCCGCAATCAGCGAGCCGCGCGCGCGACCGTCCACGCCGCCGCCGGCGCCCTGAAACGTCGCGGCGGGCGCGCGGATTCCCGGCTCGGAACGGCCGCGACGGCCGTATTGCGCGCTTTACGCAAACCCGACACATCGCCAAAACATTAACGATTGCAGAGGGTTGAGCAGAACCCGGGCGATCGTCAACGTTTTCGAACTTGAATGTGACTTTCATTATCAGTACAGCTCCGCGTGTGAATCGCGGTCTGACTGTCTTTTGTTTTGGTTCTTTCGCACTGGCGCTCGGCGCGTGCTCCTCGAGCTCGGATAAACCCGACAACCCTTCGAGCACCGAAGGGCAGATCGACACGTCACTCACCATTTCCGACGTGCCGATCGCGACGACGACGGGTGAAGAGCAAGACGACTTCGCCGACGGGGATGTGCTCTTCGATTTGCCCGAGCGCAACGCGGACGGGCTCGGCCCGCTCTACACGCGCGACAACTGCGGCGCGTGCCACACGAACGCCGCGCGCGGCCCGGGCTTCGTGCAGAAGATGTCAGTGGTCGAGGCCGACGGCATCACCGCCGCAGCCGATCAATCCCTGCTCGCGTTCGGGCACACCGTGCACCCGCTCACGGTCGCGCCGGCCAAGACTCCGATCACGCCGCCCGACGATCCGAGCGTGCGCGTGACGACGCGCGTCGGGCCGCCGGTGCTCGGCCGCGGCTACATGGAAGCCGTCGCCGACTCCGAGATTCAACGCGTCGCCGACGCGCAGGCCGCGAGTGGCGGCCTCATCCAAGGGCGCATCAACCACGTGGTGTATGCCTCGCTGCCGAACCCGGACACGCGCTTTTTCACTTACAAACAGGGCGATACACTGATCGGTCGCTTCGGCATCAAGGCGCGCATCGGCACGCTCGATGATTTCACGGCGGATGCATTGAACGGCGACATGGGCATCACGAGCCCACTGCGCCCGACCGAGTTCCTGAACCCCGACGGGCTCACCGACGACGGTAAGCCGGGCATCGACATCACGGCTGACAGCGTGAACAGCCGCGCGATGTACATGCGCTTGCTCGCGATCCCCAAGCGCGCCGCTGGGCAAGACGCGGGCGCCGCGCTCTTCGCGCAGGTGCACTGCGACACGTGCCACGTGCCTTCGCTCCACACCCGCGCGGATTATCCGATCGCGGCGCTCGCCGACATCGACGCGCCCGTGTACACGGACTTCTTGCTCCACGACATGGGCGACGCGCTCGCCGACGGCATGGCCGACGGCGTCGACGGCGAAGCTCATTCGCGCGACATGCGCACGGCTCCGCTGATCGGCCTTCGCTTCAACCACACGTATCTGCACGACGGACGCGCGCTCACCATCGCCGATGCCATTGCCGCGCACGCGAGCAACGGTTCGGAGGCGAACGACGTGATCACTGCGTTCCAAGCACTTTCCCAGGACGAGCAAACCCAGCTCGTCGATTTCGTGACTTCGCTTTGAGGGTCATCGAACCCCTACCCAAGAAAGAATCGATCAGTGTCCTCTCTCCGTTCCTTCGGCGCCCGCGCCGGCGCTTCTCTCGTGCTTTTGTCTGCTCTCGCGAGTTTGTCGGGCTGCAGCAGCAGCGGCGATGACGCGACCAGCGTCGACATGATGCCGACCACCGAGGCTGGCGTCGTCACCGCGATGCGCGCCTCGATCTCGACCGACATCACCGCCTTGCAAAACGCGACGACCGCCATGGTGGCGGCTGCGCCCGCCGCGACCGATCGCGGCTGGGATCTGACCCAAGATCAAGACGCGCTCAACGCCACGATCGCGGCTTGGAAGGATGCGCGCACAGCGTACGAGCACATCGAAGGCGCGACCGCGCCGATCTTCTTCGACATCGATACGTCGATCGACGCTCGCTACGACGATTTCTTGGCGGCGCTGCCCAACGGCGACAACGATTTGTTCGACGACATGGGCGTGACCGGCCTGCACGCGGCCGAGCGCATCATGTACTCGAACGTGATTCCGCAACGCGTGATCACGTTCGAACAGACGCTGATGGGCTACGTGCCGGCCGCCTTCCCGAGCAACGGCACGGAAGCAACCGAGTTCAGGACCAAGCTCTTGCCGCGCATGGTCACCGACGCGAACACCCTGCAAGCAGGCTGGACGCCCGCCAACATCAACTTGAATGATGCCTTCGGCGGCCTCATCTCGCTGATGAACGAGCAGCAGGAAAAGGTGAACAAGGCGGCGACGGGCGAAGAAGAGTCGCGCTACTCGCAGCGCACGATGACCGACATTCGCGACAACCTCGAGGGCACGAAGAAGATCTATGCGCTGTTCTCGACCTGGTTGAAGACGAAGACGAGCACCGATCCGACGATGGACGGACCGACGATCGACGGCAAAGTCATGGCCGGCTTCGCGACGCTCGACGCGCTCTACTCGCAAACTCAGGGCGAAGCGATCCCCACCCCGCCGGACTCTTGGAGCGCAGAGAACCCGAGCGCGGCCGACCTTGCCACGGACTTCGGAAAGCTGTACTCGGGCATCCAAGCAGCCGTGGCCCACGATGATCCGAACTCCGTCGTTTACAACATGAACCAGGCAGCGACGATTTTCGGCTTCGCTCAGTTCACCGCTCAATGAACAGTCGCTCGATCACTCGCAGGCTGAGCCTCACGCTGCTCGCCGCGTTCGCTGCGGCGTGCGGAGGGAGCGGCGACAGCGGCGCGGCCGTCGATGGCGGCGACGTGTTCGTGGCCTTTTCCGGTGATTTTCAGGGCTTTCGCAGCTGGCAGTCTTTCGATGTCACTGCGGACGCCGCGCCGGGAACGGTGCACCCGGATGCGCAGTTGATCGAGTATTTGAACAAGCCGCCACCGCACGGAAGCACGGAGTTTCCGGTGGGCACCATCATCGTGAAGGAAGGGACGGACGGCGACGTCGTCGGTCGCCAGTACTTCGCGATGGTGAAGCGCGGTGGCGGTGAAAACGCGACAGGAGCCGTTGGCTGGGAGTGGTTCGAGCTCCGCAACTTGGACGCCAATGGCTCCGTCGGCATCGTGTGGCGCGGCGTAGGCCCGCCCGCGGGCGAAGTTTATGGCGGAGATCCGACAGCGGGCTGCAACACGTGCCACGTGGCTTGCGGCAATGACGCAGTGTGTGCGAAGGCGGTCCAACTTGCTCAGTTTTAAACGCGCGACGAGCGCATTGGTTTTGATTCTCGCGGGGGTCGGCATCACGCGCTCCGCGCACGCAAATCCGCGTGTTTTCCCGGTCACCTATACGGTCGATACGCTGCCGAAAGGCGAGCTCGAGCTCGAGCAATACGTCGATTACGTTCCTGTGCATCTCGGCGATAACTTCACTGGGACGCAGACTTGGTACGGCTCGACCGACTTTCAAACCGAGCTCGAGTTCGGCTTAACCTCGAAGCTAGAGCTGGGCATGTACGTGACGTTCGCGCCCAACCCACCGAGCAACTATAATCCGGTGCCCCCGCCGATCGAAGGCACCGGCCTCAAAGAGCGGCTCAAGTACCGTTTCGCCGAGGCCGGCGAATGGCCCGTCGATGTCGGCGTCTACGGCGAGCTGACCGAGAACGAGCGCGAGATCGAGCTCGAGGCGAAAATCCTGCTGGATCGACGCTTGGGACCGGTGCGGCTGTCGGGCAATCTCGTGGTCGAGCGCGAGTATTACTTCGTCCCGCAGCAGGATTGGGTGCTGAACCCGAGCGCGGGCGTCGCCGTCGAAGCGACTCCGGCGATCCAGCCCGGCGTCGAATCGTTCATGATCGCCGAATACAGTCATCCGAAGATCACGCCGCGCCCGTTCGAGCAAGGACCGCACGTGTACGTCGGACCGACACTGCTCAGCCAGTTCGGTCGGCTGTGGTGGTCGCTCGGCGCATATGCGCGCGTGACGGACACGAACCACACCCTGCAGCCGGTCGATTCATACGGCAATTTCTGGGTGCGCAGCGTGTTCGGCTACGAGCTCTGAGTGAGTCGATTTGCGGCTCGGCAGGATCCTGCTCTAGCGTGAGAGGCGGATGGGTCCTGCCGTGGTCGTGGACGTGCCGCCCGTGCAGGCGGCAGCGGCCGAGCGCGCGCTGGCGACGTGCAACGCGGCGCTCGGCAACGGCGCCTGCACGCTTGCCAATAGCGGCACGAGCGCGCGTTGGTACGCCGTCGTGCGTTTCGATCCCGAGCGCCAAGAAGTGCTCTCGATCCAGCTGTTCGAAGGCAATACCGACAGCCCGCGCATCGCGAGCAGTCAGCTCGAATTCAAAGATCGCGACACCGAGCTCGAGCGTTGGGCCTCGGCCGGCGTCGTTGTCGCGGCGCTCGTCGCCGCACAGACGGCAGCCGAGCCCGAGGTGAAACCGGAACCGGTTCCCGCTCCGGTGCCACCACCTCCGCCGCGACTGCCCGCACCGCCGCCGATCCCACCCCGCGTTCTGTCACCCGCGGCTTGGGTGCGTTTGGATCTCGGCGCGACCGGAGGCTCTGAGCTCGCGAACGGCACGCTGCGCTTCGGCCCGCTCGCTCGCCTCGGCCTAGCCTTCGAGGGTGCGCCGTTGTTCCTGTACGGCAGCGGCGCGTACACCGTGCGCGGCGCGGGCACACCGGATCTGACTTGGGTGACCGGCGCGCTCGGGCTCGGAGCCCATGTAGGTTTCGCCCAGCAACGACTCGCGCTCGAAGTCCGCGCCGAAGCAGTCCTCGAATCCGTGAGCATTCACGCCAGCAACGGCAGCCGCGCGGAGAACGCGAGCCGCACTCGGCTCGGCCCGCGTTTCGGCTTGGATTTCAGCGGTTATTTCGCAAAAAACCTGGGCCTCGTCGCCGGGCTCGAGGCGGCCGTGCTGCGCCCGCGCGTGGACATCAACGTCGAGGGCGCCGATCAGAGCGGCCTCACGCCGTTCAGTTGGGGGTTCATTTCTGCGGTCCGGTACGACTTTCGCTGACTGCTCGGGCAAAGCCGCCTCGACTAACCTCACGTGAGCGCTCAGGACCACTCGATCGTCGAGGAAAACCAGCTCGGAAAGCACAACTAGTGACAGGCCCGCATGACACTCCGTGCGATACTCGAGATTCCGATGGCTGAGCTCAAGCATCTGCGAGCTCTGGAAGGGGGCGCCGTGAGCGTCGCGCTGGAAGCGCACTCGGATGAGCACATCGTCCGCGGCCTGGTCGCAGGGGAAGAATGGGCGGCCGAAGCCCTGTACGATCGCTTGCAGCCGGTGGTCGACCGCGCGCTCCGCCGCGTGCTCCAAACGAACGGTGATGATCACGACGACCTGGCGCAGATCGTGTTCGAGCGCATCGTGCGCACGCTCACCGAGCGAAAGTTCGCCGGCGCGTGCAGCTTGTCGACGTGGGCCACCGCGATTGCCGCTCACGTCGGGATCGATGCGCTGCGTGCGCGCGTCCGCGAGCGGGCCGTGGTGTGGGAAGATCGCACGCGCAGTGACGAGCACGCTTCGCGCGTCTCGACCGGCAACCTCGAGCGTCAGCTGGAAGCGCGCGCGGAAATCGCGGAGCTACACAAAATCCTCGGCTCGATGGACGCGGCCCAAGCCGAAACCGTGCTCCTGCACGATGTGCACGGGCACGAGCTCAGCGAGATTGCGCTGATCATGGGCGTGTCCGTCGCTGCCGCGCAATCGCGCTTGGTGCGCGGCCGCAAAGAGCTTTTACGACGCGCGCGAGCGCGACTCGGGAGGTCGTCATGACCGACGACGCAGCAGAAGTCCGGCGCGTCCTCGCGCCCTTGCGAGATCGTCCGGTGAGCGTCGATGCCGAGCGCTTGGCCGCGCGGCGCGCGCGCGTGGTCGGCGCGCTGAAGCGGGATGTGCGGGCGTTCGCCGAAGAACGCAAAGCGCGTCCGCGTCGTCGCGCCGCGCTCGCGGTGCTGTCGCTCGCGGCCGCGGCTTCCTTGTTGGTGGGGGCGCGCTTTCTGACCCAGCACGGCGCGGGTCCGAGCCAAGTAGCGCTCACCTTCGTCGGCAGTGTGGGCGATACCGTCGCGGGCGTGAGCGCGCGGCACCTGCAAGCCGGAGAGAGCTTGAGCCAGGATCCGGGCGAGATTCAGACCGCGGAGCAAGGCTCGGCGGAGCTCGTGAATCAGGCCGGGCTCGGCCTGCATTTGGGCGCCGCGACGCGCGTTTCGCTCGCCGGGCTGGTCGGCGCGAACGCGAGCAAGAATCAAGTCGAGCTGCGCCAGGGCTCGGTCACCTGCAGCGTGCCGCATTTGGGCGACGGACAACGGTTCTCGGTCTCGACACCGGATGCTCGCGTCGTCGTGCACGGCACGGTGTTCTCGGTGCAAGTCGATGGCACGCGCAGCAGCGGCGCCGAGACGTGCGTGAAGGTGACGGACGGCGTCGTGATCGTGCAACACGGCGACGCGGAAACGGCGTTGAACGCCGGCGATAGCTGGGGCTGCGCCGGAAGCGCGACCGCCGCCACGCCGACCAACGACTCACTCACCTCGCCGAGCAACGCGACGCCGAGCACGGATGCGACGGACAGCGCGGACGCGACGGACGGCTCGAGTGAGCCGAGCCACGCCGTGCACTCCGGGCGCGTGAACGAGCGCGGCACGCTCGGCGACGAGAGTCGTTTGCTGCAGAACGCGCTCGCTTTCGAGCGGCTCGGCAACAAAGCCAAAGCGCAGAGCGAGCTCAATCGCTTGCTCAGCAAGTATCCGAGCTCGCCGCTCGCGCCCGAAGCGCGGCGTGCGCTGGCGCGGCTCGCGAGCGGCGCGGGGCAGTGACTTGAGCGGGCGGCGCGCAGCGTGGGCGCTGTGCGCGCCGCTCTTCGTCTTGCTCAGTGCGTGCAGCAGCGAGACGCGCGTGCGGCTGCTCGAGCCCGCCCTCGACGGCACCTCCGCGCCCACCGCGGACGCGAGCGCGGGCAGCGGCGGCTCACCGACGGAGGCCGGCGCGCCCGATGCGGGTGCCACCTCACCGCACTTGATTCACCGCTACAGCTTCGATGGTGAAGGCACGCACGTCGTCGATTCGATCGGCGGCGCCGACGGCAACCTGATGAACGGCGCCTCGCTCGACGGCTACGGCCACGCCACGCTCGACGGCAAAGACGACTACGTCAATCTGCCGAACGGCCTGATTTCCGGCCTCACCAACGCGACGATCATCGCTTGGCTCGCGTGGAACGGCGGTCCGTGCTGGCAGCGCGTGTTCGACTTCGGCAGCACGGATGCGGGAGAAGACATGGTCGGCAACGCGACCACGAGCGTGTTCGCGACTCCGCTGCGCTGCCCCGAAAACGGCCCGGCCACGGCCATCGAAACGACGAGCATCATGGGCTCGGTCGACGCGAACACCATGTTCCCTCAACTTGAGAACGCGCCCATCACCGTCGTGTTCGATGTGACCGGCGGCGAGCTGCGCCTGTACTCGAACCACGCCTTCATCGGCTCGGGCGCGGTCGAGCCGCTGTCCATGATCATGGACGTGAACGACTGGCTCGGTCAGTCGCAGTGGACGCAGGACGACCACCTGCGCGGCACCTACGACGAATTTCGGATCTACGACATCGCGCTCACCCCCGCGGAAGTCGCGGCCGTCGAGAGCGCCGGGCCGGACGCTGTCGCGCCCTGACCCGTCTCTCGTCGAGACCGAACGCTCGAGCCCGCAGAAAAACCCCGGTTTCGGCCGAAATCTGCCGGGTGAGCGCGGAGCCAACCCGGCGCAACTATTAGGGTTGCAATCAACGGCGAAACGACTACGTTCCGCGAGCCCTTCGGTCGGCGACCCCGATGCGATTGGCGGTCCGGGGCGTAGCGCAGCCTGGTTAGCGCACTTGACTGGGGGTCAAGGGGTCGGCGGTTCGAATCCGCCCGCCCCGACC
>FTDA01001295.1_pt1 | contig 12593 bp, 9 predicted proteins | sample 1639731 | NCBI WGS metagenome assembly FTDA01 (sample SAMEA3914869, study PRJEB12502) | metagenome | biome: forest; material: soil | place: USA | collected 2012-03-12 | depth 0.1 m
CATCAAAACCAAATCTCCAAATACTGATTCTCGATCTCGATCTCGATCTCGATCTCGATCTCGATCTCGATCTCGATCTCGATCTCGATCTCGATTGTCGAGTGCGGCTGTGCGCGCGATGCGTCGAATTCGCACAGCGAGTGTTGCATCGAAACGCGAGTGAGAGCGGCGCGCGAGTACGCGCGATGCGCACGCACGATTCGCGCGCAAGCGTCGTCGATCAGAAGCTGCGTGGTGAATGTGCGGCTGCGAGCTCGAGCGGAGAGCGCTTGTTGCGCTCACCCTCGTGAGTTATTCTCGAAGCAACATGAACGCGCTTCGCTCGCTGTGCTTCGGGTCGCTGGGGATTTTTGCGTGTGCTATCGCGTGTGGCGGCAGTGATGCGGGTTCGAGTAGCGAGGCGAGCGGCGGCGCGAGCGCGAGCGCGGGCACGAGCGGCGCTGGGATTGGGACCGCAGGCGCGCTGTCCGCGAGCGGCGGCCGATTGGGGACGAGCGGAGCGGCGGGCACTGCTGGCGCGGCGGCGAACGCGGGCTCGAGCAGTGGCGGCAGCTTCGCGAGCGGTGGCGACGGCGCCAATGGCGGGAGCGCGAACGGCGGCGATGACGCCGGTGGCGCGGCGCAAAGCGGCGGGCAAGGCGGCGCGAGCGCGGGCAGCGCCGGCTCCGCGCAGGGCGGCGCCGCGGGCGCGAGCAGCGGCTTGGATCCGACGAAAACTCCGGGAAAGAACTTCGATCTTTCGCACTTCCAGCTGCAATTGCCGATCGCGGACGGCACCAATGTGAAGACGATCACGAGCGCTCAGCTCGCGACGTACACGTCCGATTATTTCTACACGGCCACGGACGGCGCGATGACGTTCTGGTGTCCAGTCACCGGCGCGCACACGGCGAACACCGAATATCCTCGCTCGGAGCTGCGCGAAACTGCAGTCGGCGGAGACTGGCAGATCAGCGGGAAGCACTCGCTCACGGCGCGCTTCAAGGTGACGAAGACGCCACCGGGCAATAAAGGCATGATCATCGGCCAAGTGCACGGCAACAAGACGGACGGCACTGCGGAAGTGCTGAAGCTCGAGTGGATGACGAGCAACGCCATCATCGCTTCCGTCGAAGAGAACAACAGCCCCGCCACGCAGCAGAACCTCCCGCTCGGCAACTACACCCTCGGGAGTGAGTACACGTACCTGATTCAACTCGAGAACAGCACGCTCACGGTCACGATTCAGGATGATCAAGGCGGCTCGAAATCGATCACGAGCCCGTACACCGCGGCCTCCTGGAAGGAAGACACGTACTACTTCAAGCTCGGGGATTACGTGCAGGTGAACACGGGCGCGGACACGGACGGCGGGCGCGTGTCGTTTTATTCGTTCACTATTACCCACGGGTGATGAGCTCCGCTCGGGTGCGAGCGGAATTGTGTGTCCGAGTCGCCGAGCGGCGCGCAGTTTGAGACTGTGTGCGCGTTTTTTGAGCGGGTCTGCGCGAAGTTTTTCGGGGCTCGCGACATAAAGCAGCGATGACCGCTCGCTCGCTACGTCCGCTGTTTTCGCTCTCGTTCGCGCTCGGCCTGAGTTTGTGGGGCTGCTCTTCGAGCAGCTCGAACGCTGATTCGCCCGCGCAAGGCGGCTCGGGCGCGAGAGCCAGCTCGAGCGGCGCCGCCGCGGGCGCGAGCGCGCAGGGCGCCGCGTCCGGAGCTGGTGGCGCATCGGCACAAGCGGGGCAGAGCAGTGGGACGGCGGGACACGGCGCCGTAAACGGCGGCACCGGCTCCGTCGGTACGGGAGGTGAAAACGCGTTCGCCGGCAGTGGCGGCGGAGGCTCGAGCGGGAGCGGCACTGCGGGCAGCGTCAACGCGGGCGGGAGCACGGGCACATCGGGCGCGTGCGGTCCGACGAACACGACTCGTCACCCCTTTGGGTGTAATTTCGGCTGGGGCATCGCAGATCCGGGCACCTCGCTCGCGAGTTACTCGTACTTGCAGCTCGTTTCTTATTGGGTGGATTCGTCGATCAGCGCGGCCGGCACGTACACGACGTGCAACGGCTGTAAATGGCTGCAGAGTGAGGTCGCGCCGACGAAGCTCGTGCCCGCGTATTACGCGTACATCATCGGATTTCTCGCGCATTCGAACGGCATCGTGGACGGCAATCAGACGGGCGCGCAGAAGCTCACGACGGACGGCGCCGCGCTGATCAAATCCAAGCGCCAAGCGATCATCGATGCGTACAGCTGGTACGCGAAGCAGACCTACGCCGCGTGGCCGACGAAGCCGCTCGTCTGGCTACTGGAGGGGGATTTCGTGCAGTACGCGGATTCCGGACAATCGAGCCCGCTCACGATGGCGGAGCTCGGCCAGCTCGCGAGCGACATCACTTGCGCGATCAAGAGCAACATGCCGAACGCGGTGGTCGCGATCGATCAATCTTCTTGGAACGCGGACGACGTGACGAACAGCTACTGGGCCGCGATGAACGACGTGAACTACGATCTGGTCTGGACGACCGGCGTCGGCAACAACGGCGGCTTCCTCGACGGCGCCGCGAACAGCAGCACGTACAACGCGAAGACCGCGACGTATTCCTACCTGCATCAGCTCACGGGGCGCTCGATCTTGGTCGACACCAGCGCGGGCGCTTCCGCTGCGGGCGACAGTTGGTCGACCGCGAGCGCCTCGGATTTGAACGCGCGCATCAGTGAAGGCGTGCTCGCTGCGAATATCTCCGGCACCGCGCCGAACGGGCTGCAGAGCAACATCGCCAAGCTGTCCGGCTTGAACGCGATCCCGGCCTGTCCGTGAACGCGGATTTGGCCTGAATTTTCCGTGAATGGCGACCCGCGTCGCGCGCGGGTGTAGCGTGCTCGGCATGCGTCGTCTTTGGGCTTCGGGGTGTGCGCTCGGCGTGTGCTTCGCGTTTCTTTCGGGGTGCTCGACGACTTCGGGCAAGCTCAAGGCGCGTTATGCGCGCGAGCAAGGCTGCTCGGAGGACCGCGTGTTCGTCGTGGACGAAAGCGGCACCGTGTACCGCGCGAGCGGCTGCGGCAGCGAGACCGAGTACGTCTGCGAGAGCTTCGCCGGCTTGGGCGACAGCGCTTCACGCTGCAGCATTCGCGGCGCGAATCCGCGCGTTCCGACGGGCGATCCGCCGCCGCAAAATACGTATCGCCCCGAATACTCGCCGCCGAAATGAGCTACGGCTCGGGCGCCCGCGACCAGGTGAACGTGCCCTGCGCGCGCCGCTGCAAGGCGCGTCCTGCGGCGGCGCGCTCGGTCGAAAGAGTGGGCGCATGCCACTCCCCGACGCGCGCCAAGTGACGGCTGAGCAAGATGCACACCCACATGCGAAACGGGCGCCAGGCCTCGGCGTGGCGCGTGAGCGTCTCGAACGTCGCGGATTCGAGGCGATAGGCGTGCGCAAAACCGTGCAGCACGCGCGGCTCGGCGAGCGGCAATCCGTCGGGCGGCGCGGCGCCGCGGAAGTAAATCAGGCTCGCGACCCACGGGCCCACGCCGCGCAAGGTTTGCAGCTCGGCGAGCGCGCGCGTTTCACCGAGGCCGCGCAGGTACTCGGCGTCGAGCAAGCCTGAGCGCGCGGCTGCGGCCACGCCGCGCAAACGCACGATTTTCTCCGCGGAAAGCCCCGCGAACGCACGCAGCTCGCTGAGCTCGGCCGGCGACGGGAAGATGGAATGCGTGCGCCCGTTGAGCTCGATGTGATCGCCGAGCTCTCGCGCCAGCGCTCGTTTGATCGCGGCTGCCTGGGTGTGGCCCTGGCGCGACGAAATGATCGCCCACACTGCCGCGTCGTACGGCGACGGCGTCGCCGCGGTGAAGAAGCCCGGGAACTCGCGTTGTAGCGCGCCGACGATCGGATCGCGCCGTCCGAGCGCGAGCCACTCGTCTGCGCCGGGATCCGCGCCGAGGATGCGCGCGACTTGGTTTGCGACTCGGTAGAGATCGCGCGTGCCGGCGACCGTGAGCTCGAGCGCGTCCGCTCGTTCACGCACCTCGACGGCGACAGGCTCGAACGTTTGGTCGAGCCGGAAAGCGAGCGTCAACCGATCGGTCGCCGCGGCGGCCATGCCGCTGCCCGGCGTGAAGCTGGCGAAGAATTGGGTCGCGGCAGCGAGCGCAAGGCCTTTGGGTTTTTGGATCTCGACTCGGTTCATGAGCATCCCTTCCGTGGAGGAAGCCAGAACCCTAAAGAAGCGTGCTGACAGCTTTATGTCAGGATACGACAAACTCTTGGAAACTCATGCATTTTCGGCGTCAATGGGCACGGGTAACGAGAGCGGGCTCGAGAGCACCGTGAGGATGGGGCGAGCGAGGCGTAGCGGTTTTTCGAACAGCGACGGCTGCTCGGGATCGGCCGTGACGGCGAGGAAATCCTCGGACTCGAGGCCGCGCTCCAAGCGCGCCGCGAACGTCTCGCGCAAGATCCGCAAGTAGAAGTCGACGTCGTAGTCGCGTGGATCGAGGTTCGCCACTGCGGCGTCGTTGCCGTCGTCCGCGTCCGGATCGATGAGCAAGCCGGCGCGGCCGCGCGTCGCGCGATAGATCCGGATGCGCTCGCCTGGCGCCCACTCTTCGCGCCCGTTTTGGAGCAACGCTTCGTAGGTCAGCTCGCGGCGCAAGCCGCGCGTCGCGGCGTATTGAGCCGGCGTCTTGGTGAGCCGCACGCGCGCCGAGACATCGAACGTGCTCACTTCGCGTCGGCGCAATGCGAGCACCGTGCGTACGTATTCGTGGCGCACACCGGCGACGTCCCCGTCGAGCAAACGTCCGAGCGCGCGCCGCAGAAACTCTTCGCCGAATGGCTCGGCGCGGCTCGAGCGGAACGCCACGCCGCGCAGCACGAGCTTGCCGGAATAGTATTTCAGGGCGTAATTCTTGGGTTCGTGCGAGAGCATCGCAGCGTAGCGCCCGTCGAATTCGAGCTTCACGAGCGGCGGCAAGAGCGCGGCGACCTCGCTCACCACGCGGCGTTCGTCGGCTTCACCGAAGTGCGCGGGCACCGCGAAATAGACGCCGTCGGTGTCGGCTTCCAAGAGCTGCACGCCGCGCAGCGCGAGCTCGCGACAGAGCAGCGTCAGCACTTCGCGTCCGCGCCGCGTGACCTCGTTGGCCGCGTGCACATCCGCGAACCGCGTGAGCCCGACCGCGCCCAGGTAGCCGTACGCGGAGTTGATCACGAGCTTCATCGCCGCAGACAGCGCCTCTTGCGCGAACTGCTCGGAGGAGCCGGGCTCGGCGGCGCGCGAGCGGGCCTTGGCCGCGAGCCGCTGCTCCACGAGCTGCCCGACCATGCTGAGCATCGCGCCCAAACGATCGCGCTCGGGGCCGATTCGATATTGACGCATCAGCGAGGGATAGAGGCTCGCGACGTCGGCTTTGACGACGCGCTCGGCCACGCCGCTCGCGAACAGATGCAGCGCCGCGCCGCTGTGCTCGGTGCCGTCACCGGGCTCGTGCACCGGGATCGCCTCGCCAGCGCGTAAATAGGCTCGAATCAAGAGCGGATCGATCACGCCGGTCGCTGCGCCCGCGTCGGCCAAACGCTCGTAACGGCGCGGCGCCATCTGCGCCAGGGCGAACGCTGCGCCGCCGAGCAAGCGTCCGAGATCGGCGGCTTCCTGCACGTCGTCGCTCGCGTAGTGACGCACGCGCGCCGGATCTTCGCGATAAGCCTGGTACACGCGCGCGCCCGGCAAATACTCGCGCTCTTTGCTGGCCAGCCCGAAGTGCCGCGCCACCGCCTTCAAACCGTGGCCCGGCAGATCGCGGGCCGAGAAATCGTGACGCCAAACCGCGTCGAGCGAATCGATCAGCTCGCGACCGGCGACCGTGTAACGCTTGCGCCGAAGCTTGTCCGAAGCACCGCCAGCGCCGCGCGACAGTGAAGCGCCGCGCGCCGACGGTCGCTGCGAAAGTCCGGGCTCACCGGTGCGCGACAAATGCAAAGGCACGCCGAGTCGCCGCGCGCGCTCGACCACGAACGGCAGATCGAAGCCGTGCAGATTGTGATTTTCGATCACGTCCGGATCGTGCGCCGCGATGCGCGCGCACAGCTTTTCGATCAGCGCGGCTTCGGCGCCGTCAGTGTCCGAGCCAGCCTCCAAAATCTCCGTGTTTCCAGCGGGATCTCGCAGCGCGATTAGAAAGATCCGATTGTCTTTCGGATCGAGCCCGGTGGTTTCGAGATCGAACTGCAGGCGTTTGACTTGATCGAAGCCGAGCCCTTTGAAATAGGTGCGGCCGGTCGCGACGAGATACTGCTCTTCGGGCGGCAACGAGAGCACGCTCTGTTCGCCGAGATCGCGCACGTGCGAAATCGCGCGGCCCAGCTTCGAGCGCGCGCCTTGCAACACGGCGTTCGTCAGCGTGCGACCGTCGACGGCGCGAACGACGAAGCGCAGCGGGCTCGGGCCGTTCAGCTCTTCGTAGCTCACACCTTGTGGGTGCGTGGGCTCGCCTTCGCGCGTGAGTCGGGCGCCCAGGTGCTCGAAGTAAGCGAGCGAGTCGAGCACGAGCCACGGTCGGAAGCGCGCGTCTTCACGCAGCAATTGTCCGCGCTCCGGATCGCGGCGAAAGATCGTGGCGCGCCCGTCCGCGCTGGCGTGCACCGACACGATGCCGGGAGTGTCGTCCCAGCCCCAAAGCCATTCGTGCGCGAGGTCGGGCAAGCGGGCGGAAAAGTAGCATCGGCCCGAGCTTGCGGCGTTAAGATGAAGGGATGCGCACGGTGAGCGGGCTTTTGCTGCTGTGTCTCGCGACTGGGTGCGGCTCCTCGTCGCACGGAGCTGATGGCGCAAATTCGGCTGCCGGGAGCGCGAGCGGCGGCGCGATGAGCAGCGCCGGAACCGCCAACGTCAGCGCAGGCTCCGGCAACGCCGACGGCGGCACATCCGGCGCGCCGACGTCGAGCGGTGGCGCGTCGAGCGGCGGTTCGGCAAATGGCGGCTCCGCGAGCGGCGGTGCGACGAGTGGTCGCGCTTTTCCGGACACGAGCTCGCGCATCGCGATCTTGGCGGACCAACTTCCGACGATGAACGACGCTCAACAGAGCTTCGCCGTGACGCACTACGTGGGCACGGAAAAACAGCTCTTGCCCGTGACGCAGGCGCTGCGCGCGAAGAACCCGAATTTCCTCGTGCTCCACTATCACTTGTCGATGTGGCAATCGGCGCCGACGACCGACTTCATCATCGACGGCAAGAGTTGGGGCAATGACTATCCCGAAGTGACGACGCACGAAGCCTGGTTTTGGCACGACAGCGCGAACATGCGCGTCGCGAGCAGCGCGGATCAGAAGCTGCTGATGAACGTCTCGAACCCGGATTTTCAGCAATATTGGGCTCAGTCTCTGGCCTACCAGGTGAAGGCGGGCGACTACGACGGCATCTTTTTCGATTCGGCCTCGCCCGCGCTGCTCCAAGGCGAGTGTGCGGGAGCGGATGCGCGGCTCGCCGGCACCGCCGCGCGCGACACGAACTTCAGCGAGCTCGGCAATCAAACTTGGATCGAAGCTTGGCAGAGCTGGATCACGATGTTGAACGGTGAGCTCGCGGCGGAAGGGATCCCGCTCATCCCGAACACCAGCGCGTTCGTGACCAGCTGGGACGGCACCGATTATTCGCTCAGCGCGGGCGCGTTCGTCGAGGGTTTCGCCGGACGCAATTTCGCCGAGGGCGATTGGGAAGCGTCGACGAATGAGCTGTTGAAGCTCGCGGCGGCCGACAAGATCATGATCCTTCAAAATTACTTGAGCAGCACGGACGATGTCACGACGCGGCTCTACTACTTGGGCAACTACCTGCTCGTCAAAGGGCACCACACGTACCTGGATTACTTCTCGAACGGCGGCCCCTTCGAATGGTATCCGGAGTGGGAAACGGATCTTGGCGCGCCCACGACGACTGGCGCGGTGGCGGCCGATCTGCTGAAAAATGGCGTCTATCGTCGTGATTTCGCGCACGGCAGCGTGCTCGTGAATCCGTCGAGCACGCCCGCCACGGTCGAGCTCGGCGGCACGTATCAGCGGCTCGTTCCGAGCGGTGGCGGCGCAGTCGATGACTCGGGCAACGCTTCGGGCAGCATGAGCATGCAAGCGGTCACGTCACTGACCCTCGCGGCCACGAGCGCCGAAATCATCGTGCAGTGAAGCGATCGGGCGGCGGATATTTTCCCTGACAAGTGAGGTGAAAGGCTTCGACGCCGCCCGTGGGCATCGGCCCGCAGAAGCTCAGACACGCGGTGTCTTTCGGAAAGCACGCGCAGCTCGGCTTTTTCGCGCCGGGTTTCGGTTTGCACGCTTCGGGCAGTGGGCGACAGAAGTGATCCGTTGGTAAGTCGAACACATCACTCAAATAGATCTCGCAGTAGCTTTCGCGCGCATCACAGTAGTGCGCGCCGCACTCGGCGAAGCTCGGGATCTCTTGCGTGCAGCGACCCATCACGTCGAGATCGTCGCCTGCGGTGCGCGCGGCGCAGGCACTCTCGTACACTTTGCCGCTGCAACCGCACACCGGTTGATAGTCCTTCGCGCAGCTCGTGGGCTTTGCGCGGCAGTGCCCTGGCGCTTGCCCTTTGCCGCACAAACCGGGAGAAAATTCGCAGAATTCAGCGTTCGAACACTCGGCGTTGGCGTGACAACCGAGGCCGAGCTGCGCGGGCTTCGCTTGGCTAGCCATGCCGGATGCAGCGACGCTGGCACTCGTTGCAAGCGCGGACATAGCCGGAGCGCGACTCGCAGCGTGCTCACGGTGATCGTGACAGGCCGCGAGTAGCGCGCACGCCAGCAGCGCAAGCGTAACGCGCATCCCGCGTTCAGCTTCGACGGCGCCGCGCGAGCGTGAGCCCGAACGCCGCGCCTGCGACGAGCAAACCGAGCGCAGTGCCGCTGCGCCCGCCCGCCGCGCGACAACTGCAACCGCTGCTGTCACTCGAATTATTGCCGGTGCTACTCGGCGAGCCGCCACTGCTCGGGCTCGCGCTGCCGCCGGTTGCGGTCGCGCCCGCGTGACTTCCGCCAGTTGCCGTCGAGCCACCGGCAGCAAAGCTACCACCCGTTCCGAGCACGCCGCCAGCTGCGCCGCCCGAGCCGACGGTGCCGCCGCCCGCCAAATTTCCGCCAGTTCCGACGTTGCCTCCGCTCGCGCTCGCGCCGCCCGCGCCGGACATGCCGCCCGAACCGGGATTGCCAGTGCCGCCGGTCTTCGCGGCGAGCCACGGCGCGACGCAGTGGTTCGAAGCATCACAGCCGCATTCGCTCGGGCAGGTGGCGCCGCACGGTCCACTCGGAACGTTCGTGTAGTTGCCGGCGCGCAGCTGCTTGAGATCCGCCGCGGGCTCGTTGTTCGCAGCGATCGAGCAATGCGCGGTCGCGATTTGATCGATGTGCGACTCGTCACACGAGTACGGCGCGTCGCCCTGCGGATCGGTCTTGTTGACGCAGATGCCGCCGCCGCCGTTCGTGCCCGGGCCTTCCAACGTGCTCAGCACCGATTTGCCGGCAGCGAGGCTCATGTACGCGATCACGTATTCGGTGCGCTTCTGATCTGGATTCGGCACGCCGAGGCTGTCCCACTTCACGCCGTCGCCGGATTGCATCGAGAACAAGTGACTGAAACCCGCGAAGCCGTCGCCGTTCGGCATGCCCAGGAATACGTTGTCGAGCGCGACCACTTTCGAATCCGCGGTGTCTCCGCCCGGATAAAATCGGCCTTTTTGCACGACCGCGGCCTTCATCAAATTCATGTCGTTGTCGGCCGCCCCGATCGTGCTGAGGATGTGAAAGTCGATCAGATTGGGGAAGGCGCTCTGGTGATCGGCCCACCAATCCGTGGGCCAACCGGAGCTCGCGAGCCCAGTCCAATCATTGATCGCTTCGTGCATCGAGAGCACGTAACCCCAAAAGCTCTGCACGCCTTCACCGCTGCCTGCAAAACCATCGTAGCCCGCGCCGTCGCCGAAGTGATCGCACGCGGTGCCCGTGTGCGCGCCGCCCGTCTTGGTGTCGAGCTCGAACTCGAAGGTGTCCGGCGCTTGAATGTTGAACGTCTCTTCCAGCGTGCTGATCACTTTATCGCCGTAGGCGCAAAACGTCTTTGGCAGTGCAGCTTGCCCGGTCGGCACCGTATCTTGAATGCACCAACGCGACTTCGTCGGCGGCGCGTCCGTGCAGGCGGTGGCGAGCGAATAGCCCGGACAACATTGCGCGTGCGCGGCCGCTGGCACCATCGCGGCCACGAACGCTGCCACACCGAACCCTGCGCGAGCGAGCTTCGTCATGCCCCTTTGAAGCGGGCGGCGCCGACGAATAGCTCAGTTTTTTCGCTGGAAAAGTCGTTCCGCAGCGAATGAAAGATTCTTTGGCCCGAGCTTCGAATGGCGTTCGCTGTGTGCGCTCGACCTACTCGTTCGCGCGCAGCGGCAGTGCGCGCTGTGCAATCGAGCTCGCGTCACCCGCTTAGATAACTCCGAAGGGTGATGATTCTTGGGTTGCCCCGCGTCGAATGCCGTCATCGCGCGGCGGCGTGCTCGCTCCGCTGCGCGCGCCGGGCCCCCAAACGCGGTCGCTGCGCGCCCGCGCGGAGGCCCACTGCAAAATGATCGCAATCGCGCGTTGGTTGCGGCCGATTCTCGTCAGTCATGCGATCATTTGCGCCACAAGCTGCGTCAGTCGCGCCGACGTCATCGTTTCTTATCGCACTCGTAGCCGTAGGAAGTCGGGCGACCGTGATATCGCGGCGCATGTCTGAACGGTCATTGTTTACGCTCTCGTCTCTCCTCGCGCCGAAGCGCGCATCTGGTCCGCGCGCGCGCTGGCTCCGCGCTGCCGCACTGCCGGCGCTCACCGTTTTGCTGGGCGGTTGCTCGAGCGGCGCGCCCGAATCGGTGGGCTCGCTGCGAGCGCCGCTGACGGGCGGCAATGTCGTGATCAGCCAGGTTTACGGCGGCGGTGGCAACGGCCAAGCTCCGTACAACAGTGACTTTGTCGAGCTCTTCAATCGCTCCCAAACAAACGTATCGATCGATGGTTGGTCGATTCAATACACGAGCGCGACGGGCAGTGCGTTCTTCGCTTCGAACAAGGTCGCGCTCACCGGCACGCTGAAACCCGGGCAATACTACCTGATCGGTTTGGCTGGCGGCGCCACCGGCGTCGCGCTCCCCACGCCCAACGCGACGGGCTCGATCGCCATGAGCCTCAGCGCCGGCAAGGTCGTGCTCGTGAACAACAACACTGGCCTCATGTGCAACACGGCGGCGAGTTGCTCGAGCGCCGAGCTCGCGAGCATCGTTGATTTGGTCGGCTACGGCGGCACGACCGGCAGCACCGCCTTCTTCGAAGGCTCGAGCGCAGCGCCCGTCCTGACCAACACGACCGCCGCGCTGCGCGCTGGCGGCGGTTGCACGGACACCAACCAAAATGGCTTGGATTTCACGGCCACCGCGCCTGCGCCTCGCAACGAAGACACGGCGCTCGCTCCGTGCAGCACCGCCAACGTTCCGCCGCAAGTGAGCCAGATCACTCCGACCAACGGCGCGGTGAACGTCGCGGTCGATTCGAGCATCACCGTCGCGTTCAGCGAAAACGTGACCCTGACGGAGCCTTGGTTCACCCTGCATTGCACGACGAGTGGGGACGTGAGCGCGACCGTGAGCGGCGGCCCGCAGAGCTACACGCTGAAGCCCGCATCGCCGCTCGCGAATGCGGACACGTGCACCCTGACCATCACCGCCGCAGCCGTCGAAGACTCGGACGGCGCGCCGATGGCCGCGGATTTCGTCGCCTCGTTCACGACGATCGCAGCGGACGGGCTCACGCGCATTCACTCCATTCAAGGCGCGAGTCACATTTCGCCGCTGAACGGCAGCAAGGTGACGACGCGCGGCATCGTCACGGCCGTCGCGAGCAACGGCTATTATCTGCAAGATCCGACGCCCGACAGCGATGACGCGACGTCCGAAGGCATCTTCGTGTTCACGAGTAGCGCGCCGAGCGTGCATGTCGGTGACGACGTGCAGGTGAGCGGCACGGTGGACGAGTTTCGTTCCGGGTGCACGCCGTGCGATGCGACGAGTAGCGCGTTCGCCAACTTGACCAGCACCGAGATCGAGACCGTGACGACGCAAAGCGTGATCACGAGCGGCAACGCGCTGCCCGCCGCGATCGTGATCGGCGCGGACGGTCGCAAACCCCCGACCGAAGTGATCAAAGACGGCGTGAACGGAGACGTCGAGGTCACTCCCGGCACGTTCGATCCGACGCACAACGGGCTCGATTTCTACGAGAGCCTGGAAGACATGCGCGTGCAATTGAACGACGCGGTCGTGGTCGGGCCGACCGACACGTTCAGCGGCGGCTCGCTCGAGATCCCCGTGTTGATGGACAACGGCGTGGGCAACGGGCTGCGCACGGCGCGCGGCGGGATCTTGGTCTCGGCGACGGACTTCAATCCCGAGCGCATCACGCTCGCGAACGATCTGCAGCCCGCACTGCCGAACGCGAACGTGGGCGATACGCTACCCGGCGCGATCGTCGGCATCATGAGCTACACGTTCGAGGAGCCGAAGCTGTTCCCGAC
>FTDA01000010.1_pt1 | contig 12532 bp, 12 predicted proteins | sample 1639731 | NCBI WGS metagenome assembly FTDA01 (sample SAMEA3914869, study PRJEB12502) | metagenome | biome: forest; material: soil | place: USA | collected 2012-03-12 | depth 0.1 m
ACCGTGGACTTATCCGAAAACACCATGAAGTACGCTTCACCGGCCGCGATCAGATCGGCGCGGCTGCTGCGGCTCGCCTCCGGCACGACACTCCAATCCTCGCTCTTGGCGCACGTCTCGTACGCCTTGGCGTCGAAGTTCCAATCGTTGCTGGTGATGGTGCTGCCGCTCACGGTGCCGGTCGTCACGATCGACTCGAGCTCGCTGATTTGGCCGCCTACGACGGCGAGTCGAATGCCGAGCACGTACTCGACATCACTGTCCGTGACGTACACCTCACTAAAGGTTTGGCAGGCGTCGGTATCGAGCAAATCGTGTTGATAGGAGATCGTGAGCGGGGTTTCCCAGATGCCTTTCGTGGGCGTTTTGAAGTTTTCGGTATAGGTGACGTTGGGGGCGAGCGGCATCTTGGACTTGTCACCGGCGACCTGGGCGGCGTGGTAAGCGTCCACGACCGTTTGCAGCGCGTCGCGCGTGCAAGCGCCGTTGCTGCCCGCGCCGGCCGCGCCACTCGCGCCGCCCAGGCTCGTCGAGCCTCCCGCGCCAGCCATTGCCGCGCCGCCGCTGCCCCCCTTGGCGCCCGCTCCCCCCGTGTTGCCTGGCGCTCCACCGCTTGCGCTACTCGGCGCGCCGGCCACGTTGCTCGCGGCTGCGCCCGCGACGGAGCTCCCGTTGCCAGCGCTGCTACTCGTACCAGCTCCGCCCGCGCCCGCGCTCGCACCGCCCGCCGCGCCGGTCGGCCGCAGCTGCTTGCCGCCAAGGTCCGCGCCTGCGGAACCGGAACCGCACGCCGACAACGATAGAACCGACAGACCCGCCAACATCAGGTGGTAACGCATTAATGCCTCCGACCGCGGAAGAGTGCCTGTAATCGAGTGAGCCGTCGATCGAGTTCAAGGTGATTTGTGCGAAAATGCTGCGGCAGAAGTGCGGAGTCGCGATCTCACACTCGACTCGTACTAGATATTTGGCGCGCCGCTGTGTCAGAGCAATAGATAAGCGCGACGACGCTAGTTCGATGTGCGGATCTTCTCACCTTGCGCAACCACGACGAGTCTGCCGCATTGAAGCCGCGAGCAATGGGCCGCTCATTGGCGTATGCTCTGCGCGTGGCAAGGGTAAAGGCGTGGGCGGCCGTTGCGGTGCACGGTCTGGCGTTGGGCGTCGCGGTCGCGACGAGCGGTTGCGCGGGCAACTCCGTGAGCGGCTCCCCGAGCGAGCCGCCGCCGACGTTCGCGCAGCTGAAGCTCGAGATCGTCGCAGGTTACGGGCCAGCGCCGTGCAGTAACGGCAACGACTCGTACCAGGTGGCTCGCAGCTCCAGTCACATCTCCTGGGCGATCTGTGACTACGGCGCGAACCCGCCCGTGTCCCTGAGTAACGAGCGCACGATCAGCAGCGCCGAGCTTGCATCAGTGACGAGCGCGCTGGCGCAGATCGCGCCGAGCGCGGCCAAAAATTGCGGTGCCGACGCGGCCGCCCTCTTGCTCGATGTGACCACACTCGACGGCGCGGTCGATTTGTACGCGAACGACTTCTATTCCGACTGCCCGGGGGACACCTTGGCCGGTCGCACCTTCGCGACCGGTCTCGAGGGGTTGGCCAGCGTGCTCACCCAGATCGCGAAGCGATAGCGCCCTCATCGCGCGGAGGAGGCGCCCCTATCGACCCGGGCGCCCCTCAGCGCGGCCGTCACGCGCTCGCGGTCGTGAGCAAGCTCGTCAAACGCTGCGCGAAGGCGGCGGGATTTTCGAGCGGCGAGCCTTCGGCGATCAGCGCTTGATCGTACAGGAGCTCGATCCACGAAGCGACGCTGGCGGGCTCGATCTTGTCGCGCCGTTCGAGGTTCTGAATCAGGGGATGACCTGGGTTCAGCTCCAAGATCCGCTTTTGCGCGGGGATGCCCATTTGGCGGGCCATCATCAGGCGTTCGATGTGCGGGGCCATGCCGCCCTCGGGAATGACCAAGCACACCGGGGAGTCCGTGAGGCGCGTGGACAGGCGCACTTCGCCGACTTTGGCGGCGAGCACGGCTTTGAAGCGCTCGACGAGGGGCTCGGCTTGCTTTTTCTGCTCGGCTTCGGCGGCCTTCTCTTCTTCGCTCAGCTGCTCTTCGCCGAGGTCCAAGTTCTCGTCCATGGCGGACACGAGCGGTTTGCCTTCGAACTCGTTCAGGCTCGTCACGGCGAACGGATCGACGCCGTCGGTCATGAACAGCACTTCGTAGCCGCGCTTCTTGAGCGTCTCGAGGTGCGGGCTCGCGTCGAGCAGGGCGCGCGAGGTGCCGGTCGCGTAATAGATGGCCTTTTGGCCGTCTTTCATGCGTGACACGTAGTCTCCGAGCGTCGTCAGGCCCGGCTGAGTCGATGACTCGTAGCGCACGATTTTGGCGATGCGATCGCGGTGTTCGCTCTCGAAGTGAATGCCTTCTTTGATCACCGCGCCGAAATCGGCCCAGAACTTGGCGAAGACGTCCGCGTCTTTGCCGGCGAGCTCCTCGATCATGGCCAATGTGTGGTTGACCACTTGCTTGCGGATCACGCGCACGAGCTTCGAGTCTTGCAAGATTTCGCGCGACACGTTGAGCGGCAGATCTTCGCTGTCGACCACGCCGCGCACGAAGCGCAAGAAATTCGGCAAGAGTTCGGCGCAGTCGTCCATCACGAACACGCGCCGCACGTGCAGGCGGATGCCGTGCTTGGCGGCCGGGTCGTACAGATCGAACGGCGCCCGCTTGGGCAAGAACAAGAGCCCGGCGAATTCTTGGGTGCCCTCGACCTTGAAGTGGCGATGCGCGAGCGGCGCTTCGAAATCGTGCGTTTGGTGCTTGTAGAACTCGGTGTACTGCTCTTCGGTGACTTCGCTCGCCGGGCGTTGCCAGAGCGCGCTCGCTTGGTTGATGCGCTCGTACGTCGTAACCCCTTCGGGCTCGCCCTCTTTCGCGGGCTTGGGCGGCACGGCGATCTCGATCGGATGGCCGATGTAGTCCGAGTAACGGCGCACGAGCTCGCGCAGGCGGCTCGCGCTCAGGAACTCTTTCTGATCGTCTTTGATGTGCAAAACGAGCGTGGTGCCCGCTTCGGCGCGCTCGGACGGCTCGATCGTGAACGAGCTCTGCGCGTCCGAGCTCCAGCGATAGGCGGCCGTTTCACCGGCGCGCCGCGTGATCACGTCCACGCGATCGGCGACCAGGTACGCGCTGTAAAAGCCGACGCCGAATTGGCCGATCAGCTGCAAGCCCTGATCGCTCGCCTCGCGCGCCTTCTGCATCTTGTCCAAAAATTCCCGCGTACCCGAGCGAGCGATGGTCCCGAGGTTCAGCTCCAGCTCCGCGGCGTTCATGCCAATCCCGTTGTCGGAGATGGTCAGGGTGCCGGCCGCGCTGTCGGCGCTCAACTGAATCTTCAGGTCGCTCTCGGTGGCCATCTCGGGGTGGGTGACGGCTTCGAAGCGACGCTTGTCGAGGGCGTCGGAGGCGTTCGACACCAGCTCACGCAAAAACACTTCTTTATGGCTATAGAGAGAGTTGACGACGAGGTGCAGGACTTGGCTGACCTCGGCCTTGAAGGAATGGGTCGTTGCTTCGCTCATGGTTCTTCCCGGGTTACGGCGAGCAAATTGGTCACTCTGCTTGGGCTGTCAACCCGACGGCCCGGCGCGTGCCTGTGATCCTCGAAATTACCGGAAATCAGGCTATTTTCTGGACGGCCGAGGGTGCTAAAAGAGGGGGCCATGCCCAAGCTCAGCGTCGTCATCGGTAGCACCCGTCCCGGCCGCGTCGGCCTGCCCATCGGGCAGTGGTTTTTCGAACGCGCCAAGGCCCACGGCAAGTTCCAGGTCGACCTCGTCGATCTGAAAGAGTTGAACCTGCCGTTGATGGATGAACCCAAGCACCCGCGCTTGGGTGAGTACGAGAACGATCACACCAAGGCCTGGAGTGCGATCGTCAAAGCCTCCGATGCCTTCGTGTTCGTCACGCCGGAGTACAACTTCAGCGCGCCGCCCTCGCTGCTCAACGCATTCGATTACCTGTTTCACGAGTGGGCCTACAAGGCGGCCGGCTTCGTCAGTTACGGCGGTCAGTCCGGTGGCATTCGCTCCGTGCAAATGCTCAAGCAACCGCTGATCGTGATGAAGGCGGTGGGCATTCCCGAGTCAGTGGCCATCCCCTTCTTCGCGCAGCACATGGAAAATGGCGTGTTCAAAGGCAGCGAGGCCTTCGAAAAAGCCGGTACCGTGATGCTCGACGAACTCGCGCGCTGGACCGAAGCGCTGGCTACGCTGCGCAAATAGACGATACCCGCTGATTTCTCACTCCGGCGCGCTGCGCCGAGCTCGGTGCCAGCAAGCTTTGGCGACTCGATGGCGCGGGGGCAGGGGGGCGCTCGCGATCCAGCAGCGCAGCGCCGTTGCCGGCGCGCTCGCCACGCGGACGCTCGTGCTACGTTGGCGAAAAGGGGAACACGCAAATGGTGAACCGTCGATTGACGAAGCGTGCAGTCAGCGCGGGCGCGCTCGTGATCGGCATCGCGCTGCCACTCGCGTGCGGAGGTTCGGCGAGAATCGGCGCTGGTGACGGGACTGCGGGAGCTGGCGAAACGAGCGGCGCGGGAGCGACCAGCGGCGGTGCTGGTGGCGGCGAGGCAAGCAGCGGCGGCAGAACAATCGCTGGTGATGCGGGAAGTTGCCCGATCACGAGTTGCCCGCGGGTGGGACAATGCGGGCTCGATTCCACGCCGGGTCCATTGGGGAACACTTGCTGCCCGAGCTGCGTCGTCGACCCCGCGTGCAGCGCCCAGCAGGTGGACTACGTCGCGCTACGCGAGCAGTTGCTGAGCGCGCCGGGCGCTTCGAGCTGCTCCAAAGACGACGACTGTGTGTACCTGCCCGGCGTCCGCGCCTGTAACGACCCCTGCCCGGCAAAGCCCGTCCGCGCCGCGGCCATGATGGATATCGCGCAGCGACTCGATCAATTCGGCAGCGCGCATTGCTCGGCTTGCGCGGGGATCGACGCGCTCTGTATCGGCACTCGCCTGATCTGTTCCAACGGCTCGTGTGCGATGTCGACGCCAGAGCCATGAACGCCGGCGCACTCCCGATCGCTGGGCCTGACCGAGCGATCCGGGGGGTGTGCCAAGTTGGGCCGCCAAGCGTTCAGAAAAGTCGGCAAATTCACAGAATTCACCGTGGGCACGGGATCTGCTTAGCGGGGGGGGAAGCACTATGTCCAACCTTCGAGCCTGGGCGTTGATTCCTCGCGTGGCGCTGCTCTCCATCAGCGCGCTGTCGATCTCGGCCTGCGGGGGCAGAGCGGCCGAGTTGAGCGGTGACAGCGGCGGGTCAGTCGGTGGTGAAACCGCCTGGGCTGGCGCAAGCAGCGGCGTGAGTGGCGCCGCCAGCGGCGTGAGTGGCGCCGCCAGCGGCGTGAGTGGCGCCGCCAGCGGCGTGAGCGGCGCAAGCAGCGGCGTAAGTGGCGCTGATACGGGCGGCGGGGGGCTCTGCAACTGCCCGGCATTGCCCGCGTGTCAGCCTGGCTATGCGTACGCCGTGGTTCCCGGCAACTGTTGCGCGCAATGCGTCCCCGACGGCAGCGGGGGCGGCGGCGGTAGCCCTGACTGCAGCACCGTCGACTGTGCCGAATGCCCTCCCGGTACGCGGTATCAGGGTCAGCCCGGTGCTTGCTGCGGCAGCTGCGTGGCCGATCCCAACGCCTGCATCGAAGCCGCCATCGAGTACGGCACCCTTCGCGCGCAGCTGGTTTCGAATCCTGACGCGCTCAGGTGCATGACCGACACTGATTGCAAGATCTTGGCGATCAACGCCAACTGCGGCGCCTCGTGCGAGTCGCAACCGGTGAATGTGACGCAGGGCGCGGCAATCGAGCAACAATTGAGCTCGTTCGTGGCCGACCACTGCGCGGCGTGTCCGGCGGTCTATCTGCCGTGCGCCGCTCCGCTGCCCGTCTATTGCTCGAACGGGACGTGTACGAACTCGTATACGTTGTGACGGTTTGCGAGTTCGTGGCTCAACTGCGGGGCGGCGGAAGCGGAATGAATTCGAGCTCGTCGCCGGGCACTTTGGGAAAATGTCCGGCTTGCCAAGCCTGCTTGGCTTGCTCGATGCGCTCGAGCGAACTCGACACGAAGTTCCATTCCAGGTGACGCGGGCCGTCGGGTGGAGCGCCACCGAGCAATAGCACGCGCGAGTCGGCCTCGGCGCGCACGCGGGGCGCGCCACCGGTCTTGAAAATGGCGAGCGAGCGCGCCTCGAGTGGCTCGCCGTCGTGGGACAGCGCACCGCTCAAGACGTAGACCCCGCGCTCTTCGTGCTCCTCGGGCAGACTGAGTGACGTGCCCGCGGGCAGCGCGGCTTCGGCGTAAAACAGCGGCGAAAAGATGCGTACCGGCGAGGTCTTGGCGTAGGCCGTGCCGGCCAACACGCGCACGGTGACGCCGTTCGAGTCGAACTCGGGCAGCGTATTGGCAGGGTGATGATGGAACTCGGGCGCCATCTCTTCGTGCGCTCGGGGAAGGGCCACCCACAGCTGAGCCACGTGCAACCCGGAGCCCGTTTGGCGCAGCGCCTGGGGCGTTCGCTCGGAATGGACGATGCCGCGGCCCGAGGTCATCCAATTCACCGCGCCGGGGCGTATCGCTTGCTCGGAGCCCAGGCTGTCCCGGTGCATGATTTCGCCCTCGATCACGTAAGTGACCGTGGCCAGGCCGATGTGCGGATGCGGTCGTACGTCGAGAGCGCGGCCTGGCGGAAGCACGCTCGGCCCCAAGTGATCGAAGAACACGAACGGACCGAGGTGCTTGCGAGTCAACGCCGGCAAAACGCGGGACACGGCGAAGCCGTCCACTTCGCGGGCGTGACCTCGCAGCACGGTCTCGAGCTCGGAGCTTGGCATGGCGAAAACGCTAGCACCGATCGTCAAGGCGGCGTGCTGGCGATCTTGCGCGGCAGCTGCGTTTCGACCAGCGATCCCGCGCTCGGCAACGGCCCGACCAAAAACCAAGTGCGCATCACGCCCTTGCCCTTGACCTCGATTTCGCCGCGCGGCGTCAGGATGTACATGCTTTTCAGCAGCAGTTGCGTCGCATCGCTGACGTGAATGGCGCCGGGTTCGCCGTGAGATTCCATGCGGCTCGCGGTATTCACGGTGTCCCCCCACACGTCGTAGATGAATTTGCGCTTGCCGATCACGCCGGCCACCACGGGACCGGTGTGAATGCCGATGCGGATGCTCAGCGCGTCACCGAACTCGCGGCTGAACTCGGTCGCGCGGCGCTGCATGCCGAGGCTCATCTCGGCGATCATCTGGGCGTGGTCGTATTCGTGACTGTGGAGGCCGCCCGCCACCATGTACGCGTCGCCGATGGTCTTGATCTTTTCGAGCTTCAACTTGTCGGCCAAGTCGTCGAAGCTGGAAAAAATGCGGTTCAAGCGATCGACGAGCTCCACCGGGCTGATGCGCTCGCTCATTTTGGTGAAGCCCACGATGTCGGCAAATAGCACCGAAACCTGCGCAAAGCCGTCGGCGATGGGCCGTTGACCGCTCTTCAGGCGCTCGGCGATGCTCTCGGGCAGCACGTTGAGCAGCAGCTCTTCGGCGCGTGCCTTTTCGGCCGCCAATGCCTGCACCTGTTCGTCGATCACGCGGCGTTGCATGAAGCTCTCTCGGGCTTGGCTCTCCAAGCGGTACGCGATCAACGCGCCGATGCCACCGAGCGACAAGAGCGTGCTCGCGATCGAGAGGCTGACTTGCAACGGACAATGCGCGATGGCGTGATCCAGCGCGGCGAACATGAGCAACGTGAACCAAGTGTAGGCGAGCTGCGTCGCGACGCTCAAGCGCGCGACGAACGGCCCGAGCGTCACGAACGCGATCGCGAAAGAAGTGTACAGAAAGTAGCCATCGCGCCCGGCGATGGCGCCGATGTAAAGCACGACGAAGCTTGCCGCCACGCCGTACGACAGCAGCAACCACTGCGAAAGGCGCAAGAAGTGGCGAGAATTCAGCGCCCAAAACAGCAGCGCCGAGGCCGGCACGAACACGCCGAAGCGGATCGCCCAGGCCCGATTGCGCACCTCGGGCACGACCAGCGCGTCGTGTACGGCGAAAGACAAGAAGCTGAGCGTGGCAAGACCGATGCTGAAGTTCAGGAAGCGTCGCAGCGGCTCCCGCGTATCGACTCGGAACGCGCGCTCCAGCGCCGCATCGACGAATTGACCGCTCCAACCGAGCCGCGCACGGCTGGCATCGACTGCTCGCTCTCTCTCCGTCACGGCGCTCACGATACCGCGCATCGTACAGGGATCGCGTGCGGCGCGCAGCCCGGGCAGGTCAGCGACGCGGCTCGAGCATCGTATAGCCCAAGATCGAGTCCGCCTTTTTCCGGAATTTCGCGCCGAGGTTCCACATCAGCGGCTGCAGCGGAGACAGCCAGCGCGGTCGCCGACCATTCCTCAGCGCTTCGTCTCGCATGCCGATCGTCTGATACGGCACGAAGCCATGCTGCTCGAAGAAGCCGAACCAATCCGGCGCTCGAAACTGAAACGGTGCGGCCCGCAGCTTCTTTCGCACCTTGCCGCGATGCCGTCGCGCTTCGAAGCCGTAGTATTCTTGCACCCAATATTGGAACTTGGGTACTTCGAACACATCGTCGGCGAGTCGAGCGACTTCGTCGTCGTGGAGATAGGGGATGACGCCTTCGGTGAGCAGCAGCACGCTCTTGGCCGGCGCGGCGACGCGGTTCAACAGCGCTCGTCGCTCTTCCCGGCGCGACAGATCGAGGGCCGAGCGTTCGAGGCGACACGTGGGGCGTTCGCGCGCGAGCCGCTCGGTCTTGAAGTCGATGATGCTCGGAAAATCTGCCTCGATCCAACGAAGGGTGGGCGGTAGCACCATGCGATACGGTCGTGTGTCGAGGCCGGCGCCCAGGTTGAGCACCGTGTCCACGCCGCGGGCGATGGCCTGCTCAATCAAGCGATCGATGGCCGTGGTGCGCTGCGAGACCGTGAACGCGACCGTGTCGACGGGCGACATTTTGCGCGCGATCTGGCGGCCTTTTTCGCCCGCCAAGAGCCGCGCCCAAGGATCGTGAAATAGCGCGTCCGGGCGCTCGCTCTCATCCGCGCGCAGGCTCGCGATCCAGAAGGCCGTATCCGCGACGTGCTCGATCTCGCCCGTCATGAGCTCTTGCGTGAGGACTCTTGCTCCGGTTCGTCTGCGGTCGTCTTGGCCAGACCGGGTAGAATTTCGTGCTTCGCGCCTTCTCGAATTTCGTTCACGACCTGGCCGAGCTCGGCTTCGTTCAACTCGTTGCTGGGCAAACGAAGGCGCTCGGGCTCGGGCTCTGCACCCAAGTAGTGCGCCGCGCAGCGGGCGTGAATCGTCCCCATCGGGTTGAAGCGACCTTCTTCGAACGAGTGGAGCGATAGCCGCCACGTCCCTTGTTCGATCAGCTCTCGACAGTGACGACAACGCGCGCGGCCCGAAGAGGCGCGCTCGGCCTTGGCGATGCGGCACAGTCGCGGCTGGGCCACGCCTTCTCGGGCGAGCTCGATGAGCGCTTCGCGCTCGCTCGGCGCGCCTTGTCCCTGCTCCAGCACGGGGAGCAGGGACTCGGGTCGGGCACACGCCGCGCAAGGTAGATGAAACCAAAACAGGCTTTCGCCCTCGCCGTAGGCGTTGGGCAAGGCCTCACCGAACCGCTCGTCACCTTTGGCGATCGGATGGCTGCAAACTCGACACTTGGCACGCCCGGTCGTCGCGCGCTCGATTACGGAGGGCATGTCCGCGATTTTGACAAGGCCCACCGCGCACGGTCAAGTTCGCAGCATTTTGTCGCTCAACCCGGTGCAAACACGCGCAAGCGGTGTCCGTCGGGGTCGAGCGCCACGAACGTGTAACCAAAGTCGAGCTCGGTGGGCGCCTGAGCAAAGCGCAGACCGCGTCTCGACCAGTCCGAATATCGGTTCCGCACGGCCGCTGCGTCTTCGACTTTGAACGCGAGTTCGAAGCCGCCGCAGCTGACCGGAGCCGCCGGTTCGACCGTGTGCTTCGACCACAGGCCGAGCATTACCCCCGAAGGCAGCGCGAATAGGGCGAAGGTCGGGCTCGCCTCGATGGGCTCGAGGCCGAGCAGATCAGCGTAAAACGCCGCGCTCAGGCCGGGGTCATTCACATACAGCAGCAAGAAGTTGGGGTTGAACATGCCGCCCAGCTTGCGCCGAGCCCGCGCCAAATTCTGTCAGCATGGGCGCAAACAGAGCAAAAATGGCGAAGTTTCTGGAATTTACTTGCTGCCAATAGCTGGCAGTATGGGTGACATGCCGCGCGCCAATCGTTTGCTGCGTCTGATGCAGGTATTGCGTCGCTATCGTCAGCCCGTGAGCGCGCGCGCCTTGGCAGACGAGCTCGAAGTATCGGTGCGCTCGGTGTATCGCGACGTGCAGACATTGCGTGGGGAAGGCGCCACGATCGACGGAGAGCCGGGCGTCGGCTACCTGCTGCGCCCAGGTTTTCTCTTGCCGCCGTTGATGTTCCGGGAAGACGAACTGGAAGCCTTGATGCTCGGTTTGCGTCTCACGGCCGAGCACGCCGACGACGCCCTGGGGCGCGCTGCGGCGGACGTCGTCGCCAAACTCCGCGCGGTGCTGCCGAAGGACCTGCGCGCCGTCGTCGACGAGACGGCGCTGCTTGCCGGTCCGGCGCCTGCGCGTCCGAACGAGCAGATCGAGCTGGCCGAGGTGCGCCGAGCCATCCGCGAGCAGAAGAAAGCGCGCATCGCCTATCGCAACGAGCAAGGCCAACCGAGTGAGCGCGTCATCTGGCCGATCGGGCTCGGCTTCTTTCAGCGCGCGCGCTTGGTCGTGGCCTGGTGCGAAAGCCGCGCCGATTTTCGGTCTTTTCGTAGCGACCGCGTCACTTCCTGGGAGACACTAGCGGCGCGCTTCCCACGCTCGCGTAGCGTGCTCTTGCGCGAGTGGCGCGAGCGAGAGCGCATTCCCGCACCGCTGTGAGTGACGTGGCGTGCGGTGTCGCTGCCGGCTACAAGGCGCTGGCTTTGAAGGTGTCACACGCCTCGAGCGTGCCGTTGTCGAAGCCGTTCTTGAACCAACGCGAGCGCGATTCGGCCGAGCCGTGCGTCCAGGTCTCCGGGTGAACCGTGCCCGCGGTCGCCTTTTGAATGTGGTCGTCACCCACGGCGGCAGCGGCGCCCAAAGCCTCTTCCACGTCCCCGGGATCGAGAATTTGACGTTGGTTCGTGGAACGCGCCCAGATCCCGGCGTAGCAATCGGCCTGGAGCTCGAGCCGCACGCTGAGCCCAGTCGCGCCGATGCGCGCGGACTTGCTGGCGCGGTCGACCTGCTCGGAGGTGCCGAGCTGCTTTTGGACGTGATGCCCGATTTCGTGCGCAATCACGTACGCTTCTGCGAAATCACCCTTGATGCCGAAGCGCTGGGCGAGCTCGTTGTAAAAGCTGAGGTCGATGTACACGCGCTCGTCGGCGGGGCAGTAGAACGGGCCCGCGGCCGCGTCGCCGAAACCGCAGCCCGTGTTGGTCGAGTCGTTGAACAGAACCAGCTTGGCGTTCCGATACTGCTTGCCGCTCTGTGCGAAGAGCTGACGCCAAGTGGCTTGCGTGTCGTCCAACACGAAGGCGACGAAATGCCGGGGCGCGTCGCCGCCCTTGGCCGCGACCGACGTGCTCGCCCCGGTGACCGAATGCGTACTCGGGCCGGCTCCGCCTCCAATGAAGTTCTTCACCAGGCTGAAGCCGACCACCAGCACGATGATGACCCAGCCGAACCGAAAGCGGAGCAGCAACGGCAGTAGACCGATCAATCCCGAGCCCGCGATGCGCGGGCCACCGCCGCCTTGGCCGCGCTCGTCGATGAGGTCCGAGCTCTCGTGATCTTGGTCGTAGCGCATGGCCCACGCTGTACCCGAGCAGACGACGAGTCAATCGCTCGGCACGACCAGCGCGCTGTGGCGGCGATGCTTGCACGCGCGGCCGCGGCTTTTATGCCTCTTCTAGCGCGATGGGCAAAATGGCGGCTTTGGTGGCCGTACTCAGCGCTCCGTCGATCGACCCGCCGTCGCTGCGCTCGATGACGATGCGCTCGACGAGGCGAGCGGAACGCGCGCGCGCTTGGTAGGACGAGACCACGATGCCGAGCGCGAACAACGTGCGCTGCAGCACCGCGATCACGGGCGAGCGCTGCCCGCGGGTGATCTCGATGGCAGTCAGGCGCGAGCCTTCTTGCTCGAAGCGAACTTGTGGATTTTCCTGAGACACGGTGACCCCTCAAGGCATGGGCCCTGATTCAGACTCTGTCAACGCCCGAGACGCGAGTTTGAACGAAGCGACAACGCTATTTTCGAAGCGCGCGCGGCGCGGAATAAATCATATTTACAGTTGTTACAGCTCACTGCCGATACCGCGCATCGCACGCGAAGCTTCGATGACGTCTTCGTGATTTCGACGGCGTCGGTGTTAGTATCGCGGCCCATGATCAAGCA
>FTDA01000318.1_pt1 | contig 12497 bp, 9 predicted proteins | sample 1639731 | NCBI WGS metagenome assembly FTDA01 (sample SAMEA3914869, study PRJEB12502) | metagenome | biome: forest; material: soil | place: USA | collected 2012-03-12 | depth 0.1 m
CGGTTGTGCTCGAGCGCGTACAGCGCGCCCGCCGCGATCATCCCCGATTGGCGCATCGCGCCGCCCAGCATTTTGCGGAAGCGCCGCGCTTGCTGCACGTGCGCGTGGGAGCCGGCGATCGCCGACCCAACCGGTGCACCGAGGCCCTTCGAAAAGCACACGCTCAGCGTATCGAAGGGCGCCGCCAGATCGCGCGGGGACTCGCCGGTCGCAATCGCCGCGTTCCACAGCCGAGCGCCGTCCAGGTGCAAGGCCAGGCCATGCGCCCTCGCCGTCACTGCGATTCGCTCGCTTTCCGTGCGAGGTAACACCCGCCCGCCGCCGAGGTTGTGGCTGTTCTCGAGCACCACGAGCGAGCTCTGAGGCAAGTGCTCTGCGCGCGGCCGAATGCCCGCGAGCAGCTCTTCCGGACTGAAGAAGCCGCCGCGCCCGACGACCGCGAACTGCACGCCCGACCAAGCGGCCGCCGCCGCGCCTTCGAAATGCATGCAGTGAGTCCCTTCACCGACGATGACCTCATCACCTCGTCGTGTGTGCACCAAGATCGCAATCTGGTTGGCCATCGTTCCAGATGGGACGTACAGCGCGCCCTCCTTGCCCAAGATCTCGGCGACGCGATGCTCGAGCCTTCTGACCGTCGGATCCTCGCCGTACACGTCGTCACCGACCTCCGCTGCAGCCATCGCGGCTCGCATTTCTTGCGAGGGCTTGGTCAGCGTGTCGGAGCGGAGATCGTACAGTTTCATGCGCTCGAGGTTACTCCGCGCGACCTGCTCGAGAAAACCGCACTCCGGAGCTGCGCATTGGAGTGTGTGTGCGATTCGACGCTCGCTACTCAGAATGGCCGCGTTTGGCGCACGATCGCCCACACACTCGAGGCACACTCGCGCTACCGCTGACCTGCTGCGGCGTACCAGCTGAGCGGGGATTTTCTGCCCTTTGCGAGCGAGGGAGCTGCGATCGACTGCAATGGTCGATAGCGCGGTGAGAGCCAATCTGCATAGTCGAGTCGCGGGAACCTCGGCTCGAACGCGCAAGTTTTGTAACTCGCATGGGTGATGAATTCACGGCTGAGGTCCGAGGAGCGCATACATGAATCATGCAGTTTGCGGGCGTGCCTGCGATACGCGGGCTAGAATCGACGAGGTGAGCACGGCAAACGTCTGCTCGCGATTGATTCACCGGCGGCTCGGGAACAGCCGCGCGCAAAGGGAGCGTGGGCGAGTAGCCGCGTGCCGCACAGCGAAGCATCGACGAGCTCGAATCGGCTCACTCGAGAGCGAGTGCCGCGTGCATTCTCGTCGTGCTGTTACGCCCGACCCAAGCGCGACCCAAGCGCGCGTGAACGCGACTGAACGCGCCTGAACGCGACCGACATGAAACAATTTGAACTTAAGCCCGTTGCGAAATTGAAGAAGGCTCTGATACGCTGAAATATTGGTTCGAATCGAGAAACTCGTGGAAGGGAGCTTTTGACCGATGGTTTCACGCCGTGCCGTGTTGAGTGGATTAGGGGCTGCCGCAGTCGTGATGGGTTTCGATCCCGCGACCCGATCTTGGATTTCGGAGGCGCGCGCTGCCGGAGCGTTCGATCACGTGCCCGCGCTCGACGGGCAGCTGCTCACGGATCCGACTTCGCTGAGCGGCTACGCCGAGGACGTCGGCAACATCATCAACGACACGCCGGTCGCGGTGCTACTGCCGGGCTCGGTCTCCGACATCCAAAAGATGGTGCTGTTCTGCCGCAAGCGCGGGATCAAGATCGCCGCGCGCGGTCAAGGCCACACCACCTTCGGTCAGTCGCAGGTCGCAGGCGGCTTGGTCGTCGACATGCGCGGCATGAACAAGATTCACTCGATCGATCGCCACAGCGCCGATGTCGACGCGGGCTGCAAGTGGAGCACGCTGCTGGAAGCCACGACGCTGAAGGGGCTCACGCCGCCCGCGCTCACGGGCTATCTCGACCTCTCGATCGGCGGCGTGCTCTCGGTGGGTGGCGTCTCTGCGACCAATGATCAGGGCGCAGTCGTCGACAATGTCCGTGAGATCGAGGTCGTCACCGGTGAGGGGCAAGTCGTGCTTTGCTCGCCGTCCTGCAATTCGGATTTGTTCGACGCGGTGCTCGCCGGGCTCGGCCAATTCGGAATCATGACTCGCGTGGTCGTCGACCTCGTGCCGGTCGCCTCCCAGTCGCGCACGTACTTGTTGAACTACACGGACAACGCGACCTTCTTCCGCGACTTTCGCACGCTGCTCGCCCGCGGTGAGATGGACGGCGTGTACAACATCTGCACGCTCGGCGAATCCGGCGGCGTGAACTACCAGCTGAACGCGATCAAGAACTTCGACCCGAGCTCGCCGCCGAACGACGCGCACCTCTTGCGTGGGCTGCACGCCACGAGCTCGACGCAAAGTGATTCGACGTATCTCCAGCAGGTGGAGAGCGTGGACAGTCTGATCGATTTCCTGATTTCCATCGGCCTTTTCACCACCGTCGTGCATCCGTGGTTCGACGTGTTCTTGCCGGACGCGAAAGTCGAATCCTACGTCGGCAAGGTCTTGCCCTCGCTCACCCCAGCGGACGTGGGCGCGACCGGTTTCGTGCTCTTGTTCGCGCTCAAGCACTCGAAGCTGAAGCGTCCGTTCTTCAAGGTGCCTTCCGGCGGCGAATACATCTGGCTGTTCGACATCCTCACCGCCAACGGCGTTCCGGGGCCGGATCCCGAATTCGCGACGCAAATGCTGGCGCGCAATCGCTCCTTGTTCGAGCAAGCACGCGCCATCGGCGGCACGCGCTATCCGATCGGATCGCTCGAGTTCAGCCACGAAGATTGGCGTATCCAGTACGGCAGCTCTTGGGATGATTTCAAACGCGCCAAGCGCCGCTTCGATCCCGACAACTTGCTCGCGCCGAATCTGGGAATTTTCTGAGTGAATCGAGCGAAGCGTTCGCGAGGACGCTTCGCTTTATCACCCTTGGGTGTTAAGTTAGAAGTATAGTGCCCGTTGAGTGATCGTGGGGGGGCCGCAACCGAGTTGAGCCCCATGTCACCAAGCGTCCGGCCGAATATCTATATCGAAGACAGGCAATCTGCCGTAGTCGCCACAGCGCCACGTTCCGAATCGCTGCCAGAATCTCTGGGTGAGCTCGGCGAAGCGCGCCTGACCGCCTTGTGCGAAGCGCTCAGACTCACTGACTCACAGCAGGAGAGTGCTCTTGCCGTGTTCCGTTTGGTCAGCGAGCCTTGGGCGAGCTTGCCGGTCGGCGATCCCGCCTGGCAGAACGATCTGACCGACGCTGGAGTGCCCTTCGAGTTTTCGACTGGCTTCGAGGGCGGACGTGTCGAGCTGCGGATGTTGTTCGAGTCGCAGACACGAGCTGGGGCGCTCACTCAGCACGATAGTTGGCAGGCCGGCATCGAGTTGCAGGAAAATCTACGCTCGCGCGGCCTGTGCGATACGGCTCGATTCGAGCAAGTCGTCGACTTGTTCACGCCCAAGCCCGAGGATGCGCCTCGCTTCGCGCTTTGGCACGCGGTCGTGCTGCGCGAAAACGAGCCGTCGCTGCTCAAGGTCTATCTCAACCCGGAAGTGCACGGCGCAGAGCACGCGCGGGAAACCGTGCGAGTCGCGCTCGAGCGGCTAGGAATGGCTGCAGCGTGGGATTTCGTGAATAGCAGGCTGCGTCCCGAAACGCGGCTGGCGTACGTCTCTTTGGATCTCGAGGCGGGCAGCTCGGCGCGCTTCAAGGTGTACTTGACCGCAACCAACGCCGACGAAGTCGAGAGTCTGACGCGCGGCTCCGCAAACGACCCAGAAGGCGACGTGCGAGACTGGCTGACCAAGCTCGTCGGCGGTGGAGGCCCCTACGAGGCTAGGCCGGTGTTCGTGTGTTATTCGTTCGCAGGTAGCTCGCTGCTGCCCGTCTCGACCGTGCACGTGCCGGTTCGCAGCTACGTGCCGAGCGACGAAGTCGCCGTGCAACGAGCGTTCGGCTTTCTGCAACCTCAGAACGCGGGACAGTTGAGGCGAGCAGTGGAGTCACTCGCCGCGAGCTCGCTCAAATCTTCGCGCGGCATCCTGACTTACGTGTCGCTCCGCCGCGCAGGGAACGAGGTGCGAGTCACCACTTACTTGGCTCCGAAGGCATGAAGCGCGCGCGGCTTACAGCGCAACGCCGCTCGAGCCGCGTGCCCGCAAGAGCGCGCAGCTCACTCCTTCTCGAACGCGACCCGAGGATTCTGGACGTCCTCGTACAGGCCGAGTCCTTCTAGCTGGATCGACAGACCCTCGACGCCGTCCGGCTCGAGTCCCCGGAATCCGTGCACGTAACCGGCGGGTACGAGCACGGTATCTCCCACTTGCAGGGGCTTCTCGACGCCGTCGAGCAATACGCCCGTGCCGCGGCACACGATGATCATGGAGCGAGTGGGATGGCCGTGGGGCTTCAATACCTCGCCGGGCCCGAGACGCACCCAGGCGATGCCGAGCCTCACCGTCTCGGCCAAGAACTCCGAGATAATGGGATTACGACGAAAGTCACGGAGCTCGCCGAGGAAGTGTTTTTCCCCATCCTCCATGATCTCGGAGATGGCCTGAAGCTCGTTCCGCGGGACTACGACGATTGTCGAAAGCATTTCGGCTGTCTCTCCTCTCGAGTCTTTGGCTGACTGTTCAGTAACCGATGGCGCAGCCGTCAGCGCGCGATTCACTGCCGGCGACGTACGTGCCATCCGATCGGCGACAGATGATTTGAGCTTTGCCAAAATCACCGTACGCGACGAATTTGCCGGCTGGGGTCCGGCGCGGCGCGGCGGTCGCGACATCCCAGCGACCACTGTGCGTGAGCACGTGCCCGCGCGCTTCGAGACCTTTGACGACATCCGGCGGCACCGACGTCTCGAGATCGACGTACAGGTCCTGGAGCCACTGCCAACGCGGAGCTTCGACGCTGGTCTGAGGATTCATGCCGTAGTCGACCTGATTTACGATCATCTGCACGTGCCCTTGAGGTTGCATCGGGCCGCCCATCACACCGAACGGGCCGACCGCTTCGCCACCACGAGTCAAGAAGCCGGGAAGCAGGCTGTGCGCGGGACGTTTGCCGGGGGCAAGGACGTTCGGGCTGCGCGGATCGAGCGAAAACGAGGATGCTCGGCTATGGAGCGCAATGCCCGTCCCGGGCACGACGACGCCCGACCCGAAGCCCAAGAGCGGGCCCGAGTAGTTCGATTGAATGAACGACACCATCATCCCGTCCGCATCAGCGACGGCGACGTAGACGGTGCCGCCGCGCGACGTTGGACCGGCTTGCGGAATCGCAGCGCGGTCGAGATTCACCTGGGCTCGCCGTTGACGGACGTAGTCCGCCTCGAGCATCTCGCTCGCTGGTGGGGCGTGCTCGAGGTCCGCCACGAAGCGCGGCGCGTCCGCGAAGGCCAGCTTGATCGCTTCGATTTGTAGGTGATAGGCCTCTGCGGACTCGCGAGGGTACTTGCTCAAATCAATGCCATCGAGAATGGCGAGAGCGGAGAGCGCGACGATGCCGCCGCTGTTGGGCGGCATTTCCCAGACTTCGTGCCCGCGATAGCTCGCGGAAATTGGCTGCACCCAAGTGCTCGAGTGAGCCGCCAAGTCTTCACGAGTCAGGTGACCGCCGCTATTGGCAGCGTAGTCGGCGATTTTCTGCGCGAGCTTGCCTCGATAGTAGGCCTCGATGCCTTCGTCTCTCAGCACTCGCAGCGTAGCTGCCGTGTCGGGTGATTTCCAAGTCTCGCCCGCGACGGGAGAGCGGCCGGCGATCGTGAACGTCTCGAGCCAACCGCGCAGCTCTGCCACGTGGCTCACGTGCGGGTAGTTGCGCGCCGAAGACGCCCAGCGCGCAGCTACCAGTGGTGACACGGGGAAGCCGTGCTCGGCGTACTCGATGGCAGGGGCGAACAGCGCCTCGAGCGGCAAACGCCCAAAGCGGCTGTGCAAGTCGTGCCATGCCGCGGGAGCGCCAGGGACGGTGACCGCTGGCCAGCCGCACATCGGAATCTCGCCGAGACCGCGCTGCGCGAAGAAATCCAACGTGTGCGCGGCGCACGCTCGGCCCGAGCCGTTCAGGCCATGGAGACGAGAGCCGTCCCAGACCATGGCAAACGCATCCGAGCCGAGCCCGTTAGAAACCGGTTCCGTGACGGTGAGCGCGATCGCCGCTGCCACCGCGGCGTCGACCGCGTTGCCGCCCTGCTGCAGGATTCGAATGCCGACCTGTGCCGCAAGGGGCTCACCGGTGGCAACTACCCCGCGGCGCGCCATTACGGGCATGCGATGCGAGGGATATGGGTAACTCGAGAGGCCGAGGTTATCCGTGAAATAGGGCTGCATTCGGCCTTTCAGATTTGGGCGAAGTTAGCGAAGCGCCGGTACCGTTCCGAGCACGATCGAAGCGACGCGGTCCCCCCAAGTGTTCATCATTTGCCAGGCGTGGCTCACGACTTCTCGCAAGCCTTCGAGCGTCTCCGAAGACTGCGACTCGAGCGGTCCGATCGCCAACGAGACGTGGCTATCGTCCACCTCGTCGTGCAGCTCGAAGTACTTCGCGCTGCCGTACCGTGGCATCGTTCTGCGGGACAGGCTGCCCATGTGCGCTCCGCTGGTCTCCAGCACCAAGTGCACGACGGCCAGCTTCGCGACATTGTCCAAATTCGACATGCTCGACGCGAACCACGCGCCGACGGCTTCGATCACCGGGTCCCACAGATCGTCCGCGCGCCCGCGATCCTGCCGCAGGACTTCGTCGTGCCCAATCTCTTCACGGAGATGGCGCGCGAAGATCGACGCGTAACGAGCGTCGGCGCAGTGAGCCTGACGCATGAAAATGATCGTTTGAAAGTGCCGCGCAAGAGCCTGCAGGCAAGTCAGGAAAAGCTCGCGCTTTTGCGGATCATCCAGCGTGCCGTCGGTGAAGAACTGGAAGCAGCGGAGCTGCTTGTGCTCTTCGAGCTGCGCCGAGTTGTAATCGAGCAGCGCCTTCAAACTATCTGCCCGCGTGCTGTCGATCGCTTGATTCATTTCAACCTCTATCGCGAAAAGGAGGACTCGACAGTCGGACTATCTCTGGAGGCTCTTACCGGATCTGACCATGTAGGCTTGGTGCTCCTTCTGCAGCTCGTAGATGACGGCGGCGATTTGCTCGAAGGTCTCACGGCGTTTGAGCTCGACCTGCTCCTTGGCGTGCCATTTGGCTGCCTCGGTGATGGAGCTGAAGACGGCGAGGTGACTCGTCGTCTGTGCGAGCATGTGTGAGGCCGAGACGATCGCGCGCACTGAGGCGGCCTTGAAACCGGTACCCTCGTGGACCACGGAGTAGTGCTTGAGGCGCCCGCCGACGGCGTCCTTCATCAGCTTGGTGATCTCGGTTCGCGCTTCGGTCGAGGGCGGCACCGCTTCGAGCCCGACTATCTGGCAGATTCCTACGCCCTCGGGATGTGCGCCCGCGAGCCGTGCCAGATGATCACAAGCCTTTCGGAAACTCGCCTGCTGCGTCTCCCTTGCCCAGTAGGCAAAGACCATGTTGAAGGCAGAAGCGGCAATGTGGTGCTCGTCTAGCCCGAACCGGCTGACAGGATCTGGATTCGGTTTAACCAACGGCCCACACTCGTCCTAGTGCTGCAATTTAGGAGAAGCAAGCCCGGGGGTCAAGATTGGCATCTCTTCGCTAAACCGTAGACGGAACGCTGCGGACTCTTCGTCATCGCCGTGCGATCGGGCTGCACCGAACGAAATACGTGGCCGGCGGTTTACGGACGAAATCGATGAGCGTGCTGTGGAATGCGATGCGCATGGGCATGCGCCCGGTCAGCCGCGTAACCAGGGCGCCGAGTCGTTCTTTTGGCTCCTCGCCGGGTGAAGGCCCGCGTTCTGCGCGATGTGCGCTGCGTGACCACAACGCCTACATGGCTACCAATCTCTCGAGAGCGGTTACGATCGCGGGCGATGCAGATTTCTCCAGCACCGTGGACGACACGCGCGGTTACTTCACCCTTAAGGGTGATTGAAGGCGTCTGGCGGATTCCGCCCGGCTGTCCGTATCACTGAATCGCGTGTCGAGGGACAGCCGACTTCCTCATGGTGCCTCGTGTCTAGGTTGGAGTGTGACTCGAATTCAGGCGCGGCCCGACACTCGCTGCAACGACCGCGCTCGTCGCGGGCGCGTCGCGCGAAACGCGTGAGATGCCGTTGTGCCCCGTAGCTACGGACGCGCACTGATGGTGATACGAAACAATGTTTCGCCGAGCGGCCAAATTGCGCGCAAACATTGAGCATCGACCTGAGCTGAATTGAAAAAAAGCGGATACCGGCCGCGTGATAGCTGTGCGCATGGCTACAGGCACACCTGCGCGGGTTGGTTTTGGTCGTGCGGCCGTCCTGAAGCTGTTGTTCGTGGCCCTGTGGAGCGCGCTGCTCGCGTGCACGCTCGGCTCTTGCACGGTGCCGAGCTTCGGTTTTCGCGACGAAGCCGTGAATGACGACGGAGGTCTCGGTGAGGGCGGACAAATCGCCCCCGATGCTCATTGTTCGAACGGCGCTCAGGACCAAAACGAAACCGGAGTCGATTGCGGCGGCGGCTGCGCGCCGTGCGCCCCGGGCAGTGGCTGCGTACAAAATACGGACTGCGACAGCAGCGTCTGTGAAAATAGTTCCTGCTCCCAGCCGACGTGCTCCGACGGCGTGCGCAACGGAGACGAAACAGAGAAGGACTGCGGCGGCTCGCGCTGTCCGAAATGCGCGCCCGGCCAAGCCTGCAAAGCCGACACGGATTGCTCGAGCAATACCTGCACGAATCACCTGTGCGCTTTGACTTGTCTCGACGGCAAAGGCGACTGTGACGGCGACATCACGAACGACTGTGAAGCGAATTTACAGACGGACGCGATGCACTGCGGAGATTGCGCGACCGCCTGCTCGCTCGCGCACGCGTCTTCGGCGTGCTCGGCAGGCAAATGTGTGATCGGCAAGTGCACCGCGCCGTACGAAGACTGTGACGGCGATCCGAGTAACGGCTGTGAGACGAACACTTCCGCCGATGCGGGTAACTGCGGCGGCTGCGGCACTGCGTGCGGCGCGATCAACGGCACGCCGTACTGCGCCAATAGCGTGTGCCAAATCACGTGCAACGCAGGCTTTGCCGACTGCGATGATTCACGCGGCAACGGCTGCGAGGTCGATCTGACGAAGGACGTGTCGCACTGCTCGGCGTGCGACAACGTGTGCAGCCAGGTGGGCGGCACGCCGAACTGCGTCGGCGGTAAGTGCGGCATTGCCAATTGCCAAACGGGCCTCGGTGATTGCGACGGCAGCGACAGCTGCAAACAGGATCTGACGAGCGACGTAAACAACTGCGGCTCGTGCGGGCACGCGTGCACGGTCGCGAACGGGCAGGGCACGTGCGCGACCTCGGCGTGCAAAGTCGCTGCGTGCAACACGGGCTACGCGGATTGCAACGCGGCCAGCGCGGGCGGTTTCCAGGACGGTTGTGAGGTGAACCTCATGAACGATCCGAACAACTGCGGAAAATGCGGCAATGTGTGCAACATCGCCAATGGCAGCGCCAAGTGCGAGGCCGGCAAGTGCGTCGTGAAAACGTGCACGCCGCCGTTCTTCGATTGCGCCGGCACCGGGCTCGGTTGTGCGACGAATACGAGCCTCGACGGCAGCAACTGCGGCGGCTGCGGCACGAGCTGCAATAGTGAATTTGGTCCGCTCCACGCGACCGGCAAATGCGTCACGAGCGCGTGCGTGCTCGACAAATGCGCCGCGGGTTACTCCGACTGCGACGGCGTGATGTCGAACGGGTGCGAGTCCGACCCCACGGGAGACGCGAACAATTGCGGCGCATGCGGGGTTTCCTGCAAGGCCCCGCACGGGACGAACACCTGCGTCGCCAGCAAGTGCACGCCCAACTGCGGCACGCAATTCGGTGTCTGCGACGGCGTGGTCAACAACGGTTGCTCGACGGTGTTCGCGACCGACAAAAAGAATTGCGGCGGTTGCGGCACCACTTGCCAAGACAACAACACGGTCAGCAACAACTGCTCCGGAGGCGTGTGCTCGCCGCAATGCAGCACGAATTTTCAGAGCTGCGACAACAGCGCGACCAACGGCTGTGAATCGAATCAGCAGACCGATGCCGCGAATTGCGGTGGCTGCGGCACTCAGTGCAGCAACACGCACGGCACCACGACGTGTACCGGTGGCGCGTGCAACCCGAGCTGCGCCGTGGGCTTCAACGATTGCGACAGCGACCCCAACAACGGCTGTGAAAAGGCCACCTCCGCGGACACGGCGAATTGCGGCGGCTGCGGCCTCGCGTGCAAAACCACGAACGCGAGCGCGACGAGCTGCGGCGCGAGCAAGTGCGCGCCGACCTGCAACGACGGCTGGGCCGCGTGTTCGAACCCGCAAAACGGCTGCACCACGAGCATCGATAGTCCTTCGAACTGCGGCGCTTGCGGCAACGTGTGCCCGGCGGCATCGCCGTTCTGCATCTCGCGTGCGTGCAAACAGCGGCTCAGCATCACCATCGTGAACTCGAGCACGACGACCACGACCACGACGGTGTCCCATCACTTGCAGACGGCTTCGGGGAATTACCGTGCGATCGTGGTGGGCGTTGCGAGCTACGGCACGAGCCCGCAAGCCGTCAAGTACGGCACGGCGAGCATGACTCTCGTCAAGAGCGTCACGACCTCGGCGACCTGGGGCGGCGTGTTCTACATCCTGGACAGCGCGCTGCCGGCCGCTGCAGGCACCAACACGATTACGATCTCGGGCACGAGCTCCGGCGTCGTCGCCGAAGTGATGGAGCTGACTGGCGTGGATCAGAACACGCCGATCGATTCGTCGACCTCGAGTGTGCGCAATGACGCTTCGTGCGTGTCCCAGAGCGATACGCTGAACGTGATCAACGATGCTTCGCTGATGTACGGCGTGGTCACGGAATACGCCGCTGCCGGCGACGCGGGCAGCCCCGCCGGCGCGCAAACGGAGGTGATGGATCTACGCTCGGCCGCGATGGGCGGCCTCGCCGGCTATCAAACGCCCGTTGCGCCCGGCAATCACACGTTCGCTTGGAGCGAGAACGTGAGCTGCTTTGCTTCCGGCGGAGTCATCGTGGCCTTCCGGGCCGCCGTTACTTTGTGATTCCGGGCGCGCCGTTTCGGTGCGACCGGCGCGTCGTGACAGGGCCCAACGGCCCCCCAAAAAATCAGCGGGCGTCCGAGCTCAAGGTGAGCGAGACGAACTCGCTTTGCTCGGGGTCGTAGTCGAAGACTTTGCCCTTGCCGACGTCGAAGATCCAGCCGTTGCACTGCAGCTTGCCGGACGCGATCCGCTCGGCGACGAACGGATATTCACGGAGGTGCTCGAGCTGAGCGAGCACGTTCTCTTGAATCGCGGCCGTCCAGCGCTCTTCGCCGGTGAAGTGCGCGTACTTCTCTTCGACGGTTTTCTTCACGTCGATCGTGCCTTCGAGCCACCGCTTCACGAACGGCAGATGCTTCATCGTCTCTGGCTCGAGGATCGCTTTGATCGCGCCGCATTGCGTGTGCCCGCAGACGATGATGTTCTGCACGTTCAGCACCTCGACGGCGTATTGAATTGCGGCGGCGGTACCACCCGGCAAATCGACGTGCGGCACGACGTTGCCGACGTTGCGCACGATGAACAGCTCGCCCGGCGCGGCATTGGTGATCAGGTTCGGAACGACGCGGCTGTCCGAACAGGTGATGAACAGCGTCTCGGGCTGTTGACCCGCGGTCGCGAGCTGCTCGAACAAATCGCGGTGCGAGGCGAAGAAACCGCTCTGAAACGAGTGAATCCCTTTGACGAGCTTCTGCATCATGGCTCGCCGGGTATATGCGAGGTTGCCGCCGAGCGCACGCAGCTTGTTTGGGTTCGATGGTCACGCGCTCCGTCGCGCGGCGGCCCAGCCTTCGGCGTCGCGTTTCGGCTCACGCGAAAAAGCCGCTGCGAGTTGGCCGTGTTTTCAACCCAACGGTAACACGTACGCCTCGTCGCCTTCGGCGAGGTCGAGGTGCGCTTGCACTTCGCTCGCGACGGCAATGTGCGCGTCGTCGAGCGTCTGCACCTCGCAGGGAACGGCTCGAAAATAGGGGGCTTCGCGCAGATCGCACGCCAACAGGGAACGCGTTCCAGAGCGGGCACCGGCGGCTCGCGCGATGCGCACGCGCCGCGTTTTCTGAACCAAGCTGATTTCGTCCGCCGGCGCGAGGAAGTGCGGCCCGCCGTCGAAGGGATCGATGCGCTCGGCGTAGCGAAAGCCGATGCGCCGCAGCATTTTTTCGACGCCCTTGGTTTGCGCGCCGACCTTGCCGATCACGTTCTGCGCCTCGGGCGAGAGCAACGTCGCATAAATGCTACCGCTCGGAAACAAATCCCGAATGAAGGATTTGTCGGAGCTCGAGAGCAGATCCGCTTCGCCGTAGCTC
>FTDA01000094.1_pt1 | contig 12443 bp, 11 predicted proteins | sample 1639731 | NCBI WGS metagenome assembly FTDA01 (sample SAMEA3914869, study PRJEB12502) | metagenome | biome: forest; material: soil | place: USA | collected 2012-03-12 | depth 0.1 m
GCGCTGGAGCAGCTCGGGATAGTGCTTCGCGCGCAGGCCCACGCCGACCAGCGTGGCGCTACCCGCGGCAGCCGAGCTCAAGGCTTGTTGCGGATCTGGAGCGCGCTGCACTGCTCTTGGGTCTGAGTGTAGACGTAGCCCGTCCCTTTGCACTCGTTCTTGCCCGAGCATTCGCTCTTGCCGTCCGCAGTGGCGCACTCAGAGAGCCCGGCGCAGGCATTGCCGCCCTCGCACTTGATGCCCTGGCTCACGCTCTTGGAGGCATCGTCACTCGCGCTGCTACCGCAGGCGCTTGCAGCGAGCATGGTGGCGACCGCTAACGCGATGCTCGTTCCCTTGTTGAGCTCCATGTTTCCTTGGGCCGGATTATAGCCCGCATCGCCAAAATGGTTAGTCGCGCCAGCTTTTCCGTGAAACTTGCGGCGAAAGTCCGGGTTATGCTCGCGCCGTGCGCACGGACGAAGAGCTGATGGCCGCCTACGTGGCTGGCGACAAAGCGGCTTTTCGCGAGCTGTTTCAGCGTTATGCGCCACTCTTACAGCGAACCATGGCGCGAGATTTGCGCACACCGGAAGAAGCGCATGACTTGGTGCAGCAGACCTTTCTGCACTTGCATCGCAGCCGGTTGGACTTCGAGCCGGGTCGAAAGCTGAAGCCGTGGATTTTCACGATCGCGCTCAACCTCAAGCGTGAACATTTTCGCCGCTCTCGCCGGCGCCAAGAAACGTCGCTGGACGACGATCGCGCACCCGAGCCGTTCGAAGGGCCGCGCGGACAAGAGCGCTCGGACGCGGCGCGCGAAACGGCGCGCGCGCTCGAAGGGCTCCCGCCCGATCATCGCGAGGTGATCGAGCTGCACTGGTTCGGCGGGCTCAGCTTTCCGGAGGTGGCCGAAGCGGTCGGTTCGACGGTAGCTGCCGTCAAAGTGCGCGCGCACCGCGGTTACGTCGCGCTGCGCGAAAAGCTGGGCGACCACGCGCCGGATCCTGCGCGCGTTGGTGGCAAAGTAACTCCGGAGGGCATTCACTGATGGACTGCTCGGAGATTCGCCAAGCCCTGCTTCGCGGGGAAACGCCCGAGGGCCCCGAGGCCGAAGCGCATGTGGCGGACTGCGCGCAGTGCCGCGAGATCCTCGCGCAGAATGCCGAGCTCGGTCGCTCGCTCGCAGCAGAAGCTGTAGTGCCTGTCGCATTTCCCGCCGATTTGTTCGACGCGCTCGAAGCGCGCGTCGCGCAAGATTCTGGGCTGCGCGCGTGGCTGCGCTCGCGACCGAGCAAGCTCCGGTTCGTGCTCGCGCTCGTGAGCGTGCTCGGCGTGATCTTGCTCGGGGGCGTGGGCATGCATCGGCCGGACATGCCAGCGTATCCGGTTGCGCGCTTATTCGGGTTGCTCGCGTTGTACGCGCTCGGCATTGGGCTCGCGTTCGCGAAAGAGATGTTCGAGTCCGTACGCAAAGCTTCGCTCGCGGACTACGGCTGGTTGCTCGTCGCTGGGCTCGGCGTGCCGTTCTTGGTGGCGTTCGTGCCGCCCACTGAAGCGAGTCGCGCGTTCGGGCCCGCGGGCGCGCTCGGTTGTTTTTCCTTCGGCGTGATCCTCACGTTGCCGACCGCGCTATTATTGTGGGCATTCGATCGGGATGATCGCTTGAGCACGCGCACGGTGTGTTTGAGCGCGGCCGCGCTCGGTCTCTCGGCGAGCACGATTCTCGAGCTGCACTGCCCGAGCGGCAATTTCGCGCACGTGATCTCAGGGCACGCCAGCATCGGCGTGGCGTGGCTCTTGGGCTGGTCAATGACGCGCTTGGTCGGGCGCGCGCGCTGAGTCCACGGCACGAGCGACCGCTCACCGCCAAATTGATGAGCTCCGATCGGGACTTACTCCTGCCGAGCGAGCGAGCGCCAGCCAGCGCTCTTACTTGCGGAAGTGAGCGGCGAAGGGATTGTTCGTGAAGCCTTGAGCCGTGTTTTGCGGCTTCTGCGGTTGCTTACTCCCGCTACCTTGGGCGCGCCCACCGCCGTGCTGCCCACCGCCGCGTTGATCCGGGCGCGCTGGCTGCTGCGGACGGCCGCTCGCGCCCCCGACCTGCGCGTCACTGCCTTTCTTGGCGCTGAGCGCGATGCGCTTGCGCACCAAGTCGACCTCGAGCACGCGCACGCTCAGCTTGTCGCCGACTTTCACGACCTCGTTCGGGTCTTTCACGAACCGATCCGCCAGCTGTGACACGTGCACGAGCCCGTCTTGGTGCACGCCGATGTCGACGAAGGCGCCGAACGCGGTGACGTTCGTGACCACGCCTTCGAGCACCATCTCGGTCTTCAGATCTTCCATCGTGCGCACGTCATCGCGAAATTTCGGTGGCTCGAAGGTGGCGCGTGGATCGCGGCCTGGTTTTTTGAGCTCGCTCAGGATGTCGTTCAGCGTGAAGGAGCCGACATCACCGGCTTGGTATTTCTTCGGGTCGAGCTTCTCCAACAGCTCTCGATTGCCGATCAGCGAGACAACGGGCACGCCCAAGTCCTGCGCCATTTTCTCGACCAGCGCGTAGCGCTCGGGGTGTACCGCGCTCGCGTCTAGCGGATGCTCACCGCCGCGAACGCGCAAGAAGCCCGCAGCTTGCTCGAACGTGCGCGGTCCGAGTCCTGGCACTTCCAAGAGCTTGGCGCGGCTGGAGAAGGCGCCCTTTTCGTTCCTGAAGGCGACGATCTTTTTGGCCAACGTCGGCCCGATGCCGGCAACGCGCGAGAGCAGCGGCGCGCTCGCGAGATTCACCTCCACGCCTACGCTATTTACGCAGCTCTCCACGACCTCATCCAGTTTCTTGGCCAAAAATGGCTGAAAAACGTCGTGCTGATATTGGCCGACCCCGATCGACTTCGGGTCGATTTTGACGAGCTCCGCGAGCGGATCTTGCAAGCGGCGCGCGATGCTGATCGCGCCGCGCACGGTCAGATCCAAATCCGGAAATTCATCGCGCGCGACGTCACTTGCCGAGTACACGCTCGCGCCAGCTTCACTCACCGCGACGCAGAGCGGCTTCACGCCTTGGGTGAGTCCTTCTTCCTTCAGCAAATCACGCACGAAGGCTTCCGTCTCGCGCCCGTGTGTACCGTTGCCCACGGCCACCGCGACGATCGGATACTTCTTGCACAATGCGCGGAGTGACTGGCGCGCGCGTTCGAGCGCGGCATCACCCTGCACCAGGTAAATCGTCTCGTGCTCCAGCAATTTGCCGGTTTCATCGACGATGGCGCATTTGCAGCCCGTGCGCTGACCAGGATCGATGCCGAGCACGGTTTTGGTGCCGAATGGCGCGGCGAGCAGCAACTCTCGCAGGTTTTGCGCGAACACGTCGATCGCGCCTTTGTCCGCCGAGAGCTTCAATTCCACGCGCACATCGACCTGCACGGAGTGCAGCAACAGACGATCGACGCCGTCTTTGATCGCCGCGGAGAGCTCACCGCCCCACGGCGACGCAGTATCCAGCTTCACGTGCTTCTCGATGAACGGCACGATATTGCTCTGATCGACATCGAGCCCCGCGCGCAGCACGCCTTCGGTCTCACCGCGGCGGATCGCCAAATAGCGATGCGAGGGGATCTTCGCGATCGGTTCTTGGAACTCGGCGTAGCTGTCGAATTTCGTGGTTTTGTCCTCGAAATCTTTGGTTTTGCCGACGCGGATGCTGCCGTGCGCGACGTACGCTTCACGCGTGTGTTTGCGCACTTCGGGATCTTCCGAGATGCGCTCGGCGCAGATGTCGCGCGCGCCCGCGAGCGCGGCGGCGGCATCCGGCACTTCTTTCTCGGCGCTGACGAAGCTCTGCGCGTTCGCCTGCGGCGCGCCTTCACGGCCTTGGCCCCAGATCAAATCCGCGAGTGGCTCGAGCCCGCGCTCTTTGGCGATGGTCGCGCGCGTGCGGCGCTTGGGCTTGAAGGGCAGGTACAAATCTTCGAGCTCCGCTTTGGTGGCGGCGCCCAAGATCTTCTTGGCCAGCTCTGGCGTGAGCTTGCCCTGGCTCTTGATTTCGGCAGTGATCGACTTGCGGCGAGCCTCCATCTCCACGAGGTACGCGCGACGCTCTTCGATGTTCCGGATTTGCACTTCATCGAGCCCGCCCGTCGCTTCTTTGCGGTAGCGGGCAATGAACGGCACCGTCGCCGCCTCCGCGAGCAGTTGGACCACGGCGCTGACGCCCGCGCGGGGCAGGTTCAGCTCGGCGGCAAGCACGGGAACGGGATCGAACGGCGTCTCGACGGGCTCGGTCATGGGCCGGAGTTTGTTAGGCCCGAGCTAGACTTTTGTCCAGTACGCGCTTTCGTGGTGTCAAAGTGAGGCAGACTCGGTTACGCCGCTGCCCATGAGCCCGAAGGGCCTCCTCTTCATCACGCTCTTCAACAGCATCCTCGGCCTGAGCGTGCTGTTTCCGATTTTGGCGCCGCTCGGGCGCGAGCTCCATTTCAGCGAGCTCCAGATCACCGCCTTCTCTTCGACCTATGCGGTGATGCAAGCGTTGATGAGCCCGTACTGGGGTCGGCTGAGCGAGCGCATCGGACGCAAGCGCGTGCTGCTCACGGGGATCTTCGGCTTCGGCGTCGGCTTCATGGCTTTCGCGCTGATTGCGGATTTCGGCCGGCGCGCGGCGTTGCCGACGACGACACTGTTCGCGTACTTGGTGGGAGCGCGCATCGTCGGCGGCGGATTCTCGGCCGCGACTCTACCGACCGCGCAAGCGTACATGGCTGATTTGACGGAGCGACGCGACCGCACTGCCGGCATGGCCGTCGTCGGCGCTGCGTTCGGGCTCGGCGTGATCTTCGGGCCGTTGATCGGCGCGGGGCTTTCGCGCGTGAGCTTGCTCGCCGCCGTCTATTTTTCGGCGTCGATCGCGTTTTTGAACGGCATTTTCGTGTGGCTTTCGCTGCCCGAATCGAAGCAAGTGCTCGCCCGAGAAGTGAAGCGGGATGCCGGCAAGCTCGTGCGCGCGCTCTGGCCTCTGCTCGCGATCGGCTGCACGCTCAGCATCGCTTCGGTCGCGATGGAGCAGACGATCAGCTTCTACTATCAAGATCGCCTGCACCTCTCGAATCAAGACACACCGCGCACCGTTGGCATGGCGCTCGGCGTTTACGGCGTGGTCGCGGTCTTCACGCAAGGCTTCTTGGTGCGGCGCTACAAGTGGTCGCCGGTTCGTTTGCTCGCGATCGGCATGCCGGTGGCGCTCGTGGGCTACGTGCTCTTGGTCTTCGCGCATCGCTTCGGCTTCCTCACGTTCGCGCTCGGTGCGCAGGCGTTTGGACAAAGCTTGGCGATCCCCGGCGTGACCGCTGGCATGTCTCTCGGCGTCGGTGAAGACGAACAGGGGGTCGTAGCCGGTCTCAATAGCTCGGCGCTCGCCGCCGGGCGCGTGCTCGGGCCGCTCGCGGGCGGCGCTTTGTACGGTTTTCGGCCGGAATATCCATATACTTTGAGCGCTGTGCTGATCTCGCTCGTGCTCGCGGGCTTCCTCGTGAACGGACAGCTCCGCCGCACGCTCGCGAGTAGCGCGGTGTAATGCCGTCGCCCTTCACGCTCGCGCTGCTCTCGCTCACGGCGTTCGTCGCCGGAGTAGTCGATGCGGTCGCGGGTGGGGGCGGGCTGTTCACGGTGCCCGCGCTGCTCGCGGTCGGTTTGCCGCCGAGCGTGGCGCTCGCGACGAACAAAGGCCAAGCAGCGCCTGGCGCGGTGTCTTCGTTCGTGACTTTTTTTCGACGTGGCGGCGTGGACCGAAAGCGCGCGCCGCTCGGCTTCGTCTGCGGTTTTATCGGCTCGCTCCTCGGCGCGCGGCTCTTACTCTCGATGCGGCCGGAGCCGCTTCGTCCCATTCTGGTCGCGCTCTTGTTGTTTGCGCTCGCGGTGATGCTCTTGCGCTCGCGCATCCGCGTACGCTCGAAGCCGCTCGAGCGTCCGCGACTCGCGCTCGCGCTGATCGCGCTGCTGCTAGGCACTTATGACGGCTTTTTCGGACCTGGCACGGGCTCCCTCCTGATCGTCGCGTTCGTGACGTTCTTCGGGGATTCGCCCTTGCTCGCATCCGGAAACGCCAAGGTCGTGAATCTGGCTTCGAACCTGGCGGCATTCTCGCTGTTCACCCTGCGCGGCGCGGTGCTCTGGCACATTTCACTACCCATGGCCTGCGCGAACATCGTCGGTGCGCGGCTCGGCGCGCGCCTCGCGCTCCGTCGAGGCGATGGTTTCGTACGCGTGGTGGTGACCGTCGTGGTGCTCGCGGTGGTCGCGAAAATTGTCTTCGATATGCTCAAATCTGCTCATTCTGCGTAACCGGTACCAAATCGCTGGCGAGCGAGACTCCGAGCACGTATCTCTGAACTGAAACCAGTCCCATTCGTTTTCGAGACTCGTGCCCGCGCGAGCGAACATCTCTCCAAAAATGGCATTTCCGAAAGACTTCACCTGGGGCGCCGCCGCCGCGTCCTACCAAATCGAAGGCGCTGCGTACGACGACGGCAAAGGTCTCTCCGTCTGGGACATGTTCTGCAAGAAGCCCGGCGCGGTGTTTCAAAAGCACACCGGGGATGTCGCCTGCGACCACTATCATCGCTACCGCGAGGACGTGGGGCTGATGAAGCAAATCGGGCTCCAGGCCTATCGCCTGAGCATCTCTTGGCCGCGCGTCATTCCGCAGGGCAAAGGCGAGAAGAACGAGGCGGGTCTCGCGTTTTACGATCGCTTGATCGATGCGCTCTTGGAAGCGCGGATCGAGCCGTTCGTCACGCTATTTCACTGGGATTATCCGCTCGCGCTCTACCACCGGGGCGGCTGGCTGAATCCGGATTCGCCGAGCTGGTTCGCGGACTACACGGCAGTCGTCGTGGATCGCTTGTCCGATCGCGTGAAGAAATGGATGACCTTCAACGAGCCTGCCGTCTTCATCGGCACTGGCCACAAGGATGGCTATCACGCGCCGGGCGACAAGCTGCGGCTCGCGGAAGTGACCCGGGCCGCCCATCACGTGCTGCTCGCTCACGGCAAAGCCACGCAAGTCATCCGCGCGCGCGCGAAAACGCCGAGCTACGTCGGTTACGCGCCGAACGCGGCCGTCCGCATCCCGCACACGAATTCAGCCGCAGACATCGCCGCCGCCAAGCGCGTGATGTTCGATACGTTCGATCAAGGCGTCTGGCAAAACGGGCTCTGGATCGATCCGGTGTACCTCGGTCATTACCCTCAAGGGTTATTGGAGGCGTACGGCGCGGAAGGTCCGCCCATTGCCTCCGGGGACATGGAGCAAATCCATCAACCCTTGGATTTCTTCGGCACGAACATCTATTCGTGCGATCGCGTCCGCGCGAAGGAAAATGGCGAGCCTGGCGCGGAGACGGTGCACTACGGCCCGGGCTATCCGCTCACCGGCATCAATTGGCCGGTCGCGCCGGATTCGCTCTACTGGGGCGCACGCTTCTTCTCCGAACGTTACCAAAAGCCGCTCTACATCACGGAAAACGGCCTCTCGCTGCGTGATTGGGTCTCGCTCGACGGCAAAGTCCACGACCCGAACCGCATCGATTTTCTCACGCGCTACCTCTCCGCGCTGCGCCGCGCGAGTGAAGATGGCGCGGACGTCGCGGGCTACTTCCAGTGGTCGATCATGGACAACTTCGAGTGGGCCGAGGGCTACCGCGAACGCTTCGGTTTGATCCACGTCGATTACGAAACTCAAAAGCGCACGCTCAAAGACTCCGCGCACTTCTATCGTGAAGTAATCGGCGCGAACGGCGCGAATTTGCCCGCTTTGCCACCCACCGTCGGCTGAGCGCACGTCACTGTTCGGCCATTGCCGGCTGCCGAGATTCACCGCCGAGCGCAAAGCTCCCCGACAATGCCGGGTTTTGTGGGTCAGCGTGGACGTCTCGCCTTCGTGCTGTGAGTTCGAAAATAGTCGATCTTCGAGCTACCAGTGCGTGCCATTACGCACGCGCTGAACCCCACAAAAAAGAAGCGCGGCGCCCTCAGAGTCCTCCGCGCCCGGCGTTGTCAGGGAATCGCGATGAGCCGCTATTGCGTCGCGAAGGTCGGTGCGTGACGGCTCTTGACGGCGTTGATGGTCGCGGTGAGCTCGTCGCGTTTGTCACGTAGACAGGCGTAGCAATCGTCCGATTTTTTCGGGCCGCAGCCGCGCTTGGTGGTGAGCTTGGCGAGCAGGTGTTGTGAGCGGTGATCGCCGTCGGTGAGCGCTTTGGGTAGGAGCACGCGGTAGTCTTCGCAGGTTTCGGCGCTGCGTAGCGCGAGCGCGACGGCGAGCGCAGGCGAGGCTTTGGATTTCACGTCCGCGCTGTAGAGGAGCGTGTGCGCGAGCTCGGTCGTATCGGTGCGTTCGGTGGTGCGCGTCCATACTTCGTAGAGCAAGTCGGCCGCTGTGGGCGCCTCGAGCGTGGTCATCGCTTCGAGCGCGTCCGGCGCGGTGAGCGGATCTGCGGCCATTTGGAGCAGCGCGTTGTCCGTCGCGTTGTCTTTGCCGAGCGCGGGATTTGCGGCGATTTTGCGCCGAAAATCCCGCGCGGCGGCTTGCTTTTGCTCGGCGTGCGCGGTGGCCACGCGGAGTATTTCCGCGACGCGCAGCGAGCCCGGCGCGCGCTCTTCCAGCTCGGCCAACGAGGGTGCGGTTGCGCCCGCGCCGTTCGTCGTCGAGGCCTCGGTTTTCGTGGGAGCGGCAGCGTTCGCTGCGTTCGTGATCATGCGCGGTCTCGGCGCATGTCTTCCGAGTGCCACGAGCAACAAAGCGAACACCACGGGCAACACGAGCATGCCGAGCACGGGGCGCCGCCCGATGTAGTGCAGCACGCGCTCGATTTGTCCGCGTAGCCCGCTCGGGTCGCCACCGTTCAGGGCGCGATCGATGTCTGCGACGCTCGGCGCAGACGGCGGGCGGCTCGGCAAGGCCATTCCTCGTGGTAACGGTGCAGGCTCGGCGTCTGCCTCGGATGTGCCAGCGCGCACGAGCACGGGGCTGTGCAAACGCGAATCCGGATCACTATCGATGCGAGGCGCGGGCACGCCGATCAAGGTTTGGTCTGCAGTGCTCTTCAATGCGCCTCGCGGCGACTCATCCTGCTCGGCCATTCGTCGCGCACGATAGCATTTCGCGCCGGCTCATTGCCTGTCGGACTCCGCCTCCATCTTCGATCCGCGCGTGACGAGAATGCTTGGGCACTAGGTGATGGAGGAAAACTACGCGCTAACTTCAATGCGATAGTGCAAACGAAGCACGGGCAGGCCGAGGAAGCGCACGCGGTGATCGCAGCGTAGTGTGCCGTTTTCGTCGACGTAGACCCGGAAAAATTCCTTCAGCGAGCGGATGCGCCAGACACGCAGGCGCTCGTGATCGCGCCGCTGCACGCGATAGAACCCGACGTCACCGAACGCGCTGCCTTCGGACGAAAGCTCGAGCGCACCATCAGCGTCGACGGAGGGACGCAAGATCACCGTGGCGTTTCCTTGCGGCATGGGGAATACGACTTTGACCACCGGCTCGCCGCGGAACGGCGCGCGCGAGACCAAGTAGAACCCGGTGTAGATCACGCGCTTTGTCTCGGTGAGCTTGCGGTACCAACCAGCGTAGCGCACCGCACCGGCTGCATCACGTAGCAGCACGATCTCGCTCGCCATGCCCTTCGCGGTTTCGAGCACGCGCAGCGGGAAATTGAGCTGATTCACTTTGCGGCTGATCGTCGTCACGAGCAGCCACAAGCCGACGCTCGCGGGGAAGGCCGACTCTGCCCACACGTCCATGCGATAGCTCGCGGTGTGCTCGTAGAAGTGTCGCACCTCGGGCCGCGCGCGCGTCGCGTCGAATGTCGGGCTCGAAAGCGCGTCGAAATTCGGGATCAAGCCGCCTTCGCGCGCGTGCCGCTCGACAGAAAGCCCTTCGCGCTCGGCACATTCTTCGTACGGTCGATCGCCGATGTACTCGCCGCCCAGGGGACCGGCCAGCCACGGCACATCCCGTTCGTAGACAGTGCGGCCGAAGACGCGGATCAGGAAATAGATGAACGCCGCGCCGAGCTCCGCCATGAGCGCGCGGATCGGACCGAGCTGTTCTCGTTCGGGCGAACCGAGCGCACTCTCTCGAGCGTCCATCAGCGAGCCTCCAGCTTGGCAACGCGAAGCTGCCGAGTCAGGTGCTCGGTGAACGCGCGGATCTTCGCCGGCACGATTTCCCCCTTGGAGCGTTGCGCCCGAAGCTCGCGATCACATCGCTCAGGAATGCGTCGGCGAACACTGTCGGGCAGGTGAGGCGCAGCGCGCCGCGTGGCTGCGCGCCGCGCGCTTCGGCAAGCTCCGCGCGTTCATCGGCCGCGTGCACCATGCGCAGACAACGCTGGGACAGGTTCGAGCCATCGGGCATCAGAGACGGGCTGCGTGTGGTGCGTTGTAGTAAGCGCGCGCCGAGCCGCTCGTCGAGCGCGGTCACGCGCTTGCTCACGGGCGAAGTCGAACCAGAGAGCGCGCTCGCCGCCGTCGTAAACGATTTCGCTTCGACCACGCGCGCGAAGATCGCCATTGAAACCGGGTCTTCGAGCGTCGTAGCCATCAATCGTTTACCGAAAGAAAAACTCTATCGGACGGAATTCGATGAAGCAATCGGCGCGATCGGAGCTGGCGCGCGCGTTGCAGAGCAGTGGCCACATGTCGCGTTCTCGGTGGCTCTTGCTCGGCGTTTTTCTCGTCATGCTCGGAGCGCTCGTGCGCTTCTTCAGTGCGCGCCCTTATCATCGACCGCTCACGCCGCCGCTCGCGAAAACCAGCGTGATCGCCGCGCCAGCGGCTCCGCTCGCTTCGATTGCGCCGGTGTTGATCGCGCCGCCCAGCGTGCCCAGTGCGAGCGCCGCGCCAGTGCCTGCGCCCACGCTCACGAGCACGCCGCCCTTCGAATACACGGACAATTTCCTGCTCGTCGGGCTCGATCGCCGTCCCTTCGGCGGCGGCGCCGGGCTCTCGGATTCGATCTTGGTCGCGGTCTTCGACGAGCCCAGCGGCGCGCTCGGCTTGATCAGCATTCCGCGTGATTTATGGGTCGAAATCCCGGGCCACGGCGAAGACCGTATCAACACGGTGCTCAACGTGGCGCGTCGGTCCAACGAGGATCCGCTCGCGCTGCTCGGCCGTGTCGTCGAGAACACACTCGGGTTGCCGATTGCACACGCCGTGGCCATCGACCTCGGTGTGTTCGAGCGCTCGGTCGACGCGCTCGGCGGGATCACCGTGAACGTCTCTTGTCCGATCATCGATCGTTTCATCGACCCGCGTGAGCCATCGGGCTATCGCAAGTTGGACTTGGCCGCGGGCAGCGCGCGCATCGATGGTGTGACGGCTGCGATGTACGCGCGCTCGCGCCACGGGCGCTCCGATTTCAGCCGCGCTCGCCGCCAACAAGCGATCTTGCTCGGCATGCGGCGCGAGCTGACGAGCCCCGGCGTGCTCCTCAAACTGCCGGCGCTGGTCAATGAATTCGAGGATTCGATCGAAAGCGACATGAGCCGCGCCGAGCTCCTCACGCTCGGCCGACGCGTGCTCGCGGTCGACGCGCAACACTTGCACGGGCTCGTGCTCGGCGCAGAAGTCGTGACCGCATTTCAAACCTCGGATGGCAAAGCCGTGCTCAAACCAAACCCGAACGCGATTCAGAGCGCGCTCAGCAAGCTTTTTTCCGCGCCGACCCCGGGCGCGCCCGAAGCAGGCGCAGTTTGCCCGAAGGCCGACATCGCGCTCGGTTCCGGATAGCGGGCTTTCGATCCTTCTGCCGAGCTGCATACTCTACGCGCCTTGGATAACCTCACGCATTCGCTGGTCGGTCTGCTCGCTGCTGAAGCCGTGATCCGCGTGCGCGAGCGGAGCGCGCGCCCACTCTCGGAGTTTACGCGCTCGGCGCTGTATGTGCTCTCGATCATCGGCAACAACGCGCCGGACTCGGATTTCAGCTACTCGCGCATTAGCGGCAAGACCTTCGGTTACTTGCTGCATCATCGCGGCTACACGCACACCGTGCCGGCGGCGTTCGCGTTCGCCGCGATCCTGCTGGGAGCCGCGCTGTTTTGGGCAAAGCACCGGAAAATCTCGCTCGAACGCGCTGATTGGCTCTTGCTGGGCGCAGTCGCAGTCGCAAGCCCATTACTTCACATCGCGATGGACTACGCCAACAACTACGGCGTGCATCCGTTTTGGCCGCTGTACGACGGCTGGTTTTATGGGGATTCATTTTTCATCCTCGAGCCGACGTTTTGGCTCGTGATCATCGCTCCGCTCGCGTTCTCGCTGCGCTCGCGCGCGATTCGAGCGGTGCTCTGGCTCGTGCTCGCCGCAGCGGTGGCCGCGCTTTGGTATCGACCATTCGTGCCACGCGGTCACGCCATCTTGGGCACCGTGCTCACGCTGGCCCTGCTCTACGC
>FTDA01000086.1_pt1 | contig 12408 bp, 10 predicted proteins | sample 1639731 | NCBI WGS metagenome assembly FTDA01 (sample SAMEA3914869, study PRJEB12502) | metagenome | biome: forest; material: soil | place: USA | collected 2012-03-12 | depth 0.1 m
CACGGTATCCTGCGCGTCGAGCTTGGGCAGACACGACATCAGCTTGTACAGGTGCTTGGTCTCACCGTGGATATCGCCGATGGCGAACGTGCGATGTGCCATTTTGTTTCTAAGCTAACACCACCCGCTGAAGGCCGTCACGCGCCATCAGCGGGCAGGTTTTCGGCGGCAATTACGCTCAGAACGCGTAGCCGACGGTGAACAAGAAGCGCGGGCGGGTGCCGCCGCCTGCGACGATCGCGCTCGCCCAATTCAGGTCACTCGTGCTCCCGTAGTCCTTGCTGTTCTTGGTCCACTGCAGACCGAAGCCGCCGCCGATCACGATGCCCGGGCCCACCACGCCCTGACCGCCGATGTCGATCGCGCCACCGACACTCGTAAACGATCCGTTCGAGCCACCGCCGCCGCTCTGCGAGTAGTCACCGAACAAGACCGATGGCCCGACGAAGAAGCCGTTTGGACCCTTCTTTCCGCTGTAAAAGCGGTAGCCGACCTCTGCGCCGCCGCCGCTGAACGTGCCGAGATCCTCGTCCACTCCGTTCGTGGTGAGCGTGCCGGCAGAGACGTGCGTGTAGAACGGATTCAGCGTCAGCGCGTGGTGCAGCGCGGGGAGCCATTCCACCTGCACGCTGTAGCGACCGATCGTCAGGGCGAGCGGATTCGCGACGATCGAGAAGTGTTTGTAATCGTCTGGGCCGGGCTCTTGCTGAATCGGGACGAGCACCGCGCCCGGAGGCGGAGGTGGGACCGTGGCCTGGGGTTGTGCGGGCTCCCCTTCATCTTGCGCGAACGCGCTCGCGGGCCAGAGCGCGAGCAACGACGTTGAAACTAGCGCACAGCGAACCAAATCGAACTTACGCATCGATGAACTCCCAAGCGATGAAAATGCCCGGCCCCTAGGCAAGAAAAGGCGCCCCTGAGCCTCGAACTCCCGGTCGTCCGCCCGCTACGGAGACCCCACACACCACTGAGACGGAGCAAGCCGAGTAGCTATTCAGTACTCGGATGGAATAGGTAGCAGCGCCGCGCGGGACTAGAAATGTAGTTCTAGCCTTCGGGGTATTTTCTGTGCGCTCGGCGAGCCACGTCGGCGAGCGGGGTTGAAAGTAAGGCGTCTTGCCGCGTTTTTTGCGGTTCGTACCGCGGGGCGTGCGCACGGTGTAGGCTGCGCGCCCCGTGTCTATCGTTACTGCGCAGCAAGTTCATCGTTCTTACGGCACCCACGTCGTGCTCCGAACTGCGGATCTCTCGATCGCGCCTGGCGAGCGCGTCGGCGTCGTGGGCTTGAACGGCGCGGGCAAGAGCACGCTCTCTCGCATCTTGGCAGGCTCGGAGCAGGCCGACTCGGGCACGGTGGCTCGCCGGCGTGGTGCGTCGATCGCCTACCTCGAGCAAGTCCCGAAATTCGAGGGCGATCCGAGCGCGCTCGAGGCCGTGACGAGCGGGCTCACCGGCTGGTCGGACGCCGTCGCGCGGCACGAGGCTGCGAGCCGCGCGCTCGCGAGCGGTGAAGGCAAGATCGAAGCACTGCTCGAAGAACAGCAGCGCGCCGCGAGCGATGTGGAGCGGCTGGGCGGCTGGGATCGCGAGCATCGCGTGACCGCGTTTCTGGATCATCTCGGCATTCGCCGTCGGGACGCGAAGGTTTCGAGCTTGAGCGGCGGCGAGCAACGCCGTGTCGCGCTCGCGCGAGTGCTGATTTCTGCGCCCGATTTGGCGATTTTGGACGAGCCGACGAACCATCTGGATGCCGAGACCATCGAGTGGCTCGAACAATATTTGATCGAAGAATACAAGAACGCGATCTTGCTCATCACCCACGATCGCTACCTGCTCGATCGCGTGGCCGAGCGCACGGTCGAGGTCGCGAACGGCGAGGTGTACAGCTACGATGGCGGTTACGAGCGCTACCTCGAGCAAAAAGCGGAGCGCCTCGCGCACGCCGAGCGCACGGAAGCCAATCGCCAGAACTTCTTGCGTAAAGAGCTCGAGTGGCTCAGTCGGCAACCGAAGGCGCGTTCGACCAAGCAAAAGGCGCGCATCGATCGCGCCGAGGCGGCCAAGGCCGTCACTGGACCGAAGGTCGACCGCACCGCGACGCTCGAGCTCGACGTCGTGCGGAGCGGCAAAACCATTTTGGAGCTGCGCGATCTGAGCGTCGCGGTCGGCGGCCGCACGCTGTTCGAAAAGCTCACGATGTTCCTCACCGAAGGCGAGCGCGTTGGCATCGTCGGGCCGAACGGCAGCGGCAAGACGACGTTCTTGAAGACGTTGCTCGGCGAGCTGCCGCCTGCCGGAGGCAGCGTGATTTTGGGCCAAAACACCAAAGTTGCGTACTTCGACCAGCGGCGCAGCGGGCTCGATGACTCGAAATCGATCTTCGACAACGTGGTCGGCGATCAGTCGCGCATCGAGCTCGGTGGTGAGGTGATCGAGGCGCGCTCGTACTTGGAGCGGTTTGCCTTCGATCCGCACAAGCAGCGGCAACAGGTGGGCTCGCTTTCGGGCGGTGAACGCGCGCGCGTGGCACTCGCGCGGCTGCTTCGCCAAAGCGCAAACCTGGTCATCTTGGACGAGCCCACGAACGATCTCGACGTCGCGACGCTCGGCGCGCTCGAGAGCATGCTCGTCGATTACGGTGTGACGGCGCTCGTCGTCACGCACGACCGTTGGTTTTTGGATCGCGTCGCGACCAGCATTTTGGCGATCGAAGAAGGTGGCCGCGCGACGCGCTACCCCGGAAACTACGACACCTATCGGCGGCTGCGCGCCGAGCAACGCGCAACGCAAGCCGAGCCCGCGAGCACGGCCGCGCCTGCCGCCGGTGCGGCGAAACGATCCGAGAAGCCCGCAGCCAAAAAGAAGGGGCTTTCCAACGCGGAGCAGCGTGAGCTCGCGGGCCTGCCGGATGCGATCGAAGCCGCGGAAAAGCAAGTGAGCGAGCTCAACCAACAGCTCTCGAATCCGGCTACGTACGCAGGCGGCGGCCAAGAGGTGGCGCGCGTGACGGCGCTGCTCGACGCAGCCAAATCCCAAGCCGAAAAGCTCACGCTGCGCTGGGAAGAGCTCGAGCTGAAACAAGAAGAAGCGCGCGCGTGACGAAGCACGCGTCGAGCTCACGTCTCCGGGCGGAGCTGTACGCGCTCACGCACCGCGGAAATTCCGGCGATCTCGAATTTTACTTGCGCCAGGCGCGCGGCGCGAAGCGCGTGCTCGAGCTCGGCTGTGGCTCCGGTCGCTTGCTCGAGAAGCTGTGCGCGTCGAAGCGCGCGCTCGCCATCACGGGCTTGGACTTCGATGCGGACATGCTCGCGCTCGCGCGTCGGAATTTACGTCGTATGCCCACGGAGCAGCGCGCGCGCGTTCGGCTGGAGCACGCGGATATGCGCTCGTTCATACTCGAATCTCGCTATGAACGCGTATTTCTGCCGTACAACGCGCTGTACTGCTTGCTGACTCGACGCGACGCGCTCGCGTGTCTGCGCGCCGCTCACCACGCGCTCGAGCCCGGTGGCGAGCTCGTGCTCGACGTTTGGAATGCGGAGCAGTTTCAGCGAGCGGCGAGCGACGGCTCGGACGATGCCGAGCCCGTCGCCGTGATCGAGCATGCCGGCGAGGTCTGGGATGTGTTCGAGCATTCGCGCGTGCGGCGCGCTTCACAGCGCATGCACGTGGTGTACGAGTACCTTGCGCGCTCGACCGGAGCCATCGTAGAGAGTGTCATCCCGCAACGGTATTACCTCGCGCCCGAGCTCAAAGATCTGCTGAGCCGCGCTGGCTTCAGCGTGACGAAAGCCTACGGAGATTTTTCGGAGCGCCGGTACACGGCGCGCTCTCCGCACTTGATTTTGATTGCGCGGGCTTAGTCAAGACGCAGCGAGCGCAGCCAAAATCGGCTCGAGCGGCAGGTTCGTTTCGAGCAGGCCGCGTTTGATGCCGGTCATCGTGCGCACCATTTCTCGGCGCACGAACGGGAGCTGACCGCCGAAGCCCATCGCCCAATTTCTGAGTGGCCCGAGCGCTTGCAGATCGGATTGAAATAGCGGCGTGAGCCACCGTGACGCAAATTGGTAAAACCCAACGTGATCGCTGCGGCGATGTGAGTACGCTTCGAGCGCAGCACCGAGCGTCGGTTTTTCACCGAGCGCGTCGGTGAGCGCGCTCGCGTCCATCAGCGCGAGGTTCGTGCCTTGGCCGAGCTGCGGGCTCATCGCGTGTGCGGCATCACCGATGAACACGCGCCGAGCAGTGTGCCAGGGCCAGAGCACGACATCGTGATAACCCGCGGCCAGCACTTGACCGATGTCTTGGATTTGATCGAGCACGAACTCGGCTTCGGGCTCGAAGCGTAGGATTTGCGCTTTCCACGGCGCAAGGCCGCGCGCGCGGAATTCGCTCACGCGATCCATGCGCACGCTCCAAAATAGGCTCACTTGGTGCTCGTCTTGGCCCACGCCCGTCGGGCCGAGCCCAGTCGGCAATAGGCCCAAGAAGTGGCGCGTTCCGTCCGCGATTTGGCGCAGGCGTGATTCGTAATGGCGCTCGCGATCGCACGCGACGAACCAGAGCGCGCCCCACGGATACGGCCGATCGCGCCGCACCAAGCCGCTGTCGCGCCGCAAATCCGAGCGCGCGCCGTTCGCGATCACGACCAAATCATGCTCGCTGACCGCGAGCCCATTGCGATCGAGTAGCCGCGCGCGTCGACTGGTCTCGACCACGCGCGCGACGCGCAGACCGCGAACGAGCGTCGCTCCCGAGGTCAGCGCGGCTTCGTGCAAGATTTGGAAGAGCGCGCCTCGGTGCAGTCCGAGCCCGAACAAACCGGGCGCGATGCGCTCATAGGCAAGCCGCACGACCGTCTTCTTTTGGGCGGTCACACAGTGCAGCTCGTCGAGCCGCGTGCCACGGGCGAGCACGCGATCGAGCACGCCGAGCTCGGCGAGCACGCTCATGCCCGTCGGCTGCAGCACGATGCCCGCGCCCACCGCGGCAGGTTCCGCGAATTCCTCGTACACCGTCACGCGGTGTCCCGCGCGGGCCAATAACGCCGCGCTCGCCGCTCCCGCGAAGCCACAACCGACGATGCCGATATCGTACTGCCGCATGCAGCTCAGCGCATGGTCACGAATTCTTCGGCGGCGGTCGGGTGAATCGCGACCGTGCGATCGAAGTCTGCTTTGGTGGCGCGCAGCTTCACTGCAACCGCGAAGCCTTGAATCATCTCGTCTGCCCCGCGCCCGATCACGTGCACGCCGACCACGCGCTCTTCTTTGCCCACGGTCACGATTTTCATGTGCGTCGGAGGCTTGTGCTCGGTGACTGCGTGGAACATGTTCACGAAGCGGGCGCTGTACACCTTCACGTCGTCGCCATGCAGCTTGCGCGCATCCGGCTCACTCAGGCCCACGGTTCCGATCGGTGGATGGCTGAACACGACGCTCGGGATGTCCGTGTAGTCGAGTTTTGCTTCGGGCTTACCGCCGAATAGGCGGTCGGCGAGCTTGCGTCCAGCGGCGACCGCAACGGGCGTGAGCGTCGCGTGACCTGCGACGTCACCGAGGGCATACACGCCGGGCGTGCTCGTGTTCTGAAATTCGTCGGCCACGATGTGCCCCTCGCGATCGACCTGCACGTTTGCGGATTCGAGCCCGAGTCCCTTGGTGTTTGCGTGGCGCCCGATCGCCCAAAATACGGCGTCGATCGTCGGGAGTGTGCGCCCGTCCGTGAGCTTGCCGATGCGTTCGTCACCTGCGCCGCGCTCGACGGACTGCACGGTCGCGCCATGCACGACGTGGATGCCGCTGTGCTCGAGAGCAACGCACAGCGCATCACCGAGCATCGGATCGAAGCCGCGCAGGGGTCGCTCGTGGCGCATCGCGAGTGTCACTTTCGCGCCGAGCTTGTTCATGATCCCGGCGAGCTCGACCGCGATGTAGCCACCGCCTGCGACGAGCACGCGTTTCGGCAATGCCTCGAGCGCGAAGAATCCGTCCGAGGTCTCACCCAGGTCGGCGCCGGGGATGTCGGGCCAAGAAGCTGCGCTGCCAGTCGCGATGAGCACGTGCGAAGCCGCAAACACTTGGCCGTCGACCTCGACCTCACCCGGACCGCGAAAGGCGCCGCGCCCGGCGATCAGACGGATGCCATCCTTCTCGAGGTTCTTGCTGTACACGGCACGCAGGCGCTCGATGTACGCCTCGCGCCGAGCGCGCAGCCCGGCGAAATCATGCCCGCGCACTTCCACATCGAAGCCGTAGCTCTTGGCGAGCTCGAGCTCTTCGGCGATCTCAGCGGCGTTCCACATCACCTTTTTGGGGACGCAGCCGACGTTCACGCACGTGCCGCCGATGGCGCTCGCTTCGATCACGCCCACGCGCGCGCCGTAGCTGGCCGCTCTGCGCGCCGATGCAATGCCACCGCTGCCGCCGCCAATCACCAGATAATCCAGGCGCTCCATGTGTCTTCGTCATCGAGCTTTGCGGGGGCGTTGGCAAGCGGGTTCCGTGGTAGGACGGCGGTCTTGTCGGTGCGGTCCCGATTTTTTGCTGCGCAGCGCGCGTTTCGCGCCCATGTAGTGGGAGTGCTCGCTCTGAGCACCGTGCTCGCGGCCTGCGGATTCCAGAGCGACAACCAGGCGCTCGAGCGCTTGCGGTCGCAGATTCGAGAGCAAGTCGGTACCGATGCGGCCGTCACCGTACACACCTCTCAGGGCGCGACGACGGTCACCGTCCGGCTCGAGCATCTACCCGCCCTGGATTCGAAAGACGTGCAAGCGCGTGTCGAAGCGCTCGCGAAGGCCGAGTTTCCGAAGACCAACTACGTCGTCCTCACGAGTCAGCAATGAGTCAATGCGGAGTCAGCGAGCGATGAGCGAAAAACTGCGCCTGGGTGTGATCGGCGTCGGACGCATGGGCTCGCGCCACGCGCGCGATCTGCTCGCCGGCAAAGTGGCGCGCGCGGAGCTCACCGCCGTCTGTGACACCGACTCAGAAGTGCTGGCGCGCTTCCCGGAGCTGAAGTGCTTTGCGCAAAGTGACGCATTGATCGCTTCTGGCGCGGTGGATGCCGTGTTGATCGCGACGCCGCACTACGACCATACGCCGATCGCCATCGCCGCGCTCGGTGCAGGCCTGCACGTGCTCACGGAAAAGCCGCTCGCGGTGCACAAAGCGGACTGCCTGAGGATGATCGCTGCCTACGAAAATCGCCCCAAATCCACGCAGGTTTTCGCGGAGATGTTCAATCTGCGGGCGGACCCTCGTTTTCGCAAAGTGCGCTCGCTGGTCCAGGCCGGGGAGCTCGGCACGCTCCGGCGCATCAACTGGATCATCACGGATTGGTTTCGCACCGAAGCGTACTATCGCAGTGGTGGTTGGCGCGCGACGTGGCGCGGTGAAGGTGGCGGCGCGCTCCTGAACCAATGTCCGCACAACTTGGATCTGTGGCAGTGGCTCTTCGGCATGCCGGAGCGCGTGCACGCGTTCTGCGGCTTCGGCACCTTTCACGACATCGAGGTCGAAGATCGCGTAACCGCATACTTCGAGTACGCGGGTGGTACGACGGGCGTGTTCGTCACCTCTACGGGCGAAGCGCCGGGCACGAATCGACTCGAGGTAGTCGGAGATCTCGGTAAAATCGTGCTCGATTCGACGGGTCTCGACTTCACTCGCAATGAAGCTTCGATGATGGAATTCGTGAAGCTCAGCCCGGACCGTTACAAAATGCCGAAAGCGACGAGCGAGCTTCTGTCCGTCACCGCCACTGGTCCGTTCCACAACGTGATCACGCAGAATTTCGTGAACGCGATCTTCGACGGCGAGCCGCTGATCGCTCCCGCGACCGAGGGACTCTCCAGCGTGGAGCTGTCGAATGCGATGATCTACTCGAGCTTGACCCGGAAAACGGTCGAGCTGCCGCTCGATGCGGAGGCCTATGCCGCCGAGCTCGCGCGGCTGGTGCAAAGCTCGCGCTACGTGAAGCCGGAGCAAACGCGCGCAAGAAGTGACGACAGAGCCGGGGGGTTTCGCTGAAGCACGTGTCGGTTCACGCCGGTTTGCAAAATTGCGGTCGCTGACAGAGGATCGACTTAAAGGGCTGGCAGAAGGGCCGTTCTGATTCGATGCCTCGCCCGCGCTCATGAACCGACCGCTCGAACGATCGCCCCAGTCACGCCCTCCTCGCGATCTCCACGACCCTGATTTCGCGGGTGATGAGACCGATAGCGGCGTTTTTCAGCTGTCGGATTCGGCAGTGCTAGTGATCGCGAGCGACGGTCTCGATCTGCGACCTGCGACGCGCTTGCTCGAGGAGCAAGGCTTCACCATCGTGCGTTCGCCGAACGTGGAGCGTGTAGGTGAGCTCGCGTTTCTGCCGCGCTACGCGCTGATCGAAGCTGGGATGCCCGGCGCGCTCGAGCTCCTTCGCCGCTTGAATTCTCCCGAGCCGGTCATGCAAGCCATCGCCTTGCTCGGTGTGAACGAGCAAGAAAATGCCGCGCTCGCCTCCGGCGCCTCGCTCACGCTGCGCAGGCCGCTCGATCCAGCGAGCGTGCTCATCGGGCTTCGGCGTTTTCGGCAGCACGATGAGCTCGTACGGCAAACGCGACACGTGTTCGACAAAGAGCGCGGTGCGGTCCCGGCCCCGGTGCTCGAATCGGTGCTCGCGACCATTGGGCACGAGATTAGTAGTCCGCTCGCTGCGGCCTTGGCCAGCGTGGAGTGCCTGCGCGATTCGGACGGCGCGCGCCGCTTCAGCTTGGAAGAGCAACGCGGTGCGGTGGAAGACACGGCGCTCGCGCTCAAACGCATTCAAGACGTGGTGAACGCCGTCACTTCGCTAGTGCGCGGTACACCGACGCTCGAGCGCTTGTCGCTTTGGGACGTCGCCGAGCGCGCCGTCGATGCGCTGTCGACGCGCAGCGCGCGCATCGAGCTTGCTGGTGATCGCAACGTGCTCGGCTGGGGCTCGACGGCGCTGCTCGAGCAAGTCTTGGTCAACTTGATCAAGAACGCGATCGATGCCACGCGCGACCAAGAAAATCCTCAAATCCTCGTGCGCGTGTACCGCGCGGCGCTCGAGGCGCGCATCTCCGTACGCGACAACGGCCCGGGTATCCCGGCCACGTTGCGACACCGCATCTTCGACCCATTTTTTACCACCAAAGGCGATCGTGGCACTGGGCTCGGTCTAGTGCTCGTGCATCACGCGATCGATCGCATGGGCGGCACGGTTTCGCTCGGCTCGGGTAGCGTTGGCGCTGTATTCCGCGTGCGCTTGCGCGGGGCTTGACGCTCAGCTGCTACTCGCTGAGCGCTTTCAAGAAGCGCTCGCCGTAGTGCTCGAGCTTGGTCGGCCCGACGCCGGAGATTCCCAGCATCTGCGCGTTGTTCCGCGGGCGCACGCTGGCCATTTCCAAGAGCGTCGCGTCGGAGAATACGACATACGGTGGCACGCCGCGCTCTTTCGCGATCTCTTTTCGAAGCGCGCGCAAGCGATCGAAGAGTGAGAGATCCGGATCGAGCGGCGCAGCTCCGACGCTCGCATCGGACCTTTCTGCGCGCTCTTTCTTGCGCTCGGCTCGCTGCGCTGCGCGCTCTTCGGCGCTCAAGCGCGCGGGTTTCTTCGTGAGTAGCTCGAAGTTTGCGCACACGTCACAGGAAGTGCCGCAGGGCGGCAGATCTTCGCCGAAATGGGCCGCAAATTGCGCGTGTCGGCAAACGCGAGTCTCTGCCATGCGGAAGACCTCGCGGCACTGTGCGCGCGTGCGATCGGCTTGAGCGTCATCGTCACTCGCGTCCGCGAAGCGGTCGTACGCTTTTACTTCCGACCAGGAGTAGAGCAGCACGCAATCACTTTCGAGCCCATCACGACCTGCACGCCCGAGCTCTTGATAGTAACCCTCGATCGATCGTGGCATGTCGTGATGCACGACGTAGCGCACGTTCGATTTATCGATGCCCATGCCGAACGCGATCGTCGCGACGACGACGTCGATCTCGTCGTTCTGAAATGCATCTTGCACGCGCGAGCGCAGCTCGGCATCGAGCCCAGCGTGATAGTGTCCGGCTTTGACGCCGTGCTTCTTGAGGTATTCCGCGGTCGCTTCGACGGTCTTGCGGGATAGGCAATAGACGATGCCGCTTTGGCCCGGTCGAGTACGCGCGATCTGCAGCACGGCTTCGCGTGCCGTGCGCCCGAGCGCGTCTCCCTTCGGGTACGCGTGCAGGTGCAGATTCTTGCGGAAGAAGGAGCCGCGGTAACGCGCAGGCGAGCGCATGCCGAGCTGCTGCACGATGTCCGCCGTGACCTCGGGCGTTGCGGTCGCGGTCAGCGCGAGCACGGGCACGTGCGGAAAGCGCTGTTTCAAGCCCGAAAGAGTGCGATAGGCGGGCCGAAAGTCATGACCCCAGTGGCTGATGCAATGCGCTTCATCCACGGCAATCAGGCTGAGCTTGAGCTCGTTGAGCGCGCGACCGACGGAGGCTTCGAGGCCTTCCGGTGCGCAATACATGAGCTCGTAACGACCAGCGCGGAGCTCGGAGACGCGCGCGCGCCGTTCATCGAGCGAGAGGCTCGAGTTCAGATACGTCGCGCGCACGCCGACTTCCGTCATGGCGTCGACTTGATCCTTCATCAACGCGATGAGCGGGGAAATGACGAGCGTGACGCCGCCGAAGATGCGCGCGGGGATCTGGTAAGTCAGGGACTTGCCGGCGCCCGTCGGCATCACACCGATGCAATCGCGACCGGACAGCACCGTATCGATGATTTCTCGCTGACCAGGCCGAAACGCGTCGTAGCCGAAGGATTCTTTGAGCACCGCAGCCGGATCGCTGGCTTTGTGAGCAACTGCGCCGGCCGCGAGCGCGGCCGAGATTTTTTTGAGCATCTCCAGCAGGTCGGGCGAGAACGCGCTCGGGTTGCGTTTCCAGGCGAGCCTGAGCTCGGAGAGCTCGGCTTCGCAGGCGCGTTGCTCGCCGACGGTCAGCGTCCCGTTCGATTTTTGCGCGAGTGCGGCGGTTGCCGCGCCGACTGCTTCCGCCGAAAGCTCCATCAAAAAAATGGCCCGCGCAGATCGATTGGCCCTTCCGGCCACTCCGCTGCAGCGAGCGGCTTCACGAGCGCGTCTTGCCGGACGGAGGTTTCGTAGTCGTGCGTGAGGTGATTCAAGCGGCGAATTGGCGAAAGCACGTGGCGATAGCCACTCGAACCGTAAATGTTGGCGTCCCCGAACAAGAAGGCGAAGCCGATGTCACTTTCGAGGAGCTCGCGATGCGCCTGCTCGAGTAGCAGGCGCACGTAGCCTCGCCCGCGCGCCGATTCGTGCACGCACACCTCTGCCATGCCGCCGATAGCTACGTCAGCGCCGGCGACGCTGATGACTTTTTCATGTACTGCGAGGTGGGCAACTAGCCGCCCCTCCGCCGAGCGCACGAGAAAGCGGTGCCGCGGCATTTCTTGCGCGTAGCGGCGCTCTTGGAAGAATGCATTGTGCGGCTCGAAGAACGCGCTGCTGATGAGCTCGCGCAGCTCACGATCGAGCTCCTCGGACACGGCCGGCTCGCGCACGTATTCGAGGCGGGGCGGAGGCAGGCTGACGGGCTCGGGCATGCGGCGCGCGCATTGTGCGCTCGAAATCCGCACCTCGCCAACGGGAAGCGGGAGGCCGGTTTTTACGCCGGTTTCCTGCCGCGAACGCGCGTGCCGTACTCCACAGAAAGCCGGATTTCTTCGGCAGAAATGTGGTCCGGGAAGTAGACGCCGGAAATCTTGGCGGAGCCGAAGCTCGCCCCTTCGACGAGCGCTTCGCGCAAATCCACGCCACGCAGATCGGCATCGCGGAAGTAGGCGTCGCGCAGATCGAGGCCGCGCGCATCGAGACCGCGCAGATCCGAGCCGCGAAAAGTGCAGCCGCGAAAGTCGTACCGCTTCTCTTTGTCGCGCCGTTGATTGAAGGCCGCGATCTCTTCGTCGCGGAGCAATTGATAGAGCGGGTCGGAGCTGCGCTTCGGGGCTGACATTGGATTTCGCGAGGCGGCCAAATCGCCTCGATCAGTGAAGAACGGGTAGCTGAGGCCGGGGCTTGAACGAAATTCGGGAGCGAGCGCGCTTCGTGTCGGCAAGCCCGCTGAGCGAGGGCGAGGGAGCGCTTTGCGTACATCGATTTTCTGGGCGCGGTTGCTATAGTTGGAGCTTCACTTTTCGGGAGACTTAGCTCGTGAATACACGCCCCATCGCCCACTGGGTCCGCGCAAGCTTGCTGCTGGTTCTGTGCTCGTTCACCGCGTACGCCTGCGGCGGCTCGGAATTCTCGGCGACGAACGGAGGCGGCACGGGTGCGGTGGACGGAGGCATCGCGGGCGATACGAGCAGCACCGGCGGCACGAGTAGCACCGGCGGCACGGG
>FTDA01000250.1_pt1 | contig 12307 bp, 7 predicted proteins | sample 1639731 | NCBI WGS metagenome assembly FTDA01 (sample SAMEA3914869, study PRJEB12502) | metagenome | biome: forest; material: soil | place: USA | collected 2012-03-12 | depth 0.1 m
CGTCGTGTGCAGTTACACGCTCTTGCAACAAGATCGCGCCGAGCTCGCCAAAATTCAATTCGGCACCGCCGTGCTCGATGAAGCTCAATTCATCAAGAACTCGGAGTCACTGCGCGCGCAAGCCGCATTCGCCTTGAACGCCAAGCAGCGCGTGGCCGCGACGGGCACGCCCGTCGAAAATCACCTCGGTGACTTGTGGAGCATCTTCCAATTCTTGAATCCGAGCATGCTCGGGGATTGGGCGCATTTTCGGCGGACTTTCGTGATGCCCGTGGAGCGGGATGGCAGCGAGAACGCGACCGAGCTCCTGCGCAAGTTGGTAAAGCCGTTCGTGCTCCGGCGCTTGAAGCGGGATGTGCTGCCGTTCTTGCCGCCCGTCACCGAAGTGCGTCACGACGTGCGCCTCACGCCGGAAGAAGCGCTCCGCTACGGCGTGCTGCGCAAACAAATTCAGGAGAAGCTCTACACGGTGCACGGTCGCCGCTTCAACAAGATCGAAGTCTTGGCGGAGATCACGCGCCTGCGCCGGTTTTGCTGTCACCCGAGCTTGGTATTTCCGGACGCGCCGCCAGAATTTTCGAAGGTGGAGGCCTTCTTGGATTTGGTCGAAGAGCTGCGCGAGAACGAACATCGCGCGTTGGTGTTCAGCCAATTCGTCGACTTTTTGGGGATCGTACGCGAGCGTTTGGACGAGCTCGGCATCAGCTACGAATACTTGGACGGCTCCACGCCGCAGGCCGATCGACAAGCGCGCGTCGCCGCATTTCAAAACGGGACTGCGAGCTTGTTCTTGATCAGCCTGAAAGCGGGCGGTTTTGGCTTGAACCTGACGGCGGCAGATTACGTGATTCACCTCGATCCGTGGTGGAACCCTGCGGTCGAAGCTCAAGCGACCGATCGCGCGCATCGCATCGGACAAGAACGCCCGGTCACCGTGTATCGCTTGATCACGCGCGAGACGATCGAAGACGGCATCGTCGAGCTGCATCGAAAGAAGCGGCGCATCGCGGATTCGTTGCTCAGCGGTGGAGATGCCGCGGCGAGCGTCAGTGCCGAAGAGCTCCTCGGGTTGATCGAGAGCACGGCCGACTAGCCTCGCGCTTGAGCTTGCTCTATCTTCGGCGGCGAGGTTTACCATGCCCCAGCTCAAGCGCGGTGAGATCGAGCTTCACTACGAGGTTCACGGAAGCGGTTACCCGGTGCTGTTGCTGGCGCCCGGCGGCATGCGCTCGAGCATCGAAATTTGGCAAAAAGCGCCGTACGATCCGGTGCGGGAACTGTCCGCCAAATTCCGCGTGATCGCGATGGATCAGCGGAACGCGGGCCGTTCGCGCGCGCCGATTTCGGCGGCCGACGGCTGGCACAGCTATGCCGCCGATCAGCTGACCGTGCTCGATGAGCTCGACATCGAGCGCGCGCACGTCCTCGGCATGTGCATCGGCGGTGCGTTCGCCCTGAAGTTGTGCGTCAGCGCGCCGGAGCGCGTGAGCGCGGCCGTGCTGCAGCAACCGATCGGCTTCAGCGGCACGAACCGCGAGCTCTTCTTCGGGATGTTCGACAGCTGGGCCGAAGATTTGAAGAAGGCCGGACGAACGCTGACTCAGTCGGACCTCGAGAGCTTCGAGCAGCATTTGTACGCGAGTGACTTCACGTTCAGCGTCGCGCGTGAAGAGGTGCCGCGCTGTGACGTCCCGCTGCTCGTCTTGCGAGGAGACGACCAATATCACCCCGCGCCGATCTCGGAAGAGATCGCGCGTATTGCGCCGCGCGCCGAGCTGATCGAGAAATGGAAAACGGGAGACGACGTGACACACGCCGTCTCCCGAGTCATCGCGTTTCTAACGGAAAATACGCCGTCTTGACGCGTGTGGTGGTTGGCCGAAACAGCTCCGGCCCGACCCTCACTGCGTGAACGAGCTGGTCGGGAACACGAACACCTGCTGTGCGGTGCCGCCGTCCGTCACCGTGATCGGGACGATCGGACTCTGCGTGCTGACGGCCGTGGTGGAGTTCACCATCTGCGCACCGATGGTGTACGAGCCGGCCGCGACGCCGGTGATCACCGCTTGGTACGCGACGCACGAATACAAGATTGGCGAGCCGACCGCGGTGACGCCATCGGTTTGATAGAGTTGAATCTCGATGCTCGCCGCATTGTGATTGCCGCAGCTGGCCGTGGCCGTACCGCCGTCCACCGTCCAGCTCACCGCGATCGAGCCCGTGCCCGTGCCCGTACCGGGCGTGCCCGTCTCGAAAGACGAGCTCGGGAAATCGACGTCTTGCGTCGTATTCGCACCCGACGAGACGATGATGCCCGACGTCGACGCCGCGGTCGTGGCAGCCGCACCGGTCGAATCGAGGAGCTGCGCCGTCAGCGAATACGTGTCCGCGGGCAGATTCGCGATCGTGTCGGTGCCGGTCACGCACGAGAGCAAGGGGCTCTGCACCAGCGCATTGGCCGAGTTGTACAGGTTGATCTGGATCGAGGTCGCGTTCGCGCTCGCGCATGCGGTGGCTGCGGCGGAGCCGGCCACGGTCCAGGTCACGGTGAGCGAGCTCGTGCCCGCGGCCGATTGGTTCCAGGGAATGATGTCCTGTGAGGTCGCGCCGTCGGTCACGTTGACCCCGCTCGTGGAAGTGAGCAGCACGTTGCCGCTCGCATCGAGCAGATCGGCAGCCACGTTGTACGCGCCCGTGCTGAGGCCGCTGAACGAGGTCGACAGCGAGCTACAGCTGACGATCGACGAGCCGGATTGGAGACCGTTGGCGTCCGTCAACGTGATCGAGACACTTTGCGCGCCGATCGCGGCGCATTGGTTCGGATCCGTGAGACCGTTGACGGTCCAGCTGACCTGCAGCGTGCCGCCGCTCGTGCTCGTGACGGTGCACGCGCCGAGCAATAGTGTGAGCAGCGATAGAGCACACACGCACAGCGCGCGCATGCCGATTCGCCCGGAACCAAGCCATGATTTAAAGAGCATTCTTTTCTCCATCTAGTTCGAGGTTGGAAAACGAAACCAAGCGCACGCTCAAAGCCAATGTCCGGGCTGCCAGCGTGAAATAGTCCCTTCTGCGAGCCACGAGCCGGGCACCCATTGCCGACGACCTTCTGGGATCGGCTTCCACCCGCCGCTGACCCAAACCCACGAGCCGCGCCAAGCCCAATGACCGCTGACCCAGGCGTAGCCAGCGCCCGGCGAGGCCTGCATCAGATCGGGCCGAGGCGGAGGAGGTGCGCCATTCACCGTCGTCGCGGGATCGTCGGCGTAGCCGCTGGCGTAGCCCGAGGCTGGCGGCGCAACAGCGGGAGCAGTAGCGACGCCGTTCGTGCTCGGCGCGCCGTAAGCGGGAGGCGCTTCTACCGTGGGCCGATAGACCGTCGGCGTCGCGGCGACAGGTGCGGGCGCCGCGTACACGGGCGCGGCTGCGGGTGCCTGCGCGGTCTGTGCTGGTGGCGCTTCTTGAATGGTGCAAGCCGTGCCGCTCGCTCCGAGCAAGACACAGGCCAGCGCGCACGCCGAAAAAGACACTTCGGTCGACTTCTGCATCGATATCCTCGTTCGCTAAGACTTCGACGAGCTAGCTCGCCCCCGTCCTACGGTTCTAGTTGCGATCATCTCCACCACGGGATGAGCAACACATTGTGTCGGCGCGTGTGACGAGCCCTCGCTCGTCGAAAATGCAGTGACTCAGATCCTCGAAACTAGAGCCAGTCGGAATTCAGCGCCAACGCTGAAACAAAGGGACATGGCTCGGTCGTGATCCGTCGCACGAAGCGAGAAAATGGCTCGATTTCGCGGTGGCAGAATTGCGCGGCGAGCCCGCGCATTGCCGTCTCAACGCGAGTGCAGAGTGTGAATCCTCACTTCACTTGAATGAAGTCGATGTTCGCGCCAGCTCCGCCGGCGTCGTACTCGAGCTTGATCGTCGCGCCCTGCGGCACGGTGACTTGAGCGGTCACCGTCGCGTACGTACCGGTCCAGCTGTTCGTGCTCGGGAATGTGACGTCTTGTGAATGTGCGCCGTTGATGTAGAGCCCGAGCTTGCCCGGGTTGTTCATCGTGCAGTAGCGGATGTCGATCGACGTCCCAGCCAGCGAGCCCGCGAACGTGAGTGAGGAGCCTTGCTTCAGGTTGATCACTTCCGAACCGTTCGAAGCTGCGCCGTCCGCGGAGGCGTTGCACATGTCGAGGGTCGCGTGCTCAGCCTCGTATTTCCCGGTATTCGGCGGCGTGCCATTCGTGAGCCCGAGGAAGGTATCGTCCGAGAGGTAGCGCGCATCCTGTGCTGGCGTGCCCGTCAGGTGGGAATACGTGTAAGCATCGAGGTGCTTCGCGACACGCTCGAGCACGTAAATCCCATTCGCCTCGGTGTTGAATTTGAGCTCGGCGTCCGAGCTCGTGAGCACGATGCTGCTATCTGCGAGCTTGCGCACCTGCACGGCCTCGGTCCACGGATTCACGACGTCGATCGGGTTGCCGTACAGGCTCTTCACGCCCACGTACTTGATGTCCGAGCCTTCTTTCTCGGAGCTCACTAGGAAGCCGCCTTTGGCCAGCAACGTGAAGCGCGGCACGAGCGTGGTGTCGCTCGGCAACGCGGGAAACACGCGGATTTTGTCGTTGTAGCTCTGGAGCAGCGACTCGTTCATCACCGAGAGGTGCACGCCGAAATACTCGAACACTCCGTTCGTGTTGTTGGTGAAGCCGTTCGGATAATTTTGGTAATTGTGGAGCATCAGCTTCATGCCCGAATTGGCTTCGTCGCCCAGACCGAGCCGCGCCGCCTGGATCGCATCCATGGCCCACACGTTGCCGTAAGGCGCAGGGCGCGCCTTCCACGAGCTGACCGCCATCGCATAATCCGGCGCGCCGATGCCGGTGACGCTGTAAGGCCAAATCAGCTCTGCGACGATGTTCTCGCCGTTCTTCATCGCCGTGATCGGCGGCTGATGAGGCAAGTAGTTCGTGCCATCACTCGGGTAGGGGACCAAGTTGTCGAGCACGCTTTGCCAAGTCGTCGTCAGATCCGCGTCTACGCCCAGCTTCTTTGCCGTCGCGATCGCGACTGGGAACAAGCTGCGTACCGCGGCAAGATCGGTGATTGCGTTTTCGACGTTCCAATACGTCTCGTGCGCATTGGACGATTGCATGAAGTACTTGCCGCTGCCGTCTTTCGAGAGCTTGTTCACGTAAAAGGTGACGACCCCCTTCATGAACGGATAGACCGTATTTTGTAGGTAATTCGCGTCATTCGTGTACGCGTACTGCGCGTACATGTTCTCTACGGCTTCGGTGCCCGTGCTCAGGATATTCTTGGTGTAGTCGCTGCCGACGGTGCCGTCCGCGCTGCCGTTCCAGCCCATGGTCTCGGGTACCCACAGGCCCTCGACGTTCCAGTGTGTCTTGGTGAAAGCTTGCAGCGTGCTCGCGTTCCGGCTGTACATGTTGTTGAACACCGCCAGTACATCCGCGTGGTTCGAGGCCAAGAACGAGCTGTAAATGTCGCGCTGGTTCCAATACCAATACGCGTTGCTCCACTTGGTGTCGTCGTTCGTGGCGCGGAAGACGCCGTTGATGAAGTGGAACGGATAGTTCCCGAAGCCACCCGCCGCGATCAGATAAGTGGAGAGGTAGTAGAAATTCTCCAAGTAATCCGCATCACCCGCCGTGTTCGAATATTGGACGAAGGATTTTTGCCAGAATGCATGCCAAAAGTCCGTGTACTTGCCGAGCGTCGTCGCGTAGTCCGCGGCCTTCGCGCTCGCGAGCGCGCTCTTCGCTTGCGTGACGGAGTCATTGCTCGGCGCGTTCAAACGCGTGGAGCACGTGAGCCAAATCGTGTAGCTCGCGCTCGGGGTGATGGTCAGGCGCACTTTGCTGCCGTTCACCGTCTGAGTCGTGAAGTTCGCGCCCGAAACCGTCGCGGCGAGCGTATAGCCGAACTTGTTCGGCTCGGTTTGCCCGCGGCTGATGCCCGCGCCGGTCGCGTCCGCGTACGTGCTCACGGTCTTCCACGTGTTCAGATCGGGCACGTCCCAGCTGCTGAGCGTGCTCAGATCCCACAAGCTCAAATCCAACGAAACGGCCGTCACGTTCGTACGGCTGTCTTCGACGTGGATCCCCATCACCTCGGAGTTGGGCGAGCCCATGATCGTCACCGTGCGATCTTTGTCGTACTGCGTGACGAGCGTGCCGTCGTACAGCGCTAGGCGTTGCTGGTACGTCGTAAAGCCGGAATCCATGCCCGGTGTGGTGTACAAGTTCACGAGCCCCGCCGAATATGCGGCTTGCTCCGACGCATCCACGTTGCTCACTTGCATCGTGATGCCGTTGTCACTCCACACCATTGCCCCCATGTGCCCGTTGCCGACGGTGAGACCGTAGAGCGGGTTCGTGTTCGGCTTGTTGTAGACGAGATCGTGCTTCGGCAAATACTCGGCGTAGTGCACGTTGAGCGCGCCAGTCTGCGGGTTGAAGGCTTCACCCGTCGCGCTATCGACCGGTGACGTATCCATGCCTGCGGCGCCGTTGCCCGCTGTGCCTGCGGTGCCGTTGCCCGTGCTCCCGCCACTCGGACTTCCCGAGCCGCCACTTGCGCCCGAGCCTTGTCCGCCGTTCGCGTGGCCACCCGCGCTCGTGGCGCCTGCGCCTTGTCCGGCGTTTGCGTTCGCGCCGGTTCCCGCGCTTGCATTCGAACTGCCGCCACTCGCATTTGCACCGCCGCTGCCGCTCGAAGAGCACGCACACGCGCCGAGCAGTGCGAGCCCGAGCCACCCGATTCGACCCTGCGCCGAGCGCAGCAGCGAATTCCGAACGTGGTCTCGCGAGCGCACAGCGTGAGGTCGGGTCATCTGCTGCTCCGTGGGCAAATGCTCGATTTTCGATCACTATTTTTGCGCACCGCCGCCGGCAGCAAGCGCTCTTTCCGCACATTTGTCGGCGTTTGTGCGCTCACCCGAGCCTCCGGCTTTGCGCGAAGTCAGCTACGGAAGTTGCGCGCCGCCCATCCACGCAGCGGTGCGCGCGTGCCTTATCCCCGCGAATACGGGCTTACCAGCTCGTGGCACGTCACTTGCTGATTACGAGCCGAAGCGATGATTCGCGGCGCGCTAGCGGGGACAGTCTTGATGGTCGGGGTCGCGGCGTGCTCGAGCGCGCAGCCGAGCTCCGTTGAGTCCACGAGCGGCGACGCCAGCGAAAATCACGACGACGGTGATGCAGCCGATGGCGGCGTGATCGTCGCGAACGGCTTCGTGCATCCCGGCGTGCTCGTCAGCAAAGGCATGCTCGACTTCGTCAAGCAGAAGCTCGGCGCTCATGCCGAGCCTTGGCAAAGCGCGCTCACTCGCGTCGAGGCAGATGCGCTCGCGCAGCTGCCGTACACGCCCGAGCCGCGCGCTGTCGTGACGTGCGGCGCGTTCTCGAACCCGAGCGAAGGCTGCACCGAAGAGCTCGCCGACGCCGCTGCCGCATACACGCAAGCGCTGCTCTGGTATCACTCGGGCTCGAGAAAATACGCTGATTCCGCGATCGCGATTTTGAATGCGTGGTCCAGCACGTTGACTGCGCACGAAGGCGACAACGGCGCGCTCCAAGCCGCCTGGGCCGCTGAGCTCTTTCCGCGCGCGGCCGAGATCATCCGCTATTCGAACGCAGGTTGGCAGAAGAGTGACGTCGATCGCTTCGCCACGCTGCTCACGACCGTATTCTTGCCGCAGCTCGCAAACGGCTCGAGCGCGAACGGCAACACCGAGCTAAGCATGAGCGACGCGCTGGTGAACATCGGCGTGTTCACGAACGATCGCGACATCTTCGACGAAGGCGTCGCGCTCTGGCGGCACCGCACGCCCGCGTACGTCTACCTGAGCTCGGATGGACCAGTGCCGTTACTGCCGCCGCACGGCATCACGCTCGACGCACTGCTCGATTTCTGGTTCGAGCCCGCGAAATTCGTCGATGGCTTGGCGCAAGAAACGTGTCGCGATCTCCAGCACACGCAGCTCGGCCTCGCGGCGATGATCAACGCGGCCGAAACCGCGAGCATTCAAGGCGTCGATTTGTTCAGCGCCGAAGAGCCGCGCATCACCGCCGCGCTCGAGCTCCACGCGGGCCTTTTGAACGGCACGAGCCTGCCAACGTCGCTGTGCAGCGTCGCGCTCAGCGCCGCCACGCCCGCGCCAACCTGGGAAATCGGCTTCAATCACTACGCGACCACGCGCGGCCTCGCGCTCCCGAGCACGTCCGCGTTGCTCCAAAAACTGCGCCCCACTGGCGTCGATCACGACTTGGCCTGGGAAACTTTGACTCACGCTGACATCGCCGGCGTCGGTGTTCCCGCCGCGGACTGAATTTTCTTTTGTTTTGATGGTCACGCGCCACATCGCGCATCGTCCCAGCCTTCGGCGTCGTGGACGAATGCCGGGAGCTTTGACAAGCTGTCACGCGTGAGCCCAAGCGACAGATCGTGCCGCATTTTCGTCTACGGCACGTGCCTGCCCGGTGAACGCGATCACGCGCTGCTCGCAGGCGCCGAGCTCGTCGCAGCCGCGCTCACCGAGCCGCTGTATCAGCTGGTCGATCTCGGCGTGTACGCCGCGCTGATCCCCGACGGCAGAGTCGCAGTGCACGGCGAAATCTACGCGCTCACGCCCGAGCAACGCCGCAGGGTCGATGTCGCGCGCCAAGTTCCGTTTCTATTTCAACGTGCCGCGGTGAAGCTCGCGAACGGCGAACTCGTCGAGGCGTACGTGATGGCGCCGGATCCCGTGCGCGGCAAACGCCGCCTCTCGCACGGTGATTGGAAGAAGCGCTTTCTACCCGCAGTTCCAGCGCGCGCCGGAGGTCCGCTCGTCGCCTGGGCCAAACGCCGCTTCGACTAGCGCGCGCGTTCACAGCGTCGGCACGAGGATGCGAATGCCGCCGAGCCAACGCAAGAGCTCGCCGTCGAACGCGCCGCTCTGTGACAGCTCGCCCAGATCCGCGCTCGTCGTCGCAATGAAGCGAACATCGAGCGCCGACCCACCCGCGTGCCCGATGCCCGGACCTTCCGGCTCACCCAATCGACGAACGAGCTCGTTTTGCGCCCGCGTCGAAAGCTTCGCCGCTTCTTCGAGCAGCAGCGTGCCGCCGCGCACTTCGCGCAATAAACGCCCCAGCTCCGCCACTTCGAGCTCGTCGCAGCGAATCTTCACGAAGCGATTGTGTCCGCGCAGCGAACGCTGATGAATGCGCTTGGCCATCAGCTCCGTGGCGAGACTCGGCTTGCCTTGAAACGTCACGTTCAGCGAAACCGTGGCCGCCAAATCCACGAGCCGATGCAGCCGGTCCAAGTTCGCTTCACTCGGCGGCACCGTCAGCCCGTCGGGCATGCGGGCGCCGAAATGCGGCGAAGGCGCGGGCGACATGCCGTCTTGCAGAATGAGCAGCGCGTTGCCGAGCTCGATCACGCGCCCCGGCGCGAGCGGCGCGGCTTCGGCGGCAGTGATGCGACGCCCATCGACGCGCGTCCCGTTCGTGCTCCACAGGTCTTGAATCATCGGCGGTTCCCCGGCGGTGACCACCGCGTGCTCGCGCGACACCACGTTCGAAGCGACGCACAAATCCACGCTCTCGGAGCGCCCGATCACGATCTTTCCGGCTTCCGGCAGCGGACAACTGGCGTAGCCGCCATCCCACAAAGCGAGCAGTTTTAGCGGTTGATTCATGGTGACGAACCCACGCTACGGGTCGCCTGTTTCCGCACCGTGTCTCCTTATTTTTGCACCCGCGTTTGAGGAGAAGTGAACAAGTCGGGAAATAACCCTGAAGGGTGAGCGTGTGTCGAGTTGCTCCCACTATCCTCGAGGCTCCTCCGCGGCGGCGGAAGCCGACGCTGGGAGGGCCGCCGCGCGCAGCGGAGCGAGCACGGCGCGCGCTGTGACGTGTCGCGCGGGAGGCAGCCAAAGCTCCCAAAAGAAAACGGACTACGCGCGTTCGGGGCTCTTCACGTGCTCCGAGCGTACGCCGATGCCGATGATTCTGCCGAACAAGCGGCGCACGCTGCTCGAACGCGTCGCGACGCGGAACAACAAGGGCGCGTCGAACTTACGCTCGGCCGAGCTGGCGAGCGCGGGGCTCAAGAGGCGTTCGTGGGCTTGGATTTGCAGCGCTTGCGTCGCGATCGTCGGGAACGCGCGGCGCGCTTGCACCTCTTCCAGGTCCTCGCGCGTGAGTCGATTTTCGCGTAGCGGCTGCCAGAGCAGATTTGCGGTCGCGACCGCGTCTTGGATCGCGAGGTTGATGCCCACGCCGCCGATTGGGGACATCGCGTGCGCCGCATCGCCGATGCAGAGCACGCCGGGCGCGCTCCATTGCTCCAAGCGATCGACCGTGACGGTGAGCAATTTGACGTCATCGAAGCTCGTGAGCTCGTCGAGCTCGTCGCCAATCGCGGGCACGACGGCGCGGATGTCCGCGTGAAAGGCGGCCATCCCGCGCGCTTTCACCGGCTCGGCCTGCCCTTTCGGAATGACGTAGGCGCACTGGTAATAGTCGCCGCGATCGAGCATCACGAGCACGTGACCGTCCGCGACGTGCGCGAGCACGGGCTCGAGCTTTTTCGGGCCAGCGCGCAAGCGAAACCAAAGCACGTCGATGGGCGCGCCGAGATCGTAACGACGAAAGCCGGTCTGCGCGCGTACCGTCGAATGACGGCCGTCCGCGCCGACCGTGAGCGCCGCGCGGATCACGCGCTTTCCTTCTGGGGTTTCGACGCGCACGCCCGTGACTCGGTCTCCATGGCGCACGAGCTCCGTCACTTTCGCGTTCATCAGCAGCGAGAGCTTGGGATACGGCTTCGCTTGCCGCGCGAGAAACTGCAGAAAATCCCATTGCGGCATGAGCGCGATGAATGCGTACTCTTCGGGCAAGCCGTCGAATTCAGCGAGCTGCACGCGCTCACCTGCAAAGTCTCCGGCGATGCGCGCGAGCCGCTGGTGCGGCAAACGCAGAAACTCTTCCAAGAGCCCGAGCTCGAGCATCGTGCGCAGCGTGGATGGATGCACGGTGTCGCCGCGAAAATCGCGCAAGAAGTCGCCGTGCTTCTCGAGCACGACGACGCTGACGCCCGCGCGCGCCAGCAAGTACCCGAGCATCATGCCCGCGGGGCCGCCACCCGCGATGCAGCACTGAGTTTCGAGATCGCTCACGGTGCGATCATATCGACCTAGCTCGACGCCGCCAATGCGGCGAATTTGCCGTTATTTCAGCTGCGCGCAGCGTCCGAGCGCCTCGAGGTAATAGTAATCCGCGTAGTTGATCGCGACGTCGATCTCCGTGCCGCCCGGATAATTGCCCACGCTGTGCAAGAGCAAGAAGTAGCCGTTCGTGCCCGTCGCGGCGCGATAGGCCGGTGAGGAGAGCGAGCGCAGCGCTTTGATCGCGAACGCGCGGTAGCGCTCGGCCGCCTCTGCCGGCACGTATTCGGCGAGCTCGAGCAAGCCGCTTGCCGATACTGCACCCGCCGATGCGTCGCGATACGGTTGAATGTCCGGATGCTGCAGCACCGAGAAATCAAAGTACGGCACGTTGTCGTCCGGAAAATCCGGATGCTTCGTATAAAACTCGGCGATGTTCACGGCTTGATCCAAAAAGGCCTGCGTGTGTGATTCACGGTAGCCGAAGGTGAAGCCGTAGAGCCCCCACGTTTGCCCGCGCGCCCACGCAGAATCGTCCGAGATGCCTTGCACGGTCTGCTTCTTCAATACCGCGCCGCTGCTCGGATCGTAGCTCACCAAATGATACGAGCTGTAATCGGGGCGGAAGTGGTTGAGCTTCGTGGTCGTCGCGTGTTTGACGGCCATGTCCGCAAAATTCGCGCTGCCGCCGAGGGACGTGCCTCGATACAAGAGCTCGAGGTTCATCATGTTGTCGATGATCACGGGGAAGGGCCAGATCGTGCCGTCCCACGACTTCGTGCAGCCCACGGTCGCGTTGAAGCGCGTGCTGAGTGATTGCGCGGCCGTCGTGATCACGGGCACATAGTCGGCATTCTTCGTGATGCGATAGCCCTGCCCGTAGCTCGACATGATCGCAAAGCCGATGTCGTGAGTGTCGGTGCGGAGGCGCTGGCTGTACAGCGCTTTGGTCCAATTCTGCGCGGCCGTGAGGTACGCCGGATCCTGGGTGTGCTCGTACAAGAACCATAAGCTGCCCGCGTCGAAGCCCGCGGTCCAATCACCGATGCCGACGCTCGTGACGGTCTTGCCGGAGACGGCGCGCGGAATTTTCGTGGGATCTTTGTAGGCGTTCAAAAAGCCTTTGTAGTC
>FTDA01000147.1_pt1 | contig 12218 bp, 10 predicted proteins | sample 1639731 | NCBI WGS metagenome assembly FTDA01 (sample SAMEA3914869, study PRJEB12502) | metagenome | biome: forest; material: soil | place: USA | collected 2012-03-12 | depth 0.1 m
GGCGAGGCCCGCGAGGTGAAAGCCCCCGAGGCCCTTCAGTCCGAGGATCTTCTCTGCGCGCAATGCGGCGATGGCCGCCGCGAGCGCGGCCTCGCCGTGACCGATGCTGCCGCTCGCGTCGAGCAGCTCGAGCTCGGGCCCGCAGGCCGCGCACGCGTTGGGCTCGGCGTGGAAGCGCCGGGAGCTCGGATCCGAATATTCGCTGAGGCAAGCGGCACATTGCGGAAAATCCCGCATCGTCGTGCGTTCGCGATCGTAGGGAACGTCGAGCACGATCGTGAGGCGCGGGCCGCAATCCGTGCAATTCAAAAAGGGATAGCGGAACCGGCGATCGCTCGGGTCGAACAACTCGCGCGCGCAGGCGGCACACATCGCCGCGTCCGGCGCGACGAATGGCGCGCGTTCGACGCCGATTTCGCTCGGCTCGATGGCGAACCCGGAGCCGCTCCGGAGCGGCAGCGCCGCGCTGCGGATCTCTCGAATATGAGCGAGCGGCGGCGGATCGCGCAGCGCGTGCTCGAAACGCTGCAGCGCGAGCGGAGCGCCTTCGGCCTCCACTTGCACCTCGCCCGCGCGGTTGCGCACGAAACCGCTGAGGCCAAGCTCACTCGCGAGTCGATACACGAACGGGCGAAAGCCCACGCCCTGCACGACGCCGCTCACGACGAACGCGCGACGCTCTCGGAACACGGGGCTTTGCGCCGGTGAGCTCATGATCGTGCACGCGCGCTCGCTCGGTGCTTTCCGAACAGCGCACGATTCCCAGCTTTCATCATCTTCGCTCGTTGCCCGAGCGTCGAGCGTTTTCACGGCTCATTCCGGCTGGTTTCGCAAGCGGCTGGCGAGCTTCGCTGTGCAAAACTGCAACACGCTGCTGCTTGACAGAGTCGGCCTGCGGACGTATTCCGCCCGCGCCAATTGCCGTCAGCTCCGGTGAGCTGACTTCAAAGGGAATCCGGTGCAAATCCGGAGCTGCCCCGCAGCGGTAACGGGAACGAAACCCACCTCGAAGCACTGGCCGCGAAAACGGCTGGGAAGCGGTGGCAAGTAGGTCGCCCGAAGTCCGAAGACCTGGCGTTGGTCGAGCTTCACTTCAGAAGCTCGCGGTTGCGTTCGCTTCGAGGGAGGCGGGCGCGAGCACGGGCCACGTGCGCGCGCGACGCGAAATCACGCGCGGCGTCGGCTCGAAATGGCGAGGTTCGCGATGCGACAATTGTGGCAATTGAGTGGTGTTTTGGGCTGTTTTTCTGCGTTCGCGCTGAGCGCGTGCGGTAGCAGTGATTCGAGTCAAGGAAGCGCGGCCGATCCCGGACGACCGGGACAAGCCGGCCAAACGTCGTCGGGCGACGACGGCGAAGCCGGAGCCGGCGTCACGGTGGTGAACGGCAAAGACGGCACCAACGGCGTGAACGGCAAAGATGGCGTCGACGGCAAGGATGGAACCGACGGTACGAACGGCACCAACGGTAAAGACGGTACGAACGGCACCGATGGCAAAGACGGGACCGATGGCAAAGACGGCACCAATGGCGCTGATGGCGCGCGCGGCAACAATTCGCTGATCGCCACCACGCACGAGCTCGCAGGTGACAACTGCGCATTCGGCGGCGTGCGCGTGCAATCGGGGCTGGATCAAAACGCGAACGGCACGCTCGATAGCAACGAAATCAACGCTGCCCAAACGCAATTCTTGTGCGACGCAGAGCCCGCGTGGGGCGAGCTCGCGCCACTTCCGGCCGTGACGACCGCGTACAGCTTCGCGCTCGCCACGAACGATCAAGATGGCACGCCGCGCCTCGGCTATATGTTCACGGACGCGACGTACCTCGCGTCACTCGACGCGAGCGGCGTGCTTTGGCACGGCGGCGGCGTGTACGACGGACCGCAAGGTTTTGCGGTGTACAAGCTCGGCGCGGACAAAGCTTGGGCAGCGTATCAAGGACGATCCACGCCGCAGACGTATCAGTACTCCGAGCTGACGTTCAACGCGGGCCAATCGTATTACACGACGACGTATCCGTCCTTCGGCGGCCTGGTGTCGGTCGTGCGCAACGGCATGGGCGGTGCCTACGCGCTCACGCCCGCATTCACGACGCGAAAATCGCACAGCGTCGGCTTCTCGAACGGACAGCTCTTTGCCCTCGTCGCCCAGAAAACGCCTGGGCTCACGCTCTCCACGATCCCGGCGGACCAAGTCGGAGCTACGGTTGCAAATCTTTGGACGAACCTGGTCACGCTCGAGACCAATGCCAGCACCGTGACCGATCCGAGCTTGCTTCCGGCGGGCGACACACTCGTCGCCGCGTACGCGATCAACGGTGGCGCCGTCGTGCGCGCGAGCAAGACACCCGCGACGCTCGCGCAAGCGGCGGACTTCAGCGTCATCGGGCAGCTGAGTGACACCGCGCACCTGAGCGTGGCGTGGGACGGTTCGAAGCTCTACCTCGCGACACTTTCGACGACCGGTATGCTCACCGTCCAACGTACACCGCTCGACAATCCGAGTTGGGAGACGCTCGCTACGCACGTGACGGGCGCGGTATCCGACATCAGCCTCGCCGGTAATGCCAGCAGCGTGCTCCTCGGCATTCGGCAAACGAACGCGCTCCGGGTTTACTTAAGTCCCACGGACGCCGAGCCCGCTTTCGATGCTGTCTTGGCCGGAAATTTCAGCCTAATCAACGCTGCTACCGGGCCGGTCCTCGCCGTGCTGAACCTGGATCCGAGCGCGACGCACACCCTGCGCACTTTTGCGCGTTGAGTCCAAACGAGCGAAAAACGTTCGGCTGCCGTCACGCGGGCGTTGCTGGCGGCGGCCGAACCATTTGCTATCTTGTACGCGACTCATTCGTTCGCGGCGTAGTGCGCCGTACGAGAGTCTCGAAGCACATGTCCCTCTACGCCCATCGCGGCGCTATCGCTACGGTTCTAATCAGCGCCCTCGGTTTGGCGAGTGGTCTGGGGTTCGCTGCGGAGCTCGAGAAGCGCGGCGCGTTAACGAATAACGCGCCGCCTCAAAAAAGCCGCAACCCGCATTTCGCGCGCACCTTCGAGGTGACTCACTTTTTGCGCGGGAACCTGCACACGCACACCACCGTGAGTGATGGCGGAAGCACGCCGGAGCAAACCATCCTTTGGTACCGCACGCACGGCTACCAATTCTTGGCGCTCACGGATCACAACTGGCTCTCGCGCCCCGCGCACTTTGCTTCCTTGCAAGAGCCCGGGTTCGCGCTGATCTCGGGTGAAGAGATCACCATGACCGGCAAAGGTCGCCAGGTGCACGTCAATGCCCTCTGCACCAAGACGCGCATTGCCGGCGGCAGCTTCGGCTCGCCTGCGGCCGCGCTCTCGACTGCGATCAGCCAAGTGCGCGCGCAAGGCGGCGTTGCGCTCGTCAATCATCCCAATTTCGATTGGGCGCTCTCCGCGGCGGACGTGACGGACGCGCGCGACGCACCGCTACTCGAGATCGCGAGCGGGCATCCGTACGTGCACTCGGCGGGTGATGCGTCGCACCCCTCGCACGAACAAATCTGGGACATCGCGCTCTCGTCGGGCGCGGACTTCATGGGTGTCGGTGTGGATGACGAGCATCATATCGATGTCTCGAGCGATCCGCCCGCGACTCCTGGTCGCGCCTGGGTTTCGGTGTTCGGTGAAAAGGCGGAAGCCGCGCCGATCTGCGCGGCCCTCGGCCAAGGTCAGCTCTATGCGTCCACCGGCGTCGAGCTGAGGCGCATCTCGGTGCGCGAGCGCGTGTACGAGGTCGAGCCCGCAAGTCCGTCGGCCACGGTCGTGTTCATCGGCTCGGCCGGCCGCGAGCTCGCCCGCGTGAAGCTCGGCGCGACCGGCAGCGCTGCCTACTCGCTCAAATCCGGTGAAGGCTACGTCCGCGCCCGCATCGAAGGCGAAAACGGCACGCGCGCCTGGACGCCGGCTGTGCGCGTGAGCTCGGACTGAGCCGCTCGAAGCCGCGTCGATGACCGCATGATTTGTCCGAGCAAGCACGCGCTCGAGGCGAAAGCGTGCTCTCGTACTGAAATTGATAATGAAAATCATTTTCATTGACGCGTCGACGCGAGGCGTGCGACTAGTTGCGTACGAAGCGAGCAACGTGATGAGCAACAGAAACCAAGCCAAGCTTTTCGCGAGCTACAACGCCGGTCTGACGGCTTCCGCGACGACCCCCGAGCCGATCGCGCCAGGCGCTCACGGCATGCCGTTCGAAGCCTACGAACCTCGTTTTCACGCGCGTGATTGTGACGAGCAGCAGACGGGCGTGCGCTGCGGCTGCGGCGCGCTCCTCGCGCGCTGGGTCGCGACGGGGCTCGAGCTCAAATGCCGTCGCTGCAAGCAAACCACGCTCATCCCGTTCCCACGCGCAGCCCGAAAACCGAACAGCTCGACTTGACTCGTGCAGGGCCCGACGCGTCCGGCAAGCTCGTCGTAGCGCTTTGAAATAATCCTCGAGGGTTAGTTGTCGTTGGGGTGGGTCGCCTCGCACGGGCCCACATGCGCCAGTACGACACGACCCTGTCGCGTCGCGGGATGCCCATCGGCGGGGACAGCAAATGGGCGACCGGCTCGAGATTCCAGACAGAGGCGCCGACCAGCGCAGGAACACCGGGTCGAGCCAGGCTGCTTTGTCCCGGCGACGAAAAGCGCGGCTTGCGCGAATTCGGGTTTGGCCGAGAATCTCCGAATGCCGATCTTGAGTCTCGACCATGTGCAGCTCGCGATGCCGGCGGGTAGGGAGGACGATGCGCGCGCGTTTTACACGGGGTTGCTCGGGATCCCGGAGCAGCCGAAGCCTGCGGAGCTCGCGGCGCGGGGAGGCGTTTGGTTCGAGCGGGGCGCGCTGAAGATTCATCTCGGGGTCGAAGGCGATTTTCGGCCGGCGAAGAAGGCGCACCCGGGGCTGCTCGTGTCCGGGTTGAGTGAGCTTTTGGCGGAGCTCGCGCGGGCGGGCGTGGAGATCACTCCGGATGCTTCAATGCCGAAGTATCGGCGCGCGTTCGTGGCGGACCCGTTCGGAAATCGGCTCGAGCTACTCGAACCGATGCCGTAGGTCCCACAAATGCGGCTGTTTTCGTGGCTGCTCGACGGCGCGCCCGATGCGTTCAACAATGCGCGCCATGACCGAGCGAGCCGACGCGCTTTCCGACGAATCGCCGCGCGCGGGCTTCGTGTGGTCGCAGGAGCGCGAGCCGCACGCCGAACGTCGGCGCGAGATGCTGCGCAAGTACCCGGCGATCAAGGAGCTGTACGGTCCGTGCGCGCGCACGAAGTACGTGTGCACGGCGCTCGTGCTGGTGCAGCTCGGTTGTGCGTACGCGCTGCGCGGCGCGCCGTGGTGGCTGATCATCGCCGCGGCGTATCTCTTCGGCGGCGTCGTGAATCAGGCGCTCTTGCTCGCGATTCACGAGCTGAGCCACAACTTGGCGTTCAAGAAGCCCTGGCAAAACCGCGTGTTCGCCGTGTTCATCAATTTGCCGGTGGGCGCGCCCGTCGCGGAGACCTTTCGCTACTACCACCTCTTGCATCACGTGCATCAGGGTGAAACCGGTACGGACACGGATCTGCCGACCGAGACCGAGGGACGCCTCTTGCGCTCGCTGCCCGCGAAGCTCGTGTGGGTGATGGGCCAAGGCTTCGCGTACGCGCTCCGCCCGCTGTTCGTGCACCCGAAAAAGCCGACGCTCGCCGAAGCCGCGAATCTACTCGTGCAAGTGGCGTTCGATTTGTGCGTGCTGCATTTCTGGGGCGGCAAAGCCCTGGCGTATTTGCCGATCAGCTCGCTGATCGTGATGGGGCTACATCCCGTCGCGGGCCACTACATCTCCGAACATTACGTGTTTCGCGAAGGCCAAGAGACATACTCTTATTACGGGCCGCTCAACGCGTTGACGTTCAACGTCGGCTATCACAACGAGCATCACGATTTTCCGTACATTCCGGGCTCGCGTCTCGAACGGTTGCGCAAAATCGCGCCGGAATATTACGACTCACTGCTCTCGCATCCATCGTGGAGCCGCGTGATTTGGCAGTACATCACGCGGCCCGAGCTCGGCGGCTACAGTCGAGTGAAGCGCACGGCGCGCGAGCGCAGCGAGGGCTGAGCTCCGCGCGCCGCGGCCGTCACGCCGCTTTACCGCGCGGCGTTTTCTTCGCGCGCGCGCGCCGCCCGGGCTCGAGCGTGCCAGCGAGCACTTGCTTCAGATTGGCATGGAGCGGCGTCCTGAAATCGCCCTCGGCCAGCGCTTGCTCGAAACGCGCCTTCATCCGCTCACCGAGCGAGACGAGCTGCTCTTTGCCGAGCGCCTTCTTCACTTTGGGGAAAAACTCGTTCTCCTCTTCCTCGACGTGATGCTCGACAATTTCGCTCAGCACCTTGCATTTGAACGCGAAGTCTTTGCCGCGCCGCGCTTGATCAGCTTCGTACAAGCTGAACTCGACCACGCCGTGCTCGACCAGTGCCTCGCCGAGCAAGTCGGTCATGCCCATCCCGCGCTCGCAGGCCGGGTAAAAGATTTCGCGCTCGATGGCGTCGTGCCCGACGAGCTTGCTGGCGAGCTCCTCGAACAGAGCGACTTTGCGCGGCCGAGCCGTCGTCTTTTCGATTTTCTTGAACAGCGCCTTCACTTCCTCGTGCTGCTCCTTCAAGAGCGAGATGGCGTCCTCGTTGGCGCCGAGCGCGCTCTTGACCAACCGCACTGCGGTGCGAACCGGGCTTTTCTTGTTCGCGCTGCGGGCGCGGGATTGCTTCGAATTCATGAGTCTCTACCTCCGATGTGCTCGGCGCTACGCAAGCTCGATGCCAAGTGCGGTGGTCGTTGCTCGTGGGCCGGCGAGGGACGTGCCCGCCCGCGCGAAACCGCTGATTCTCGGCTTCATCCGCGAACGCCGACCTTTCTCGCCCAGGTCCACAAACTCCCCTCAATGCGCCGCTCACTGAGACCGATTGCTACACGCGCGTCACCGGAGCAGCAGGCGATAAAGCCGCAGTATTCGCGCTCGGGAGCGCTGAGCGGTTGACGGAGGGGAGGCTGGCAAAGCTATTGCAGAGGCGCTTCGGCCAACCTTCGGCCGTTCCAGGCTTTGCTCAGTGTCTAAGAAAAATCATCGTTCGAAAAACTTCGACCGCCGGATGTGGAGTCGCTTTTGGCACATCGCCAAACCCTACTGGACCCACGACGCGAAGTGGGCGGCGCGCGGAATGATCGTGCTGCTGGTCGTGCTCCTGCTCGGCCGCACCGAATTCACGGTCGAGTTCAACAACCAGACCGGAGAGATGACCTCGGCGCTCGCCGCTCACGATAGCGCGCGCTTTTGGCATTCGGTGAAGATCTTCACGACGGTGCTCGTCATCGCCGTGCCGATTTACGGCTACTACTACTACGTTCGCGACAAGCTCGGCATCCTCTGGCGCCGCTGGCTGACGCAGCGCTTCCTTGGCCGCTACTTCAAGGATCGCGCGTACTACGAGCTCACTTCGAACAACAATATCGATAATCCCGATCAACGCATTGCCGTCGATATCGACGCCTTCACCGCCAACTCGCTCAGATTCCTGCTCGAAATCGTGAGCGCTGTGCTGCAGCTGCTCGCGTTCAGCAGCGTGCTTTGGCATATCTCCAAGCCGCTCGTCGGCGTGCTGGCCGTGTACGCGGTGATCGGTACCGTCGTCACCTTCGGCGTTTTCGGCAAGCCGCTCGTGAATCTGAATTTCCTGCAACTGCGGCGCGAAGCCGATTTTCGCTTCGGTCTGATTCGCGTGCGCGAAAACGCAGAAGCGATCGCGTTTTACCGCGGTGAAGCGCGTGAATCACGGCACGTGATCGACCGTTTTACCGACGTATTTCGGAACAAAGTCCGGCTGCTCAAGCGCACGCTCGGGCTGAACCTCTTTCAGTACGCGTACAGCTTCGCGACTTACATCATCCCGGTCGTGATCATCGCGCCGCGTGTGCTCTCGCGCGAGCTCGAGGTCGGACAAATGACGATCGCGGTGGGCGCGTTTTCGGCCATGCTGAGCTCGCTCACTATCTTCATCGACAACTTCGAGCTCTTGAGCCAATTCGGCGCAGGTGTCGAACGCTTGCACTCGTTCTCGCACTCGCTCGTGATGGAGAAGCCCGAGGCTCATCCGGACTCGACGATCAAGCGCGTCGAGAGCCCGGCGCTCGCGATTAACGACTTGACGCTGCAAACGCCCGGGCGTGAACGCACGCTGATGGAACACGTGTCGTTGGCCGTGGACGAGGGCAAGAGCTTGCTCATCGCTGGCGCGAGCGGAGGCGGCAAGAGCTCGCTCTTGCGAGCGATTGCTGGCTTGTGGAACGCAGGGACCGGCGAGATTCAAAGGCCAAAGCTCGACGACATGCTGTTTTTACCGCAGCGGCCGTACATGATCTTGGGCACGCTGAGAAACCAGCTGCTTTATCCGAACATCGATCGTGAAATTGCGGATGAAGAGCTGCAAGCGGTGCTCGAGCAAGTGAACCTCGGCAACGCCGCGGAGCGTTGCGGCGGTTTCGATGTGGAGATCGATTTCGGGAAAGTGCTCTCGGGCGGCGAGCAGCAGCGGCTCGCGGTCGCCCGGGTGCTGCTCTCGAAGCCGCGCTACATCGTGCTCGATGAAGCGACGAGCGCGCTCGACGAAGTGAACGAGGCCAAGCTCTACGCCAAACTGGTCGAGGATGGCGGCACGCTCATCAGTGTGACGCACCATCCTGGGCTCGTGAAGTATCACCGCCAGGTGTTGGAGATAGTCGGGGACGGCACGTGGAAGCTAGTCGATGCGGAGGGTTATCGCTTGGTCGAGTGAGCTCGCATCGTCACAACGCCTGGCGCGCTGGGACGAGCACGAGCTCGCTCACGACGACGTGCGTTGGGCGCGAGCACACCCACATGACGGCGTCCGCGATGTCTTCGGCGCTGAGCCAGACGGGCACGCTCTCGACCAACGCTCGTCGTGCAGGTGCGAACGTGGGCATCCGGTCATACGTGGCGGTGTCCGTAGCGCCTGGCGCGACTACGGAGACATGCACGCCACGCGGATGAAGCTCCAGACGCAGCGCCTCGGCGAAGTGCTCGAGCGCGGCTTTGCTCGCCGCGTACAAGCCGAATCGTGAATCAACCAGCCTGCGCGCTGCGAGCGACGAAAGCAGCACGATCTGACCACCCGCTCCCATCTGCGGCGCAACCGCGCGACACAAGTCGACGGCCGCTAGCACGTTGAGCTCGAACAAGTGAGAGAGCGATTCTGATTCCGCTTCGCACGGGCTCGCGTAGAGCGACTCCGCCGCGCAGCTCAAAAAGAGATCGACTCGAGGGACCGCTTCGCGCAAACGTTGGCACAGCGCGGAGCGCGAGCGCGCGTCGCTCAGATCCGCGAGCTCTGCGCGAAAGCTCGGCCCGAGCTCTCGTGCGACGTGTGCGAGTCGCTCCGCGTCGTGCCCGAGCCCGTGCACTGCCGCGCCTTCCGCGATCAAACATCGCGCTGCGGCCAGGCCGACACCCGAGGTGGCCCCGCTGATCAACGCAATTTTTCCCGCGAATGCGCTTTTCATCATCCCCGATGCAGAGCGGCAGTTTGCAACGCGACGGATCTGCTCTCCCAGCCCACCCGACTCTGCGAGCGCGCGATTTCGCCCCGCACGATGATCGATATATGCGCAATGCTCGTCGCGTTTGCAAGGCGCTCGCGATCGCAACGCCTCGCACCGCGCAAGGTCCCCGAGCGCGCGCGTCGCGAGGTGATGGATCTCGCCAGGTGACATTCATTCGAGCGCAAAGCATGCTGCGAGCTTAAGCCGCAGCTCGGAATACCGTATCCGACATCAAGCATCGACGCCCGGGAGGCTCTCACGTGCATCAGGCCAACGCTCCGAGCAAGATCCTCGTCATCGATGACAATGAAGTCGTGCTCGAGGTCACGCGCTCGGCGCTCGAGGGTGCCGGCTATCGAGTCGTCACTCATGATCGCGCCGCGGGGTGCGTCGCTTTGATCTTGCAAGAGAAGCCGCACGTCGTGTTGATGGACGTGAACATGCCGCGGCTCGCGGGCGACATCGTGCTCGGCGTGCTCCGCAAAGCACAGCCGATGAGCGAGACGGTCATGCTCCTCTACAGCAGCTTGCCCGCCGAGATCTTGCGAGTGAAGGCGGAGGCGGTCGGGGCTCATGGTTTCGTGCAGAAAACGGGAGATTCGTACGCCCTCGTGCGCGAGGTGAATCGTTGGCTCAAACGCGCCGGAGCGAGTAGCGGCAGGCTGCGCGCCGCGCCGGAGCTGTCCTCGTTTCCGAGCGGCGGAAGAATGCTCGCGGCTCCCGCGGTGACCGAACCGGGCAGTGGGAATTGGCGTGCTGGCTCGAGCTTCAATCTGCCGAGCAGCGGCAAGTTTCGAGCTGCTGCTGAGCAAGCAGCGAGTAGCGAAGAAGAGCCGTCTGCGAGCAGTGATGGCTTCGCCTCCTCGGGCACGATGCCGACTGCTCGCCTCGGCACGGTGCTGCTCGTCGATCGCGATATGAGCGTGCTCTCGGCTTATCGCGACTACCTCTACGCCGATCAGCTGCGCGTCGAGTACGCGCTCTCCGGCAGCGCAGCGCTCCGCAGCCTCCTGTCGACGACTCCACCCGATCTGGCCGTGTGCGACGCGTTCATGTCGGATCTCTCGGGCATCGAGCTGTATCGCCGGGCGCTTTCGGCCTCGCCGAGCTGGGCGCAGCGCATGATTTTCACGATCGAAGGCAGCCGCGGCGCGCACGATGGCGTCGCCGAGTTCAGCGGACAGGTCTTGCGAAAGCCCGTCACGGCCGCTGCTCTGCGGAGCGCAGTGCGAGCTTGTTTTGCGCTCGCTATGCCCGCCTCGCTCGGTCGCGCCAGCTCGACCTGACTCGACTCGAGCAATGAATGAATTCGGCGAGCCGAGTTCATTCCGATGAAAACCAACCGAAACGCCCCTCGGCCATGCTCGAGGCGAGTCGGTCGAACCGCGTTTAGCGCGAGAAAGAGGGTTTCATCGCATGGCCACCATCATCGAAGCAGAGCCCGAGCCGATCGGCGTCAACCCGGAACGCACCGCTGTGATCGTGATCGACATGCAGCGTGATTTCTTGGAGCCCGGGGGCTTCGGCGAATCGCTCGGCAATGACGTGTCGCTGCTCGGTAAAGCAATTGCGCCGATCAAAGCGCTACTCGCCGGCGCACGAAAAAAGAAAATGCTCGTGATTCACACCCGTGAAGGTCATCGCCCCGATTTGAGTGATGCGCCGAAGGCCAAGGTGGAACGCGGCGATCCCAGCATTCGCATTGGCGCGCCCGGCCCGATGGGACGCATCTTGATCCGCGGTGAAGCGGGTCACGACATCATCCCCGAGCTCTATCCGATCGAAGGCGAGCCCGTGATCGACAAGCCCGGCAAGGGCGCTTTCTACGCGACCGACCTGCAATCGATCCTGACCAACAAGGGAATCGAAAGCCTCATCGTGTGCGGCGTCACGACCGAAGTTTGCGTGCATACCACAGTGCGGGAAGCCAATGACCGCGGCTATCGCTGCCTCGTGCCTGGCGACTGTTGTGGCTCGTATTTCCCGGAATTTCACGAAATGGGCTTGCGCATGATCAAAGCGCAAGGCGGCATTTTCGGCTGGGTCACCGACTCGCAGAAGATCCTCGCGGCACTCGCGTAGCTCACGACCGACCGGCCGTTAATCACTCTCGAGGTTTATCGATGCAACGTCGAGTCGTGCGCGTGCGCGTGCCCTCGAGTGAGCGTGTCTTGCGCTCACTGTGCTGCTCGCTCGCGAGCGCATTCGACTTGGACCGCTCCTCGCAAAAGTCGGAAACACGTCGGTCATCGATTTCGTGTGTGCGAGTCCTGTCACACGAAACATCGTGTTCATACGGCCCAATGTAGAGGGATGTGCACGTGGCTGAGGCGGCGTGTGTGCGACCAGCACATGCGCTCCGAACGGACTCGAACTCGATTAGGAGAAAATATGAAAGCGACTCTTCGTAATTGCTTGGCCAAGCCGTCGATCCTGCTGGCCGCCGCAGCGCTGCCCTCGTTCTACTCGGCGTTGGCGCAGGCACAGACGCCGCCGCCGCCAGCAGCTGCACCGGCCGCTCCTGCGCCTGCTCCACCACCACCTGCAGCGCCGCCGCCTGCGGCCGCTGCCCCCGCACCTCCGCCGCCACCCGCTGCTCCGGCA
>FTDA01000803.1_pt1 | contig 12191 bp, 4 predicted proteins | sample 1639731 | NCBI WGS metagenome assembly FTDA01 (sample SAMEA3914869, study PRJEB12502) | metagenome | biome: forest; material: soil | place: USA | collected 2012-03-12 | depth 0.1 m
AAGCTCCTCTGGACCGAGACCAGCGCGAGGTTCGGGCCAAAGATTGGCGTCACGAATGCCGCGTGCGTCGAGCTCTTCGGCGAGGTGAGAAACAAGACTGCACCGCCAATCAGAGCGGCCGCACCGACTCCGAACGCGACGTCCGAAACCATCGCTTTACTGAGCCCGCTCTCGCGAAAAGCATGCCCTGCTGAGTCGCAGTGGTCGCCGCTGCAATGCGGATCTGATTTGTCGTACGTCGACTTCGCCAGCAAGCCGAACGCGCTACCGACGCCAATCCCAACGACACCGACGCCACCAATGACGAGCCCGACCGCGCGTTGATGCTCCGAAAACCACGAACGCGACTGATCGGGCGCAGTGTTCGCGGCTTGTGTGCCGGCCGGGTTGGTCGGGCCGCCGAGCGTCGGAGCCTGTGTCTCGGGATTGGCGGGCAAAAGCTCGAGCGCAGGCAAATTCACGGTCAAAGTTTGCGGCTTGTCCGGCACGGTGAACGCGACCTCGCGCGGTTTCGCGCCCGGCGCAGTCGCGGTGAGCTCGTGCTCGCCCGGGTCGACCGGGATCGGCGTGCCCCAACCGGCGCGTCCGACGACCGCGCCGTCTTGCCGAACCTCGAGCCCCGCGGGCTCGGTGCTCGCCACTGCGATCACCACGTTCGACATGTTCTTCTCGAGCGCCGTCAACCGTTCGCGGATCTTCGAGGCGCGCGGATCGTTTCGTTGCGTCGCGATGTCACTGGCCTCTTTGAAGCTGGTCCAAGCGCTCGCGGTCTTGTTCAGCTTGGCGTAGCACTCACCCAAGTGAAGCAGTGTGCCGAGCTCGGGATCGAGCCGCTCGCTCTCCGCGTACTTGGGACACGCGATTTCAGTCTTGCCTTCTGCCATCGCCTTCGAGGCGTCGTCGAACAGGCGCGACGCCAGCGCTTTTTCTTGCGTGCTCGGCTCAGCGTGCGAGCGCGCAGCCACACACACTCCGCACGCGACCAACGAAAGCCCGAACAACAAATGCGGTTTCAATGCTGACCATCTCCCCAAGGGTCACTCGCCGCGCCAGGTTTTGCGCTAGCGGAGCCTTTTTTCGGCGACGTCGGTGGAACACGAGGCAGTGCAGGATTCGTATGGTTGGGCGTGGGCACTGACGGCGCAGCGCTTGCGCTCGGAGCGGCACTGGCAACTTCGGCGCTCGACGGCGCAGCACGGACGCTCGCGCTCGCGGCTGCGCTCGGCGCGGCTGCGAGCGGCTCCGTTTCGAGCACCGCGGACAGGCTCGGCGCGCTCGTTGCCGCAACGCTCGCGGCGCTCGCGGCGCTCGCTGGTGCATTCGCAGCGAGCAGCCTCCACGCGACACCGCCGGCGCCGAGCGCGATCACGCCGCTGACCACGCCGACGGCGAGCCACGGCGCGTGCTTCTTGGTCGCGTGGGTTTGTCCCCACGATGCCTGCGTGGCGCCGCCCGCAGTAGCAGCGCTCGCCGCCACGCCGCTCGCGAACGGAGCGCTCGGAGCGAGCACACTGCTCGGCGCGGTCGGATATTGGCCCGTCATCACGCCGGAGATGCGCTCGACTGACACGAGCGCGCGCGCTGGTGCAAACGGCGCGAGCGCCTGCGCGAGCTCCGCCACGGATTGAAAACGGCGAGCGCGATCCTTCTCGAGACAACGCAAAATCACGGCCTCGAATGCATCCGGGACCTCTGGGCGATACGCGCGCATGCGCGGCGGTACGGCCGAAATGATGCGATAGATCAGCTCCGCCATGTGCTCGCCGCCGAACGGCGCGTTGCCCGTGACGAGCTCGTACAAAATCACGCCGAGCGCCCAAATGTCGCCGCGTGCGTCCACATCCTTCGAGGATTGGATTTGCTCGGGCGACATGTAAATCGGCGAGCCCATCATGGTCGAGGTCTTCGTCATCGAGCCCTCGCCGCTCGAGCCGCCGAGGCGAGTCATCTTCGAGATCCCGAAATCGAGGACTTTGACGGACAGCCCGCCGTCCGGACGCCGAATGACGAACAGGTTCGCCGGCTTCAAATCACGATGCACGATACCGAGCGAGTGCGCCTCGGCGATGGCTTCGCTCGCTTGCAGCGTGAACTCGACGGCTTGCTCGAGCGGGAGATGGCCCTTGTCCGTGAGCCAACCGGCAAGATCGCTGCCCTGCAAATACTCCATCACCATGTACGGCGCGCCGCTCTCGAGCTTGCCGACATCCGATACCCGCGCGACGTGCTCGCTCTTGATCTTCACCGCGGCCCGCGCCTCACGTGCGAAGCGCGCGACGGCTTCCGCATTGCCGAGCGTCTCGGGCAACAGAAACTTGATCGCGACTTTTTCCTCGAGCTCGAGGTGATGCGCCGCGACGACCACGCCCATGCCGCCAACGCCCAGTACCTTGTCCACGCGGTATTTTCCCGCCAGGATTTCGCCTTCACGCACGGTCGTGTTCATCAACGAAGCTCTTCGGCAAAGGGCACGAGCTCGGAGGCATTCGGCTCGACAATGAGCAGAGTGACACCGAACGAGTTCAAACAATCGTCGCGTGTGTACGATTCACTGTCAACGCGCGCTCGCAATTCGGACTTACGGGATACCGTTATGCGACATGTGTGCGAGCGCTCGTGGACCGTGCTCGAGCGTGCGAATCCGAAATCACACGCGGCGCGCCGAAAAATTCGCAACCACCGCGCCCGAGCGACTTACAGGATGGCTCGAGCTCCGTATGACACGGGCGCTGCTCGAGTAGCCGCAGCACCTGGCGATGTTGGCCGCCGTCGATACTGTCGTTCCGAGCGCGCGCAGCACGCGAACCTCGGGGCCCGAGTACCGACTCATGACATTCGCTTTTCGTACATTCGATTGAGATTGCAGGAAGCGCCACTAGGCGGCGCTCGACGACGGCGCTCAATCTGGCGACTGATTCGCGCTTTCAGTCAGGTTCGAGTGATTGAGTCAAGCCTCGCCCGCGCCGATGTCGCGCGACGCGGCGCGCGAGCTTTCGCCGAAGGCCGACGGCTCGCCCACCCGTTACCGCCGAAATCCCCGGAGATTCTCCAGCGCGCGCGGGCCTCTTGCGCACGGAAGCGAGCCCGCGTAGCCAGGGCCGGATCAATCACCTTAGGGTGAGTATTCGGGGAGTGGTTCATGAAAGTCGATGTCTTTGGGTCTTGGTCCAGGTGGGCGCGCTCATTCGTCGTGCTCGGGTTCTGCGTCACGAACGCGCTCGTAGCGTGCTCGTCGGATTCGGCGAGCTCAGGTGGTAGCGCTGGAGCTGCTGGCGATGGCAGCGCGGCCGGTGATGCTGGTTTGGCCGGCGAGCGCGGCATGCTCGGCGCGGCAGGCGCGGATGCGGGTGCGGGCGACTCCGGTATGGGTGACGCCGGCGCCGCGCCCGTTGCTCCAGGTGATCTCGCCTGCAACACGAATCAAGACTGCAAAGGCGATCGCCCCGTGTGCGATCCGATCAAAGGCTGCGTCGCCTGTATCTACGACTGGGATTGCCCGGCCGGCGATCGCTGCGATGACAACCAATGCTTCCAAAAGCAAGTTTGTAGCGACAAGGTCAAGTGCACAGACCCGACTCGCCCCTTGTGCGATCCGGTAGAAGACGTGTGCGTCGCGTGCCGCCTCGACAGCGATTGCGGCGCCGGTCAGCGCTGCGACGCGAGCCGCTGCGAGAACATCGAGAAATGTACGAATTCCCGTGATTGCACGGGCGGAAAGGTTTGTAGCGTCCTCGCCGGAGTGTGCGTCGCGTGCGTCGCCGACGGCGACTGCGGTGCTGGCAACGCGTGCTTCGCGAACCGCTGCGTGCCGACGTGCGAGAGCGACAAGGCCTGCCTCGGCATCGGTCTCTTGTGCGACAAGGGCGCGGCGCGCTGCGTCGAATGTCTGACGCACGCTGATTGCCCGTCAGACTATTTCTGTGGCCCGGATGGCGCTTGCCAAAAGGACGTCTGCAAATCCGGCACGAGCCGCTGTGAAGATCCGCACACGCTCCAAACCTGCACGGATGCGGGCGATCGTTACCTCAGCTCGACTTGCGCGAGCGCGACCTGCACGGAGCAGGGCGACGCTGCGGCTTGCACGCCTTGGCTCTGTACTCCCGATCAAGCTTCGTGCTCGAGCGACGCTGGCTCGGTCCTGACTTGCGATGACAGCGGCCTCAGCGTGGCCAGCACCGAGCCCTGCGGCATGGGTCTCTTGTGCGTCTCTGGCACGTGCAAACAAGTGGTCTGCGCGCCGAATCAAGCCTCATGCAACGGGCAAGAGCTCGACCGCTGCTCGGCGGACGGCACGACGAACAGCAAGCTTCAAACCTGCTTCACCGGCTACAAGTGCAACCCGGACGCGGCGACCTGCGATCCACCGAAGTGCGCTGCGAACCAACCGGTGTGCGACGGCAATCTGCTCACGACCTGCGCAGCGGACGGCAGCGGCCCGGTTCCCGGCGGCACGGCCTGTCCCAGCGGCCAAGCTTGCTCGGCCGCGAGCAATCAATGTCTGCCAGTCGTGTGCACGGGCAGCTATCAATGCGACGCCGACGGTACACTGAATAAGTGCTCCAACTCGGGGACCACGAAGAGCCCGACCAACTACTGCAGCTCGGCGGTGCTCTGCGACGCCACCGCAGGCAAATGCATCACGCCGACGTGCACTCCCGGCGCGTTCGTGTGTAACGGCAGCGTCGCCGCGCGCTGCAACGCCAGCGGCACTGGTTACGAGAGCGGCGGCACCGATTGCTCGACGCAAAACCAAGTCTGCGACGGCGGCGGCTGTCTACCGAAGGCCTGCACGGCGAACGCGTACTTCTGCCAAGCGGGCAACGTCGAGCACTGCAGCGCAACCGGTTCGACCTACACGCTGAACGACACGTGCGCGACCTCTGAGTATTGCGCCGATGGCTCTTCGTTCTGCCTCACGGACAAGTGCACGGCGAACAGCGCCGTGTGCAACGGAAACTTGGCCACGACCTGCGCCGCCGACGGCTCGGGGCCGATCGCCGGCGGCACCGATTGCTCGGCGACGAGCCAGCTATGCGTCTCGGGTGCTTGTAAGTCCGTGGTTTGCACGCCGGGCTCGTACAGTTGCCAAGGCGAAGCCGTGTATCAATGCGCGAGCAACGGCACCAGCTCGACGCTGTACAACACCTGCGCTGCCTCTCAGTTTTGCGATGGCACGGGTGATGTGGCCGCGTGCGTCAGCGACATCTGCGTCGCGGGCAAGCTCGGCTGCAACGGCGAGGTGATCTCGACGTGCGCCACGAACGGCGGCAGCTGGACCACCCCCGGCACGAACTGCGCAGCGAGCAATCAGGTGTGCGTGCTCGGCGGCACGTGCGCTGCGCAAGAACAAGCCGTGCAAGCGCCTTCGAGCAGCTTCACGACGTTCACGAACATGAGCGCGCTCGCCGGTTTCCGCGCGCTCACTACGCGCAAGCTCACGCAGGTGGAGGTCTACGGTTACGTCGGCGGGCTGCAGAAGTTCACGTGGGTCGTGTACCAAAAGCGCGCGACCTCGAGCACGTACGATCTGGTCTACCAAAAGGTCACGGCGCAAACGGCGCCGACGGCAGCGTTCATCTCTTCCGGCGCGCTCGACTACACATTCAGCGCCGGAAAGACGTACGCCATCGGCGTGAACATCGCGGGGCCGGCGACGCTTGCCTACATCTACCTTGGAGCCGGGCTCACGGGCTCGTTCGTGGAGACTCCGACACCACTCACGTACTCGGACGGGTCGCAACCGAGCACGTCCATTTTCCCATCCACCGGGTACGCCGTCGATTTGCGCCTGACGACGACGCTGCCGTGAATTTGATTCGCCGCGCTCGGCCTCGCGTCGGGCGCGGCGGCTCCCTGGCTCGGTCAGCTATCGAAACAGCTGACTTCGATTTCCTCGACCGACCACCAGCTGAGTGAAGTATCGGTCTGCTCGATCAGCAAGTAACGACCGACCATCACTTGCGGCAAGACGATCGTCGTCGTCACTCCGCTCATGCCGACTCCGGTCGTCGCGACTGGACCCTGCAAGTTCTGACTCTTGTCGGACACGACGACTTGATACCCGCGCGGGTAGTCGTTGCTGTAAGTCATCCCTTGCTGCAAATTCACGCGCCGGATGCCGACCGGTTTGCCGAAATCGATCTGCAGCCATTCACCGCCGGCTTGCGCAATGCCGGTCGTCCAGCGCGCCGAAGTGCCGTCGATCACGGCCGAAGGTGGATACTTCGAATCCGTGGGCGAGCCGGTCGGCACCCAGCTCGATTCGACGCTGATCGGGTTGTCTGCACAGTGCGTCACGTCCGGAGCGCCGGCGCTGCTCGAGCCTGCGTCCCCCAGCGGCGGCGAGCCTCCCCCGCCGTCGCCACCGAGTGGGCCCGTCGAGCCTGCGCTGCCGCCGGTTGCGCTGCCGCCGGTTGCGCTGCCGCCTGTCGCGCTGCCGCCTGCGTCCGTGCCCGCAGTTGCGTCCGGGTTCCCGCTGCCGCCGCCGGCCGCGCTCGGCATACCGCCGTTCGCTCCGGTTTCGTTTCCGGCGCTACCCAAGCTCGAGCCGCTCGCGCCCGCAGCAACGTAGTAGTCGTCGCGAAACTCGAGCACGCGATCACACGCGAGCAACGAAAGCGCGAAGGCCGCGCCGGCACCGCACTGCAAAGCGCGCGTACGACTGCGAAGCAAAGCAACCAAGTTGCCGAAAGCTTAGCACTCCGCGCGGGGAGCGAGCAGCCGAAGCGCCAATGAACGAGCGGCTTTCGCTGCGAAATTTGAGCTGCTTTGCGCGCGCGACGACATGTAGGACACATGAAGCCGAGCCAGCGAGCGACCCTTGCGCACCGCGCCCGCCTGCCCATCCGCCCCGCCAAATTTTCGCAGTTTGTGATTTTTTTTGGGTTGCTCGGCGCGGCCTGCAGCGACGCGACTTTCGGCGCGCCCGAGTCGAGCGTGGGCGGCAACGAGCAGGTCACGAAAACTTCCCAGCCGCTCGCAGCGACTCTGAGCTGGCCAGCGGATCAGCTCTTACCCAGCTTCCCCGCGCCTGCGGCGACGCAAGACCTGATTCAGCTGCACGAGCAGGAGCAGCACTGGGAGGCCGAAGGTCCCGCGTTGAGCCACAAAACCGGTCGCCTCGAGACCGATGGCTGGCTCTGCCAAGTCGGGATCGATACCCCGAACGAGCACATGATTTACGGCCCGTACGACAGCACGGTGCCGGCCGGCCCGAACACGGCGCTGTTTCGGCTGAAAATCGACGACAACACGGCCGATGACGCGCTCGTCGTCACCCTCGAGGCTTATGACAGCACGAGCGGCAAATCGCTCGCGACAGAAAACGTGACGCGCAAACAGTTCGCGGTCGCAGGCGACTACACCACGTTCTCGCTCCCGTTCAGCTTGGATGCAGACAGCCACGCGCTCGAGCTGCGCGTGTTCTGGACCGGCGCGGCGTACACGAAGGCGGATTATGTCGGCGTCTCGCGTAGCCAAGCGGACGATGAGCTCGTGCTGTTCGCCTCGCTCAAGGGTCTGGTGAACGCGAAGCAGCCGCGAATTTTCAGCTACGAAGGAGACGCGTTCGCCGAAGGCCCCCACGCTTGGCTCGATTCACTCGGCTTGAAGTACACCGAGATCGCGGACAACTGGGACCTGATCGAGAAGTATCAGAGCGAGCTTTCTGGCATCGTCGTGTACGACAACTCCGTGCCGGATACCGTAAACCTCGCGACGACGATCGCGAGCTCGAAACGCGCGCTCGTCGTCGCGCCGAGCCTGGTTTCGAAGCTCACGAGCGCGCCGTACAATTTGCCGATTTTGGCGGATTTCCGCGGCAAATTCGCGACCAAGCTCGATGTCTATCGCGCACTCTACGATCAATATTGGCCGACGCTGCCGCACCGCCTCGCGCTCGGTTTGAATCCGAGCGCAGTGCGCGCGGCCGTACGCGAGTACGCCACCGCCGTCGGTGCCGCCTCGCTTTGGCTCGATCCCGAGCAGCCGAGTGAAGCGCCGCTGCTCAATCAATTCCTGTCTTCGATGGGCGCGGGCGCGGTGTGGATGGGTTGGTGGCCGAACGAAGGCCCCGGCGTGTCTGCGGCTTCCAAGTACGGCATCGCTACCGTTGCGAGTGACTTCTCTTCGAATCTCACGTTGCACAGCGGGATGCCGCGCACGATTCACGTGCAAAAAATCCCCGACAAGCCAGAGCTCGCCAACAAACTGTACGTCGCGTTCATCCTGAGTGACGGCGACAACTTGCAGTACGTGGAGCATTTGGAGCGTAAATTATGGGCCAACGGCGATCGCGGCAAAGTGCCGATGGGCTGGACGCTCTCACCTGCCATGGTCGATGCCATGCCCGGCGCGCTCGATTATTTTTGGACGACTGCGACGCCGAACGACTGTCTGCTCTCCGGTCCCTCGGGTTACGGCTACACCTATCCGAATCTGTGGTCGGACTCGACGCAGCTCGATGCGTTCGTGACCAAGACGGAATCGTACGAAGAGCAAGCCGGCTTCCGCGTGATCACGGTGTGGAACACGATCACCGGAGGCATCGCTCAGAACGTCGGTGAGAGCTACGCGGCGCACGCGCCTTCCCTGCTCGGTTTGACCGCGCAAAACACCGGCGGCGGGCTCACGATTTATCAAAAGACCCTGCCGGGAATGGCGCTCGCTTGTAACTACTGCACCGGCGAGCCCGCGATGCACGACTTCATCGATTCGTCGGCTCAAGGCTGGGACGGGAAAGAGCCGCGCTTTTTGATCATTCAAGCGCAACCTTGGCAAAACGTGACGCCGACCAGCTTCATGAACGTCGCCAATTCACTCGGCCCGGACTACGTCGTGGTGCGGCCCGACCACATCTTCGAGCTGATTCGCGAGGCGAACGGGTTACCGATCAATCCCGTCAATCAGTACACCATTGCCGTGACAGCGAGTGCGCACGGCACGGTGAGCCCGAACGGCAGCGTAAACGTGACGCAGAATGAAGCGCAAACGTTCACGGTCACGCCGGACTCCGGCTACGCCGTGGGAAAGCTCGCGATCGATGGTGCGACGGCCACGCCAACGACGTCCTACACGTTCACGAACGTGACGAAGAATCACACGATCGAGGTGACGTTCGCGCCCGCGTCTCAGGTCACGCTCGATGCTGGCGCACCAGACGCCAACGCGCCGGACGCAGACAGCCCCGCTGGCGGCGGCAATGGCATGACCGGCGGCGGCTCGACGCATCGCGCGGGCAATGCCGCTGGCGGCTCGTATTCACAGCCGAGCAGCTCGACACAGAGCAGCGGCTGCGCTTGCGGCCTTGCCCGCGAAAGCGCGTCCATGCCTGGATTTTCCGCTATTTTCGTGGCTGTGCTCGTGACGTGGGTTCGCCGTCGTCGCCGCGCGCATGCGGGCTCGAGCGTGCTTGCGTGAAAGCGCGGTCGCAGCGCTCTTGCCCGCACGGCGATCGAGGCCGAGGCGAGCACGAGAGCGCCCGAGTCGGCGCGTTCGTCAATCGCGCGAGAGCCGCGGCGAGCTCTCGCGCGATGTTCTGCGTTTAGGGGGCACCCCACGCCGTCGCGAGCGCCGAGACATCCCAAGGCGTCGCGGCAGCTTGGTAACCCGTGGGCACACCCGCCGTGACGGTCACGACGCGATTCAAGATGTGATCGCGAGTATCGTATTCGGTCGCTTGATTCGCGATCGTCGCCGAGGTGTGCGTATCCGTCGCGTCGGTCGCCAAGTTGAGGCCCGTGCAGCCCGCCGATTTCCAACCGACGTAGCTCGAGTCACCGAGCGCGAGCGGCAGAGTGGCGACGTTCCAGCGCCCCGCAGCGATCGTCCCCGCACCGGTAAAGGCAACGTTGACGAGCGCCGCCTGGTCGTAGAACGCACCCGTGCCGGCATCACGACCGAAGTAGGCCGTCACGTTCGCGTCCACGCTCACGGTCGAGCCGAGCAGCACGTAGCCTTTGCCGACAGTGCCGTTCGCGGTCGCAGCGATCGTCGCTCCGGTGCGCGCTACGAACAAGCCGTAACTCGCGGCGCCGCCGACGTCGTTCACGAAGCGCAGCGTGCTGTTTTCGAACAACGCAGCGTCCGAGGTGCCCCAGATGAAGTCCACGTTGCCTTCGACGTGAACATCGTAGAACCAGGCGCGGCCCGAGGTTTGAATCGTGTCTTGATTGCTGAAGAACGAGCTGTTGTTCGCAGCCACGGTAAAGCCAGTTCCGCTCGCGAAATACAGGGACTCTGCTTGGCTCACGGCCGCGCGCGTCGCCGTATTTTTCAAGCTGATGTTCTGGAGCACGAGGTTCGCGCCGGCGACGTAGAAGGAGGCGCGCGTCGCAGTGGCACCGTTCAGACCGTTGCCGTTCGCGAACTGCACGGTGCAAGTGTCGCCGTGATCATTGCCCGCCGGACCGATGATGCTGATCGTGGTCGGCGTGGTGCTGCCTGGCCCCGTGTAGTGCACGAGCTCGTTGTAAGTGCCGGCCGCCACCTTCACGGTCACGTTCGTCGCTGTCGGCAAGAGCGTCGCGAGCGAGCCGAGCGCGCCTTGGATGGTGCGGAAATTTGCGGTGCTGGTCTGCGAGCCGTCGACCGTGACGTTCGTTGCGCTGAGCGTCGGAGCCGCGCGCGTCGTGAATTTCCACGAAGCGGCGGCGCTCGCCTTGGACAGCCCGTTGAACGCGACGCCCTTGAGCGTCCCGGTGATCGAGCCCGTCGGAACCGCGACGTAGTAGGCGGTGCCGTACGCGAGCTTGCCGAGGTGCGGCGTGAAGTACACGGTGTTGCCGCTCACTCGCGCGAGTTGCGCGCCGACGTTGATCGTCGTGCCGGCGTACACATTGCTCTCGTTGGCGAACGCCACGCTGTCGACCTGAGTACCGTCCGCCTGTTTGAAGATGCGAATCGTGCCGCCGTTGACGAGCGTCGGCGCGGCATCGAACGTGAGCGAGAGCTCGCCATCCGTGTACGCGTTGGTAGCACCAGAGGCCGGATAAACAGCTGCGCCGAGCGCTCCGTAACCATCCGTCGCCGGATAATCCGCGACGGACACAGTGACGGTCTTGGTGTTGGTCGTCGTGCTCGTGTCGGCCGAATTCGTGATCGTGAGGGTGGTGACACCGCTCTTCAAACCGTTGAGCGTGATCGTCGAGCCCGTTGCGCCGTTTGCGACACTGGCACCTACGACCGTCGTATCCGCGGACACTGCCGTCACGCTCGAAACCACGCCGCCAATGCCCACAGCCGTCGCCGTGATTTGAACGGAAGCGCCTTTATCGAGGTAAACGATCGGCCCAGACGAAAGCGTGAGCGAAGCCGGCACATACGGCACGAGCGAGCCCGTCGCAGAATCGAACAGGGTTTTGCCGGTGCCGTCTTTGATCAAAAGGTTCGTGATCGTCGCGTTCACGTTGTTGAACGAGATCGCGGGATACACCGAGCCCGTGCCGAACGCCTGCGTGCCGTCCGTGAACGCGCTCGCGGCGGTAGTTTGCGAGGTTTGTGTGCCGCCCACGGGACCCGCGCTGTACGCCAGGTTCGTACCCGTACGGCTGAGCGAGAGTTGAAGCGCCGTGCCCGGCGTGAACGTGACGGTTGGCGCAGCCGCGGAAATCGTGCCCGCGCCACTCACGTAGTAGCCGCTGGTGGAGTTGTTTTGATTGCGCATGAGCACGTAGCCGTACTCATCCGTACCGTTGAAGCCCGTGGTCAGCCCGAGCCCGATGCCGCACGCGTTATTGGCCTTATTTTCCGCGGTCACGTTGATTTGCGCGCTGATGCTGAAATCGCCGGTCAGCGGCGTCGGCAGCGCGATGAAGCCATTGCTCGTCGTACCGTAGTAGTTCGGCGCGACGTACTTGAACGCATTGCCGGAAGTGCCGTAGCTACTCGAGACGGTGATCGCGCCGCTCGCCATCGTCGCGGTCGTCGTGCCGTTCGCTTGCTTGATGAAGTAAACGAAGTCACCGCCGGCTCCGCCCGCGCCACCGCTGCCGCCCGTCCCTTGGCCCGCAGTTCCCGCGGTGCCGCTGCCAGCCTCGCCGCTCCCCCGCCCCGCCTTCACGCGTCCCCGACCAGAGAACGGCCGTAACCGTGCCGTCGGTCGCGAGTCGTGGTCGCTCTCCCGCGCCCAGCGTCTCGATGCGTTCGAGCTCGAGCGACCGACCGAGGCGCGCGCACGCGACGCGCCCCCCGCG
>FTDA01001276.1_pt1 | contig 12180 bp, 12 predicted proteins | sample 1639731 | NCBI WGS metagenome assembly FTDA01 (sample SAMEA3914869, study PRJEB12502) | metagenome | biome: forest; material: soil | place: USA | collected 2012-03-12 | depth 0.1 m
ATCACGGCGAACTCGTCCAGCCGCACCTCGTGATTGGCGGCCATCGCCAAGAACAAATCCGGCTCCTCCGCGCCGCCCGGCACGAAGCTCGTGTCGAGCGCGGGCTCCGGCTCACCAGAGGCCGAAAAATCCGCGATCGCGTAGCCGACAAAGGGCGTCTGCCCGAGCATGCGCACGTGCTCGAACTCGGCCGCGACGGCGTCGTACAGCGCGTAGTAGTCGAGCGCCGTCGCCGCCGGATTCTTGCTTTGAATCAACGGATGCGCGGCTTCGGGGTTGGGGCACGCGACGATCGTCACGCCGCGCGGTGCGAGCGCGCGGCGCGCCTTCTTCAAGATCGACACCGCGTCGAACTCTCCGAGGCTTTCGATCAGGGCGAGCTCGAACGCGCCTTCACGCACGGACAAGTCACTGTCCGCGAGCGCCGAGAACGAGATCTGCGAGGACCGATTGCGCTGGTTGGCTTCACTCACGCGCACGGCGTCCGGATCGCACACGTGCACGGAGCGCGCGCCGCGCTCCAGGAGCTGCAAACAAAGCGCGCCGAGGGCGCTGCCGAACACGAGCACGCGACGATTCGCCGCGAGCGGTTCGGCATAGGCGGCGAGGGCGATGCTCGGCTCGAGCAACGGGGAGTCAGTCATGAGCGGGCGAAGGCTAGCGGAGAACCGAGGGCTATGAAAGGACGGCACGAACGCGGCGCGTTTCGGCTTTTTCTCGGCTTTTCACGGCTGCCGGCAGGGAGCAGGCACCTTGCACGGCGAGCCGCAATTGAGCCCCAGCGCGAAGCGCTCGATTTGTCGCGGCTGCTCGCGCCCGAGCCCGGACCCGGCCAAGCACAACATCGCGGAGTCGGACGCGACCAATGGCTGAGCTTGATCGGTGCAGAGCGCGTTCATGCACTGACCATCTTTGAGTCCGTGTGCAGGCGGGCAATCGCTGTCTTTCTGACACACGAGCGCGCGGCAATCCTCGGGCGGGCCGGCGGCGTGGCCCGGCTCGACGTCGCAGATGCCGATCACCCTGCCGGTTTGCAGGAGTGATTGCGCGGATTTTCCGTCCTCGCGTTTTGCGCCGGAGGCTTGGGTGAACGTGCAGGCGCCGCTGCGCTCGCAGCGCGCGTTGAACGTGCGCCCCTCCGTGTCACTGACGCTGCGTTCGCTGACGCTGTCACAACCTGCCGCGAGCAGCAGCCAAGAAAGAAGCGAGCCTCGGACCCGTGCGCACATGTGACCCCTCGAGCGTGCGCCGAGCGGGGCTCCGGCGTCAACGCGGCTCGTGCCTGCGACCGTGCCGAATTTCTCAGTTTTTTCTGGGCGCGCGCTATGCTTAAGCCGCTCGCGTAGCTCGTCTCCACATGTTCAAGAAAACTCTCGTCGTCGACGGCATCACGCCAGTTGGTGCCTACCAAGCCCTGCGCACCCGTTCGGAGGGTGGCTCGTTCTTGCTCGAAAGCGTCGTGGCCGGCGAGCGTTGGGGCCGTTACTCGATCCTCGGGTATCGCCCGAAGGCGGAGCACGTGATCTTCGGCGAGCCGGGCGTGGATCCGTTCACGCGCTTGTCCGAGCTCGCGCCCGCCGGCGGTGAAGACGAGAACGACGTAGCCACGCGCTTCGCGACGGCGTGCGTCGGTTTGCTCACGTACGACATGGTGCACTTCGTCACCAAGGTCGAGCCGTGGCCCGAGCTGCTCGGCGGCAAACGCCCGATCGCGCGCATGATTCGAGACGCGACGGTCGTCGTGTTCGACAATCTCACGCACACGGCCGTGATCGCGTCGCAAGATCCCGCCGAGGTCGAACGCGCCGAGCACGATCTGTCCCGCGCGACCGCGCTCTCGCCGATGACGCCGCCGGATCCACAAGCTTTGCCGCCGGATGTCGACGTGAACATGAGTGACGCGGACTACTGCCGCGCCGTCGAGCGCGCGAAGGAGTACATCCGCGCGGGTGATGCGTTTCAAATCGTGCCCGCGCGCACATTCTCGACGCCCACGCACGACGCCGATCCGTTCGACGTTTATCGCGCGATGCGCGTGCTCTCGCCCGCGCCGTACATGTATTTGCTGGAGCTGCCGGCGCGCGGCAATGCCTCGGCCGTCGCCATCGCAGGCGCGAGCCCGGAGACGCTCGTGCGCGTCCAGAACAAGCGCATCACGCTCCGTCCCATCGCCGGCACGCGTCGCCGTGGGCGCAACCCAGAAGAAGATCAAGCCCTCGCCGACGAGATGCTGAACGATCCGAAAGAGCGCGCCGAGCACGTGATGCTGATCGATTTGGCGCGGAACGATGTCGGTCGCGTCTCGAAGTCGGGCAGCGTCAAAGTGCCGCTCCACATGAGTGTCGAGAAATACAGTCACGTGATGCACATCACGAGCGAGGTCGAGGGCCAGCTCGCCGCCGGGCTCAACCCGTGGGATGTGATTCGCGCGACGTTCCCCGCGGGCACGCTCAGCGGCGCGCCCAAAGTGCGGGCGATGCAAATCATCCGCGAGCTCGAGCTGCGTCCGCGCGGCGCGTACGGCGGCGCGCTCGGCTACGTCACGCGCGGGACGAGCTTGGATTTGGCGATCGCGATTCGCACCGTCGTCATGCAGGACGGGCGCTTCGAGGTCTCCGCGGGCGCCGGCGTCGTTGCCGACAGCGTGCCGGAGCTCGAGGCCAAAGAGACGCGCAACAAGGCCCGCGCCGCGCTGTCCGCCATTTACGCCGCTCGTCGCCGATGACGCCGAGTGACGAAAACGCCTTCGGCGTCTTGATCGCGTATCACACCCTCGAGCACGATGAATACGCGCTCGAGCCCGCGCAATTCAGCGCGCGCTTCGCGCAATTTCGCGCGGCCGTGCGCGAGTGCATCGCGGCGTTTCCGCTGGCTTCGGCGGTGCTCGTGCGCGAGCTCGGCCACGCCGTGTACCTCGAGTTCGCCGATGGCGACCAAACCGAGGACCCGATCGGTTGGATCAAGCTCGTGCGCGCACGCTTGACGGGCAATGATTTCACGAGCGTCGGCGTGCTCAGCCACGGTGGTCGCTGGGTCACGGAAGAGTCGGAGGCGCCGCCCGACGCGCCCGGAGTTTCGTGGCAAGCCGTGTCGCTCCCCAGCGAGCCCTTGCGCCGCGCGCTCTACGCCGAGACCGCGACGCACTCCACCGATGAAGACGACGACTCCGGTTGGGGCGCCGGGACGTACATCGACACGGAAGCGGTGGAAGCGCTCGGTCGCGCATTGAAGAACGCGCCCACGCCGCTCGCCGTCGCGGGCGCGACGTTTTTCCGCGCCGCGCGTTGAGCTCACGCGAAGCAGGCCTGCACGGCCTCGAGCAATTGTTGATACGAAAACGGCTTGGCCAGCTGCGGTAGCTCGCCGAGCGCGTCGCGCGGCGGCTCGTCCGCCGAGATCAAGATCTTGAGCGCCGGCCGCGCGCGCTTCAAATCCGCGATCAGCTCGAGCGCGGATCTGCCGGGCAAGACGGCCGCGCAGCACAATAAGTCGATCGCGCCGTCGTAGCTTTCGCTCGTGAGTTGCGCCTCTTCCGCGTCCGCAGCCGTGAGCACCAAATAGCCCGAGCGCTCGAGCAACGTGGTCGCGAGCCGGCGCACATCGCGATGATCGTCCACGAGCAGGATCGAGCGCGGGCTCGCGGTTACGCCGCCCTGCGCGTCGGTCGTATGCCGAAGCGCGGCTCCAGCTTGCTCGAGCGCGAAGCGCCAGCTTCTTAGCGTGACGGCGCCGTTCGTCGCTGAAGCTCGCAGCAGCGCGAGCTCCGCGTCGCCGCCATCGTTCGAAGCTTCCGTCAAGCGCAGGCGGAGCGCGTCTTCGCCGAGCGTGTCGCGCGCTGCCAAGACGGCTTCGATCAGCTCGCGCTTGAGCTCGGCGTAGTCGCAGCGCACGCGCGCGCGGCTCGCGAGCTCGAGCTCGAAGCGGGCCGGTTTCGGGCACAAATACCGCAAGCCTCGCGCGAGCACGCCGAGCTCTTGCCCGAGCGAGCAGCCGTTTTCTCGCGCCGGCGCGGCGGCGCCGAGCGCGAGCACGCCGTTCACGAGCTCGCTGGTTTGCTCCGCGGCCGCGAGCACCGCGGCGATGCCTTCTCGAGTTTGTTCGAGGCCGGAGCGCGGATCTTGGAGCAGCCGCGACCAGCCACGCGCGACGTGGAACAGGTTGTTCAAGTCGTGCTTGGCCTTGATCAGCGCGCTGCCCACGATCGCGTCACGCGCGCGTGCGTCGTCGTTCGCCGCTCGATCGTCGCCTTCGCTCATGCCCGAAGCGAGTCTAACCTCGGTGCCGCTGCGCGGGCCAGCCTGTCGCGAGAAAGCGGCATTAGCGCCGGCAACTCGCGGTCACGTTCACGTTGCTAGTATCGATCGCGGCGCGCAGCTCCATGTCCGCTTCGTGGCAGATACGAACGAGCCCGAGCATGGCGCGGCGGCCCGCGCCCGACATCGAGCGCTCGAGCTCGGTCGTGTACGTGCGTTCGGGATTTTCGCTGATGCGCGCGAGCTGCGCGCGGAGCATTTCGATGCGCGAGGAAATGGTCGAATTTTGCACGGAAACTTGGACCTCCAAGGCAGTGACGCTGAGCGTGTAGGTGATCTCGCGGCTCATCAGGCTGTAGCGGAGCGCGTTTTCCAAGAGCTCGTGGCTCGCCAAGATCACGCGATCCGCGATGCCGAGACGGAACACGGCCTTGGCGTAGCCGGAGACGAAGCCGTAGAAATACGCGGCCTCTTCGCTGTTCTCCCAGGCGACGTGAATCAGCGTGCGGGATTCGCGGCTCGCGAGCGAGCTCGCGCCGTCCGAGCGCTTCAACGGGCTCATGTGCAGCACGGTCACTCGCGATCGCGCGTGCTCATAGCTTGCCCACCGCCGTCACGCGCACGCAGCCATTCGGTCCTTCGCAGACTTGCAGCTCGAATTGACTCTCGAAACGCATGCGCGCGAGGCCGAGCCGCGCCGGTGTTCCCGGCTCGCGAGCGGCGCGCGCGAAGGCTGCGATGAACGCCGCCTCGGGATCGAATTTGCGCAGCATCTCGATCTCTTCGCGCAAAGACTGCAGGTGCGCCGGGTCCGGATGGCTCAAGGTCGAGATTTGCAGCTCCGATCCGTCACTCGCGATTTCGATTTCGAGCTTGTTGTCTTTATCGAGCGACGCGTATTTGACCGCGTTCTCGAGTGTCTCTTGCAGCACCACCTGCGCGCGCTCGGCGAGCTCCGGCTGCTTGAACGTCTTCTCGCAAAAGAAGCGCCCGAACTCGCGGACGCCATCGATGTAGGCCCAGATCGGCCGGAACGTGAGCGAGACGAGGAGCGGCGCCGGAGGTCGTGGAGGCTTACTGCTGGTGGTGGATTGCAACTCGCGTCGTCCTTTCGAAGCGTCGCTTTTCGAGACGCGCGGGTGTTTTTGCAGCTCATGTGCCAGCAGTGATTGGCGAGTAATTTTCGCCATTTATCAGAAGAATTGCCGAGCGCGAGTCGCTCCAACCCAGGTCAGATTGACCGCGCCGGGTCATTCTGACCTGGGGTTTTGCTACCCTCGAACGCGAGGGATTGATGTCAGACGGACAGGGTCGTTCCGGAACGCTCTTGCTCGTGGACGACGAGCCGCTGTCGCTCGGCGTGCTGCGCGCGACGTTGCGCGCCGAGCACTTTCACACCCTCTCTGCCGACTCCGGCGCCGAAGCGCTCGCGCTGCTTGATCGGCACGCGCACGAGATCGACTGCGTGATCACCGATCTGTACATGCCCGGCGTCTCGGGCATGGATGTTTTGCTGTACGTGCGCGAGCGCTGGCCGGAGCTGAGCGTGATCGTGCTCACCGGGCACGGTGACGTGCAGACCGCGGTCAGCGCCATTCGCGCCGGCGCCTACGACTACCTGGTGAAGCCCGTCGACACGGGCGAAGAACTGCCGCAAGTGCTGCGGCGCGCGATCGAGCACAAACGGCTGTTGAGCCGCAATCGCTACCTCGAACAGCGCTTGGATGCGGCTGAACGCTTCGGCGGTTTGATCGGCAATTGCCGCGCGATGCGCCAGGTTTATAGCGCCGTTTCGCACGTGGCCGGCACGGATGCGACCGTGCTCGTGCTCGGCGAGAGCGGCACCGGCAAGGAGCTCGTCGCTCGCTCCATTCACGAGCAGAGCCCGCGCGCCGGGCGCGCGTTCGTCGCGATCAACTGCGGCGCGCTCACCGAGACGTTGCTCGAGAGCGAGCTCTTCGGCCACGAGCGCGGCGCGTTCACCGGCGCAGTCGCGCGCCGTCACGGCTTGTTCGAAGAAGCGTCGGGCGGCACGCTGTTCTTGGACGAAGTGGGCGAGCTTTCGTCGGCGACGCAAGTGCGGCTGTTGCGCGTGCTGCAGGAGCGCGTCGTGCGCCCCGTCGGGTCGAACCGCTCGGTGCCGATCGACGTACGCGTGATCGCGGCGACGAATCGCAACCTGGAAGAAGAAGTCGCGGCGCGCCGCTTTCGCGAAGACCTATTTTATCGGCTCAATGTGATCGCGATCGAGCTGCCGCCGCTGCGCGCGCGCGGCGACGACGTGCTGCTCTTGGCGCAACATTTCTTGGTCAAGCACAGCGCGCAGAACCACAAAGCGCCGGTCGTGTTCTCGGCGGGCGCGCTCGAGGCGCTCGTGAAATACGATTTTCCGGGCAACGTGCGCGAGCTCGAAAACGTGGTGGAGCGCGCGGTGATCTTGAATCACGAGCCGGAGATCGCCGCGGACGCGCTGCCCGTGTCACTGCGCAACAGCTCGAGCCCGCCGCGCGGCAGCGTTGCGACGGAGCCGCTGGTCGAAGCGCGCGCGCGCTTCGAGCGCCGTTACCTCGCGGACGTGCTCGCGGCGGCCTCCGGAAATCTCAGCTCGGCTGCGAAGCAAGCCGGCATGGACCGCTCGAATTTTCGTCGCTTGCTCAAGCGCTACGGCGTGGCCGGCGCCGGCGAGAGCTTGCGCGCGGACGAAGATTGACGCCCGCGCCGGCGTCGACGTCAGCCGTAGGGCGAGAAGCCGAACATGCGCAAATGCAGCCGTAAAATCACGAGCACGAGCAGCGCGGCGATCAGCGCGGGCACCCACAGCTCGCGCCACGCGAGCCGATTTTTGCCGAGCACGATCGCGGCGAACGGCAAATTCGACGTCATCTCGGTGTAGCGCAGGAACTCGGCGCGGTTCGTGCGCCGGCGTTTTTCGTCGATGCTCGCGGTTCCGCGCAGCGCCGTGACGCACAAGGATCCAAAAAATAAAATCGCAGCCACGTGCCCGGTGACGATCACATGGGCGGCCGACCACAGCGCGACGCCCCACAAAAACGGATGCCGCGTGATGCGCAGCACGCCGCGCGCCGCGTCCGTGCGCTCGAGCACTTTCTCGGCTCCGACCGTCGTCGGGTTCGGCACGCTGAACGCGCCGACGATCAAGATCAACGCCAGCGGCATCACGACGAGCGGGAGCCAGTGAATCGGCTGCGGCGCAAACCACAGCGGGTAGAACGGCGCGCGCCGGTACGCCTGAATGAGAAACACGAGCGACGCGAGCGAAATCAGCGAGAAAAAGGCGCGAAAACCGCCTTCTCCGAGCCACCCGATGAGCTTCCAGCGCAGCTCCGAGCCGGCGATGAACGCGTGGATGCCGAACCAAAGGAACGCCGCGAGGGCCAGGCGCTCGAACATGCTCAGAGCCAGCCGGCTTGCTTGTACCAGTCGACGGTGTTCTTCACGCCTTGCGAGAAGCTCACGCTGGGCGTCCAATCGAGCGCGCGCTGCGTGCTCGAGCTATCGCATACCCACTGCTCGAACAGCTCGTTGCATTTGTCGCGCGTGAGCATCACGGCTTTGTTCGTGGCTTTGCCGTAGGCCTCGACGAGCATGCCCGCGCCTTCGACCACGCGCCGCGGCAGCGGGATGCGCAAGAACGCGCGCTTGCCCACCGCGGACTCGGCTTCGTGAATCAGCTCGGCCATCGTGTGCACGGCGCCGTCGTCCACGGCGAAGATGCTGCCGCTCGGCACGTCCGCGTCGATCGCGCGGATGCACGCGCGCGCGCAGTCCGGCCCGTACGTCATGCTCAGCTTCGATTGCGGCGAGCCGAGCAGCGGCAACACGCCCATTTTGATCGACTTGAAAAAGGCCAAAATCTCGCGATCGCGCGGGCCGTAAATCGCCGGCGGACGGATGATCGTGATCTTGAGTTGGTCTTTGAGCGCGACCGCGGCGCGTTCGGCCGCGAGCTTGCTGTGTCCGTAACCGGTGACGGGGCGCGCTTCGGAATCGATCGGCTTCGGGTTGCCTTGTGCATCACTCGGCCCGCCCGCGGCGATGCTCGAAACCAAGACGAAGCGCTTGAGCGCGCTCTTGTGCGGCAAGCACGCCTCGAGCAACAGCTCCGTGCCGCGCGCGTTCACGTTCATGAACTCGTCCAAGTTGCGCGCTTTGACGAGGCCCGCGGAGTGCACCACGGCTTCCATGCCTTCGACCGCGCGCGCGAGCGCCGCGCGATCGTCCATCGCGCCGTCGAACAGCTCGACGTTGGGCAGCGTGCGCAGGAACTTGGTGTCACTGGACTTGCGCACGAGCGCACGCACGGGGCGACCCGCTTGCGAAAGCTGTTCGATGACGTGCGAACCGAGGAACCCGGAGCCGCCGGTGACGAGGATGGTCATAGGGTTTTCTCGTAAACGCGGTACTTTTTGTAGATTTTCCCACCCATGAACTTGATGCCCGTGTTCACGGGCCCGTTGTCCTCGAGCGTCCAGCTCAGCTCGCCCCACTCGATGCCGAGCTTCTCGCCCGACTCGTTCAGTTTGGAATAGAGGAAGATGCTGAGGCCGGCGTACTTGCGGTTGCCGCGGAACTTCTTCGAAATGCCGAGCAGCGCCAGGCGCGCGGTCTTCGGGCCTTTCACCTTCAAGCGCCAGAGCAGCTTGCCGAGCTCGAGCGGGCCGAGCTTGCCCTTCATGTCGCGGATCAGCTCGTTCACGTTGGGCAGAGCGATCGCGAACGCCGCGGGCTCGCCGTTGATCTCGGCGATGTACGTGAGCTCCGGGATCGCGATCAGCTTCAGGTCCGCCGCGAGCTTCGACAGCTCCTTCTCCGTGTACGGCACGAAGCCCCAGTTCTGGCTCCAAGCGTCGTTGAAGAGCTGCATCACGGTGCGCACTTCGCCGTCGAGATTGCGCATATCCATGTGGCGACACGTGATCTCTGGCAAGGCCGCGAGCTCATCGTGCGCCTTGCGCCCGCGCTCCGGCATCGGGCCCACGGTGTAACGCCAGGCATACACGTCCTTGAGCTTCTCGAAGCCGCACTTCTCGATCAGCGCGCCTTGATACGGCAAGTGATGCGGCATCAGCACCATCGGCGGCGTGTCGAAGCCGTCGATCAAACAGCCGGTCTCCTCGTTGATCGAGAGCGAGAACGGTCCGCGGATCTTCTTCATGCCGCGCTCGCGCAGCCATTTGCCGGCCGCGTCGAGCAAGAGCTTCGCGACTTCTTCGTCTTCGATCGTATCGAGGAACCCGAAAAAGCCCGCGTCGTCTTTGTAACGCGCGAGGTGCTCGCGATCGATTTGCGCCGTGCAGCGCCCGACGCAAAACCCGTTGCGGAACGCCGTAAAAATCACGCCGTCCGCGTGCTCGAAGAACGGATTCTTCTGGCTCAGGCGATCCTTCATGTCCATGTCCAGCGGGCGGACGTAGTTCGGATCGCGTTGGTAGATGTAATCCACCACGTTCAGAAATTCCGTGATCTTTCCGCCAATCGGGGTTTGCCTGAGCTCGAGCGCCATCGGCCGGGAGCTAACGTTGGGCTGCGAGGTGCGTCAAGCGAAGCGAAGCGAGAATCCCGCGGAAATCACGCGAATTTTGGGTGGTGCCCACCCGCGTCCGTCCTCGCGCTCGCTCGCGCGAGCGCTGCGGGCGGCCGACCCCTCCCAAATGCGCGTGCTCGGCCCACGCCACTCGCCGCCCACCGAAAGCCGCGCCACGACTCGGGCCTGCGCGCGCGCATGGGAGGGGTCGCTCGATGACTCACGCATGACGACCAGCGCGCCGCGCAAACAGTTTCCGCGCGGCGATCACTTGCGTAGTATCCGCCGCGGGGTCGATGAAAAAGCTGGGTTTTGCGTTCCTGAGCACGGTGTCGTTTTTGGCGCAGGGTTGCTCGTCGAGCTACGAGCCTGCGCAGAGCCCGCGCATCGCGCTCGTGTACGACGGTGGACAAGTCGCGTTTCTGCGCGACGGCAAGCGGCATCAAGGGTTCTTGATCGGAGGCTCGCTCTTGGAAGCGGTCGAAGGCGATCCCGAAGCCGAGCGCGTCGCGCGCACGGCGCGGAACCTCGAAATCGGCGGCTACGTGTTCGCGTTCGGCGGCCTCGCCCCGCTCGTCGGCGCGGCGGTCGTGCAAGGCAGCAGTCATCCCGTCGATCAGCACGAAGGCGCTGTGACGGCTCTCTTGCTCTCATCCCTCGCGTGCGAATTCGTGAGTCTCGGCCTCACGCTCAGCGCCGTCCCGCGCTTCTACGACGCGATCAACATCTACAACGATCACGTCGATCGCACGCTCTTGCCGTCCGCGCCGTCACCGCCGCCGCTTCGGCTTGCGCCGCCGAGCGCGTCAGTCGCGCCGCCGAGCGCGTCAGTCGCACCGTCGTCGGCGCCTGCCGTCCCCGCGAGCGTCGCGCCCGCCGCGCCGAATTCGGCGTCATTTCCGCCGGAATAGCGGAGTTCAGAGTACGCAATCGAGCAAGCGGCTGCAGCTGCCATCCCCGAATAGGGTCGCTTCGCAGGAGTTGGCGTGGACGGCCTGGATGCAGTCGATTTGATCCTGAACCGTCGCTTCACAGCTGGATGAGACGCTCGATTGCTGCAGACAAGTTTGCTGATCGTGCGCGACGCTCGCTGCGGTGCCGTTCGCGCAGCTCAGCGTGGTGCCGTAACCGCCGAGGTAACAAGCTCCCCAGTCGCACAGGGTCGTCTTCTCCGCGGTGGTGAGCAGGGCCAGTTTTTTGGTCGCGTCCAGCGCGGGCGTGTCAGCAGTGCTCGAACAGTGCGGTGCCGAGTCGTCAGCGCTGCTGCAGCCCGCGACACACCACGTCAACGCGAACATCCACCCTGCGCACGCCCATCGTCTTCGCATCCTCGCCTCCCGCGCGCACTTTGTTCGCACCCGCGACGAAACGCGTCAAGCGAGCCGCATGGCTCATTGCGCTCGAAGTTTGTGCCTAAAAAGCGAAGCGCCGCGAGCTACCAGTCGTCGAGAGCGCAGCTCCCGCCCCGCTGAAGTAAATTCAGCGGGGCCCCACCCTCAGGTTTCGGGGCCCCAACCCCGAAACGCTCGCGGCGCCGTCAGCGCTGAACCCCAAAAATCAGGGACGCGCGCGTAGTTTCCGGCTCAGATCACGCCGTATTTTTTGCCGACTTTGGCGAAGCCTTCGAGCGCGCGATCGAGGTGATGGCGTTCGTGCGTCGCCATGTAGCTGGTGCGGAGCATGGCGCTCTTCGGCGGCACGCCGGGCGAGATGAACGGATTGGTGTAGATGCCGTACTCTTCCAAGAGATCGCGCCACATCATGATCGTGCGCAGATCTTGGCGGATGTAGATCGGGATCACGGCGGTTTGCGTGTGGCCGAGCTCGAAGCCGAGCTTCCTCAGCTCATCACGCATGTACGTGAAGTTCTCGCGCAGTTTGTCGATGCGCCAGCTCTCTTCCTGCATCACGTCGAAGGCGGCCATGGCGGCGGCCACGCTCGGCGGCGCGGCGCTCGCGGCGAACATGAAGCTCGGCGCGAAGTGACGGATGTAGTCGAGCACTTTGCGCTCACCGACGAGCCAGCCGCCGATGCTCGCCATCGATTTGGAGAAGGTGCCGCCCATGAGATCGACTTGGTCGACCAAGCCGAAGCTCGCGGCGGTGCCCATGCCGCCCGGGCCGATCACGCCGAGCGCGTGCGCGTCATCCACGAACAAGCGCGCCTTGTGCTTCTTCACCACGGGCACGATTTCGTCGAGCTTCGCGATCTCGCCTTCGGCGCTGAACACGCCGTCCGTGATCACGAACGCGCCTTCATCGGCCTCGAGCTTTTCGAGGGCTTTATCCAGCGATTCGGCGTCATTGTGGCGGTAGCGCACGAGCTTCGCGCCCGCGGCTTGGCCGAGGCGCACGCCGTCATAGAGCGAGGCGTGCACGTTG
>FTDA01001179.1_pt1 | contig 12171 bp, 9 predicted proteins | sample 1639731 | NCBI WGS metagenome assembly FTDA01 (sample SAMEA3914869, study PRJEB12502) | metagenome | biome: forest; material: soil | place: USA | collected 2012-03-12 | depth 0.1 m
AGAAGATCGAGATGATCGCGGGCGGGGCTTCGTTGGCACCGAGGCGATGGTCGTTGCTGGCCGACGCGATGGCAGCGCGCAGCAGACCGCCGTACTTGTGCACCGCGCGGATGACCGCGCCGCAGAACACGAGGAACTGCGCGTTGTCGTGCGGGGTCGCGCCCGGATCGAGCAGGTTGCCCTGCGTCGAGTTGCCGAACGAGTAGTTGAGGTGCTTGCCGGAGCCGTTCACGCCCGCGAACGGCTTCTCGTGCAAGAGGCACACGAGGCCGTGCTTCTCGGCGACCTTCTTCAGGGTCGTCATCACGAGCTGCTGGTGATCGGCGGCGATGTTCGCGCCTTCGAACACCGGCGCGATTTCGAACTGGCCCGGAGCCACTTCGTTGTGGCGCGTTTGCACCGGGATGCCGAGCTTGACGAGATCACGCTCGACCTCGAGCATGAACGCGATCACGCGCTCCGGGATCACGCCGAAGTAGTGATCCTCGAACTCCTGGCCCTTCGGCGGCTTGGCGCCGAACAGCGTGCGGCCCGCGTTCAGCAAATCCGGGCGCGCGTAGTAGAAGTTCTTGTCGATCAGGAAGTATTCCTGCTCGCAGCCGGCGTACGAAGTCACCGGCGCGATGTTTTCGTGGCCGAACAGCTTGAGGACGCGCTGAGCCTGGGTGTTGAGCGCGGCGGTCGCGCGCAGCACCGGCGTCTTCGTATCGAGCGCTTCGCCCGTCCACGACACGAACGCGGTCGGGATGCAGAGCGTCGTGCCGTTCTCCGTCTCCGCGATGTACGCGAAGCTCGTCACGTCCCACGCGGTGTAGCCGCGCGCTTCGGACGTGACGCGAATGCCGCCGCTCGGGAAGCTGGAGGCGTCCGGCTCGCCTTGAATCAGCTTCTTGCCGGTGAACTCTGCGATCGCGCCGCCTTCGCCGTCCGGGTTGAAGAAGCTGTCGTGCTTCTCTGCCGTGGCGCCGGTGAGCGGGTAAAAGATGTGCGCGTAATGGGTCGCGCCTTTGGCGAGCGCCCAGTCTTTGAGCGCCGAAGCCACCACGTCAGCGGTCGCGGGGTCGAGCGGGAGATTGCCCTCGATCGTCTTCTTGAGGGACTTGTAGACATCCTTCGGCAGGTGCGTCTTCATCGCCGAGAGACCGAACACGTTGGCGCCGAAGAGGCTGCCCGACGAGGTCTCCTTGTAGTTCAAGCTGGGCGAGCTCGACTTGAACGCCGAGATCGCGGAAATCGCTTTTTGCCGAATCGTATGACCGCTCATTTTTTTCCTCTTAAATGCTGGCTTTCCGGCTGGAGAATCACCGAAGGAGGGTCCATCTACAGCTGGCCATCTTTCGGCACAACTTCGATAATGTTTCGTGGAGGTTTCTAGATTTCCGGTCGTATTTCGGCTTGAGAAACCGGGATTTACCTAGTTTTTACGCGCGGAGCCGCGCTTTTCAACGCGTCGCGTCAACGTGAGCTTGCGACGTTCCGGCGCCCGCGCGGGAGCATTCTTGCCGGCCGTGTTTCGCTCCGTCACGGCCCCGACCTCTCAACACCCTCGCGGCGTCCGAGACCCGCCCGCGTGCGCGGCGTCGTCGCCGTGTGGCCCAGTGCCGTGTGGCCCATTTGCGCTGTCGTGAGGGCTCTCTGCGCTGACGATCCAAGTCCCGATCGGGACTTACAAAGCAGCCTTCGCCTTTCGGAGCGGGCAAGTAAGTCCCGATCGGGACTTACAAAACTAATTTCGGACCCGCGCCTCGGCGATCCAAGTCCCGATCGGGACTTACTCTTTTGGTTGGGATAGGGGCTCCGCCCGGGAGCGGTGTGGAGTTTGCGTCGCTCTGTCGACTGGTTGACTGAATCCGCGAAAATCCGGCGGAGCGCGCGCCGATGTTTGCCGCGTGAGTGTCGCGATTTGGCGGGAAGCGTTGCGGTGGCGGATTCGGGTTCAGGCAGCGCTCGAAAACTCGGGGCTCACGTTTACGCAATGGCTCGTGTTGTCCGTTGCCGATGAGCTCATTCGCTCGAGCGACGATGCAATCAATCAGAACGACATCGCGGCGATGACCTCTCTGGACCGACGAACGGTTTCGAGAGTGGTGATTGGGCTAGAGGAGCTCGGGCTCGTCGACCGCGGTCCAGATGCGACGAACAGCTGCTGGCGGCTCTTCCTGACGACCAAGGCGGAGGTCGTGCTCGCGAGGCTGCGTCATGCCAGCGTGAGCCTTTATTGAGCAAGCTCGCTGGTCAGCTCGATCATGGTTTCACGGAAGCCGAGCGCGGCGAAGAACTGGCGCGCGTTGTGGTTCTTGCTCGCGGTGTGGAGCACGAGTCGCGGCGCGCCCTTGCCTTGCAGGCGCTGGCGCACTTCTTCGACCAGCCGCCGCGCGACCCCCTGACGGCGCATGCCTTCGGCGACGAAGATGTCGTGCAAGGCGCCGTGAGCATCCAGGAGCGCATTCCAATCACGCTCTTCGAGGCGCGCGTAGGCGTAGCCGATGATTTGGCCTTCCTGCTCGGCGACCAAGATGATGGTTTGGTCGTTCGAGAGCTGGCTGGCGAAGAAGCGCGCATAGCCTGCTTCGACATTCGGAATCAGCATGAAGCGCTGCGCGTCGAAGTCGTGGTGTTGGCGCACGAGCTGCCCGGCGAGCTTGCCGACCTCGGCGAGATCCTCGGATTTCACGGCGCGGATGATGGTGCTCACGCGCCGAGTCTAGGCCAAGGGGTTCAAAAAACCACTACGCCCGTGCCCACCAGAATCGCCATGGTCGTCGCGAGCACGGCCAGAGTGATGACGGCCAAGGTGACGACGACGCGGCGTTGCGCGTCGCGCTTCAGGCGTTCTTCGGGATCGCCGCCGCGATGCAGCTCGGCGAGCGCGGCGAGATCGGGGTGCGAATTCGTTTCGACGGGGGCGGGTTTGAGCGCGGCTTCGAGCGCTTCGACCACGGGCACGTGCGCGTCCGCGGCCTCGGCCGTGCGAATGCGCACCGAGATCGGCGAGGCATCCGGGCTCGATTGCGCGCGCGAGACGGACGGCAGGTGCACCTCGGTCGAAGCGCGCTCGAGCACGTTGACGGCAGAGATCGCCTCGATCTCGGAGAAGCCGCCGGGCGACGCGAACACCGCACTCGTCTCCTTGAGCCAAGCGCGCCGCAGCGAAGTTCCGACCGAATCTTCGCTCACGCCGCGCGACACGAGCCACCCGGCGAGCGCTTCACCGAGCTCGCGAATCGTCGGGTAGCGATCCTTGGCTGATTTCGCGAGCCCGCGCGCGAGGATGTCCCACAGCGGGGGCTGCTCGACGCCGTGCGCGGACAGCGGCCGCGGCGCCTCTTCGATGATCGTGCGCAAGAGCGCGTTGTAGTTATCGGCTTCGAACGGGCGCTTTCGCGTGAGCGCCTCGTACAAGACGACGCAGAAGCTCCATTGATCCGTGCGCGCGTCGCTGCTCTCACCGCGCGCTTGCTCGGGCGACATGTAATCCGGCGTGCCGAGCGCGGTGTCGCGCACGGTCAGGCGGCGCACGCGATCGGTTTTGCGCGAGATGCCGAAGTCGAGCAGCTTCGCTTGCAGGCCGAGCTCGGCTTCGGCAAGGAATACGTTTTCCGGCTTGATGTCGCGATGCACGATGCCGCTTTCGTGCACGGCTTGCAGCGCATGCACGATCGGCAAGAGCACCGCGACCGCGTGCTCCGGCGTGAGCGGCCCATCGCGATCGATGCGCGACGCCAGATCTTCACCTTCGAGCAACTCGAGCACGATGAACGGATCGCCGCGACCCGTATGCCCGAAATCGAGCGCGCGCACGATCGCCGGATGGCCGAGGCGCGCCGTGTTGCGCGCTTCCTCCAGCAAACGCTCGGCGAGGCCTTCTTCCGGCGCGCCCACGTCACCGATGAACTTCACGGCGACGTCGATATCGAGCCCCAAGTGGTGCGCGACCCAGACTTCACCCATGCCGCCCGCGCCGAGCGGGCGCAGCAGCTGGTATTTGTCATCGACGATCGCGCCCGTGGCGTAGACCATGCGGCGGCCAGACGCGGGGCCAGAGCCCTCGGGCGAAGGCTCTTCCAGCACGACTTCCCGGTTCGCGGGCGGCGGCGCCGTCGAAGCGTTTCCGATCGATCGAATCTGCGTCGTGCTGCGACGCAGCTCCGCCTGACTGCGCCCATCACCGGGCGGCGGCGTCGAAGCGCCAGGCGTCCGCTCTCCGGGCAGTCGTGTCATCAGCCAATAGCTTAGCGCGCCCGCGCGCCACGCCAATCCATGCTCGTGGTCCTACATCGTGCGCTGCTGGTTTTTGTTCAATGGTTTTCGCAGCGTTTCGCGTCGCTTCTCGAGCCAGCGCGAGCGCAACGCCAAGAGACTTAACAGTGAAGAGTGACACTCGTGGACCGACTCCGATAATGTAGTCACATGTCGTCGACGGAGAATGCTGCTCGGCTCGAGCTCGAAGAAACGCTGCACGCGCTCGGCCTTCGCCCTGCGAGCTATCGCGCGCTCATGCTCTTGCCGCTCATCTACGTCGCGTGGGCGGACGGCAAGATGGAGCACGTCGAGGTCGAACGCATCCGTCAGTTCGCGGCGAGCAGTTTGCACCTCACGCCCGAGACGGCCGCGGTGCTCGACAACTGGCTGCGCGAAGCGCCGTCGCAGAGCTACGTCGAGCGCGGCCTGCGCGGCTTGCTCGGCGTCGCGCTCGACGAAGATTTTCTCGAAGTCGATGTTGCAGAATTGCCCGACCTCTTGATGCACGCCGAAGGCATCGCGCGCGCCACCGCCGATGCGCTGAACGATCCGAACGCCGTCACCCCCGAAGAAGAAGTCGCGCTCGGCGAGATCGCGCGCCTGCTCGAAGTCGACGGCGGCGCGACCTGGAAGCGCGTGCTCGAAGCCCTGCGCACGCATTATCCGCCGAAAGATTGAGCTCGCTGCTCTTTCGCGCCTCAGCGCGCGCGAAGGGCGTAGGCCGACTGCATGCGAGCGGCCAAGCGCAAAGCTACGCGCAGGGCCAAAAAAGAACTCACCGACCGAAATTGCAGCGAAGCTTTTACAACCGCGCAAGCTTCAGAACGGATCACTCGCATTCTTCAAAATAGTCGCCGTCGGTTTGAAGCTGCGGAGCACGTCGGCGTAGCGCTCGAGCAATCTGCCGCGCAGGTGGAGCAAATCCAAATCACCTTCCACGACATCGACGCGCGCGCGTTGCGTCGTGAGCTGCGCTTGTTGATAGGCGTTGTCGGCTTGTTGCACGTCGATCGCGAGCGCCGTGCCGGCGAGGAATTTGCCGCGTTGGCCTTCGGCTTGATCGTGCGCGACTTTCTCGGTGATGAGCGCGAGCTCGAGCCGGCGCTTCGCGGCGTCACGACGCGCGAGCGCGGAGTGCACATCCGTGCGCAGCTGCTGCTTCGCGACTTCGATCTGCTTTTCGGCGATGTGCGCGGCGAGCAGCGCCTCTTCGACCTGCGCCGTGTGACGGCGATCGGACACGGGCGTCTCGAACGTGAGGCCGACTTGCGCGCCCCAAGCTTGAAGCTCGCTGAATTGCGTCAAGGCCGGCGGCGCGCGGCGGTTACCGAGGCCTTGCGACGAGAGCGTCGCGTTCACGTTCAGCTGCGGGCGCAGCGCATCACCCGCGACGCTGGCTTGGTCTTGCGCGATCTTGAATTGCATCTCGAGCTGCTTCAGCGCCGGGGAAGAAGCGAGCGCTTCGGCGACCGCGCCCTCACCGATGTCGTTCGACAGCGAATCCGGCGGGGTTTCGACGGATGCGAGATCGGGTCCGGTGCGTTCGGCCTTGCCGAGATTCTGCGAAAGCGTGAGCGAGCTTTGGCGCACCGTCGTCGTCGCGGTGTCGAGTTGTAGCTCTTGAGTCGCGAGCTGCGTCGAGTAAGTCAGCGCGTCGACGTTCGCGAGCGTGCCGCTCTTTACTTGTTGTTCGGCTTGTTCTTGCAGCGTCTTCGCGAGATCGCGCGAAGCGGTATCGATGCGCACGGCCTCCATCGAATACCAGAGCTCCCAATAGGCGGTGAGCACGTCGTGCAAGACCTGGCTGCCGGTTTGTTGGGCGGTCAACATCGCCGCAGTGCGGCTCAAGCGCGCTTGCCGCAGCGTCGCGAGGCCGACGCTGTTCCACGCGCCGCGCAGCAAGGGCTGCGTGACGGAGAGTGTGCCGTTCAGGGCGTAGGACGGACCGACTGCGCTCGTGCCGCCGCCCATGTTGACGATCGGGTTCGTGAGCACGCGCCGTTGAGTGGTGAGCTGCCCCTGCACGATGGTGCCGAACGAGTACGTCTTCGTGAGCTCGACCATCCCGCTCACGGTGTCCACGGTGCTGACCGTCGTGCCGGAGGCTTCGAACAAGCTCGGCGACAAGTCGTGATTGACGCTCGCGCTGGCGTCGAAAATGGCGTCGTAGAGCGCAGCTTGGTCGTCGACCGCGTAACGCGCTTGCACGGCTTGCAAGAGCGCGACGTGCAACGTCGGGTTGTTCTGCACGGCGATCTCGACCGCGTTGTGGCTCGTGAGCCCGCCTTGCGCGTCCTGCGCGCGCGCGGCGCTCGCTCCCAGCAAACAGCAGCCGGCGGCGAGCGCGCACGCGGCTCGCCTTCGAAATTCACTCATGACGCAGCGCCTCGATGGGATTCAATTGCGCGGCCTTGCGCGCGGGCAAATAACCGAACATCACACCGACGAGCGCCGAGAACACGAACGCGAGCGCGACGATCTCCGGCGGAATCACGAACGGCAGTTGGAGCGAGCGCGCCACGAAAAATGAGCCCACGAGGCCCAAAATGACGCCAATCACGCCGCCCAGCGTGGAGAGCACGATCGCTTCGAGCAAGAACTGCATCATCACTTCACCGGCGAACGCGCCGATGGCCAAGCGAATTCCGATCTCGCGCGTTCGCTCGGTGACGGACACGAGCATGATGTTCATGATCCCGATGCCGCCGACGATGAGGCTCACCGCGGCGATCGCGCCGAGCAGCGCGGTCAGCGCCGTCGTGGTGCTCGTCACGGCGTCGGCGATCTCGGCCATGTCACGCACGTTGAAGTCGTCGTCGGTGCCCGGGGGCAAGTGGCGCCGCTGGCGCAGGAGCGCGCGAATGCTCTCGGAGACGATCGACGTATCGAGCCCTTCTTCGGCCGAAACCAGGATGAGCGAAACGTAGTTGTTGCCGGCGATGCGACGCTGGAACGCGCTCAGCGGCATCAAGATCAGATCATCCTGATCTTGACCCATGCCGGCCGTGCCCTTCGATTGCATCGTGCCGATCACCGTGCACGACACTTTGCCGAAGCGGATCGCTTGATTGATCGGATCTTGCGTGCCGAAGAGCTCGGTCGTCACGGTGCTGCCGAGCACGCACACGGGCACGCCGGACTGCGCTTCTCCTTGCGTGAAGGGGCGACCTTTGTCGATGTTGTAGCCACGCACCTCGAAGAAGTTGTTGTCCGTCCCGGTGATTTGCGTGCTCGCGTTTTTATTGCCGTAGATCACCTGTTGCTGGCTGGTCGAGCCCGGCGCGACCGCGTGCACGCCCGAGACCTCGCGCGAGATCGCGGTCATGTCGACCATCGTGAGCGCGGTGGACGCGGTGGACGCGCCGCCGCGCACGCGCGCGCCGGCGCTCACCATGAGCAGGTTTTTTCCGAGCTTGGAGATGTCCTCGGTCACCTTTTGCGTCGCGCCGCGCCCGACCGAGACGAGCGCGATCACCGCGCCCACGCCGATCACGACACCGAGCATCGTGAGCACGGAGCGCAGCGTGTTTCGCCGGATCTCGCGCAGCGCCATCAGTACGGTTTGTAAAAACATCAGTGCGCTCGCTCGGGGCGGGAGTCTTCGACGATGATGCCGTCTTTGAACACGACGACGCGATTGGCGAACGCCGCCACGTCCGGCTCGTGCGTCACCATCACGATCGTGATGCCACGCTCACGGTTGAGCCTGACCAAAAGCTCCATGATTTCTTGTGTACGCGCCGAATCCAAGTTGCCCGTCGGTTCATCGGCGAGCAAAAGCTCGGGATCGGTGACGAGCGCGCGCGCGATCGCGACGCGCTGCTGTTGGCCGCCCGAGAGCTCCTGCGGCGTGTGATCGGCGCGATCGGAGAGACCCACCAAATCCAAGGATCGCAGCGCCGCGTCACGCCGGTCCTTGATCTTCACGCGCCGATAAACGAGCGGCAGTTCCACGTTTTCGAGCGCGCTCGTGCGCGAGAGCAAATTGAAGCCCTGAAACACGAAGCCGATGTAGTGACGCCGCAGCAACGTGAGCCCGTCACCGTGCAGGATGTTGGTCAGCACGCCGGCGAGCTCGTAGGTGCCTTCGGTCGGCACATCCAAGCAACCCAAGATGTTCATGCACGTGGATTTGCCGGAGCCGCTCGTGCCCATCACCGCGACGAAGTCACCGCGCGTGACGTCGAAATCGATCCCGGCGAGCGCGCGCACCTCGGACTCGCCTTCGCCGTAAATCTTCTTCACGCCGCGCAAGCGGATGATGGGCTCTTCGAGCGCGCCCGGTAATTCGGCCGCCGCCGTCAATCGCTCCGCCTTTGATCGATGTCGGTGATGACGGTCGTGCCGGCGGTGAGCCCCGTTTTGATCTCCGTTTTCTCGCCGTCCGTGCCCGCGATTTCGACGACCTGACGCTTGGGGTGATTGTCTTGCAGCAAGTAGACGAGGCCCTGCGAATCTGCGGCCGTGATGATCTTCTTGTTGTTGGTCGTGCGCGTGCGCGTGCCGCCGCCGCCGCCCATGCGCATGCCGCCGGGCGGACCGCCGAGAAACGGGATGCCGCTGCCGCCGCCGCTATTCGCGTTGCGCGCGGGCGGGCTGAAGCGCAGCGCCGCGTTCGGAATGAGCAGCACGTCCTTGCGTTGCGCGGTCGTGATCGTCGCGGTTGCGGTCATGCCCGGCCGCAGCAAAAGCTCGGTGTTGTCCACCGAGAGCACCGCTTGATACGTGACGACGGTCTGCCCCGCGGTCGGCAAATTGTGCACGCTCAAGACTTTCGAGACGAAGGGATGCGAATTCCACGCATCGACCAAGAAGCTCGCGTCTTGTCCTTCCTTCACTTTGCCGACGTCGGCTTCATCAATATCGACGTACAGGCGGAGCTGCGACAAGTCGCGCGCGATCGTGAACAGCACCGGCGCGGACATCGTCGCTGCGACGGTCTGCCCGGGCTCGTAGTCGCGCGCGAGCACGATCCCGTCGATCGGCGAGCGAATCACGCAGTACGAAAGCGAGGTCTGCGCGTCTTTGAGCGAAGCGCGCGAGAGCGTTGCTTGCGCTTGTGCGGACGAGATGCTCGCGTCCGCGCGGTCCGCGTCGGCCTTGGCGGAATCCAAATCTTTGCTCGAGATCAGGCCCTTCTGTGAGAGATCCAGCGAACGCGCGTACTGGGCTTTGGTTTGCGCCTGCGTGGCTTTCGCGAGCACGAGCGCGGCCTCCGCCGCGTTCACTTGCGCGAGCGACTGATCCACGCGCGATTGCAGCTGCACCGGGTCGATCTCGGCGAGCACTTCACCCGCCGTCACGTGATCGTTGAAGTCGACATTGATCTTCGAAAGCTTGCCGGAGATCTGCGCGCCGACATCGACCGAATCGAGACCCTTCAGCGTGCCCGTCGCCGTGACGGTCTCTTTGAGATCACCGAGTTGCGCTTGCGCGGTGAGGTATTTCACGCCGCGTTTGGCGTTCTTCTTCGCCTGCCAAAAGAAGTAGCCACCCGCAGCGAGCAGTACCAGGACGAGACCAAGTACTTGATAGATTCGAGCGCGCCGACGCCGCGATTTGGTCTCGGCTAAAATTGCGGCTCCGTCGGGTCTGGCAGTCATTTTGTCGTGGATTTAGCTTAGGATCCCAATGCTAAGAAAGCCTAGAGCTAATGTGTCGGTTTGTGTTTTGTCGGGCGGGGGTTGACCCTCGCGTGTACGCTCCTCCGCAGCATGGAAAACGCGCGTTTGAAAGTGTTGGTCGTCGAGGACGATGCGAAGATCGCGCGGCTGACGCGTGACTATCTGGAGCAGCATGGCTTCGACGTAACACTCGTTGCCGACGGTGTCGCGGCGAGCCGCGAAGCACTGCGCCCCGAGTTCGATGCGGTCGTGCTCGATTTGATGCTGCCTGGCAAGAGTGGTTTCGAAGTGTGTCGCGAGATCCGCGAGCACTCGCACGTGCCGATCATCGCCGTGACTGCGCGTGTCGAAGTCGCGGATCGCGTGCTCGGCCTCGAGCTCGGCGCCGATGATTACGTGACCAAGCCCTTCTCCGCGCGTGAGCTGCTCGCGCGCATTCAAGCGGTGGTGCGGCGCGCGGAAGGCCGCGCGGGGCCACGCGCGCGCGAAGTCAAAGTCGGTCGCGTCGTCGTGGACAGCGGCAGCTTGCGCGCGACGCTCGATGGTCAAGTGCTCGCGCTCACTTCGTACGAGTTCGCGCTGCTGCGCGCGCTCGCGGAGAACGCGGGCAAGGTGCTCACGCGCGAGCGGTTGCTCGACCTCGCGAAGGGCAACGCGGAAGAAGCCTTCGATCGCTCGGTGGACGTGCGCATCTCGCGCCTCCGCCAAAAGCTGGGCGATGATCCGCGGCATCCGCGCTTGCTCAAGACCGTGCGCGGTTCGGGCTACATGTTGGTGGCCGAGGAAGCTTCATGAATGAACGCCCGGGCATCCGCCCGTGGTTCGTACTTCGGGTCTATCTCTACGGGGTGCTGATGATCGCGCTGGCGGCCGGCGCGAGCTTCCTCGTCGGGCGCTATTCGCTGCGTCCGGCGCTGGACGGCCCCGCGCGTCCGGCCTCGACGTGGATCGCCTGGCACATGGCGGCGATCGCAGATCAGCCCGCGCTCGCGAACGCGCAGCTGGAAGATTTGCACGAGCGAGTCGGCATCGAGATGTCGGTGTACGACACCAGCGGCAAGCTGCTCGCGCACAACGGGCACGCGCCACTGCCCGCGCTGGGCGGCGCTGAGCTGAAGCAGTTGCTCGCGGAGCAAAGCATCTTCGGCCGCGGCACGGGCGTCGTGCTTTCGCCGAAGCAGCCGGACGGCTCGCAACGTTATTCGGTGCTCAAATACCGGGCTCCGGAATTGCCGGTGAGCTTGATCTTGAAGCAGCTCGCCGTCGCGCTGCTCGTGCTCGCGCTGGTATCGATTCCGCTCGCGCGCTCGGTCACCGCGCCGCTCGTGAATTTGTCGGGCTTGGCGCGGCGCTTCGGCAAAGGTGATTTGACGGCGCGCGTGCACTCCAAGCGGCGCGACGAAATCGGCCAACTCGGGCGCGCGTTCGACGACATGGCGGATCGCATCGCGGCGCTGCGTCGCTCTGAGAAGGAGCTGCTCGCGAACATTTCGCACGAGCTGCGCACGCCGCTCGCGCGCATTCGCCTCGCGCTCGAGCTGGTGAGTGACGGTGACAGCGCCAAGGTCAGCAGCTACTTGTCTGACATCGGTGAGGATTTGGGGGAGCTTGAGCAGCTGCTCGATGACGTGATGTCGACCGCGCGCAGCGATCTCGCCCGTGATTCCGCGGGGGACGCGCTCCCGCCGCTGCATTTCGAGCCGCTCAGCGGCAGCACCGTGCTCGAAGCCGCCGTCGCGCGCTTCCAAGTGCGGGCGCCGGATCGCAGGCTCGAGACCGACATCCCGACCGATCTGCCCACGCTCGAAGCCGATCCGAGCTTGCTCCGTCGCGTGCTCGACAACTTGCTCGACAACGCCAAGAAATTCTCGGAAGAACCGGTGCGGCTCTCCGGGCGCGCTTCGGCCGACGGCGAGCACGTGATCTTCGAAGTGCGCGATCGCGGCATCGGCATTTCGACCGAGGATCAAGCGCGGATTTTCGAACCGTTTTTCCGCAGCGATCCGAGCCGGACGCGCGCGACCGGCGGCGTCGGGCTCGGGCTCGCGGTGGTGAAGCGAATCGTCGAAGCGCACGCGGGCAGCATCGAGGTCGAGAGCGAGCTCGGGCGCGGCACGCGCTTCACCGTGACCTTGCCGCTCGTGCACGAAGCCGTGAGCGGCTCGCAGCGGAACTCCTCGGTCTTATCGCGCGCTTCTTGACGCGCGGGCGGCGCGCGGGCTCTGCTGAGCGCGCTTGGCCGAAAGCACGCAGCGCTCGATCCCGCCCACGAAATTCACGCCGACGCCCGGCATCACCGTAGTCG